>Ga0187893_10006944_pt1 | contig 18970 bp, 17 predicted proteins | sample MA1701074metaG_FD_139574 | JGI IMG/M metagenome (GOLD analysis project Ga0187893, IMG submission 139574) | White microbial mat communities from a basaltic lava cave in the Kipuka Kanohina Cave System on the Island of Hawaii, USA - MA170107-4 metaG ... | reverse complement strand
CGCGAGCGGCGCACGACGAGGGCCGCACGGAGGCCGCAGTTTCGCCCGCGGCGCGCGCGAGGCACGCGGCCGCCGTCGCGAACGGCCCACCCGGCGGGGCGACGGCGGCGAGGGCGGCGGCGATGGCGGCGGCGAGCGAAGCGAGGACGTGCGTGTCGAGGCGCCGGCCTGCCCGCCGCGGCGGCGCTCGCGCTCACGCTCGCCCTCGCCGGCCTGCTCGGGCGGCGTGCGCGCCTTCGCGGCCGACGCCTCGCCTCAGGCCGATAGAGCGCGGCGCGCGGCGGCGGCCGCGAGCGCCTCGTCGTAGAGCGCGAGGTAGCTCCGGACGAAGCCGTCGAGGGAGAAGCGCCGGACGGCGAGGGCGCGCGCGGCGCTCGCGTGCTCGCGGTAGCGCATGCGGAGGCGCTCGAGGGCGCCGTCGAGGCCGGCGACGGTGCGGGGGGGGCGCGAGGCCCGCCCCCTCGCGCACGAGGAGGGAGGCGATGCCGCAGGCGGGCGAGACGATCGCCGGGCGGCCGCAGGCGAGGCCCTCGAGGATCGAGTTCGGGCACGACTTGCCGACGCCCGGGGCGAAGGGGGCGAGGACGGCGTGGACGGAGGCGAAGGCCGAGGGCATGTCCTCGACCTCGGACGGGAGACGAGGACGTTCGGGGGCGGGTCGAGGGCCTCGAGGGCGCGCCGCGTGCCCTCGCGGTCGCCGAGGTCGCGGAGGAGGAGGAGCACCTCGACGTCCCGGTTGGCGCGCGCGACCTCGACGAGCAGCGGGATGCCGCGCGACTCGAGCTCCCCGGGCCCCGGCGGGCTGTGGCGAAGAGGAGGCGGAAGGGGCGCGCGGGCGGCGGGGGGGACGGCCGGAAGACCTCGAGGTCCACGCCCGGGTAAACGATGCGCACGCGGTCGCGCGGGATGCCCGCCTCGAGGAGCGTGGCCGCGAGGGGCTCGCTCTCGGCGGCGAAGACGGCGATTTTCTCGTAGAGGCGCGGCTCGAGCGGGCGGCCGGGGATCGCGACCGTGAAGACGAGGGGACGCCGTCCGAGCGCCCGGAGGAAGTGCCAGGCGTCGACGCCGCCGAAGGCGTGCGTCAGGTCGCCGCGCCGCTCGAGGAGGGCGGCGATCGCCGCGAGCGCGAGCCAGCGCCGCCCGCCGAGCCTGAGGACGCCCTCGCGGGCGCCGGCGAGCGACGTGGCCTGGCCGGCCGAGAACGAGACGACCGGCGGGCGCGGCCCGTGCGCCGCCAGCGCGCGGCGGAGCGCGTCGACCTCGTTCGAGAGCCCCTCCCGGGACGGCTCGAAGAGACCGGTCCAGAGCGTTACCCGCGGCGCCGGCACGTGACGGCCCACTCGAGCGGGGCGCCCTGCGACATGCGGTCGACCGCCTCCATCGCGAGCCGCGCGAGCACCCGCGAGCGCGGGGCGAGCAGGACCTGGAGCGCGCGCAGGAGGCCGTAACGGCGCTGCGCTCCGCGGAGCGTCACGACCTCGAAGCCGGCCGCCTCGATCTCGGCCCTGAGCGCCTCGGGCCTGAGCAGGGCGTCGTAGTGGGCGTACTCGCCGGGCCGCGCGCCCGCGCGGAGCGGCGCCGAGACGACCTCGTTGACGGCGTCGAAGACGAGCGTCCCGCCCGGCCGCAGCACCCGCGCGATCTCGGCGTACAGCCGCCGCCGGTCGTCCCGCTCGAAGTGGCGGATCAGCCGGAAGGTGTAGACGAAGTCGAAGCGCTCGCCGGCGAGCGGGAGCGCGAAGGCGTCGCCGTGGACGAGCGCAAAGGGCCGGCGGGTGACCCGCGCCAGCCGGCGCTGCGCCTGCTCGAGCATCGGCGCGCTCGCGTCGACGAGGACGCCCCGAGCGCCCGTCATCCTGGCGACCTCGACGGTCAGGCGGGCCGGCCCCGGCCCGATCTCGAGGATCCGCCGCGGCCGCGCGCGGCGGATCGCGCGCCCGAGCGCGGCCACCTGGCGCGCGTGCAGGAGCGCGCCGAGCGGCTCGAGGAAGCGCGCGTCGACGTAGTGGCCGGCGACGGTTCGTCGCGGTAGGACTCGCGGATCTCGTGGACGCCCTGGATCACGGGATGGCGACCTCCGAAAGGATAGGGTCCCTGGCGGGGAGCGGCGCGGCGGCGCCGCGGCCCCGCCTGAGGAAGCGCTCGAGGACGAGGACGGCGAAGAGCGCGTAGCCGTGGTCCGCCGCGCCCGCGCGGTGCTCGTCGAAGAGCCGCCGCACGCGCGCCCGGTCGAGGAGCGAGGCGACGCCGGCATCGGCGCCGAGCACCTCGTCCTCGAAGCGCGAGGCGTACGGGCCGCGCAGCCAGGCGCCGACCGGGACGGTGAAGCCGCGCTTCGGGCGAATCGAGGATCGCCCGCGGCAGGCGGCCGCGCGCCACGCCCCGGAGCAGGTGCTTCGCCCGGAGCCGCGGCATCTTCGTCGCCGCCGGCACGCGGAAGGCGAGCTCGACGATGCGCCGGTCGAGGAGCGGCGAGCGCACCTCGAGCGCGTGCTGCATGCTCGTGCGGTCGACCTTCACGAGCACGTCGTCGGCGAGGTAGACCTTCAGGTCCGCGTACTGCGCCCGCTGGAGCGGGCAGGGCGATGGGCACCGCCGGTACGGGGCGACGACGGCCTCGTAGACGGGCGAGCGGCGCGGGTCCGGGTCCGAAGCGCGCCCGAGCAGCGCCCGCGCGTCCGCGGGCTTGAGGAAGCAGAGGTCGGCGTAGTACGCCGCCTCGGGCTCGAGGCCGAGGTTCTGGAGGAGCGTCGCGAGCCTGAGCGGCCGCGGCAGCCGCCGCCAGCGCGGCCAGCGCCGCCCGAGCCAGCGAAACGCCGCCCCGAGCCCGCCGCCGCGCGGCGCCAGGGCCGCGCGCGCCCGCGCCTCGAGCGCGTGCGGCACGTAGCGGAAGTCGTAGCCGCCGAAGACCTCGTCGCCGCCGTCGCCCGAGAGGGCGACCGTCACGTGGCGGCGGGCCGCCTGCGAGACGTAGTAGGTCGGGATCGCCGACGAGTCGGCGAACCGCTCGTCGAAGGCGTCGACGATCCGGTCGAGCGCCTCCCCCGGGCCCGGGCGCATGCGCTCCTCGTGGTGCCGCGTCCCGAAGCGACGCGCCGTCTGCCGGGCCGCGTCGACCTCGTCGTGGGCGCGGTCGCCGGCGCCGACCGTCGTCGTCACGACCGGCCCGGCGATCGCGCCCGCGCGCGCCGCGTCGGCCATGAACGAGACGACGAGCCCGGAGTCGATGCCCCCGGAGAGGAACGCGCCGAGCGGCACCTCGCTCTCGAGCCGCTCGCGCACGCGGGCCGCGAGCGAGGCCTCGTTCGCTCGGGGTGCGGAACTACTTCCGGATGGCCGAGGCGCTCTTGCATCTTCGAGCGGCGCTCAAGGCCGGACGGCGGGACGACGCGATGCGAGCTGCGTCGATCGCAACCCGTCGCCGGATGGCTGCGTGACCGGGCAACACAACCATCAGGCCACCAACTGTGGGACCGCACCCATTTCATGAGTCCAGGTACGCTCTTGTCGGATGAAACCACGCGTCGGACTGGATGCGGGAGATCCGGGAAGGAGAGGCGCCGCAGGTGCTCGTCGTCGACATCGGCATCCTCGTCGACATGGGCGACGCCGACCCCGAGCTCGGCGCCGCATCCGCCCGTTGCCTCTCGGAGCATCTCGAGGGCGGGCCCGTCGGCTCGCCGATCTCGTATGTCGCGCTCGCCACCATCTTCGTCGGCGCGACGTCGCGGCTCGATGAGTTCCTCGACGGGCTCGGCGTCGCGCGCGACGCGATCCTCGACCTCGCGGACCGAAGGGCGGCCTTCGCCGCCTGGGACCCCACCTCCGGAACGCGGGCGTCTTGACGCGCCCTCGCCGCCGGTCGCGCCCGGCGCCCGGTGGTCCGGAGACGGGCGCGGAGCGAGAGGCCGCGCGGGTCTCGAGCCAGGGCGTTTTTTTCCATATGTCGCGCGCGGACGGCGCATCCGTGGGGTAGGGAGACCGGATGGACCGGACACCCGCAGCCCATCGGAGATGCGCACCATGCGTGGGAACCTGCTGTGGAAGATGGCCCTCGTCGCGACGCTCGTCGCCCTCGCGACCGTCCCGATCCGCGCCGACGACGATGACGACGACGACGACCGCGGCAGGCGCGGCCGCACGAACGGCGCCATCCGCATCGACTCGATCCGCTACGCGAACCAGTTCGGCATGCCCACGACCGAGGACCGGCTCCGCATCGAGGGCGCCGGCTTCCCGGCGGACCCGGTCGTCACCTTCGGCGGCGGCGAGGTCGTCGTCCTCGAGGCCTCCGAGGACACGATCACCGTCACCGGGGGCGGCCTCGGCGACAACCTTCCGCCCGGCGCGTACCGGGTCGAGGTCCGCGGGCGCCGCCAGGCGAGCGGCGCGTCGGCGGACTTCAACATCGACCACTGGCGGGCGGCCCCGGGGACGATCGGCCCGCTCACGGCCCGGGCGACGAACGGCGGCCCGGTCGGGACGATCATCAACGGCGCGCTCCGGGTCCTCGGGACGGCGACGATCGACTTCGTCGCCGCGAAGACCGTCTTCGCCGGGCCGACGGACTCCCCGCAGGCGGCGGCCCTGAGCGTGAACGGGAACGGCCAGGTCTCGGGCGACTTCCTCGTCTGCGGGACCCTCGCCGCGGGCGCCGTGGTGTCCGCCAACTGCCAGGGTCCCTCCGACCGCCGCCTGAAGAAGGACATCCGGCCGCTCGACGGCGCCCTCGCGAAGGTCCTCGCCCTGCGCGGCGTGACCTACGACTGGCGCCGCGACGAGTTCCCGGAGCGGCGCCTGCCCGCGGGGCGCCAGGTCGGCTTCATCGCCCAGGAGGTCGAGGCCGTCGTCCCCGAGGTCGTCGGCGAGGTCGACGGCCTGAAGACGCTCGCCCCGCAGCACCTGACGGCCCTCCTCGTCGAGGCCGTCCGCGAGCAGCAGGCGACGATCGAGCGCCAGCGCGCCGAGATCGACGCCCTCGCCGCCCGGTTGGAGGCGCTCGAGGCGGCGCTCGCCGCGCCGGCGGGGGGACCGAAGGTCGCGGGCGCCGCGCGGTGACCGTTTCCCCCGGTTAGGGCTTTACCCAGGGCTGCCGGGGCCATATATTCACCTCATGGTCGCCCCCGAGGTGGCCCCGGACGCCGCCGCCGATCCGCCCCAGGGGAGCCGCGCCTGGCCGCGGACCCCGTGGTCGTTCATAAGGGAGGCGCGCGCCGCCGGCCCCGCCGAGCGGCGCGCCGCCGTCGCCCGGCTCCTCGAGCTCTACCACGTCCCCTTGCGGCGGTTCTTCGCCCGCGTCCTCAAGCTCGACGGGTCGGCCGACGACGTCGCCCACGACCTCTTCCAGAAGCTCCTCGAGCAGGACCTCGTCGCCGGGCTGAAGCAGGAGACGAGCCTCCGCGGCTTCCTCAAGGTCGCCTGCCGCCGCCAGTGCGGGAAGTGGCGCGAGGCGGAGGCGGCCGCGCAGCGAGCGCTGCCGCGCGCCGGCGCCGCGCCCGAGGCGGCGGCCGTCGACGACCGGCGGCTCGACGCGGCCGTCGACGAGGAGCTGCGCCGCCACTACCTCGAGGAGGCCCTGCGGCGGCTCCGCGAGGACCTCATCCGGCGCGGGAAGGAGGACCTCCTCGCGATCTTCGAGGCCCGCACGCGCCTCGACGGCTCGCGCCCCGACGACTACGCGACGATCGCCGCCCGCTTCAAGGTCCGCGTCTACGACGTCCAGAACCGCCTCGCGCTCGCCCGCAAGGGCTTCCGCCGGGAGCTCCTGCGCATCGCGGCCGAGCGGTCCGACGCCCCGCGCGAGGAGCTGCGGGAGCTCGGCCTCCTCCGCTTCCTGGGTCAACGGCCATGCTCGACACGCACGCCGCCGCCGCCGCCGGGTCCGCCGGGTCCGCCCCCGAGGCCCTGACCGCCTCGAGCGGCTCGGGCGTCTCCGACGCATCGGGCGCCGGCGCGGCGACGCGCTGCGCCGCGCCCTCCGAGCTCGAGTTCGAGCGCGCCCGGCGCGCCGTCGAGTGCGGCTGGCTCACGCCCGAGGAGGTCGAGGCGGCGCGGATCGCCGAGGACGCCGCGCCGGGCGCGGGCCTCGTCGCCCGCCTCGCGCTCGGCGAGGCGCAGCGGCGCGCGCTCGAGGCGCCGCCCTTCCCGGCCGCGGTCGGGGCCGCGCTCCGCGACCCGGCGCGCGCCTTCGGGCGCTTCGTCATCCTCGAGCGCCTCGGCTCGGGCGGCATGGGCGACGTCTGGCGGGCCTGGGACTTGAGGCTCGCGCGGACCGTCGCCCTCAAGGTCCTCCGCCGCTTCGGCGACGAGCGGGCCCGAGCCTGCTTCGAGCGCGAGGCGCGCCTGCTCGCGGGCCTCGTCCTCCCCGACGTGCCGGCGATCCACGAGGTCGGCGAGCACGACGGCCGGCCCTTCATCGCCATGCAGCTCGTCGAGGGGACGACGCTCGCCGCCCTGCCGAAGCCCGTCGCGCCGCGGCGCGCGGCCGGGCTCATCCGGGCGGCGGCGCGCGTCGTCGAGGCGGCCCACCGCGCCCGCGTCCTGCACCGCGACTTGAAGCCGTCGAACCTCATGCTCGATGGGACCGGGCGTCTCCTCGTCATGGACTTCGGCCTGGCGCGGCCGCTCGCGGCCGCCGCCGCCGAGGGCGACGCGGGCGACGCGGGCGGTGCGGGCGGCGGCGACGGCGCGGAGGACGGCGCCGCCTCGAGCCTCACGGCCTCGGCGATCCTCGTCGGCACGCCCGAGTACATGCCGCCCGAGCAGGCGCGCGGCGCGCCGGGCGCCGCCCTGGCCGCCGCCGTCGACGCCCGCAGCGACGTCTACGCGCTCGGCGCCTGCCTCTTCGAGCTGCTGACGGGCCGGCCGCCGTTCGTCTCGAAGGACCGCGGCGACGTGATCGCCCAGGTGCTCCGCGACCCGCCGCCGCACCCGTCCGCGCTCGCTCCCGGGACGCCGGCGGCGCTCGAGGCCGTGACGCTCCGCTGCCTCGAGAAGGACCCGGCGCGCCGCTACCCGTCGGCGGGCGCGCTGGCGACCGACCTCGACGGGTTCCTCGCGGGCGGCCGCGTGGTCGCGGGCGACGCGCCGCCCCTCGCCCCCCGGCGCCGCGCGACCCTCGTGGCGGGCGGCGTCGTGGCGGCCGTCGCGATGGCCATCGTGGCGCTGGCCGGCGATGCGCTGTGGCCGGCGCCGGCCCCGCGAACGCCGGCGCCGGGCGCCGCCGCGAGCAAGCCGGCGCTCACGCGCGCGGCCGAGCCCGTCCTCCTCTGGCGGGGCGCGCCGGCGGACGACGTGCGGAGCCTCGCCATCGACGGCGACCGTGTCCTCGCCGGGATCGGCACGGGTATGGACGGGGCGGCCCACGCCATCGTCGCCCTCCCGCTCGAGGGCGGCGCCGCCCGGCCCGAGTGGCTCCTCGACGCCCCGGCCGTCATCCCCGGGATCGCCCTCGCCGGCGACGGGCTCTTCTGGGTGGACCCGAGCTCGGCGCCGCTCGAGAACGGGTCGCGCGCCTACCGCGTGCCGCGGGCCGGGGGCGGGACGCCGATCGTGATCTACGAGGGCCGGCCCGAGCCGGACGGCGCGCCGATCGAGGAGGCGTGCGGGCTCGCGACGGACGGCCGCTGGCTCTACGTCGTCGACGAGGTGGGCGGCGGCGTCGTCCGGCTCGGCCTCGACGGGTCCGGGCTCGCGCCCGTCGCGCCGCCGCGGTACGCCGGCGGCTTCGAGACGGCCCACAAGAACGCGATCGCCGTCGACGGCGACACCGTCTTCGTCGCCGACGCCGGCATGCGCTATGTGACGCAGCCGGAGGTCGTCGCCGCCGACGCCGCCGGCGGGCCGTGGCGCGAGGTCTGGCGGGGCGCCCCGCTCGTGCGCCCGCGTGCCGTCGCCGCGCGCGGCGGCACGCTCTACGTCGCCGACGCCGGCGCCGGCAACGCCATCTGGGCGCTCCCGGCCGAGGGCGGCGCCGCGCCTCGCCTCGTCCGCGCCGGCCCGCCCTTCGTCGACCTCGCCGCGCTCGCGCTCGCGGGCGACGCCCTGATCCTCGCGGACAGCGGCGATGCCGTCGACGCCCGCGGCGACGCCGTCGCCGGCCCGCCGGCGATCTGGCGCGTCGACCTCGCCCGCGAGTAGGCCGCTCCGCGCCGCGCCGGCGCTCAAGACCGCCCTCGACCGGCGACCCGCCCTCCGGATACACGGCCGCGCTCCCGCTCGGGCGATCGCCCGGGGCCGCGGGGACGCCCGGAGCGGGCGTCCGGTGAGCCCCCCGGCGCGGACCGACGGGGCCCCCGTCCTGATCGTCGAGGACGACCGCGACATCCGCGAGCTCCTCGGCGCCTTCTTCGAGATGAGGGGCTGCTCGGTCATCCTCGCGGCCGACGGGCAACAGGCCCTCGACGAGCTGGCGCGAGCCGACCCGCTGCCGTGCTTCATCCTGCTCGACTTCCGGATGCCGCGGATAGATGCGTTCGCGTTCCGCGCCGTCCAGGAGCGAGACCCGAGGCTCGCCGCGATCCCGGTCGTCCTCTGCTCGGCGGCTCCGGAGTTGCGCGAGACGGCGGCGCAGCTCGGCGCCGCCGCGTGGCTGAAGAAGCCGTTCGAGCCCGAGGACCTCCTCGGCGTCCTGCGGCGCTTCCGCGCGAGCGGGTGCGAGCCGTAGGCCCCGCCTCAACCCTCCTCCCGCCGCCCCCGGCGCCGTCCCGCCCGGCTCGCCGATCCAGCGCAGGATCTCGCGCACGCGCGGGGGCTTGCCCGGCGTCAGGATGCGCGTCGCGCGGAGCGAGTCGCGCATCTCGGGCGGCAGCTCCTCGAGGAAGACCTTCTCGATGTCGGGGGCGTCCGCGCGCCGCTCGTGGTCCGGGACGAGGGATGGGGATCGCCCCCGAGGAGCAGGAGAAGATCTTCGGGAAGCTCGAGCGCGGCGCCGCCGGCCGCGAGCGTCTCGAGCGGCGAGAGCGGGCGGTTGCCGTCCGCGACGCGGTAGAAGCACGTGCGCCCGGGCTCGAGCCCGTCGAGGCGCACGGCGCGCTCGGTCGCGGGCTCCGGGACGCCCGGCCCGGAGCCGCGCGCCACGTGCCCGAGGTCGGGCGTCTCGCCCCAGAGGACGACGCCGGCCGTGGACGCGGCGGTGCGCCAGAACGACGAGCGCGCGGTCGCCCTGGACGTCCTGGAGGTAGGGCCGCGGACGAGTTCGATGCCGGCGGCGGCGGGGCCGTTGGCGAGGAGGAAGTCGGCGGTCTCGGCGGCCGGGCCCTCGTGGCCGAGCGCCGCGACGCGGACGCGGACGGCGGCGAACGAGCCCTCGCCCACGTCGGCGAACGAGTCCCAGACGAAGCGGTGGTTCACCACGCGGCGCGCGCCGAGGGACTGCGTCCGCAGCCGGCGCGTCCCGCCGGAGTCCAGGCCCGGGAGGCCTTCCGCCAGGTCCGCCCGCGGTCCGTCGAGAAGTCGACCCGGACGTCCACCTCCTCGGCGACGGCGGCCGGCGCGTCGAGCAGCAGCGCGAAGTCGACGTCGAGCGAGGACGCAAGCCGGACCGAGCTGCCCTCGAGCCGCGCGCCGAAGCCCCGAAAACGAGGCGGCGCCGCGGGCAAGACGGCGGCGGCCACGAGGGAGAGGCCGAACGCCCCCAACCCGGCCTGAGCGAGCCGGTAGCTCCGGATGGCGGCCTCGCGCTCGGCGATCGTGGCGCGGCACCGCGGATGGTGCGGCGGCAGCGGCGGCTCGGGCCTCTCGGGGCATCACCGCGTCGGCCGGGTCTCGGACGTCCGCGTCCACCACCCGGGCGTCGGCCGCTCGATCCTTGGCGGCGCAGGCGGGGACGGCGATCTCGACGCGCCTGCGCGGCGAGCCGAACGCCTACAACCGCATCGCCGTCGCGCCCGAGCGGATCGAGATCGCGGTCCGCGCCTTCGACGGCCGCGGGCTCCGGGCGGCGTCGGTCGCGGAGTACGGGCGCGAGGACGGGGACCGGCGGCGGCTCGACCGACCCGCGGGCGCGGCGCCGGCAGCCGCCGCTTGACCCCGCGGCCCGCGTCGGGTACCAACGGCGCCATGACGACGAAGGCGACGACGGCGGCGAAGAAGACGACGAAGAAGACGACGACGACGTCGTCGTCGAAGGCCCGGGCGAGGCTCACCGCCCCCGAGGTCCTCGCGCGGCTCGAGAAGCTCGGGAAGCCCCAGACCCTGAAGACGTACGCGCGGCACGCCGGGGGCCTCGACCTCGGCGCCTTCGGGGTGAGCTTCGCCGACATCGGGAAGATCCGGAAGGAGATCGGCCGCGACCACGACCTCGCGCTCGCGCTCTGGGCGAGCGGCCGCCTCGAGGCCCGGATCATCGCGACGATGGTCGCCGACCCGGCGCAGGTCACGGCCGCGCTCGCCGACCGCTGGGTCGGCGAGGCCGGGCACTGGGCGGTCGGCAACTACCTCGCGGACCTCGTCGCCCGGAGCGAGGTCGCGGACGAGGCGATGAAGCGCTGGATGCGCTCGCGCGCCGAGATCGAGCAGGTCGCCGGCTACGGCCTCCTCGGATCGCTCCTCGTCGGCCGGACGCCGCCCTCCGAGGCCCTGTGCGCCAAGGTCCTCGAGACGATCGAGCGCGAGATCCACGGCGCCCCGAACCGGGCCCGCTACGCCATGAACGGCGCGCTCATCGCGATCGGCGGCTACGTGCCCGCCCTGCGCGCGCGCGCGCTCGCGGCGGCGAGGCGGATCGGCAAGGTCGAGGTCGATCACGGCGACACCGACTGCAAGACGCCGGACGCGGCCGAGTACATAGAGAAGATGGCCGCGCGTCAGGCGCAGAAGACCGGGAAGAAGGCGGGTAAGGGCGCCTGATCGCCCGCGAGCCCCGCCAACGGCCGCCGGATCACCTGGACGACCGGGCTCGCGTACCCCCGCGACGCCGCCGCCATCCACTCCGCCCGCCGCGTCGGACGCCGCCAGCCGCGGGTAGTAGTTCGGCGGCGTCCCCGGCGATGACGTCGCCCGGACCGGCGCGCTGCTCGTCCCGGCGGGCGAAATAGTCCGCCGCCCACACCTCGTCGTCCTGCCCGCAGAAGACCGCCGCGACCGTCCGCGAGATCGGGTTCGCGGCGACGGCGAACGAGTCGTAGTTGCCGAACCCGGGCGCGACCGGAAACGCGGCCCCGGCGGGCGAGCCGTCCTTGTCTGCCGGGGAACGCTCGCCGCCGCCGTCTGCGGGCCGGGGACGACGCCGCCCTGCATGCTTGCCGTCAACCAGGGCTCGGCGGTGATCCTCGTCCCGAATCCGAATGGCGCCGAGATGTTCGTCTTCGACCACCGGGAGGGCCTGACGGACCCGAGCGACGCCGACAACGGCGCGGCGGGTGCCTCGTGAACATGAGCGGCAACCGGACCGTCACCGCCGTCTTCCGGAGGCGCACGATCCGCGTCACGCCGTTGTAAATGTTGCCGTTCCCTGAAAGCTTCCGCCGACTCGTGCGATAGACCCGACGAAGGGGTGGGGGTCACGGGTTCGACGGAGGCGTGCCATGAGATCGAATCGGCTGCTGGCGCCGCTCGTGCTGGCCTCGCTCGTCGCCGCCGCGGCGGCCGCGCCGGAGGCGAGCGCGCAGATCGCGAGGCGCGACATCGCGTTCGACAGTCCGGCGGCCGCGGAGACGTGGGCGGCCGGGACGCGCCGGACGATCGAGTGACGGGCGGCCGCGGCCGGGCCGCGCGGGTTCCTGGTCTACTACGGCGTCAACGGGCGCAACTTCAGGGTCGTCGGCACGAGGCCTCCCGCGGCACGCACCCTCGAGTGGACGGTGCCGGCGACGCCGGGCCCCGCGACGCTCGTCGTCCTCACGATCCGGACGATCGGCTTCCGGTTCAGCGTCTCTTACGGGACCGTCGATTTCCGCATCGACCCGGCTGGCGGTCCGGCGCCGGGCCCGGGCCGACGCCCGGGCCGGGGCCGGCACCTGGACCGGGGCCGGGGCCCACGCCGACGCCGGCCGACGACGCGAGCATCGTCCGCCACACGCTCCCGGCGCGGCTCGGGCAGGGCGAGCGTCGCGACATCGAGATCGTCGTCCGCAACACGGGCACGGCGACGTGGACGAACGACGCGTTCCGGCTCGGCGCCGTCGGCGACGGCGCGGGCGACGCCTTCCAGTTCACGGGCGGCGAGAACCGCTTCTACCTGCCGGCCGGGACGACGGTCGGGCCGGGCCAGGAGCACACGTTCCGCATCCGGGTGATCGCGCCGGCGCAGCCCGGGAGGTACCGGCCGGCGTTCCAGATGGTGCACGAGCTCGTCCGCTGGTTCGGCGAGAAGGTCGAGCTCGACGTCGACGTGAGCGGGCCGCCGCCGTGGCCGCAGTATGCGGCCAACCCGTTCGTCATCCGGCTCGGCCAGCGGATGCCGGACCGCGTCGGCGGGTTCTTCGTCCACGACCTGACGGGCGACGGGCTCATGGACTACGTCGTCACGAGCGAGCACGAGGTCGGAGCCTACGACCACGACGGCGCCCAGCTCTGGGTGCGCGGGCCCGGGATCCGGGTCGACGGCCAGTTCCCGCACACGCACCACCCGGGTGCGATGGCGGGCGACATGGACGGCGACGGGGAGCAGGAGGTCGGCTGGATCACGACCGGACGCGAGCTGCTGATCGTCGATGGGCGGACGGGCCGCGAGGAGAAGCGCTTCGGGACCGCCAACGCCCAGGTCGCCGTCATCGCCAACATCCGCGGCCTCGGCGACCGCGACGCCGTCCTCCAGATCAACCAGAACACGCTGCGGGCGATCCGCCTCGACGACGGCGGGACGCTCTGGCGCTACGAGCACTTCCAGGGCATCGACCACAGCCCCGTGCGCCAGGCGGACGTCGACGGCGACGGCAAGGACGACTTCTGCGGCGCCCACATCGTCGACGAGAACGGTCAGGTCCTGCACGGCTGGGACCTGCCGCGCGACCGCGGGACGTACACGCGCGCCATCGACAGCATCGCGATCGCCGACGTGATCCCCGGCGGGTCGCTCGAGGTCGGGCTCGCCGAGCAGGGCGGGAACAACGAGGCCATCGTCGTCGGTCTCGACCGCATCCTCTTCGGCACGTTCAACCCGGCGAACCCCTGCTGCCGCGTCGCCGGCGAGTGCCGCGAGGTGGACCCGGACAAGGTCGCGCTCGGGAACTTCACGGGCGACGCCCGCCTCGAGTTCTTCGCCCGCTCGGCCTGCGGGCGCGCGCCCTGGGTCCTCGACGCCGACGGCCGCATCATCGCCTCCTGGTCGGTCGACGACACCAAGCCGCAGGGCTGGTACCAGAACGGGATCGAGGAGGTCGCCGCCCTCGACTGGGACGGCGACGACCACCACGAGCTCGTCGTCAAGGAACGCCACATCTCGGGCGACGCGGCCATCGTCGACGCCATGACGGGCCGGTTCCGGCGAGTCTTCGACGCCCGCGCGACCCGCGTCTACGCCGCCGACGTGAGCGGCGACCACCGCGAGGAGGTCCTGATCCTCGACGAGAACGGCCTCATCCTCGTCCACTGGAACCCCGACCCGGCGCCGGCGCCGAAGCCGCGCCCGTGGACGCTCCAGCACTACCGGCGCCAGAAGCAGAACTGGAACTACTACTCGCCGTGAGAGAGAGGGCCGGCGCGGGCGGGAGGTCGCGTCCGCGCCGGCGCCTCGACTTTGCCGGGGCCCCGTGCCGCGGGTAGACTGTGCGCCATGGGGCGCCGCAAGCCGAAACGGGTACGGGTCAGCGGGGATCGCCCGATCGACTTCGCGGACGACCTGCCCGAGCTCGACCTCTTCTGGTACGACTGGGTGGAGCTGACTCCGGCCGAACGCTTGCGCCGGAGCTGGGCGATGCGCGCCCGCCTTCCCGACCTCGAGGCCTTCCAGGATGAAAAGCTTTTTCCGCGCCCTTGAGCGAAGGGGCGCGGACTACCTCCTCATCAGCGGACAGGCCGCGGTGCTGTACGGGGGGGCGCTGTCCTCCGTGGATGTCGATCTCTGGGTCCGCCCGACCTCCCGGAACATCGAGCGCACCGTCGAGGCCCTGCGCGACGTGGACGCTCGGGTCCACAAGCTGACCCCGCCGCTCGAGCCGCGCTACTGGCGGGCAGGCCACGCCTTTCACTTCCGGGTCGATGATGTCCACGTCGACCTCATGCCGCGTCCGCCGCGGGTCGGCGGCTTCGTCGCCTGCGCGCGACGCGCGGCCCGGCTCGACACCGAGTGGGGACGGCTTCCCGTGGTCGCGATCGAGGACCTGGTCGAGATCAAGAAGACCCGGCGCCCTCCCGACTACGAGGTCATCACGCGGCTCGCGCTCATCCGGCTCCGACGGGCGGAGGCGGAGGGGGGGGCGTCGCGACGCGTCCTCCGCTGGGCTCTCGAGAACATCTTCCGGCTCCACGACCTCCTGGCGACCCTCAGGCGCTGGTCCACCGGACCCTCGCTCGCCCGAGCGTCGTCGCGCGCCTCGCTGCGGCTGGCTGCGGCCGCGCCGCTCGATCGCGCCGTGCCGGAGAGGGTCGCGGCGCCTATCTCCGATGCCATCGACCGCGAGCTCAGGACCCTCTTCAAGGCCGACCTCCGTTACTGGCGTCCCATCGTCCACGAGCTGCGCCGGCTGCGCCGTTCGGGCGCGTTGCTGCCCGACGGCAGCCCGGTTTGAGGGAATCGAGGTCGCGACTCGCCGGAGAGCTTGTGGTTGTACCTGGTCCGGGTGAGGGCCGGGGGCTCCTCCGGGCGCCGAACGTCGATGCCCGGCGCTCGGCGCGCGCGGCCGAGGCGGCCGCCCTCGCGCCCCTCGCGACCCCGCCCGGCGCGCGGCCCTTCGGGCGCACGGTCGTCTTCCGGCCGGGCCTCGGGAACGCCCACGCGTCTCCGGCGTTCCTCTTCCGCCTGGCGTCGTGCGCCTCGCCCTCTCCGCCCTCGCCCCGGACGAGACGACGGCTCTCGTCTGCCGCCGGCTCGGGATCGCGTCGCGCACGGGCAGACCGGCGCTCCCGGAGCCCGTCGCCGCGCTCGAGCGCGCTCTCTCGCCGGCCGTCCCATCGCGCGGGATGGGCCGGCCCTGTATCATGGCCGCGCCGAGATGGGCGAGCGCTGGCGGATCACGCTCCTGGGGGCCCTCCGCGCCGAGCGCGCCGGACGCGTCATCGACCGCTTCCGATCGCGCAAGGCGGCGGCGCTCCTCGCCACGCTCGCCCTCCGTCCCGGTCGCGACCACGCCCGCGAAGAGCTCGTCGAGCGGCTGTGGCCGGAGTGCGAGCCGCGGGCGGGCCGCGGGAACCTGAGCCGCGAGCTCACCTCGCTCAGGCGCCAGCTCGAACCGCCGGGAGTTCCGCCCGGAGCCGTGCTCTGCGCGGGACGCGACCGCATCCGCCTCGCGGCTGCCGCCGTCGAGACCGACGCCGCCGCATTCGAGGACGCGATCGCGGCCGCGCGTCGAGCATCCGGCGCGGCCGAGCGCGCGGCCCAGCTCGCCCGCGCGGTCGCGCTCTACGACGGCGAGCTTCTCCCCGGCCACTACGACGACCGGGTGCTCGCCGAGCGCGACCGCCTCCGCGCCGCCTTTCTTGCGTCCGCGCACGAACTGGTCCTCGCCGAGGAGCGCGCGGGCCATCCGGACCGCGCGATCGGGCTCGCCCGTCGCGCCGCCGCGGCCGACCCGCTCCGCGAGGAGGCCCGCCGTGACGTCATGCGCCTCCTCGCGGCGTCCGGGCGGCCGGACGAGGCCCTGCGCCAGTACCGCGACCTCGAGCGCCGGCTCGTCGGCGAGCTCGGCGCGCCGCCGTCGGCCGTCACCAGGGACCTGGCGCGCGAGGTCTTGCGACGGGCGGGGACGTCCGCGCCCACCCCGAACTCCCGGTCCGGCGCGGCCCCGGCGCCGCCCTCGTCGATCCCATCGGCGGCGGACGGGCACGCGGGACCGGCGCCGCCCGTCCCCGCCGGCCTCGTCGCCCTCCTCGCCATCGACCTGCCCGCCGGGGCGGCCGCGGCCGCTCTGCGCGAACTCGTGACGGCGCACGCGGGCCGGGTCGCCCGCGAGCGGGACGGCGTGCTCGTCGCGGCCTTCGCGCGGGCGAGCGACGCGCTCGCGAGCGTCCTGGCCGCTCGCCGGGAGATCCCGGGGGCGCAGGATCGGCGAACCGCGCTGGATGCCGGCGAGGTCGCCGCCGTCGCGGCCGATGGGATGAGCTCCGCCGGCGGCACCCTCGACGCAGCGCTGCGGCGCGCGACCGACGTCCTCCTCGCCGCGAGCCCGGGCGAGATCCTGGGCTCGGAGCGGGCGGCCGCGTTCCTGCACCGCGGCCGCACGGGCGACCTCGCCGCTCGGTTCCGGCCCCTCGGCGCCTTCCGCCTGGGCGCGGCGGCCGAGCCCGAGCGGCTCTTCCGGATCGAGCCGGGGGGCGAGGCGGCGGATCGGGTCTTCCCGGCGCCCCGGGCGGCTCCCGCGTACGCCGGCAACCTCCCGCTGCGCCTCACCCGGTTCCTCGGGCGCGACGCCGAGATCGCGCGGCTGCGCGGTCTCCTCGCCGGCGAGCGGCGCCGCCTCATCACGATCACGGGGCCCGCCGGCGTCGGCAAGACCCGCGTCGCCGTCGAGACGGCCGAGCACGCCGCCGAGGCGTTCGGAGGCGGCGTCCGGTTCGTCTCCCTCGCCGACGTGGCCGATCCGGCGCTCGTCGAGCCGGCGCTGATCGCCGCGCTCCACCTCGAGCCGAGCCGGGACCTCCCCCCGCTCGACCAGCTTGCCGAGGCGCTGGCCGCCGGGTCCTCGCTCATCGTCCTCGACAACCTCGAACACCTCGGCGACGGCGGGGCGGCGGTGGTGCGAAGGCTGCTCGAGCGGGTTCCCACGCTCGCATGCCTCGTCACCTCCCGCGTCCGCCTCGGCCTCGACGGCGAGCGCGTGGTCGCGCTCGACCCCCTCCCGCTCCCGGTCGCCGGGGCGACCGGGCGCGGCGCGATGTCGCCCGAACGCGTCGCCGCGGCCGCGAGCGTCCAGCTCCTCGTCGATCGGGCCCAGGCGCTCCGGCCCGACTTCCAGGTGACCGTCGCGAACGCGGCGGCCGTCGCCGAGATCTGCCGGCGCCTCGACGGGCTGCCCCTTGCGCTCGAGATCGCAGCGACGCGCCTCGACGCGCTCACACCGGCGCGGCTCCTCGAGCAGCTCGAGCGGCGGGCCGACGACCTCGTCGCCCGCGCCCGCGACGTCCCCGCCCGGCACCGAAGCCTGCGCACGGCCCTCGACTGGAGCTTCAGGCTCCTCGAGCCCGAGCTGCGCCGCCTGCTGGCGCGGCTCTCCGTCTTCCGGGGTGGTTTCTCCGTTGAAGCCGCCGAGCGCGTATGCGAGGACCCGCGCGCACTCGAGCGTCTCGAGCGCCTGCGCGCGCGCTCGCTCGTCCAGATCGAGCCCGAGGCGCCGGCGAGCGAGGCCCGGTTCCGCCTGCTCGAGACGGTGCGCGAGTACGCCGCCGCGCGGCTCGGCGCGCGCGCCGGGCGCGCGCTCGCGCGGCGCCACGCCGGTTGGTGCCTGGCCCTGGCGGAGCGGGCCCGGCCGAAGCTCGATGGACCCGAGCAGGCCGGGTGGCTGGACCGCCTCGAGGCCGAGCGAGCGAACTTCGTCGCCGCGCTCGATCGCCTCGCCGCGTCGGCGGCGGCGGCGAAGGACGGCGCCGCGGCCCGCGCCCGCGCCGGCGCCGGCCACGGGCTCGGGCTCCGCCTGGCCGCGACCCTGGGGCCGTTCTGGCTCGCGCGCGGCCCGGCGGCGGAGGGGATGCGCCGGCTCTCGGCGTTCCTCGGACCCTCCCGCGGACGGGGCGCCGCCCGGGCTCGGGGCCTCCTGTGGGCGGGAGCGCTTGCCCTCGCTCTCGGCGACGCGGCCGGCGCGCAGGCGCTGCTCGATCGCGCGCTCGCGCTCCATCGGGACCGGCGGGACCGGCGGGGCGCCGCCATGACGCTCGGATACCTCGTCTACGCCGCGCGCTTTCGCGGCGATGTCGACCGGGGCGAGGCGCTCGCGGCCGAATGCCTGGCCGTCTCGCGGGAGACGGGCGATGGCGCGCTCGTCGCGAACGCGCTGCACCTCCGCTCCCTGATCGCCGCCGCCCGCTCCGATCTCGAGCGGGCGCGCGCGCTCGAGGAAGAGTCCCTGGCGCTCTATCGCGAGCTCGGCGACGCGCGCCTCTCCGGCCGGAGTCTCCTGGCGCTGGGCGTCTTCGCCAACGCCCGCGGCGACTTCGGCCCGGCACTGGACCTCTTCGAGGAGGCCCTCGGCCTCTTCCGCCGGGTCGGCGACCGGCGGCTGGCCGCGTACGCCCTCCTGAACGTGGGCGGCGCCCGGCTCAACCGGGGGGATGTCGCGGGAGCCGTGCCCTTCGCGGAGGAAGCGGCGTCGATCTTCCGGGACCTCGGCGAAGCCCTGGGCGGAGCGAGGGCGTGCCTGGTGCTCGGCGCGGCGGCGTGCGAGCGCGGCGACCTCGCCGACGCGCGCGCCCGGCTCGGCGAGGCTCTGGCGCGCACGCGTCGCGCGGGCAACCGCTCGGGCGTCCCGGACATCCTCGAGCAGCTCGCGAAGGTGTCGCGGCGGCAGGGTGAGGCGGACCGCGCGGTGCGCCTCCTCGGAGCGACGGAGCGCCTCCGCGAGTCCCTGGGCGCCTTGGGGGGCGAGGCGGAGGTCGCCGAGCGCGAGCGCCAGCACGCCGCTCTCCGCGCTGCGCTCGGCGCCGAGGCCTTCGAGCGGGCGCTCGCGGCGGGCCGGGCGCTCGACCTCGACCGCGCGGTCGCCTACGCGCTCGGCGAGCCCGCTTCCGGCGCCGCCCGGGAGGTCTCCGCCGGACGGCGCTGATCTACTACCTCCGAGATTCTTCGCGTGGCGCGAAGGCTTCTAGGCTGCGAGTCCGGTGAGCTGCTTGAGGGTGGCGGTGCGCGCCGCGAAGAGCGCCGCGGTGAGCTGGTGACCCTTCG
>Ga0187893_10006943_pt1 | contig 18974 bp, 10 predicted proteins | sample MA1701074metaG_FD_139574 | JGI IMG/M metagenome (GOLD analysis project Ga0187893, IMG submission 139574) | White microbial mat communities from a basaltic lava cave in the Kipuka Kanohina Cave System on the Island of Hawaii, USA - MA170107-4 metaG ... | reverse complement strand
GTGTGGGCAGATTCTCCGGAAGCTTAACCCAGATGGCCAGCCTTAGCCTTTAAACTTGTCTTCAGCGCCAAGGCTCGCACTCCCACTTTGAACCTTCAGCCCGAAGCCGTCCCTAGCGGAGAAGGAGAAGCCAAAACATTTCAGTGGCTCCTCAGCAATCAGCGCCCGCGAATGAGCGCATCCGGGCAAACCCTCATCGTTTTCCTTCCCTCAATTCGTGATCGCTACGCAATGCGACTGATTGCGATGGGATATCGGCGATCAGTTGTCGACTGTGACAGAGTCCGGAAATGGGAGCGGAGGGTTAGGTTTGAGCTGGATTACGAAGTCAGCGTGTCGTGGAGCGACATAGTAACGAGAGCGTGCTGGTTCGTCTTGGCATGGTTGGGACTGCTCTCCCACGATTGCAGGGCTCGACAAACTCTTCCTCCTGGCGACGTTAGCCGGCGGAGTTCGCCTGTCATGCTAGGATGATCGAATGGCTTTGCCTCTATTCCACTCAATCAGGAGTCGATCACGATGTCACGATGGATATTGGTTCTAATGAGCCTTGCATTGTTCTTGCCTCTGGTTTTTCTGGCGCAAAACAAATCGCCTGCAAACAGCGACGCAGGAAAGAGCAAAGGGGAGCTGTTACCATTTCGAGCCACAGAAAAAACTCTGCCCAACGGCCTGAAGGTTATCGTCGTTCCGACGGGCTTCCCCAACATTGTGTCGATTCAGATTCCGGTTCAGACTGGATCGCGCAATGAGGTGGAACCAGGAAAGTCAGGATTCGCACATTTCTTCGAGCACATGATGTTTCGCGGAACGAAAGCCTATCCTCCTGAAAAGTATCAAGAGATCCTGACGAGGGCAGGAGCCCGGCAGAACGCGTACACGACCGACGACTACACTAACTATCACATCACCTTCGCCAAAGAAGACCTGGAGACGATGCTAAAGGTTGAGGCCGACCGCTTCCAGAGTCTCTCTTATCCTGAAGCGGCCTTCAAGACAGAAGCGCGCGCGGTCCTGGGCGAGTACAACAAGAACAGCGCCAATCCGATCAACAAACTACTCGAAGTCCAGCGGGAGCATGCCTTCCTGACCCACACCTACAAGCACACGACGATGGGTTTCCTTCGCGACATCGAGGACATGCCTAACCAGTTTGATTATTCCAGAACCTTCTTCGACCGCTGGTACCGGCCGGAATATACGACCTTGATCATTGCCGGTGATGTTCATCCGGCCGAAGCAATTGCTCTGGTTGAAAAGTACTGGTCGGGCTGGAAACGCGGTTCGTTTACTGTCAGCATCCCGCAGGAACCTGCTCCAAAAGGCCCGGTCTACGCGCATGTTCCATGGCCCGATAAGACGCTCCCGTGGATCGCGATCGCCTTTCACGGTCCCGCTTTTTCCGAGGTCAATAAGGACCTTGCAGCCATTGATACCTTGGTAGACTTGAACTTTGGCCAGACGTCGGAGGTCTACAAGCGCCTTGTGGAGCAGGAACAGAAAGTCGACCAGCTTATTCCTTATGTGGCGCCGACCCAGGATCCATCGATGGTCACCGTCCTGGCTCGAATCAAGCGTCTGGAGGATGTCCTGAGCGTCCGCGACGAGTTGCTGAAAGCCGCAGCTTTCTCCCGGGCTGCACCCCCGTCCGCCGAGCGCCTTGCCGATGCCAAGTCCAACGGACGATATGGACTGGTGCGATCTCTGGATAACACGGAACGCATCGCTTCCATTCTGGCTCGGTTTGTGCGATTCAACCGCTCGTATCAAACCTTGAACAACTACTACCAGATTGCGGAGACGCTTGTCCCTGACGACCTGCAGAACGCGGCGATGAAGTATTTCTCCGATGCCCGCCTGGTGGTCACGACGCTTTCAAACCAGCCGCTGCCGCCCGAAATGGCCAAGTTGCCCGCGCTCGCCTCTTTGGTGAGCACCCAGTCCAGTCGTGAAGGCCCCAAACTCGAGTTCATTCTGCAACCGTCGCCACTGCCGCAATTAACGGTTAAAGTGCTCTTTAAGGCAGGGTCTTCACACGATCCTGTTGGCAAAGAGGGGCTCGCGGCTCTAACCTCAGCCATGGTGGCGGAAGCCGGGTCGCGGGACATGCGTATCGACGAGATTAACAGAGCGTTCTATCCCATGGCGGCCTCTCTTGCCGCACAAGTGGATAAGGAAATGACGACTTTTACAGCGTCCGTCCATAAAGACAACTGGACCCGTTTTGCGGACATTGCTCTACCTATGCTGGCCGAGCCAGGCTTCCGTGAGGATGACTTTAAACGGTTGAAGGAAGCACAGCTGAATGCACTGCGCGAAGATCTGCGCTCGAACAACGAGGAAGAACTCGGAAAGGAGCGGTTGCAGACGAATCTCTTCGCGGGGACTCCCTATGGCCATCCCGTGCTCGGCACCGTGGCTGGTATCCAGGCGATCGTGCTCGAGGACGTGAAGGGGTTCTGGAAGAACGCTTACGCGCGCAACAATACCTTGGTGGGAATCGCCGGCGATGCTCCTCCTGACGTGAAATCGAGGCTTACTGAGACTCTGGAGCGTCTGAAGGGACAGTCGGAACTAAAAAATACCGGCAAGATTAACGGGCGCCGTCCGCAAGGATTTGAAGTCGAGATTGTTCAAAAAGAAACACGGGCTACGGCTATCTCATTCGGGCACCCCATCGAGGTCACTCGGTCGCATCCTGATTTCGCCGCCTTGAGTGTGGCGCGCACCTGGTTAGGTGAACACCGTTCTTCGACTTCACATCTGTACGATCGGATCCGCGAAACCCGGGGAATGAACTACGGAGACTATGCTTATATCGAGGCATTTCCGCGCGGGATGTTTCAGTTCTTCCCTGATCCGAATATTGCCCGGCAGGCGCAGATTTTTGAGGTATGGATTCGGCCTGTGGTTCCAGGTAACGCGCATATGGCCATTCGTATCGCGCTCTTTGAACTTCGCAAGTTGATCGAAACCGGATTGAGCGCGGAAGAGTTTGTCAAGACGCGGGACTATTTGATGAAAAACGTCTACCTCATGACGTCCACATCAAACCAGCAGTTGGGCTACGCGTTGGATTCCCGCTGGTACGGAATCGGCGAATTTACGCACATGATGCGGGAGAAGCTTCAAAAGCTGAGCGCGGATGACGTCAATCGAGTGATCCGCAAGCACCTTTCGGCCGAGGATCTCTCATTCGTCATTATCACCAAAGATGCAGAGGGGCTAAAGCAGCAGTTGATCTCCGATGCCTTCTCCTCAATCAAATACGACGGTGAGAAGCCCGCAGAGCTGCTGGCTGAAGATAAGGTGATTGGAGCCCTCAAGCTGAACTTGTCGGCAGACAAGGTACGCATCACGCCCGTAGAAGACGTTTTTGCAAAGTGACATGAGGCAACGTCGCAGGCACTCGGAAGGCATGCTATTTCGGGTTCTTACGATCGGCGCTGCACAATTCTTGCTGAGTGACCCCCGCCATTCTATCAGCAGAAAGGCGAATCATAGGTGTCATGACTGCAGCTTGGCCTCCAGCTCAGCCCAGCGGGCGTAGAGTTGGTCGACCTGTTGGCGGGCCTGATCCAGGGCTTCGTGAGCAGCGATGAGCTCCGCCGCGTTCGAAGCGATGGCGGGATCTTCGGCGGCCTGTTGCTGGCGTTCCAATTCGGCTTCTGCTTCGAGAATCAGCGCCTCCATGCGGTTCCATTCCAGTTGATCCAGATAAGAGAGCCGTTTCTGCGGCTCTCGCCCGCTGTTATCCGTGTTCCCGGTCGCTCCCTTGGTTTTTGTGGGTGGCGGGACGTTTTGCTGAGCCTGGCGCCACTGGCTATAGTCAGCAAACAGCTCTGCCTTCCCGTTGCCATCGAGCGCCAGGATAGAGTTGGAAACACGATCGAGCAGAAAGCGATCGTGTGTCACCAACACCAGGGCACCCGGAAAGTCCGATAAGGAGTCCTCCAAGACTTCGAGCGTTGGAATGTCGAGGTCGTTCGTCGGTTCGTCCAAGAGGAGAACGTCTGCAGGTTCCAACATCATCCGGGCAATCATCACCCGCGCCTGCTCGCCGCCCGATAGACGCGAAATCGGCAGGTCCAGTTGCTCGGTACGAAAGAGAAATCGCTTCGCCCAGGAGTGAATATGCAAAGACCGGTCGCGATAAATGACCGAATCGCCTGCAGGTGCCAGTGAGCGGCGTAGCGTTTCTGCCGGGTCCAGCTGGCGGCGATTCTGATCGAACAGTACCACGCGAAGCCCATCGGCCTGCTCGACGCGACCGCTATCGGGTTCCACTTCTGCGTTGAGGAGGTTCAGAAGGGTGGTCTTGCCGCTGCCGTTTTGACCCAGCAGGCCCAGCTTGTCTCCGGGACACAGGGTGAGAGATAGATCTTGAAAGAGCGTTCGGTCACCCGTACTCTTGCTTACCGATTGGAGAGCCAGGAGGCGCTTGGTCTTTCGATGGGAGGCGGTGAAGTCAAGACCCGCTGTCTGCTGGATATTCCGGGCACGCACTTCTTCCAATGACTGCATCAACCGCCCAGCGGCATCGATTCGCGCTTGTGACTTGCGGGTGCGGGCCTTGGCTCCACGCCGCAACCATTCCAATTCCCGGCGCGCCTTGTTGGCGAGCGTATCCTGTAATTGTTCCTGGGCGCTCAGAAAGTCGGCCTTCTTTTCCAGAAAATCGCTGTAGCTTCCTTCCACAGTGAACATGCCGTCAGGATACAGGTGATTGAGCTCCATCATTCGGCTGACGGAGTTTTCTAAAAGGTAACGGTCATGGCTGACCAGCATTGTTGCGAACGGTGCTGAATTCAAAGTCTGTTCCAGCCACAGAATGCCCTCCATGTCGAGATGATTGGTGGGCTCATCCAGCAGGAGCAGATCAGGCTCAACCAGCAGACCGCACGCAATGGCCAACCGTTTCGTCCAGCCGCCTGATAGAGTTTCGACACGTGTTTCGGCGTTACCAAATCCCATCCTGCCTAGAGTGACTGCCAGGCGGGCTTCTTTCTCGCCGTCTTCCAAGGGCAATGGACCTAATACCTCGCGAAGGACCTGTCCCACGGTTTTGGCGGTAAGAAACGCCGGATCCTGAGGAACATAACTCAGGCGAGCCAGCTTACGAAGGGAGACGGTGCCCGAGTCCGGTGCCTCCTGCCCAAGCAGCAGCTTTAGAAAAGTAGACTTACCAGCACCATTGGGCCCGATCAGGCCGACACGCTCCCCGTCGGAAATGCCCATCGATATGCCTTCAAACAAAAGACGGGCGCCATGCGATTTGCTGACGGCCTGACAGCTGAGAATTAATGCCATGAATCCCCCAAGAGAACTTAATGCGCAGTTCTTATAACCTTTGTCGGGCGCCGGCGTCCAATATCGAAGGCGATCGGGCACCGAAGCTTCACGGTGTCGGACCGGGAATCGACTGTCAGCTCCACACTCCCCATACAGCCGCTGGGTGGCAAGCGGGACCTTGACTTCGTCTTTTGCGGCACCCCTCTCCAAGCACATCGTGATCGACAAGGATAAAACCACCATTTTTGAGGGTGCTGGCAAGTCTGGGAAATTGAAGGCCTTCAACACGGCAAGGCTGGGCAGGCTTGCCTCTGATTTAACTGAATCCTGGCATGTCACTGCCGCTGCTGTTCAAACAGAGCTCTTACGGTTTGGTAGGTGTCGGACTCGGAAGCGGCTTTGTCGGGACGAAAGCGTTTGACGCGGGCAAACCTTAGTGCCAGGCCGCCTGGATAGCGGGGCGATTCTTGAACCTCATTGAACGCAATTTCAGCCACGAGCTCGGGACGAACAAAAACGGTTCCGTGATCGCGGCCGGTTTCGAGGGAAAGAAGCTTTTCTGTTTGCCAACGCAGCATTGCGTCCGTCAGTCCCTTAAACGTCTTTCCCAGCATCACAAACTGGCCGCTTTCCAAATCGCGTGCGCCCAAGTGAAGGTTCGACAGCCAGCCGGAACGGCGACCGTGGCCCCACTCCGCTGCGAGGACCACCAGGTCCAGTGTGTTGGTGGCCTTCAGCTTGAGCCAGTGATACCCTCGCTGCCCGGCAATGTAAGGAGCCTTGAGGGACTTTGCCATGACGCCTTCGTGGCCTGCGTCCAAGGCCCTTCGCAGAAATCGCCTGGCCTCTTCAGGGTCATGGGTCACGATTCGCGGTATTTGAAAGGCTGATGGAATCGAGTTCGCCAGGATTTCGATGCGTTCCCGATGGGAGCGTGAAATCAGCGAGCCTTCACCGGCCCGATAGAGACAATCAAAGAAAATAAAAGAGAGCGGGAGCTCCTGCCGGACGGATGGCACATCCTTGGTGCGTCCCAGCCTGCGCAGGGTGATCTGGAAAGGGTGAGGCCGGCCATCGGGCCGGAGGGCAAGGGTCTCGCCTTCCAGCAGGATGTCTCCCCCTGGCAAAGTTCTTGTCCACTCGACGATTTCAGGCAGGCGGTCCGTGACATCTTGAAGTTGCCTCGTAAAGACGCGAACTTGATCGCCGTGACGGTGTACCTGGATGCGGGCGCCATCAAGCTTGAATTCGAAAGCAGCCTCCCCCATCCGATTCAGAGCGTCTGCGGCATCCTCCACACTGTTGGCCAGCATGGGCGACACTGGAGTCAGCAGGCGAAGGCCAAAACGCGTCAGTTCTGCGGATCCTTGCTCCAAAGCGGTCTGTGCAACCTCTCCGATGTTTCCGGAGAACATGAATGCCTGGCGGACCTCGGCTTGGGGCAGTCTGGCTGCCTTGGCGACGGCATCCAGTACGAGACCTTCCAACGCTCCCTGACGAACCTCACCCATTAACAGCTGGGTCAGAAAGTCACGCTCACCTTGATCCGTGCGCTCAAAGAGCTTACGCAAAGCCTGGATCTTTCTGGGGGCAGACCCCGCTCCCCGGTCAGAGGCAATGCTATTTAAGGTTTCGTCAACCTGCTGGAGCGTCAGCTCCGCCTCTCTCACCAGGAGGTCCGTAGCGGCTTGTTCGATCATCCGCCATCCGACACCGATCTTTCCCTGAGGCAGCTTTCCAGCCAGGTAGAGTGCCACCAACTCGATCTCTTTGCCCTGAGCTTGCTGCAGCAGGCTGGCCAGCAAAGCGGTCTTTTCCGTTTTTTTGGGCGTCGCCCGAACTGCACGAATCGAGTTCACCAGCCGTTTCAGTTCCATGCTTGTTATTATACGATTCCAACAGGACTGAGGGACGGGCATCCAGGGCCCCGGCCAAATCACACCACACCGGGTATAGCAATTGACAACAATCTTCGTCCGGTTCTATAGTCCTGGCATTCTTGGAATTCATGAGACCCAATTGTAGGTCGCGCCCAGCAGGCTGTGTCCGTCGGATTTCACAACCTTCTCCCAAGGCAATCAACGTTGGATGGTGGAATGTGCAGACTGCGACGCAACAAAGAGATGGGGTGTCAGACTCTCAACAATGATAAACGACTGCTTTCAATCAGGAGGACTCGATGAGACTCATCTATCTTGCTGTTCTGTTCCTGACCAGCATTCAGGCTTTCGAAGCGCAAACCCCTAAGAAAACCCCTCCCTCCGTCACAGCTTCTGCCACGCAACCGAAATTTAAGGCCGTCTGGGAGCCCGCCAACTACCCGCAAGACATCGATCTGTACGATGTCCAGTTTGTGTCCGCTGAAGAAGGTTGGGCAGTCGGAGGCAAAAACACGGTTTTACACACCAAGGATGGAGCGAAGAGCTGGGAAGCACAGTTGGGCGGCGACCCGGAATCGACCGATCGAGAGCTGACTGAAGTCTTCTTCCTGGATGCCAAACACGGCTGGGCCCGGGGCGGAGCCGAGAAGCTGATGCGGACGACCAATGGTGGCGTCTCGTGGGAGGAGATCGGAAAGATTTCCCAGCATGACTGGAGTCTGAATTTTGTGTCCCCGCAGACCGGCTTTACTGCCCGTACTGCGATCCGACGTACTGACGACGGTGGCAAAACCTGGAAGGAAGTGCTGAAGTGTGGGATCAGCTTGCAGGTCGAGGGGCTCGCCAGGAAATTTGACTGTTTTTTTGATGACTTAGTCTTTCCCACGCCAAGCACCGGCTACGCTATCGGCCGGCCCAGTGATAACACGCCCAGGGCGGTACTGGCACGCACCAAAGACGGAGGCGCCACTTGGACCGTGTCTGCTCCCGAAGCCATGGAAGACCACGGCAAGCAGGCCTTTTTCTGGAATCAAAACACGGGGCTCGTGACAATGCGTCAAGAGAAAACCTTGATGACTACCGATGGTGGAGAGAGCTGGAACGGAATCGTCACCCCCTTCGGAGGGGAGCGAGCGCGCTACGCAATGGCTGGCCAGTTAGGGGTCATTACCCAGTATCGAAGAATCGCGTATTCAACGAACGGCGGCCGGAGCTTCAGTGCGCGGGAGTTTCCTGTGCCTGCAAACATCAACGATGTCGCTTTCCCGGATCCCAGACACGGCTACTTGGTCGGGGAGCACGGCATGATCTATCGCTATCACATTGTGCCAGCGGATTACACTGTCAAGGGCATGATCCCGGCACCTATGGTTGCAGAGAAGTGAAAAGAGGCGTACGTTTTCTGGAGTAACTCTAGAGTGAACCCCACCCCTGTTGGCCTATAGCCTATAGGAGCAATCAATGCGTCAGTTGCTTCTGTCTGTGGGACTACTTTGCGTAGCCTGCAGCGTCATGTTTACCCAGGCTCCCAAGAAGAGCGCCCCGGCCGCGGAGTCTAGCCGACCTAAACTCAAGGCTGTCTGGGAACCAGCTAACTATCCGAAAGATCTCAATCTGCTGGACGTGAAGTTCATCTCCGCCGAGGAGGGTTGGGCAGTCGGCGAAAAGAACACGATCCTGCACACGAAGGATGGAGCAAAAACGTGGGAAGCCCAGCTGGGCGGCGATCCGGAATCGACCGATCGAGAGCTGACTGAAGTCTTCTTCTTGGATGCAAATCACGGCTGGGCGCGGGGCGGAGCCGAGAAGCTGATGCGCACTGGCAATGGTGGCATGTCTTGGGAGGAGGTGGGAAAACTCTCGCAGCATGAGCGCTCTCTTAACTTTGTTTCCCCGCAGACTGGCTTTACTGCCTATCGGGCCATTCGACGCACAGACGATGGCGGCAAGACGTGGAAGGAGGTGCTGAAGTGCGGAATCAACTTGCAAGTGGACGGGCTCGCGAGGAAAGCTGACTGTTATCTTAACGACTTAACCTTTGTTACGCCGACCGTTGGCTACGCTATCGGCCAAGCTACCGGGAATATCAAAAGGGCTGTGCTGGCGCGCACCACGGATGGGGGAGCTAGTTGGACTCAGTCCGCTCCTGAAGCCATGGAAGACGCTGGCAAGCAGGCATTCTTCTGGAATGAGAAGAGCGGCTTAGTGACGATGTACGCGGAAAAGACACTGATTACCACTGACGGCGGAGACACTTGGAGCGGCATCGTCACTCCCTTCGGTGGAGAGCGCGCGCACTACGCGATGGCTGGCGGCCAGTTGGGTCTCATCATCCAATATCGGAAGATTGCGTATTCGACCAACGGCGGCCGCAGTTTCAGCTCAAGAGAATTTCCGGTACCGGCGAATGTTAATGCGGTCTCTTTCCCTGACGCAAGGCATGGTTACCTGGTGGGCGAGCACGGGATGATCTATCGGTATCACATCGTGACGGCTGACTACAACGCGAAGGGCATCATCCCGGCGCCCATGGTCACTGGGAACTGAACAGGTATGTTGGACAAGTTGGGCTGTCGGCGAGGACTCGCAAGTCTAAGGATGGCACAAGGACCGTTTTGGGCCACTTGGCCACTTCTTGACAGTTCGATGCGTTTGAAGCATATTCGATGCATCCGACAAAAGAACAATCGAAGGAGGGCAAAGGTGACTAGAGCACTATTGATCTTGCCGCTTATGCCGCTTCTCTGTTTTGCTGCCGAGAACAGTCAGAAACGAGAGAGGAAGTCTGTTGTTGACTCGTCCACCATGTCTTCGGACGTCCACGCTCCACTCTTTCAAGGACCCAGGTCCCTGGAGGCGGGTGCCAGAACAGAACGATTGGCCTCGGGTTTGCCGAAGGCGCCGGTTTTCGATCAACGGGTGCGGCGGCGCAATTTCATCGATCACGAAATCTTCGGCAAGATGGAGCGGGACGGAGTGCCCCACGCGCCCCAGGCGACCGACCAGGAGTTCTTTCGACGCGTCACGCTTGACCTCACTGGACGTATCCCCTCTTCTTCTGAAGTTCTCAGTTTTCTGGGAGATTCGACCCCGGAGAAACGGGCCCTCCTGATTGACCGCTTGATCGGAAGCCCAGCCTTCGTGGACAAATGGTCGTATTTCTATATGGACTTGCTCCGTGCGAACGGCAAGATGGGCCGTGGAGTGCAGCTCTTCCACTACATGCTGAAAGAGAGTCTGGCGTCGGACCGGCCGTACGACGATTTCGTTCGTTCGCTCATTGCTGGTTCGGCCAAGAGCAATTTAGTAGTGGCTTCGGTGAATCCGATCGTTCGTGAACACGTGGAAGGCAAACCCGGCCAGGTGGAACACGGGGATGACCTCCGAAAGGTTCATCAGTTCGACACCCACGACGAGCTGACAATCCTCTACGGCAAGATTTTTTTGGGCGTCAATCTTTCTTGCATTTCCTGTCACGACGGGGCCCACCACCTCGAGAAAGTGAATGTTTATCTGAGCCAGCGAAAGCGGTCCGACTTCTTCCAACAAGCCGCCTTCCTGGGACATACGCGGTATATTCCCCATGTTGAGCGCAGTGAGGCCCTGATGGGGCACTTTATCGTGGACGATCTGGGCCGCGGCTATGACACCAAGAGCCAGAGCATGCTGCGCATTGACCGCTCCGGTGGTCCTGCCCAGCCCAAGTTCATGCTGACCGACGAACTCCTGCGTCGCGGGGGCGAACCGCGCGAAGAATTGGCGCGCATGCTCACCAGCCATCCGCAGTTCGCCCGGGCTACCGTCAATCTCTATTGGTCAAAGTTGATGGGTTTCGGCATTGTCGAACCAGCGGACGAGTTTGACCTCGCTCGTCAAGACCCGAAACACATTCCGAAAGGATGGGAAATCCAGCCCTCCCATCCAGAGCTGCTCGATGCCCTGGCGGCTGATTTTCGAAAGAAGCGCTACAGCCTGCACTCGTTGTTCCGTGTCATTTGCAACTCGAGCGCTTACCAGCTTTCGGCCCGATTCCCGGGCGAGTGGAATGAACGCTATACAAAGTATTACGCTCGAAAATACGCGCGCATGCTGACGGCCGAGGAACTGCATGACTCGATTGCGCTCGCCACAGATCGCCCCGGCAGTTTTGGAGGGGGGCGCCGGAGGCCGGTGTTGAACGATGAGGAGCCAGCTGGTCCGACCGTGACGATGGCGATGCAGATGGCTGTTCCACGTGCCTCCGGCGAACTCAAGAGCTTCATGCAGGCCTTTGGGCAGGCGAATCGAGGAGCGCCCGCGCGTCCCCCACAAGCGTCTCCTTTGCAGCCCATCATGTTGATGCGGTCCTCGGTCGTCAACGACCGCGTGCTCGCTGCGAAGGACAGCCGTGTCCAACGTCTTCTCGCCGGCTCTGAAAGCAACAGCAAAGTGGTGGATGAGCTCTTTCTGGCGACTTTGTCACGCCAGCCAGCTCCCGAGGAAAGGGCGGTGGCTGTTTCCTTCCTTGACAAGAATCGCGTGGAAGGTGCTCAGAATGTGCAATGGGCGCTGCTGAACCTCGTTGAGTTTCTCTACAACTTCTGACAGGGAGACCCTATGCATCGTCCCAAGACCGTGGGTGAGTTGTTTCCAACTCGACGCGAGTTGCTGAAGTTTGGCGGGCTCGGCCTGGTAGGCGCATCGCTTGATTCGATCTGGCCTCTCAAGGTCCAGGCCTCCGGCATCGGCAGGAAACCAAGGCCGCGCGGTAACGCACGAAATGTTGTTTTCTTCGAAATTTCGGGTGCTATCAGCCATCTGGACACTTTTGATTTTAAGGAGAACCCTGCCACACCCAGGGATTTCCAGGTTCGTAAAATTTCAACCGGAATTCAGCTGCCGGTGAATATGTTCCCGCGTATGGAAAAAGTGATGGATCGAATCGCCATCGTACGTTCGTTGGCGAGCCACGAGGAAGTCCATCTGCGCGGCCAGTACTATTTACAGGCTGGACGTCCTCTGAGCGTGGCTTTTGCCCGCGAGATTCCCTCTGTTGGTTCGGTCGTTGCGACCGAGCTCGACTCGCGCCGCCGTGATTCGGATACGTTTCCCACTTACGTTTCTTTCAACCTGGAAACCAACCAAGTGGGCGCGCTGTCAACGGGTTTTCTGCCACCTCGCTTTTCAGTTTTCGACCTCAACGCGCAGCAGGCGTTGTCTGGAATGTCCCTGGACCAGAAGGCTATGGAATTGATCGAGGAACGATGGCACGTTCTTCAGAGCCTGCGAGAGAGCCGCGGCAAGTTAAGCAGCTACGGCCGCGATATTGAGGCTTTTGAGGATTTCAGCGGAACTGCCAAGCGGTTACTCACGGATCCGCGATGGCCTGCGGCGTTTCAAGTGAGCGATGAGGATCGCAAGCGCTACGGGAACACGGCCACAGGCATTGCCTGTGCACTGGCCCGGAATGTCCTCGCTCAGGATGCCGGAACGCGTTATATCCACATTTGTCAGCATGGTTGGGACCATCATCGCAATATTTGGGACCGGACGATTGAGGACAATCACTACAAGCTGATCGGTGATTTCGATTCGGCTGCCGCCAGTCTGATCGAGGATCTCGCGGCGACACCTTCGAATGCAACGCCGGGAAAGAGTTTGCTGGATGAGACGCTGGTTGTCCTGATGAGCGAGTTTGGCCGCACGCCCGGACCGCTGAATCACATGGCTGGGCGAGACCATCACAAGTATGTGTTTCCGGCGCTCTTCGCTGGGGCTGGCGTGAAAGGCGGACTTGTGATTGGAGCGTCCGACGCCGATGGGGCTCGTTGCGCCGAACCCGGCTGGAGCCAGAAGGATCAGCCGCGTATTGAGAACGTAGTAGCAACCATCTATTCGGCTCTCGGGATTGATTGGTCCAAAGAGGTTCGTAATCTGCCCTCAGGCCGGACTTACGTCTACGTCGATCCACTCGGCGCTAACGGCACAATCCCCACCGATGAACTCTCCGACATTTACGCCACCTAACGCCCGCTCGACAAGCGTGTCTCTCCGCGACGATGAGCCGTTGGCTGGAACTGCACCTCTCCTGCAGTTCCTTTGCCTCATAACAAAGCATTTGCGCAAGCGTTGGCCTTCGGCAGCATTCTTCTTCCATTTTCTATACGTCCTCTGCGCAACCTGCCTCGCGTCCGAGCCTGGAATGGTCTTTATCCCGGGTGGAGACTTTTTTCGCGGCCGTAGTTACGACTGGCCTGACACCCTTCTTGCATGGTATCCGAATCCTCTCAAGGACGACACGCCGGTTCGGAAGGTCCACCTGAAGCCATTCTTTATGGACGAGGCGGAAGTAACCAACAAACGGTACTCAGCTTTTGCGAAGGCCACCCGGCGCAGAGTCCCGTATCACTGGTTCAAGGGTGAGATCCCAAAAGGATTCGAGAGCCATCCGGTGGCGAATGTCAGCTGGGATGACGCTGCGGCGTTCTGTGATTGGGAAGGGAAGCGGTTGCCAACCGAAGCCGAATGGGAACGGTCCAGCCGGGGGCTGACTGAAGGCCGCATGTACCCTTGGGGTGACGGCAATCCTACCGCGAAGCTCGCTGTCTATGGTTTGGACACAGGCGCCGAGGCCGTCTGTGGCAAGCAACGCAACTACTTTGGACTATGCGACATCATCGGGAATGTCTGGGAGTGGACTGCCGATTGGTATGATCGGAACTACTATGAAGTAGCTCCCGACCGCGATCCGCGGGGGCCCGATCAAGGTATCTATCGCGTTTTGCGTGGGGGGTCCTGGTTCGACCAGCCGCAGCTTTTTCTGACTTGTTCCTACCGCAGCTGGGCCCGCCCTGGCGAACGGAGCCCGACGATTGGTTTTCGATGTGTTCGGTCGGCTAAAATGCAGAATACGAGTGCGCGAGCTTCCTTAACGGCTGGGCTCGGGGCTGTGCTGTCTCGCTGAATGAACGCTCCTGAGAGTCTCGCTCTTTGCCGTCGAGCGATCAGACTCTCTCCGTCCTCCTGAGATTCGGCCGTTCGCACGTCGACGCTGGTCTTCGAGTAATTCTTCTTGTATCAGAATAGAGATGACCTGGTTTCGATCCATCTCGTAGTAAATGGCAAGGTCTTCAACCGATTGGCCGTGGTTTGCAAAGAGATTGCAGATCGTCACCGTCTGCTTCCTATCGGATGACAAGGTGTGAATGTCTGCAGGAAGCTCGAAGTGCTTATGAGTCTTTCGCAAACCGTCCCGAACATCGAATGCGATCTTTATTTGGATCCAGCTCTTCTCAATTAAGCTCCACACGGCTTTACCCTCCCTTATGGTCACACTGGAGTAATCAAACCGGCTGCCAACTTCGCTTGGATTTCCAGATAGTGCTGAACCTTTGTCACATCAAGGCGTCCCCACCCGCCCAAGCTGCGCGGTTCACTCAAGCCTCAGTTTCGAAGTTCAGAACTCGAATACCCAATCTGGGTAGGGAAATGGAAACAGAAGAGCCTACTCCGGTCGGTCAGACAGGCTGACTCCGAGGGCGATGTAGAATCGAATGGAACTCGCCGGAATGCCGCCCATACCTGCTAGGCAGGTGCTAAAAAGTATACTTTGCAGCCACTTGGAGCTGAAATGGACTACCCACGCTCACGCCCGCGCGATTGAAAGTTCCGTTGGGCAGGAAAAACGTTCGGAACGTGGGGAGGGGCGTCTGGCCAACACCCCACCGCGAGCCCAGCGCCGTGGTGGAGCTTTCGTTCGTGCTGACCCCGAAGGCGAGATTCTCGTTGTTCCACACGTTAAACATTTCGAAGATGAGAGCCACCTGGTGGCCTTCGCGAATCCTGAAGTTTCGACTTAACCGAATGTCCTGGTTAAAGAAGTTCGGTTGCCGAAACGCGTTGCGCAGAAGCGGAATGCCTCCGATGATGGGTTTGTCGGTAAACTGACCGTCACCGTTGCTGTCCACATTGGTGAAGGCGCTAAAAGGGCTTCCAGTCCGCCATTCTCCGATGGTTCCTATCTGGAATCCCAGCGGTAGATCGTAAAGGCCGCTAATCACCCAGCGATGCCGGATGTCGTTTCTGCTCCAGCGGTATTCGTCGGCCAGGTTAAAGGCATTTTCGTAGGCGATCCCGGAAAAGTTCCGCTCGTTGGAATCGTCGTCCCGGTTATAGGCGAGGGTGTAATTCGTGTAAAACTGCAACTTGCTCGCATAGCGGCTCTTCACTGAGAGCGTGAGCGCATCGTAATTCGAGCGTGCCGTGCTCTCTTGTGAACGCATGATTGCAAAGTTCGTGTTGGGTCGATTGGCTGTGTTGAAGCGGGGTCTCACTACCGGCGGATTTGAAGAGTCCAACTGGTAGACCGGCGCCGGCAGGTTCACATCGCGAATTCGCTGGAGGTACGAGGTGTTGTTGTGTACGTAGTCGAGTGATACGGCCAGATTGGTGAACATCTGCCGCTCGAGACTGGCGGTGTATTGAAGCGAGCGCGGATTGTGAAAGTCCGGAGCAAAAAACGACGCATCCGGCCTTAATCCAGCAATACCCGCTCCCGTGATGTAAGTCGAGTTCGCGGCTCTGGAAGTGTCAGGGACAAATGGGAAAACAAATTCGGGATGAAGCCGCTGCACGGCGTCGATCTGGCTCGGGTTGAGAGTGAAGGTCACCCCCACGTTTGGACTGCCGTTGGAATTGAACGCCTGGTTGATCAGCAGCAGTGGAGTTCTGCCATGAAAGATGCCCCCGCCAAGCTTGAGGACCGTTTTCCCGTCGCCTCGAAAGTCGTAGATAATGCCGGCCCTTGGCTGCCACATGGCCTTGTCGCTAGGAACTCTTGAACTCTGCGGAACCAAAGGATTGGGCCGCGTGGGTTGAGGCATTAGAAATGCCTCGTGACGCAGACCCAGATTCAATGTGAGCTTTGACGACACCTTGTAAGTATCCTGCACATAACTTGCGTACTCGTTCACGCTGGCTGCAAAGGCTCCATCTCCGAAAAAGAGACGAAACTGGTCCGCTGCAAAAGGCTGGTTGGTCGCTGGATTAATCTTCTTTTCCCGGGCTCGCACAAAGTTATCGATGTTGTTGAAGATGTACACACCTCGCCAGTTCCCGCGGAAAATCTGGTTGACGAACGAACGGTTGTGGTCGAAGCCCACCTTGATGTTGTGTGCGCCTTTGATGATCGACAGATTCTCCGTAAACTGCCAACGGTCGTCATACTGCTGGATCGGCAGGAAAGAAACACCACCGAAGAAGCAGCAACCACTTACTTGAACTTGCGGACCGACCTTGCTCACAAAATCGGCCGCTTCATTGTTGTTGACCCGAGGCCGTTCCTCGTAGGAGTACTGCCACCGAAACTCATTGAGCAGAGTGGGACTGAAGATGCTGGTCAAGCTGACCACTGCCGTATGCGTGCGGTCGCGCTCAGTACCATTATTATCGATTACTCCGGTGCCGACTCCGGTAAAGGTGCCGTTGAGTCCCTCGTTGCGGCTCCAGTTGTATCGGCCAAAAACGCGATGCGACGGGGACAGCTCATGGTCCAGTTTGACCAGGTAAGTCTTGACGTCATTCGTCGTCTGAAAGCGTCCCTGCTGTGCGAGCAGGTCGGAGGGAAGGCCTGCCGTCGCATTGAACCGGATGATGAAAGCCTGTGTCTCCTCCTGCTGGTCGTAGACATTGTAAAAAAAGGTCTTATTCTGAATAATGGGACCGCCCACATCCCCCCCAAACTGATGGCGGATGGGTGCGCGTTCGTCTCCGTTTCTGTCGCGCGGCGCGAATTCTCGATGACGGAGAAAATAGAAGCCGCTGCCGTGAAACTCGTTGGAACCTGACTTCGTGATGACGTTCATTACGCCACCCGTTGAACGGCCGAACTCCGCCGAGAAGTTGCCACGGACCACTGCAAACTCGCGGATCGCTTGTTGGCTGACGACGTAGGAGGTGACGGCTCTTTCACCGCCTCTTTGGCCGCCGAAAAAGGGCTGATTGAAATCGGCGCCATCGATGTTGATGTTACTGTTGATGCCACGTGATCCCGCTAGACTCAGGTTATTGCGCTCTCTCTCCTGGTAGACACCTGGAGTCAGGAAAGCGAGATCGAAGAACCTGCGCCCATTGAGCGGCAAGTTTGACACCTGATTGGTATCGATAAGGCTGCTTGCTTCGGAACGAGAAGTCTCGATCAACGGCGCCGCGGCAGAAACTTCGACGGTGGTTTCGACGGACGCCAATTTCAATGTCACATCCACTGTGATTGACTGGCCAAGCGCCAGCTCAATGCCAGTTCGCTTGACGGTTGTAAAGCCCGCCAGTTGCACGGTGACGTTGTAGTTTCCAACCTGCAGCAACGGTGCGGTGTAACGGCCTGAAGCGTCTGTGCTCAACGTTCGAGTAGCGCCGGTACCTTGGTGGGTCAATATGACTTTCGCTCCCGAGACAACCGCTCCTGTCTCGTCGACAATGGTGCCATCAATCGTTCCGGTTGTGCTTTGTGACTGAGGCCAGAGCGGTTGAGAGAAAAACAACATCCATATCGATAGTGCCAGTACTCTCCGGTGTGACAAACGCATGGCGACTCCTTGTGAGGGAGAATAAGGATCTGTGCGACGCTTGCGCTCGAGCGCAGATTAAGCTTAAAGCTCCGGCGTTAAATCAATGTGACCAGGATTTCGAAACTTGGTGGTGGCGTTTTTGCCGGCCACTCGCATTCAACTTGGAGAGAACCCATTCCACGAGGCTTGGGAATCGGCGGAGGCCAGCGGCGCCGCCAGCCTCGCTTAGGGTTGGATTCTAGGATAGATTCAATCACGGATCAGCAAAAAAGGTGGGGTGCGTAGGATTCCAGGTCAGAGTGGGGAACGCCTCACCAGAGAAGTATCTCCAGGGTTGGCGAATAGCGTCACCAGTCGACGAGTGGCGGCTTGTCCCAAAAGCAGGGACAGCCGAGCCCCTGTGTGAGCCCCAACTGTTTTTGGCAGTATCGGGCAGGCCGCCTCTGGTATGCTTGGCCCGTGCCGAGTTCTGAGACTTCCAACCGATGATCGTTCCATTAACTCCGCTCATGTTCCTGCGCAGAGCTGAAAAGCTCTTTGCCCGGAAGGTAGGCGTCGTTTGCGAAGGCCGGCGCCTCAGTTACGGTGAGTTTTGCCAGCGCGTTCGCCGCCTTTCCAGTGTTCTGGCAAGCCTCGGGGTGCGCAAAGGCCACGTCGTGGCTTATCTAGGCCACAATTGCCATCGCCTGTTGGAAGCCTACTACGGGGTGTTACAGACGGGGGCGGTGTTGCTGCCTTTGAACGTGCGGCTGACTGCTAACGACTTTCGTTATATTCTCGATCACTCTGAAGCTCGCCTCCTCTTCCTCGAGGCCGCGTTCGTTCCGCAGATCGGTCTCATTCGAAAGCAATTACAGCGTGAAGTGCTCTTCGTGGCACTCGATGCGCCGGTCTTGGAAGATTGGCTAAGTGATCGCGATTACGATCAACTGATGGAACTTGGCGATCCCGCCGCGGTCCCCAGCGAGCTTGATGATGAGAACGCCGCCGCCGAGCTCTTCTACACGAGCGGGACTACGGCCCAACCCAAAGGAGTGATACTCACTCACCGCAACCTGTTCCTGCATGCAGTAAGCGTGATGTGGGCGCTAAAGACGGACGATTCCGAAGTGCAGCTTCACACCATTCCGCTGTTTCATGCCAACGGTTGGGGTGCGATCCACTCGATTACGGGCGCCGGTGGGACGCATGTCATGCTACGACGCTTTGAGCCGAAACGCCTGCTACAGCTCGTGCAGGAAGAAAGAGTCACCACTTT
>Ga0187893_10006942_pt1 | contig 18975 bp, 20 predicted proteins | sample MA1701074metaG_FD_139574 | JGI IMG/M metagenome (GOLD analysis project Ga0187893, IMG submission 139574) | White microbial mat communities from a basaltic lava cave in the Kipuka Kanohina Cave System on the Island of Hawaii, USA - MA170107-4 metaG ... | reverse complement strand
GCCGTGGCCCGCACGCACTTGAACGCCTCAATGCGGCGCTCACGATGTTTCTCCAGGAGGTGCGCCTTGTTGCCTGAAAAACTTGACTCAAGTACTCAGATTCCTTGGGGTCAAGGCTCCTAGTAGGCAGTACGCAGTAGGCAGTACGCGGTGGAAACCCTCATTTGTTCAGTGCGGAATAGAGCTCGACGTACGAATCCGTGAGCAGGCGGTCGATGCTGTCCCAGTCCGGCGCTTTCGCCTCCTGGTCACGCAGTGCGGCCGCCTGGGCGCGGAGCTGCCCGGCGCGCATCATCGAGGAGCGCGAGGACCCGTAAATGAGCGCGTACTCGTCGGCAATGAGCGCGCCCACTTGGTCGGGGCGATCCTTGCCCGGCGTGCGCCGCGCGATCCACCAGGCCAGCTCCGCGCGCGCGACCTCCTCGGGATCGAACCCGGCATCGAGCCAGTCGCGCGCGGTGGTGTACGCCGATGTGAGGTCGGGGAGCACGCTCTGATAGTTGGACCGGAGATCGGCGAACGTCGACGCGGCGCGCGCCAGGTCGAACGCGGCCGACCCGGCGTTGATCCACGAATAGTCGTACTGCTCGCGCAGCGTGACGACCAGCAGGCGGAAGAGGCTGATGGTATCGCGGTCGTAATACGCCTGCCACATGTCCACCTCGAGATCGGCGAGGCGGTACGGGTCGAACGTCGTGATCGAGACCCCCCCTGCGGGCGGGGATGCGAGCACATACCAGCCGGCGCCGACCATGAGCGCGAGCACGAACAGCGTCTTCTTCATCGGCTCAACTGCTGGACGACGTGTCCGAGCTCGGGGAGGATCAGCCGCGTCATCGCGAGGCGGACGGCGTGCGGCGATCCGGGGAGGACGAAGATCGCCTTGCGCCCCGCCGTGCCCGCCATGGCCCGGCTCATCATCGCCGCGGCGCCGATTTCCTGAAAACTGAGCATCCGGAACAGCTCGCCGAAGCCGTCGAGCCGCTTGTCGAGCAGGCTGTCGATCGCCTCGAACGTGCCATCGCGTGACGTGATGCCCGTGCCGCCCGTGGTGATGATGACACCCGTACGCGAATCCGTCAGGGCCGCCTGCACGTGTGCGATGACGTCGGTCGGTTCGTCCCTGACGATCGCGTGGCCTGCCACGGTGTGGCCTGCGCCTTGTAACAGTTCGCGGATCGTGCGTCCGCCCGTGTCGGTCTCAGGCGTACGGGAGTCGCTCACGGTGAGCACGTAGCAGGCGACGGAGGCGGGCGCGTGTGCCTTGTGCTCTGCGACGCTGCCATCCGGGTGCTCGGCCTGTGTCATGGGCCCCACTTCTTGCGCGTGAACGCCTGATGATACTGTGAGAAGGTCATGTGCACGCTTCGTCACGCCGCGACACTCGTGCTGTGTAGTGCGATCGTGTCCGTCGGCTGCGGCGGCGGCCGCGATACGCCGGCGTCGCCGTCGCCGGCGGGCGCGCCGTTCTCGCAGACGGATCTCCGCGTGGGAACCGGTGCGGAGGCCGCCGCGGGCCGGACGGTGACGATGAATTACACCGGGTGGCTCTACGCAGCGGCGCAGCCCGAGCAGAAAGGGCAGCAGTTCGACACATCCATCGGCCGCGGGCCGTTCTCGTTCACGCTCGGCGCGGGACGGGTGATACAGGGATGGGAGCGCGGCGTGCCGGGCATGCGGGTCGGCGGGCTGCGGCGGCTCGTGATTCCGCCGGACATGGCGTACGGGTCGCAAGGCGCACCGGGCATTCCGCCCAATGCGACGCTCGTCTTCGACGTGGAGCTGCTGACCGTGCAGTAGAGCGGGCCGCCTTCGCTCTCGACAATCAGCGGAGCTTCGACGGGCCAAGTGCTATAGTTGAATTTTGCGCGTCCTGCGCGCGATGTTGCAGGGCGGACGCGCCGCCACCCCCGCCGCGCCCTTAGCTCAGCTGGATAGAGCGTCTGGCTACGAATCCGATCTCCACCACTGCCTGATCACGGCCGACCCCGGAACATCGGGGTCGGCCGTTGTCGTGTCTGGTCGTCCGCGGTCGATTGAGGACGCGTGTCACGGAATTCGTTGCACAAACGTTGCACAGCGCGTGGCCTGACGCTGATATATACGGCCCGGTCTTGGTGTGCGACGCTGGTGCAAGGAAGCCTTCCGAGAGCACATCGATGCCCCAGTTTCTTTCCCCGACAGGCGGTAGGCGGGAATGTCGCTCGCCGAGCAATCAGGTCGGCTGATGATATTCGTTGATTTTGAATCTAATGTCAATATTGACTAATATCGTTTTGTGAGGTCCCCTGTCGAGCACATCGAGTGCTTCCATCTGAGCCTCCTGCGGGTGATGGAAGCTCGGTTGAACCGGGCCACCTGGGTCGTCAAGGGCGGAGTCAATCTCCGCGCATGGTTCGGCAGCCGGCGGTACTCCGAAGACCTCGATCTCGACGCCGTGGGAGTGGCACCCCATGTCCTCCGCGAACGGTTCGACAAGATCTTGCTCGGCCGGCCGCTGGAGGATGTGCTGACCAGTCAAGGTCTCGAAGTGGTCCGGATCTCGAAACCGAAGCAGACGGACACGACTCAGAGATGGAAGCTCGAGGTCCGGGCGGCTGGGGTGTCCGTTCCACTTCACACGAAGGTCGAGTTCAGCAGACGAGGGACGCGCGACGAAGAGTACCTCCTCGAGCCTGCGCGTTCTGACATCGTCCGGCCCTACGGCATTCCGGTGCCAACGGTGAACCACTATACGGCGCGATCCGCAGTCCGGCAGAAGATCCAGGCCCTGGCCAGTCGCTCCGAGACGCAGGCCCGGGACGTCTGGGACCTCGATCTTCTCCTGCGCACGACGGATGCCGATCCGCGACCGCTTTCGGACAACGTGCGAGACGCGCTGCCCGCGGCCATCGCGCGCGTGGTGGCTCTCGAGTACGACGTGTTCAAGGCTCAAGTCGTCCCGTATCTGTCGGATGAGGACCAGGCGATGTATGGCACGCAGGACGCGTGGGATCGAATGCGCGAGCTCGTGATTGAGCGCGTGGAGGAGTGTGCCTCATGAACGCGGCGGCTGCGCTGGCGCGCCTGCGGGCGCTGAGTAAACCCGTGCTGACAACGGACGATGCCGTACTCGCTCTTGGCACAGAGCGATCGGCGGCGACGCACATGCTGAAGCGACTCGCCGGCGCAGGTCTGCTGAAACGCATTCGGCATGGCTTGTGGACGACGGATCCGAATCTGGATCCGCTCGTCTTGCCCGAGTACCTCACCGCTCCCTTGCAGTCCTACGTCTCCCTTCAATCCGCTCTCTTCTTCCATGGGATGGTCAGCCAGATCCCGAACGTGATTTTTGTCGCCTCACTTGCGCAGACTCGACGTGTTCGGACCACGCTCGGCACCTTCTCGATCCATCGTCTCGCTCCGAGCTTCTTTGGGGGCTATGAGATCGTGAAGGCGTCAGGCGTTCGTCTTGCAACCGCTGAAAAGGCGCTGCTCGACTCGTTGTATCTGGCTCCGACACGGAGCCGACTCTTTGCCCACCTTCCGGAAGTCGAACTTCCGGAGCAGTTCGATCATGACCGACTCCGGTATTGGGTTCGACGCATTCCTGCCGGGCTGCGCCGGAAGGCTGTCGAACAGCGGTTGGATGCTATCCTCTTGGCCCAGCGACGTCGCCGGCTTCGACCTGCTCGGCCTCGGCGGACGGGGGCACGCACGTAGCGCTTCCTGTGGCGCCTGCGAGTGTCCGAACTCAGGTCGTGGTTTGCAGCGCGCTTCGGCGTTTAGGGCCACCAGCCCACCACTGACGTGCGCGGGATCGACCGTGCGGCCTGGATACACGGATACACACTGTCGGCTGGCTTCCAACCCTTGGCTGTTGGGCCACGATCCGATAGCCTTTCGCGCATGGCCAGCGATCGGATTGCTGTTCCTTACAATCACAAGCTGAAGCGACTCGAAGCGCTGCTCGCTGGTATCGAGCGAGCTGGGGAGTTCTTTGTCCAAGGCTCGCTGCACGCGCCGATCCCGCGAGTCGAAATCGACGGCGTCGGCCTGCTGTCCTTTCCGGTGCAGGCCTCGCAGATTGAGGCGGTCATCAAGCGGGCGCATCGCGCGCCGTACGGGCGCGGTCCGCACACGATTGTTGACACGGCGGTCCGCAACGCCTGGCAGCTCGACTCCGCCGATGTCCGGATCGGCGGCAAAGCCTGGGAGAAGACGTTCCACCAGATCATGTCGACGGTCATTGCCGGACTGGGCTGCTCGGGGTTGAACGTATCGGCGACCCTGTACAAGCTGCTGGTCTACGAGACAGGCGGCCTGTTCCGTCCGCATCGCGACACCGAAAAGGCCGAGAGCATGTTCGGCACCTTGGTCGTGGTGCTTCCCTCGGCGCACGGTGGAGGCGAATTGATCATCCGGCACGGGACACGCGAGGTCAGCGTAAATCTTTCAGGTGCTGACGTGTCGGAACTGAGATTTGCCGCGTTCTATGCCGACTGCGAGCATGAGGTCAGACCGATCACCCAGGGCAGCCGCGTCTGCCTGACCTATAACCTCAGCCTGGTCGAGACGGGAAAGAAGAAGCAGCAGGCGGCATTGATGCCACCACTCTATCAACGCGAAGTTGTGGCAGCCGCGAACATACTGAGGGCGACGTTTCGGCAAGGCGGCGCATCCATGAAGCTCGCATGGTTGCTGGAGCACCAGTACAGCGCGGCAGGCCTGTCGTTCGCGAGATTGAAAGGCCTGGACGCGGCACGTGTCCAGGTGCTGAGTCAGGCGGCGGAACGGGCCGGATATGCGACGCACCTTGGCATCGTGCACATCGAGGAGACGGGTCCGGCCGAGCCGCACTTCGAGATGTACGGTTACGGCGGCTGGCATTCCGGATGGCGGGACGATGATGGGTCAGACGAGGAAGAGGATCTCACGGAAGAAAGGAAGGCCGCAGTCCGAGACGACTTCGATGTGATCGAGGTGTCAGACGCCTGGCACTACGTGGATCACTGGGTGGACGCCGAGAATCGATCCGTCGATTTCGGCAAGTTGCCGCTGAAGGAGAACGAGCTGCTGCCAGCCGGTGCCCTCGACGATGCCGTTCCCGACGAGCAGCGGCTGACCGAAGCCACCGGCAACGAAGGAGCGAGTTTCGAGCGGTCTTACCGTCGCGCGGCCCTCGTCATGTGGCCTCGGCATCGTTCCGCTGACGTGCTGCTCGAGGGAGGCGTACGCGCGGTCATGCCGTACTTGAAGGACATCGCACAGCGGTGCAGCTTCCCGTCTGCATCACGCGCCCAGCGAGCAGCCGCCCGTTCGACCGCGGGCCGAATCGTCAGGGCGTGGAAGCGCGAGCGTGCCGATGCCATCGGACTCATGGAGGGGGAGGAACCGAGTCGACCCGACATGGTCACGGTCCTCGGCCAACTGGCGGATGCCGCCCTTCTCGAGGCGTTCGTGAACGACATCGTGGTACGAGCTTACGACGGCAGCGAAAACGAGGCGTTGGCCGCGAACGCGGCGTTGCTCGGCGCCCGACGAGTGGGCGAGTCGTTCTCCAAGTTGGCGTGTGCTCATGTGCCGTCGCGACGTGGAGAATGTGTGGATCTGCTTTCGCGCCTCGTCCACAAACACGATCGCGCACTCGACTCGGCGTGGCTGAGCGGATTGCGGAACATTGCCGCGGCGATTATCGAGGCCCTCCCACAACGGCAGAAGCGCTCCGCTGCGTCTGATCTGGATGACGGGCTGGGACGCCCGCACGATTCGCAGAGAGCTACTGAGTCGGATACGGAGATGGTGGTCACCCTTCTCGATAGCCTTGCGGCCATCGATGCACCGGACCTGCGCCGCGCCGCCTGCAACGCCGTTGCGGGCGCTCACTCCTTTGACTCGGCCCGAGTGATCGTCTCAGCGCTCTCACTCGTGCACGGGCGAAACGATAAACCCATGTCCGCCGATGGCGACTACCAACACCTGTGGCATCAAGCCGCGAGAATGCTCCTGGCCCGCAGTGAGCACGCCCCGGAAGCTCCGAAGGACTGGCGTCAGGAGGGGAGGATCCGCTGCACGTGCGACGACTGTCGGGAGCTGCAGACGTTCGTCCGCGATCCGATGGAGCGAACCCATCGCTTTCGCCTGCGCAAGGATCGGCGGCGGCATCTACACGAGCAGATCCAGCGCCACGGCTTGGACATGACGCACGAAACCGAGCGCCGGGGGGCGCCGCAAACCCTGGTGTGTACGAAAACCCGCCGTACCCACGAGCGGCAATGCGCGGAGCACAAAGCCGATGTGACGGCCATGGCCACGCTTCTTCGCATCATCGATGGAGCGCGGGGCGAGCTCGCGACACTTGCGGTGCGGATGGCCGACGCCACGGGTTCCGAGCTGGAATGCGGCTGACCGAGCTCCACGCGGCAATCCAACATTGACAAATCAGCAGGGTTCGATGCTTCGTCAATCGTGGCGTCGATGTCGGTTGCGGGAACCGTTTAGAACACCGTCAGGTCGCGACGGTGCAGCCGACTGACTCGACAAAGCGAATCCGCCAGGGGTCCACGAGGCGGACCTCGGCCTCACCGGCGAAAAACGTGGTCAAACGAATATTGGCAATTGGCGTTTTCGCGACCACAAAATGCGGGCCGAACTTGTTTTCGGCGACCCAGCGCTGAAGAGAGAACGCGCTCGTCGCCGCCTCCCAGAGGACGTGCGCAAACCTATCCGATTCGACGTCCAAGCCAGCCTCGGCGGCCAGTCGGTCAGCGAGCCAGGTCCCGTCATTCAGGAACGCGGTTTCGCAACGCTTGGTCCGGTCGTGGATGGTATTGAAGGACAACGTCGAATCCGACAGCATGTTCCACTGCAGCGCAAGATAGCGGGTCCAGGTCCGCTGGGTGGCCTGCTGTCGATCTGGCTCCAAACTCGGATACCGGAACGTCTTTTCTCGTTGAATCCCCCGATAGAGGAGGACGTGCCCCTCTTCCACGTGAGGTTGATCGCCGGGACTGATCCACTGGTAGCTTCCATGTTGGATGAAGAGCCACCGGTCTGACTCCTCATGTGGGCCGAGTAGTGTCCGGTACACGGCAACAGGCGCGCACAGCCTGTTCTCGGCGAGGGACCCCAACGACAAATACACTCGGTCGACTTCGCGCCTTCTCGCCTGCTTCCAGAACTCAAACAACGGCTTGGCATGATCTCGAATCGGCGTACCAAAATAGTGGTGGCGGCGCTTGTGAGCCTTGGAATCAAGGATCTCCGGCAAGATCCAGCTGTACTGGAAGAAGTAATCTGTGGCAGGTGGGTTCTCGGGCGTGTACGCCAGCGGGCCCTCAGCCGCCAGCCACGGTACACAGGTCGCCGAATCCATGAGGGTCGACGTCGAATACCGCTTCGGCACGATGCGCGCAGTTTACCAAGAGGCCGCTCTGAATCGACCACTGACACCCTGCCTTCGCTTCTGCCTCGCGGGCTGACGACCCTAGAAGCGGGTGACCCCGCGCAGCGCCCCAACGTCGTGCACCGCTTCGAGGCGGCGCTTCGGGTGCTGGACGAGTCCTGTCGTGCCTACCAGCACCTCTACAAGCGGCGCATCGAGCCGCCCATGCGCCGAGCTGCGCCGGGGCACTGTCAAGGACACGATTCGTCGGCACGTCGAACGCCTGGACGCCCGATGCGAGGACCCGTATGAGATCGTCCTCTATTCCGTTCTCGTGTTCGCCGGGTTGGTCAGAGCAGTGCCAGACGAGCAGCCGAACGAGAAATCGTCGCACAACGGTTGCACACCGCGACGATCGACGCGGCACGGGCGCCAAAAAATGCGCTGAAAACCGAGCTTCTCGCGTCTCGGGGCACCCAAGCTTCTGGCAGCGCGCCGGAGGAGCGCCGCTCGCCGGCCGTGACCGCATTTCTCACAACGCTGCGGAGTGGGCTTTGAGGGCTTGTTAATGGCCCCTGATGAGACGCTGTCGAGTCGGCGGTAACGGTCTGTCCCCAAGGGGTGTATCCCGGAGACCCACCGTTCGTTCGGTGCTAATCCGTTGTGAATCGGACACTGAGCAGCCGATGATCGACCCTTTCCCTGTCTGATCCCCCAGCGGTTACAATTTCGTCCGTCCCACCCGAGAGCCATGCAGAAGCCACCACCCGTGTACAGGGTGGATCTCGTGTTCCATCCGGAGGGGGACACGTACGTCCACTTCGAGCAGTCCGCTGTGCATCCGTTCGCGGCCGACCCGTCCGGGTTACGTTGGCCGAAACGGAGCGTGTGACCTACCCTGTCACGCGTCGGCTGTACAACCTCTGTGAGGCACAAAGGCCGCGCGGGTCGGAGTCAGCAGAAAGGGAAGGATTGCGACGCGTCGGCGAAGTCTTGAAGGGTCTTCAGCAGAATCTGTGGGTCGCCTCCGGCTCCGGTAGGTGACCCAGCGTATGGTACAGGGCGATTTCTAAGCATCGATACGACCGAAAGCCGTAGGCCTTTCTGGTGGTCAGTTTCGCTTTGTTGTTGAAGCCCTCCACGATGCCAGCGGAAATCTCGCCGCGCGCCCGAAACCAATTCATGAGCAGCGGGCGAAGGCGGCGCAGCATGCGGGCGACCTTCTTCATCGGCTCGAGGCGCGAGCGCATGACCTGCACGCACCACTCGTCGAGGAAGGCCCCCGCCCAGTCGAGGGAGCGGTAGTGCCAGAAGTCGTCGAACCATTCCCGCAGCAGCATGGCGCGAACCGCGCGCAGGTTGTGTTGCAGGAGCTCGCGCAAGCGGGCGCGCTGCGCGCGCGTCGGGTTCTCTCGGCGTTTCAGGAGCACCCAGCGCGCCTTCGTGAGGAGCGGTTGTCGCCCGCGCGGTCGGAGCGAGCGGACTTCGGCGCGGCGGACCGCATCGATCGCGTCGCTGAGGTGCTTGGCAATGTGAAACCGGTCCAGGATGTGCAGCGCGTGGCCGGCCTTCTTGGCGACGACCTGCAGATACGGTTTCCACATGTCGCTGCAGATGAACGTGAGAGCCGCCGTGCGCTCTTTCCCGCGCCAGCGGAAGAAGTGGAGCAGCGTCTTGGCGCGGCGGTGCTGGCCGATCCACAGCAGCCGCTTCCGCGTCGGATCGATCTGATACACGAGGGTCAGGAAGTTGCCGCCGTGCTGCCAGTGGATCTCATCGATGCCGATCGCGCGAATGCCGGCGAGATCCATGTGATCACGCCCCCAGGCGACGGCCATCGCGACCGACCGGAACACGTGGTCCCAGCTGGTGCAAAAGACGCGCGCGACCTCCTGCCAACTGAGGCGCTTGGCCCACGTCGCGAGAAACCACTGATACGTCGTGGTGAGCTGGTGCTTGCCATCGGCCCACGGCACCTGTTCGACGGTGACCCCACAGCGGGCGCAGGCGACGCGCCGCATCATGTAGAGGAAGAACACGCGCAGGCCCCAGAGCGGCACGAATTCGAACCGGCGCGGGGCCAGGCGGTCGTAGACGCCGCCCCGCATTCCGCACCCGGCGCACTGCGGACGATTGCGCCGATGCGGCGCGATCTCGATCGTCAACGCGAGGCCGACGATCTGCTCCTCAAGCTCGACCGTCCCGTACACAAAGCCGCGGTGCTTCTGAATCCGATTCAAGATAGTCTTGATCTGCATCCCGTCGTTCGACGCCGAGAAGTGGCTGGCGTAAAGCACCGCCATTCTCTCAGGTCGACACGGGATGCGTCAGCGATCGCGGTGCCAGTGCGTGTGGAAGCTGCCGGAGCTGTGGACGCACAGCACGCGCCCACAGCTCCTTGCAAAACCACAGAACGGTTTTGCACGAGCTTCCACACGCCTCATCATCCTCTTCCTGTCAGAAGGAACGAAGGAGACCAGAATCTCTCAGAATCATTGGTCACCGACCCACAGATTCTGCGGAGGAGGCGAGTTGGTCAACCGTTCAGCAGGCTGGTTACGCCACCCTGGCAATTTCCACAAGATTCGGGACAGGTCCTCGACGTACGCGAGCGAGGACTACCAGGCCGTGCTCGAGACGCACGGCATCACGTGCAGTATGAGTCGCCGCGGCAATTGCTACGACAATGCCGTCATGGAAGCGTTCTTCTCCACGGTCAAGAACGAAGTCGGTGAATGGTACGAGAGCCACGGCGACGCCAAGGGCCAGTTGTTCGACTACATCGAAGTGTTCTATAACCAACGACGCCGGCACTCGTCAGCAGGTCGGATGAGCCCGGCAGCGTTCGAACGAAAGATGACTCAAGCAGCGTAACTAAACCGTCCACCGGATCGGATCACGCGCACAGTCTATCTCGAAGCTGCTGCGGCAATCGCCAACAGCGTCAGATTCTTCGACAGAGTGACCGATTTGAGCATCGATGACGCGCGGCTTTCGGATGACGTTCACCCTGTGAGCGTTGCCATGTTCAAGATCCATGTGGTGGGCACGCCAGCAACCATTGCAGAGCTCTCCGCTGCCAATCATTGCCTCACAACGGCGGCCCTTGATCTCGCGACAAGGCGCGGTCAGCTAAGAGCAGCCGTGGAGAAAGCAGCCGCTGACAACAACGTCGAAGCTGACAACGAAATCGATCGCCTGCACCGAGAATTCGTCACCGAGGCGATGCGCGCCAGCATGCTGTATCAGCGGCATCTGGTGAAGATGAATGTTTCGGTCAGGAAGGAACTCGGCCTACCCCTCGATGAGGCGCAGTACTTCGAGACCAGTCGGCAAGCAGAGCAGAAGATAACGACCGCCATCGAGCAAACCATTCAGCCGAAAGCCGAACTCCCGCGTTAGGGTCCTCAAGCGCCCGACCCGCGCTTCGGTGTCATCTCGGTCGCTTGCATGCGAGCGCCATCGGCGGGTGGTCAGCCGGGTATCGAATCAGGATGTCCGGCTCAGCCAACTCAATCTCCAGACCAGGCCACTTGGCCAGGCGGCCGGTGAGCTCAAGTTCGAACAAGTGGTCTTGCGCCTGATCGTCCTGTGTGTCAATCCTGTCGATTCGTTTCTCGATCCGATGCTTCGCGTGGAGACGGACGCACTGAATCTGCTGCGCCTGACCTGCCGGCCGGGAATTCGGGCCCAATGCGTTCGTGTTTGGGACCGAGACCGGCGAGAAGATAAGATCAGTGAAGACGGCATGGCGCCTGGCGTGCCGTCGGACGGGAATTGACGGGCTGAGCATCCACGACCTTCGGCGAGAGGCGGCCTCGAGCCTCCACGAGAGCGGGATGCCTCTGGCGTATGTCTCCGAATTCCTTGGCCACGCTCAACTGACCACCACGTCGCGGTATATTCAGGCGAGCCGGCAGGGGATGCAGGAGTGGATGAAGCGGGTCGAGCAGAATCGGCGGGCAACACGGGAACCCGTTGCACAAACGTTGCACAACGGTCCGACCAGCCAACAGCCTCATCACCCTAAGTCGTTGAATCACAAGGCACGCGCCCTTAGCTCAGCTGGATAGAGCGTCTGGCTACGAACCAGGAGGTCGCAGGTTCGAGTCCTGCAGGGCGCGCCACTTTTTGATCGGCGGTGTGACACAGGTGTGACACGCCGTCAGGCATTCTGGCCTCCCAATCGCGTCCTTCCAGGTCTCGATGATTCTCGGGCTGCACATCGGAACTGCGTCGTCTGAATCGTTCCAAACTCGCTCAGCGACGCGACTTACTGCGGCAACTCTGCGGTAATCTGGATACGCGGTCGATACTTCCTTTGCCGCGTCATTCCGGGTCATGAGCGACTTCAAGGATCCCGTACCCCACACCGGCGGCGTGCTCACGATCCACAAGCGTGGTAACGGGTACCCGATCGGCTGAGCGCGCCTGTCGAGTCGATCCGCGGTCCTACTTACGTGGACCGTCGACGCCGACGGCTTCCATTTTGTCGCCGTGTTCGGGCGCGTCCAGGGGCTCCGCTTCGCTACGCGCCTTCGGCCGCCAGCGCCCTGGACACACCCTCCGCGCGGCGAGCTTGTTGTTGCCGTTAGATCGGCGGCGTTCGCTATTGGCGCACCGGAACAACCCCCTGAGCACCGCTGTGCGGTGTTGATTTTTGGGGGATTCAGGACCACGATCATTTCGTGAAAGGTTTGGAATGTGTGCCGGCGCTGAAGGCCCTTAGCGAGGAGACACGATTGCGGATTCTTCGCATCGTTTCCGAAAAGCCGCACGACGTGACGGAGATTGCGGAACGCCTCAGCGTGTCCTCATACAATGCGTCGAAGCACTTGCGTATTCTCCGTGACGCCGGACTTTTGCAGGTCGAGCGGGCCGGAAAACGTCGGCTCTATTCCCTAGCTTCTAGCGTGAAGGGACAGTTGGCCTCCAATCGCAACATCCTGGATTTGGGATGTTGCACGTTCCGATTCGACCAGCTCCCTAAATAGCACTTTGCATTTGCGCGCCGCGCACGTCATGTGCTTAACTGCGCATATGTTCAGGCGCGTCGATTCAGTCCTTACTTCGTTGTTCCTCGTGCTCCCGGCAACCTTGTTCGCCCAAACGCCGGTTCAGCCTGACCCGCCACCGCGTTTCGAACTCCCTCTACGGGCGCAATACCGTCGGTGGTCTCATCGCGATCTCCAGCCGTGTTCCATCGCGCAGCGCCTGGACCGGGGACTTCCTGGCGCCACTGGGAAATTTCCGGACATGCGACTTCCGTGGATCCGTGTCAGGACCGTTGGTGTCAGACCGCCTCGCGATCGGCTTGGCCGCAGGATACGCGGCACGCGACGGATTCACCGTGAACGACGTCACTGGGCACACGGTCGATGACCGGTCTTCCGGGTTTGGAAAGGCGCAACTTCTCTGGACGCCGAACCAGGCTTGGGACATCCGCGCGATCGTTAGCGGAGAGCGCGCCCGTGACGGCGACTATTCACTTCAGGACCTCGGTTCGCTGCGCCGAAACCCGTTTCACACCTCGCGGGACTTCGAAGGTTTTACGAATCGCGACGTAATGGCTCCTACGGTGCTCGTGACCCGACGCGGTTCGGCGGTTGACATTTCCAGCACGACAGGGGTGGTGAGATGGAAGACGCAGGACGTGACTGACCTGGACTATTCGGCCCGTCCTCTCATTGTTCGCGATAACACGGAAGAGGCTGTTCAGTTCACGCAGGAGATGCGGTTCTCATCGGCGGTAGACGCACCGATTCGCCTGTCCAGCGGCACCACAATGAAATGGCAGGCGGGTGTTTCCGTGTTCACGCAGAACTACGACCAAGATGCCGTCAACAACTTCGCGCCCTTCGTGCTCTCGCAGTTTCTCGGCTTCCCGGTCGTGCAGCACTCGCCATTGTCGGAACTGGATGATGCGGGCGTTGGGGTGTACGGCCAGGGCACATGGACGATCCGCGGTCGTCTGGATCTCAGCGCAGGCGCACGGTTTGCGCATGAGAACAAGAAGGCCCATCTTGCCACCTTCTATGCGCCGGCGATTTCGACTGCAGCAAATGTGAGCACCGACGCGGACTTCACCCATGTGTCGCCACAATTCTCCGCCGCGTTTCGGGTCGGCCCGCGCACGACGATGTACGGCACGGTGGTCGAAGGCTTCAAAGCCGGGGGATTCAACCCTGCGTCGCCATCAGGACGGGAATCGTACGGTGAAGAGCACAGCTGGAACTATGAAGGGGGCCTCAAGAGCGCATTCCTGAACCAACGCGTGTCCATCAGCGCAGCCGCCTTCTATATCGACTGGCGCGATATCCAGCTCACACTGCCTAATCCGCTCGTTCCCGCGCAGTTCTTCATCGGTAACGCGGGCGAGGCGCGAAGCGCCGGCGTGGAATTCGAGCTGTCGGCCCGGCCGCACCGCGCTGTAGACCTTTTCGGATCTTTTGGCTTCACGCACGCGCGCTTCAAGGATGGCAGCACATCCGGGGGGCTGGATGTCAGCGGGCACGAGCTACCAAACACGCCGCCATTCACAGCGAATGTAGGCGCCGAGGTCTCACGCGCCCTCATGCCCGCCGCAACGCTCTACGCCCGAGGCGACGTAACAGTCTTCGGTAAGCGCTTTTATAACGAGAGCAACAACGAATCGCAGTCGGCCTACTCCCTGACGAATATCCGGGTCGGCTTACGGGGCGAGCGGCTCTTTGGCGAGGGCTGGGTGCGAAATGCGTTCGACACGCGATACATTCCGCTGGCTTTCGCGTACGGTAGCCTGGCGCCATCCGGATTCCTGGGTGAGCCTGGTGCACCGAGGACATTTGGCGTCCGCATGGGAGTCGGTTTCTAAGGGCAGGATGTGATGATGTCGACCACGAGCCCGACGCTCGATCTCGCGTCAATCGACCAGTATCACGCTGATGGTTTCCTCGTCGTCCGCGGCGCGTTCTCGTCCGATGAGGTCTCTGCGCTCGATATAGAGGCTGTGCGGCTCATGCAGCGCACGGATCTGATGGACACCAACAACATTCGATGCCGCTGGCAGGATGACGTTGTCACAGGCGAGTGCCGATTCGACTGCTTCGATCCCGTGATTGACCTGAGTCCCCTCTGCGAACGCGCTGCGCGCGACCCACGCATTCTCGGCGCCGTTTCATCTGTCTACGGTGAGTCCGCTTGCCTCTTCAAGGACAAGCTGATCTTCAAGCCGCCGAACGCGAAAGGGTACAAGCTCCATCAGGATTACATCGCGTGGACCTCGTTTCCGACGAGCTTTGTGACCGTCATCGTCGCAATTGATCCTTCGACCAGCGAGAGTGGCGGCACCGAGGTTTTCCGCGGCTATCACCGGCAAGGATGTCTGACGCCCGCGGATGGAAACTACCACGATCTGCCGGAGCATCTTGTCGATCCGGAGCGCGGCTGTGTCCTGGACCTTGAGCCCGGTGACATCGCGGTGTTCAGCGGGTATACGCCGCATCGGTCGGGCCCCAACCGCTCCGGGCGTTGGCGGCGCCTCCTGTATCTCAGTTACAACGCGCTGAGTGACGGCGGCGAGCAGCGAGCGAAACACTATGCGGAATTCGCGGAGTGGCTGGAGGAGCGCTACGCGGAGTACGGCCGGACGAATACCTTCTTTAGGTAGGAGCATAACGGCTTCCGTCCGCGGCTGGACCACCGTCGTTGTGGCGGCCCTGCTGATGCTCGCGACGCTGCCGGGCCGGACCCAGGGGCTCGGCCTCATCACGGAGCCCCTGCTCAGGGATCTGCAGCTCGATCGGATTACCTACGCGAACATCAATCTGTGGGCCACGCTCATCGGGGCTATCGTCTGCATCCCCTTCGGGTCGCTGCTAGACCGCGTCGGCCTCCGCTGGACCACCACGGCCATCGTTCTCGGGCTGGCCGCCGTCGTGTGGGGGATGAGCGTGCAGACCGGTAGCCTCGCTGTCCTCTTCTTGTTGGTGCTCGCCACGCGCGCCCTCGGACAAAGCGCGCTGTCGGTCTCGAGCATCACCGCGGTCGGCAAGGCGTTCGACCGGACCGTCGGCATGGCGATGGGCGTGTACTCCGTCCTCATGGGTGTGTTCTTCGCAATCGCGTTCACATTCGTGGGGCGCGCCGTCGGCTCACGGGGATGGCGGGCGGCGTGGGGCGAGATCGCGGTCGGGCTCGTCGTCGTAGCGGTAATTGCGGTGTTCCTTCTGAACCCGGCCCACCCTGCTCCGGATGTCGATGGGGAATCCGAGCGCTCGAAGGAGCTCGAGGGAATCGCGCTCGGCCGGGCGCTCCGGACCGGCGCGTTCTGGATCTTTGCGGGATCCGCGTCGCTCTTCGGCCTCGTGTCGTCGGGGCTGGGCCTGTTCAACCAGGCGGTACTCGCCGAACGCGGGTTTGGTCACGAAACGTACTACACCTTCCTGACGTTCACGAGCGTGTTGGGGCTCGCCGGCCAGCTCCTGTGCGGCTGGCTCACGCTGCACTGGTCGATGCAGACGTTGCTGGGCATCGGCATGTTCCTGTACGCGCTGGCGCTCGCCGGTTTTCCGCTGCTCACAACGCACGCCCAGCTCTGGGCGCTCGGCGTGGTCAGCGGCGTCTCGGGCGGCTTTATCACCGTGCTCTTCTTCGCGATCTGGAGCCGCGCCTTTGGGCAGACGCACCTCGGGTGGATACAGGGAGCGGCGCAGATGCTGACCGTGCTTGCCTCGGCGGTCGGTCCGCTGATGTTCGCGGCCTGCGCGGAGCGGTACGGTTCCTACGCCCCGATTCTGTGGGGGCTTGCGCCGGCGGTCGTGCTCCTCGGAGTCGCCGCCGTGCGGGTAACATTGCCTGGAGCGGAGCCTTCGGTTCTGCCAATCCCGGAGACAGCATGAGCACTGCGATCCCCGTGTCCATACAGCCCGCCGGCAGCATTCGCATGGAGCAGGCCGTCCGGAAGTTTCACACGTCGCTGAACGTGTCGAACCTCCGGCAGTCGATCGCGTTCTATCGCGAGCTACTTGGTGTCGAGCCGGCCAAAGTCTACGACGACTACGCCAAGTTCGAGCTCGATGAACCGCCGGTGGTGCTGTCGCTCGTACCGCACGCGCCGACGCATGGCGGCAACCTCAACCACGCAGGCATCCGCGTGCGCACGTCCGACGAACTCGTGCAGGTGCAGGAGCGGCTGGAAAAGGCCGGTTTCCGGACGCGTCGGGAAGAAGGCGTCGAGTGTTGCTACGCGCTGCAAACCAAGTTCTGGGTGACGGATCCGGACAACGTATTGTGGGAAATCTACGTGTTCCATGAGGACGTCGAGGCCCACGGGCACGGCAGCGAGACACATGAGGCGACGCTCCGGCCGGACCATGCGCTGGCCACGGCGCAAGTCGTGTGGGAGCACAGAATCACCACGCCCATTCCTGATCGGATCCCTCATGACGACAACACCGTGCACGAGGTGCGTCTCGAAGGGACGATAAATCTGAAAGCCGCCAAGGGGCACCTCCAGCCACTTCTGAACGACGCGCTGCGCGTACTTCGTCCAGGTGGCGTCGTCCGGGTTCATGGCCTTGCCGGTGATCGCGAGCTCACCGACGCGCTCCCCCCGATGCCGGGACCGGCCGCAGCAGTGGAGCATGTGCCGGCTTCGGCGACGGTTGTCAGGAAAGTAGAGGCGGCAGGGTTTGCGGAGGTCCGAGTCGAAACGCTGTCCCAGCGTGCGTACTTCACGATCGCAGATGTGCCGATGCGCGAGCTGGCCGTAGTCGCCAAGAAGCCAGGCTTCCGTCCGAAAACAGCGACACATCAGGCGGTGTACCTCGGGCCGCTGGCCAGCGTGACGGACGACTTCAGCAACGTCTTCCGCCGCGGCGAGTTCACCTCGGTCAACGTGCACGATTGGCAGGCGCTGGCCGACGGCCCCTCAGCGAACCAGTTTCTTTTGCTGAAGCCTGAAACGCGATAACGGTCAAAAAGCAGTTAATGCGTTCGATCGTCGATTTCCGATCGATCTGCGCGCAATAAAGGGCCTACCGAGAGGAGGGGTGCAGCTCCGCCGGCGAGACGAACACGTTCAAACTCGCGAACGTTAGGGTCGCCAGATCGCTCGAAGGACCAGTCCTTTCGGACAAGCAATGTGAGATTCTTGAACTTTCGCGGTCAGGTCAGCGAGGTTCATGCATTCTGGCCTGCCACCATCTTCAACGTCCGCCGTTTCCAGCTGACTTCGAGGCCTTTCCGCAGTTCCTCATCGGTCACGTTCAAGTAGCGCTGCGTCTGCTGCACGCTGGCGTGTCCCAGCATCAACTGGATGATCCGGATGTCGACTCCGTCCGCCAGCAGTCGGCAGGCACCCTCGTGGCGCAGGTCGTGCCAGTGGAGGTCGATTTCCTGCAGCTTGTCTCGATTGACGCGAGCGCCGTGCTTCGGGCGTTTCGTCTCATGGCCATTGGCGATCAGGAGCAGCGATTCCCAGGCCGTCTTGAAGCTGGCGATGTGCTCGCCCTTCTCCGTTCCGAAAACGAACGCATTTGGCCCGAGCTTGGTGCGGCGCTGCAGGATCGCGGCGAGGCGGCCTTCAGGGTCGAACGGAATCCGGCGGTTCTCTTTGTCCTTCGCGGTATGGCCGGGGATGCCGATCGTATGGGTATCCCAATCGACACGCTTGTTCTGGATGAGCAGCATCTCGGTCAGCCGGCAGCACGTCTCGAGCGCCCCAATGATGCGGTCATGCATCGATGCGCCGACCCATCGATGCTCCCACTTGTTCATCGTCATGGCTGCATCGAGAAGCCGTTTCTCTTCTTCGCGGGAGATCCGCCGGTCGCGAGCCGTTTCTCCCTTGCGGCTCAGTCGCACGCCGAAGCGATGAAAGGGCGACTTGTCGATCAGGGATGGCCGCTGTGCCTGGCCCCAATGGATCGCCGCACGCAGGACGGCCAGCGCTCTGTGAAGTGTCGAGACCTCGACCCGGCGCGCGTAGTCCGAGTCGGCTTTGAATCGATTGATGACGTCCGGATCCTCGAGCGCCTTGACCGAGAGCTCGCCGAAATGCTCCTTCAGCGTCTTGATGTGGCCCGCCACGGTATCGACGCTCCGAATTCCCGATGGTTTTACGTGCCGCTGGAAATACGCGTCGAGGAACCCCGCGACGTGTCGCAGGTCCGACGCCGGTTGCTTCGGCGAAGGCCTCGTCCGCGGGTCGCGTCCTGCCTTGATCTCGCCGATGAACAGGCGCTCCCAATCGCGCGCTTCTTCCATCGACTGGATCGGGCGCTGCTTGCCGGATTCCATCCGTGGAAGGGCGAACTCATTGACGGGCATGCGGTATCGCTCGCCGCGATGCTTCACGTCCAGCCACAGGTGTTCAAGGCATCGCCGGCTGTGTCGACAAGATCCTCTGCAGCGTCGCCTGATTGCCATACGTCCTCCCTGGATTGCGTCAGTTCCCGGACCGCTCCGTCAAAGATGACCGCCGTCGCGTAAGAGCCAGACCGTGCACGGCGCGCAGATCCTATGGAGGGCAATAGAAAACGGGTCCGGCTGTTACGCTCCTCACGCGCTTGGTGCTTCAAACAAGCAGAAACGGAGGACCGATGAACACCGTGACCCGTCGCGCGGAGTCT
>Ga0187893_10006940_pt1 | contig 18977 bp, 15 predicted proteins | sample MA1701074metaG_FD_139574 | JGI IMG/M metagenome (GOLD analysis project Ga0187893, IMG submission 139574) | White microbial mat communities from a basaltic lava cave in the Kipuka Kanohina Cave System on the Island of Hawaii, USA - MA170107-4 metaG ... | reverse complement strand
ATGGAGGAGACGGTGCTCCAGGATCCGTTCGACTACGCCGCCGAGGACCGCCTGGTGGCGGGCTGGAAGGCGGCGCTCGCGAGCGTGCCCGAGGTCGCGTGGTCGAAGCTGCCCGGCTATACGCTCTCCTACAGCGGTCCGGGGGGACGCGCGCGCTCGAACGCGGAGTTCGAGTAGACGAGGGGAGGGAGCATGGCCATCTACGAGCGCATCGCCGACGTGCCGCGCCGGCGCTACCGCGTGAAGAGCCCGGTGACGCTCGCGCCGATCGGCGAGTTCGAGTCCGCGACCCCGGACGAGGTGCGCGCCGCCGTCGAGCGCGCGCGCAAGGCGCAGGCGAGCTGGGCCGAGCTCGGCGTCAAGGACCGCGCCGCCTACATGTGGCGCCTCCTCGACCAGTTCGTGAAGCGGCAGGACGAGATCGTCGAGCTCGTGATCCAGGAGACCGGCAAGACGCGCACCGAGGCGATCGGCATGGAGGTGTTCGCCTGCTGCGACGCCATCTCGTTCTACGCGAAGCGCGCGCCCCGCTTCCTCGCGCCGGAGAAGCGCCGCATCCACGGGCTGATGGGCTTCACGAAGCGGCTCCGCGTCGTCTACAAGCCGCTCGGCGTGGTGGGGCTGATCACGCCGTGGAACGGCCCGGTCGTGCTCGCGGTGAATCCCCTCGTGCAGGCGCTCCTCGCGGGCAACGCCGTCGTGCACAAGCCCTCCGAGGTGACGCCCCTCTCCGCGCTCCTCGTGAAGAAGCTGACGGAGGCGGCCGGCTTCCCGCCCGACCTCTACCAGGTCGTGCAGGGCGACGGCCAGACCGGGGCCGCGTTGATCGAGGCCGGCGTGGACAAGATCTCGTTCACGGGCAGCGTCGCGACCGGCCGCAAGGTCGCGGAGGCGTGCGGGCGGCGGCTCATCCCCGTCACGCTCGAGCTCGGCGGGAAGGACGCGATGATCGTCTGCGCCGACGCCGACCTCGAGCGCGCCGCAGCGGGCGCGCTCCTCGGCTCCTGCATGAACACGGGCCACTACTGCTGCGGCACCGAGCGCATCTACGTCGTCGAGCCGATCTACGACCGCTTCGTCGAGAAGGTGGTGGCGGGCGCGAAGCAACTCCGCCAGAACGACGCGGGCGAGAGCGACGTCGGCGCGGTGTTCTGGGACCAGCAGATGGAGATCATCGAGTCGCACATGCAGGACGCAGTCGCGAAGGGCGCGAAGGTGCTCGTCGGCGGCCGCCGGAACCCGCGGCTCGCGGGCCTCTACTACGAGCCCACCGTGGTCGTGGACGTGAGCCACGAGATGGAGCTGATGCGGAGGGAGACCTTCGGGCCGATCGTGGCCATCCAGAAGGTGAGAGATGAGGAGGAGGCGCTGCGCCTCGCGAACGACAGCGAGTACGGCCTCAACGGCAACGTCTGGACCGGCGACGCCGAGAAGGGCCAGCGCCTCGCCGAGCGCATGGAGACGGGCGGCGTCTGCGTGAACGACATGGCGATCACGTACGGCATCCCGGAGGCGCCGTTCGGCGGGGTCAAGGCGAGCGGCGTCGGCCAGGTGAACGGCGCGCAGGGGATCCGCGGCTACTGCCACGTGCATCCGATCCTCGCCGACCGGAAGGGGAAGGGCCCGATCCAGGGCGGCTACCCGTACACGCGGAAGGGCGAGGACGGCATGCAGAAGTTCATCCGCTTCCTGTGGGGCACGCCGCTCGGGCGCTGGCTGGCCTAGGGCGTTGGCGTCGCTCCTCACACACTTCACCGAGCGCGACCTCTCGTTCTTCAAGGCGGACTGGTTCGCGCGCCAGCCGCGCGGGCTCGTGCTCGACCTCCCGGCCGGGAAGGGCGACGACAGCCGCCGCCTCGTCGCGCTCGGCTACGAGGTCGTGCCCGCGGATCTTTTTCCCGAGACCTTCGACTCGCGCATCGGTCCAAAGTGCGTGCCCGCCGATCTGGCTGCGCGCCTCCCGTTCGACGACGCGAGCTTCGACTACCTGCTCAACTCCGAGGCGATCGAGCACCTGCCAGACCAGCTCGGCATGCTGCGCGAGTGCGCGCGCGTGCTACGCCCGCGCGGCAGGCTCTTCCTCACCACGCCGAACCTGCTCTCGCTCCGCGCGCGGCTCGCCTTCATGCTGACGGGGAACCGCGCCTTCAAGACCTGGGTGGACGAGGTGACCTCGGTCTGGGGCTACCAGAACGGGCGCATCTACCACGGCCACGCGTTCCTGATCAACTACCTCCAGCTCCGCTACCTGCTCTGGCACAGCGGGCTCCGCGTCGTGGAGGTCGTGCGGAGCCGGTTCAGCTGGACCTCGACGTTGCTGCTGCCGCTCGTGCCCTTCGTCTTCCTGGCCTCGCGCTGGGCGATGCGGAAGGCGAAGCGGCGGAACCCGCGGCCGGAGATCTATCGCGAGATCGAGCGCGATCTCTTCTCGCTCGCCATGCTGCTCGGCTCGAACCTCTTCGTGGTGGCCGAGCGGATCCCCGAGGCCGAGCGCGAGCCGCCGCTCGTCGTCGAGAAGCACCGCCGCAACTTCGAGGCCGCGGTGGAGCGGGCGCGCAGCGAGGACTGAAGCAGCGCGCTGGCGTGACGCTCAATCCTCGAGCAGGTACTGCACCGTCGTCACCACGCGCACGCGCTTCCTCTCGGGCGAGAAGGCGTCGCGGTCCTCGATGCTGAAGTAGCCCTGCTGGGCGGTGCGGATCGCGCCGACGCGGCTCCCCGAGTCGCGTGCGAACTGCTCGGCGGCGCGGCGCGCGTCGCCGGTTGCCTCCGCGATCATCTCGGGCTTGATCGCCTCGAGCTTCGTGAAGAGGTACTGCGTCCGCACCTCGTAGTCGCGCACGAGCACCACGCCGTCGGCCACGAGCCGGGCGGTGTCGCCGGACGCCGCGCGTACCTTGTCGATCTTCGGCGAGCGCACGGTCAGCACGCCGCGCACCACATAGCGCTCGAGCCCCTGGTCGCGGTAGCCGCCCTCGGCCATCCGGTCGGTGACGAGGGGCGGGCCCGCCTCGACCTCCGCGTCCTCGAAGCCCCGCTCGCGCAGGAAGGCGCGGATCCGCTCGGCGTCGCGGTCGATGCGCGCCTGCGCCGCGGCGAGCTCGTTCGCGGTGGTGGTGAAGCTGATGGGCCAGAACGCCAGGTTGGCGTCCACCTCGCGTTCGGCGAGGCCCTTCACGGTGACGGTCCGCTCCGTCGCGCGCGCCTCGAAGAGGCCCCGTCCGACGAAGCCCCCGGCCGCAGCCACGCCCAGCGCGAGCAGGCCGGCGGCGAGCAGGAGCCCGGGCCGTTCACCGTTCATGCTTCCTCCGCCGAGGAGGGACACCGGCGACCGCGGCCGGTTCGGGCGCGCACCGCCCTCAGCCCAGCTTTTCGCCGCCGTCCACGCGCAGGAACTGGCCGGTCACCATGCGCATGCGGTCGGAGCAGAAGAGCGCGATCACCTCCGCCACGTCCTCGTCCGCGGGGATCGCTCCGATCGGGAACTTCCGCGTGATCTCCGCCTCGACCTCCGCCTCGGACACCTTGCGCTGCTTCGCCTGCCACTTGACGTAGGCCTGCACGGGTGGCCCCCACATCCAGGTCGGGACGACGGTGTTCACGCGGATCTTCTTCGGCCCGAGCTCCTTCGCCATCTGGATCATCGCGGACATCAGGGCGCCCTTCGACGACGCGTAGGCGAGCTGCGGCGTGTCGGGGGGGAGCGCGTAGCTCTGCGAGCCGATCAGCACGATCGCGCCGCCGCCGCGGCGTTCGAGCGCGGGCACCACGGCGCGGCAGAGCTGCGTCGTGCCGATCACGTTCACCTCCATTACGCGCCGCCAGTCGTCGGCCTTGGTGGCGGCGAGATCACCGAAGACGGCGTCGAAGGCCGCCACCTGCACAAGGGCGTCGACGCCGCCGAAACGCTGCTCGGCGAACGCGACGAGCCCCTCGCACGCGGCGGGATCGGTGAGGTCGAAGGCGTGCGGCCCCACGCGCGCGCCGGACGGGTCGAGTTCCTTCGCAATCGCGTCGAGCTTGGCCGCGCCGCGGGCCGCGATCACGACGCGCGCACCGTCCCGCATCGCGATCTTCGCCACCTCACCGCCGAGGCCTGGCCCGACCCCCGACACGATCAGCACCTTGCCCTCGAGCAGCATGCACGGGCCCTCCCGGAAGAGCGCCAAGGGCACCGCGGCGGGGCGGGCGTGTCAAGCCGAGCGCCGAAAAAGGAGCCCTGAAACGCCGGTTTGGAGGGCGTTCCTGCGAGCGGCCGGGGCGCCCGCCCCGCGCCTCGACCGCATTGCTTTTCTTCTTTGATTCCGCGTAGTTGCGAGCCTGTTCCGACGGAATCGCGGACGCCGTTCGACCCCTCGTTTCTGCTAAGCTCGCCGCGCCCCTTCGCCCGCTTCCCCCGGCTGGGACCCCCGAAACGATGAACGACAAGGACCGCTATTGGGACTGCCTCGACCGGGCGATGGAGGCGTCGCATGGCGGTCGCACCGACGACGCGCTCGCCTGGCTCGACGAGGCGCTGCGCGCGCAGCCGAACGGGGCTGAGGCCCACAACGGGCGCGGTGAGATCCTCTGGGACGAGGGTCGCATCGACGAGGCCGGCTACCAGTTCGAGCTCGCCACCCAGGCCGATCCCAAGTTCGTCACCGCGCACCTGAATCGCGTCGAGCTCCTGATCGAGGAGCTCGGCGAGCACGAGCAGGCCATCCAGTACTGCGACCGCGTGCTCGCCGGACGCGATCCGCTGCCCCGGCCCGACCGTGCCACCGAGGCCGAGGTGCTCTACCTCAAGTCGAAGGCGCTCTTCTACCTCGACGACCTCGAAGGCGCGCTGTTCCTCGTGCGCCGCGCGATCCGCGTCGCGCCCGAGGTCGCCGTCTACCGCGCCTTCGAGGGGCAGATCTGCTTCGAGCTCGGCCGCTTCGAGGAGGCGCGCCGACGACTCGAGCGCGCCGTCGCGCTCGACTCCGAGTCGGCACACGCCGTCTACCACCTGGGCTTGGCGCTCGAGCGGCTCGGGCAGCACCCCGAGGCCCAGCGCGCCTTCACGCAGGCCAATGCGCTCGACTCCGACCACTACGCGCTGCCGGTGAGCGTGACTGATGCCAGCTTCGAGCGAGTCGCAGGCGAGGCGCTCGCGGATCTGCCGCGCTCGATCCGCGACTACGTCGAGCACGTGCCGGTGCTGATCCGTGACTTCCCGGAGGCCGAGCTGATCGAGCGCGATCGCATCTCGCCGCAGGTGCTCGGGCTCTTCGTCGGCGTGCCGCGCACCGAGGCTGCGGTCACGGCGCAGGCGCGCGACGTAGACCGGGTGATCCTCTTCAAGAAGAACCTCGAGAAGGTGTGCCGCACGCACGCCGAGCTGGTCGAGCAGATCCAGATCACGGTGAAGCACGAGATCGGTCACTACCTCGGCCTCGACGAGGATGATCTCGAGCGCCTGGGCCTAGCCTAGGGGCCCGTGTCCGGGCTCCTCGCCGCGCTGCGCGAGATCGTCGGGGCGGACGGCCTGCTCGCGCGGCCCGAGGACCTGCTGGTCTACGAGGCCGACGGCCTCACCATGCACGGCGCGCTGCCTTCCGCGGTCGTGCTCCCGCGCGACAAGATGGAGGTCGCGCGCGCCGTGCGCGCCTGCCGCGCGCACGGCGTGCCCTTCGTGCCGCGCGGCGCCGGCACTGGTCTCTCGGGGGGCGCGATCGCGCTCGACTCCGGCGTGGTGATCGAGTGCTCGCGCATGAACCGGATCCTCCGCATCGATCCCGAGAACCGCGTGGCCGTGGTCGAGCCGGGCGTCGTGAACGCGGAGCTCTCGAAGGCGGTGGCGCGCCATGGCCTCTTCTACGCGCCCGACCCCTCCAGCCAGATGGCCTGCACGCTCGGCGGGAACGTCGCGGAGAACTCCGGCGGCCCGCACACGCTGAAGTACGGCACCACCACGCAGCACGTGCTCGCGCTCGAGCTCGTGCTGCCGGACGGCGAGCTCGTGAGGGTCGGCGCGGCGAGCGGCTTCCCGGCCGGCTACGACCTGGTGGGCGCCGTGGTCGGCGGCGAGGGCACGCTCGGGATCGTCACGGAGATCACGCTGCGGCTCAGCGCCATGCCCGAGCGCGCCGAGACGCTGCTCGGGATCTTCCCCGACGTGGTGTCGGCGTGCCGCGCGGTCGGCGCGATCATCCAGAGCGGGCTCGTGCCCGCCGCCCTCGAGATCGTGGACCAGCGCACGATCGCGGCGGTCGAGGCGAGCGTCTACGCCGCGGGCCTCCCGACGGACGCCGGCGCCGTGCTGCTCGTGGAGCTCGATGGCCCGGCGGTCGCGCTCGGGCGGCAGGTCGAGCGCGTGCGCACGCTCGCGCTCGAGGCGGGCGCGCGCGAGGTGGCGGTGGCGCGCGACGCGGCCGAGCGCGCGCGTTTCTGGCGCGCGCGGAAGGGCGCCTTCGGCGCGATGGGGCGCCTCGCGCCCGACCTCTACGTCCACGACGCAGTCGTGCCGCGCAACAAGCTGCCCGAGATCCTCGAGCGCGTCTGCGAGATCGGCGACCGCCACCGGCTCCGGCTCTCGAACGTGTTCCATGCGGGCGACGGGAACCTCCACCCGAACATCTCCTTCGACCGGCGCGACGCCGACGAGCTCCGCCGGGTGATCGAGGCCGGCGAGGAGATCCTGCGCGTGTGCGTCGAGGCCGGCGGCGTGATCAGCGGCGAGCACGGGATCGGCACCGAGAAGCGCGCGTACCTCCCGCTCGTGTTCTCCGACGCCGACCTCGGCGCCATGTGTCGCCTCCGCGCGGCCTTCGACCCCGACGGCGTCTGCAACCCGGGCAAGATCTTCCCCACCACGCGCTTCTGCATGGAGGCGAACCCGAAGGCGCGCGGCTACGGGCGCGTGGAGTTCACGTGAGCGCGGGGGAAGCGCGCAGAGACGAGCCGGTCGCGAACGGAATCGCGAGGCTCGCCGAAGGACTCGGGCGGGAGCAGGTCTTCGCGCACGAGCCGCGGAGCGTCGAGGGCGCGCGGCTCGAGGCGACGCTCCGCCCGGCGAGTGGCGAGGCGCTCGCCGAGGCGCTCCGCGTGCTCGGCGAGGAGGCGCTTCCCGCGCTCGTGCGGGGTGGCGGGAGCCGGCTCGCCTGCGCGAACGCGCCGTGTCGCGCGCGCGTCCTGCTCGAGACGGGCGCGCTCGCGTTCCCGCCCGAGATCGACGCCGAGGAGGGGGTCGCGCGCGTCGCGGCCGGCAGCCGCCTCGCGAGCCTGCGCGAGGCGCTCGCCGGCACGGGGCTCGAGCTGCCGCTCGATCCGCCGGGCCGGGACGCCACGCTCGGCGGCGCGCTCGCCGCGGCCGCCGTCGGCCCGCGCTTCGACCAGCCGCGCGACGCCGTGCTCGGGCTCGGCGTCGCGCTCGCGAGCGGGGAGCGGATCCGCTGCGGCGGCCGCGTGGTGAAGAACGTGACCGGCTATGACCTCGCGAAGCTGTTCGTGGGGTCCTTTGGGACGCTCGGCGTGATCGAGTGGGCGTGGCTCCGGCTCCGGCCCGCGCCCGAGGCGACGCGCGTGTGCGTCGCTCCGCTCGGGCTCGATGCCGAGCACGACGCCGCGGCCCTCGCCGCGGCGCGCCGGCCGAGCGTGCGGGCCGCAGCACTCGTGGATGCGAAGCTCCTGGCCGAGGCGGCGCCCGGCGAGGCGCCGCGCTGGCTCGTCGTGGAGCTCGCCGGCGACGCCGGCGCGGTCGCGGCCGACGCGGAGGCGCTCGCGCACGATCACGGCGCGCTCCACGCCGAGGCGTCCGTGCTGGAGCGCGTGCGCGAGGCGCAGGGCGAGGGCGCGCTCCGCGTGCGCGTCGCGGCGCTGCCGACGCGGCTCCCCGCCGCGGCTTTGCTTCTGCGCGAGGCCGGCGGCGAGCTACTCGCCTACCCCGCGCGCGGGCTCCTCTGGGCGCGCTTCCCGCTCGAGGGGCCCTCCGACGAGCGCGGCGTCGACCGCGCGCTCCGCGCCGCGACCGCCGCCGCGGCGGATGCCTCCGGCGCGCGCCGCATCGAGGAGGCGCCGCTCCCGGCGCGCGCGGGCCGGGAGGTGTTCGGCGGCGCGTCCAGCGCGCTCGCGCTCGAGCGCGCCGTCAAGCGCCAGTTCGACCCGGCCGGCCTCCTGAACCCAGGCCGCTTCGTGGGGGGCCTGTGACCGCACCCGAGCGGGGACGTTCTTCAAAACGTCAAGACGTTGGCGACCCGCGACCGCTCGCGTCGCTCTACCCCGGCACGCTCGACTGCGTCCACTGCGGCCTCTGTCTGTCCGCCTGCCCGACCTACCGCGAGACGGGGCGTGAGACGTCGTCCCCGCGCGGCCGCGTCTACCTGATGCGTGCCGTCGCCGAGGGGCGCATCCCGCTCGGCGCCGCCGTCGCGGAGGAGGCGTACCTCTGCCTCGGCTGCCGCGCGTGCGAGACGGCGTGCCCGTCGGGCGTCCGCTTCGGGGCGCTGCTCGAGGAGACGCGCGCCGCCGTGGAGGAGGCGGGCCTGCGCGTGGGCCTCGCGAAGCGGCTCGAGACGTTCGCGCTCCGGCGCGTGCTCCCGCACCCGCGCCGCCTCGGGCTCGCGGTCGGCGCTGTCGCGCTCGCGCAGCGGCTCGGGGCCGGGCGCCTCGCGCGCCTGCTGCCGCAGCGCCTCGCGGACACGTGGCAGCTCCTGCCCGCGATCCCGCCCAGAGCGGCGCGGCGCCGCCTGCCGCGGCGGATCCCGGCCGAAGGCGAGCGGCGCGGGCGCGTCGCGCTCTTCGAGGGCTGTCTCATGCCCGAGCTCTTCGGCCCCGTGAACGCCGCCACCGCCCGCGTGCTCGCGAGGAATGGCTTCGAGGTCGTGGTGCCCGAGGGCCAGGGCTGCTGCGGCGCGCTCCATCGGCACGCGGGCGATCCCGGCTTCGCGGCCGGGCTCGAGGCGAAGAACGTCGCGGCGTTCGAGGGCGTGGACGCGATCGTGGTGAACTCCGCCGGGTGCGGCGCCGCGCTCCGCGAGGGCGCGCTCGCTCCGCGCGTGCGCGACGTCTGTGAGCTCCTCGACGCCGAGGGGCTCGTCGCCGAGCCGCCCCGCTGCGACGGCACGCTTTGCTACGACGACCCGTGTCACCTCGTGCACGCGCAGGGGATCGGCGACGCCCCGCGGCGGCTCCTCGCGCGGGTGCCAGGCCTGCGCCTCGTCCCGCACGACGATCCCGCGAGCTGCTGCGGCGCCGCGGGCATCTACAACCTCACGCATCCCGAGATGTCTCGGGCGGTGCTCGCGCGCAAGCTGAACGCGCTCGCGGCGGCCGACCCCGACTGGATCGCGAGCGGGAACCCGGGCTGCCTGATGCAGCTCGCCGCCGGCGCGCGCGGGCGCGGCCTCCGCGCCCGCGTCGTGCACCCCGTCGAGCTGCTCTAGCGGTAGAGCACCTGGTCCGGCGTCGGCTTCGGGAGGCGCAGGCGCGGGAAGGCGCCGAGGCCGAAGTCCTGGAAGCTCCCCTGGAGCACGATCTCGACGGGCAGGATCGACTCGCGGCTCCGCACCACGCCGTAGCGCTCGCGCGCACCGATGTAGGCGTAGCTGGAGCGCGCCTGGGGCCGCGGGTCGGCCGCCTCCGCCACGCCCAGCCGCGCGCGCTCGAAGAAGAGGTCACGCCCCGCGTCGGGCTCGAACGGGAGGTCGGGGTCGGTGCGCGCGCGCCGCTCGACGCTCTCGTCGAGCTGCGCGACGCCGCGCGCGATCCGCTCGGGCGAGAGCCGCTCGCGCCTCACCTCCGGCGGGTCGCCCGCGCGGCCGCTCGGCGCGAGGAACGCGAACTCCACGAAGTTCCCGCCGAGGAGGGTGAGCCCGTCCGGGTGGAGCTCGCCGTTCTCGGGCTCGCCGTCGAGCAGGCCGGGCTTGAGCGCGAAGCCGCTCGGGCCGGCGACGACGGGGTTCTCCACGAGGAACGAGCGCGCGATCCGGATGCGTTGCGGGCTCGCCCGCTCGGCCTCCTCCCGCACCAGGGCGCCCGCCTCGTGCGCGACCGGGCTCTCCGGGAAGCGGCGCGCGACCTCCTGGAGGAGCACGATGCGCGCGTCCCAGCGCTTCTCGGCCTTTGCGCGCTCGAGTGCCTGGCGCGCGGCGCGCTCGCGGAGCCCCGCGGTGCGCTCCGGATCCGGCGCGGGCGCGCTCTCGGCGACCTGGAGCGCGCCCATCGGGTTCCCGCGGCCCTCCTCGTAGTCGATCAGCCACTCGCGCATCGAGTCGGCCTCCGCGCCGGCCGGGTAGCGCTCGAGGTAACGGCGCGCGAACACCGCGGCGCCGCGCCGGTCCGTCCGCTCGAACGGGAAGCCGATCAGGCGCGTCGGGAGCCCGAACACCATGCCCGGCACGTACGGCACCGCGACCAGCCACTCGACGGGACGCGGCAGGTCCTGGTCCGGCGCGCCCGCAGCGAGCGGCCCGAACGCGAGGACCGAGAAGCTCTTCCGGGTGGCGGCGGCGTTCGCCTTCCGGAAGGCGCGCGCCGGGTTCTGGTCGGGGCTCCGCACCCAGGCGTCCGCGTAGCGGCTCACGTTGGAGCGCTCGGGCGGCACTTCCGCGATTTCCTCGAGCGCCTCCCAGCTCTCGCGCTCGCGGCCGGCGTCGGCGAGGGCGAGGGCGAGCGCGAGCTCGGCCTCGTCGGCGAGCGAGCCCTCGGGCGCCGCGCCGAGGAGCGCGCGAGCCTTGCCTTCGACGTTGCCGCGGGGCAGGAGCAGCGCGACCGCGAGCGCGCGCTCCGCGTTCGGGTCCGCCGTCGGGAGCGCCTCCTCGCTCCGCGCGAGGTTGCGCCAGCGGCGCTCGAGGGCGAGCTGGGCGGCGTCGCGCGCGCGCGCCGCGTCGCGGTCCTCCGGGGCGAAGCGCAACGCGCGCTCCGCGTGGATGCGCGCCACCGCCGGGTCGCCGGCCTCGAGCGCCTGCCGCGCCCGCCGGACGCTCCGCTCGCGCTGCGTCTCGAGCCAGCGCGCCTGCGCCTCCTCGATCTCGCCGAGGAGCGCCTCCGCCTCGGGCGCGCTCGGGTGCTGATCGACGAACGACTTCCAGTGTCCGAGCGCCTGGCGCTCGGGCGGCGTGAGCTCGTCCTCCTGACGCTTCGCGAGCCCGAAGCCGAGCATGCTCATGGCGAGGCGGTAGGGCAGCAGGGCCGGGTTCCCGAACGAGGTGCCGAGCGCGCGCGTGAAGGCGTTCGTCGTCTGACTGACCTGCGTCTGCCGCGCGTCGGCGAGACGCTCGCTGGCGAGCGCGAGCGGGTCGTCGTCGAGCTCGGCCTCCACGCGCCGGCGGAGCTCCGGGTCGAGGTCGTCGCGCTCGAGGAGCCGCTCTTGCGCCGCGCGGTAGACGCGGGCGTCGGGCTCGGTCGAGTTCACGGCGTCCTCGGCATAGGGAGCGAGGCCCGAGGGCTTCTCGTCGGAGCCGAGGCGGTCCGCGTCGAGTGCTTCGATGCGGTCGCGCGCCGCCTCCGCGGCGCTCGGCTCGTCGAGGAAGAGCGCGGTCGCGAGCGAGCGCGCGGCGCGGTCGAACTCGTCGGGCGGCCGGAGCGGCAGCGAGGGCAGCGGCTCGACGGCCGAGCCCGCGGGGAGCGGCGCAGGCGTCGCGCAACCGAGCGCGAAGAGCGCCACTCCCAGCCACGCCAGGAGCGTCACCCGAGTCACGCCGCAAGCCCGCGCCTTGCGCGGGCGCGCAGCGAGCCACGTGTAGAGCGCTGACCGACCCACACCGCAAGCCCGCGCCTTGCGCGGGCGCGCAGCGAGGCGAAGCCGAGCGAAGTTCCAGTTACGGCGTAAAGCGATCACGGTCCACCCGGAGGGTAAACGCCAGGAACGCCTCGAGCTTCTGGTTGGCCTCGAGCTTCTCGGGGGCGCCGTCCTGGTTCGCGACCGACTCGTAGAGGCGCGCCGCCGAGTCCACCAGCTCCTCGAAGCGGGGCGGGTCGAAGCCGAGCGAGGCGGGCGGGTTCGCGTCCACGTACTCGCGGGCGAGCTCGGCGTAGAGGTCGGCGAGGGAGAGCAGGTGCGTGTTCGCGTTCTTGCTCTCGCGCTGGTCCACCACGAGCTGCTGGAGCGCGGCGAGCGCGCGGAGGTCGCCGTCCGGGGAGAGACCGCGCGCCGCAACGACGAGGTTCGCGCGGGCCACCTGCGCGTGCTCGATCTCCTCGCGCACGATCGCGACGTAGTGGCTCGCGCCGGCCTGCTGCTCGAGCGCCGCGAGCTTCGCCACGCGCACGTCGAGCGCGGCGAGCCGCGAGGGCAGGTCGGCGGGCGCGCCGAGCGCGTCCTCGCTGCCGAGACCCTGCGCCTCGGCGAGCGCATCGCAGAGCGCCGCACTCCTGAGCGCCTGGTCGCGCAGCTCGCCCGGCGTCTCGGCGGCGCGCCGGTAGCTCGTCGCGGCGAGCTCGAACGCGCGCAGCCGCTCGAGCGCGCGCCCCTTCGCGAACGCGATCACGTCGTCGAGCACGCCGCTCCCGAGGCCCGGGTGCGCGCGCTCCAGGTTCTCGAGCCGGAGCAGCGAGGCGCGGTAGACGTTCCTCCCGGTGTAGTCGTGCGCCGGCGGCAGGCGGTAGGTGTCGTCGGGCACGTGGCGGTGCAGCACGGCGACCACCTCGAGCACGCTCTCGGTCGGGCGGTAGCGCGGGTCGGGCTCGGGCGTTCCGCCGCAGCCCGCCGCGAACGCGAGCCCGAGGAGCGCCGCCCGCCACGCCGGGGACGGGCGCCCGCGGCGGCTCGTCTCGGACCGGCGCCTGCGGCGCCTCATCGCCGCGTGGGCCGGGTCACGATCGCGTTCAGCATCTTCTCCGTGGCGATCACGGCCGCCGCGAGCTGGTCGGTGTCCACGCCGAGCGTGGACCAGCTGTCCTTGCCGTTCGCGCCGCGCCAGGTGATCACGGTCTCGACCAGCGCGCTGGTGCGTCCGCCGGGCGGGATGCGCACGCGGAAGTCGACGAGGGTGGGCAGCTCGAGGCCAGAGCGCCCGAGCGCCTTCGCGAGCGCCTTCATGAAGGCGTCGTAGCCGCCGTCGCCCTTCGCCACCGCGCGGGTGCGCTTCCCGCGCACCGACACGACGACCTCCGCGCGCGGCTCGGCGTTGCTCCCGACCGACACGGCGTAGTGCTCGACGCGCACGAGCCGGTAGGCCGGCTCCTTCAGCACGTCGGCCAGGATGAAGCGCAGGTCCTCCGGCACGACGGTGTGCTTCTTGTCGCCGAGCTCGACGATGCGCTGGAGCACGCGGTCGCGCGCCTCGGTCGACAGCTCGATCCCGAGCTTCCTGAGGTTCTGGTCGAGCGAGGCCTTGCCCGAGAGCTTCCCGAGCGCGTAGCGCCGCTCGCGCCCGAAGCGCCGGGGCGCGAGCCGGGTCTCGTAGAGGTCGCCCTTCGCGTCGCCGTCGGCGTGGATGCCCGCCGTCTGCGTGAAGACGTCCGCGCCGACGATGGGCGCGTTGTCCGAGATCTCCTTCCCGCTCATGGTCTCGACGAGGCGCGAGATGCCGGCCAGCCGCCGCTCGTCCACGCCCGTCGTGAAGGGGCCGTGGTCGTGGAGCACCGCCACCACCTCGGCGAGCCGCGTGTTGCCCGCGCGCTCGCCGAGCCCGTTCACGCTCGTGTGGACGCCTCTCGCGCCGGCGCCGACCGCCGCCAGACAGTTCGCGTTCGCGAGCCCATAGTCGTTGTGGCAGTGAAACTCGAAGTGGGCGTCGGGGAACGAAGTGACCATCAGCTCGACCGTGCGCGCGGCCTCGGCCGGCGACTGCACGCCGAGCGTGTCGGCGAGGTAGATGCGCTTCGCGCCGAGCTCGAGCAGGTGCCGCGCCATCTGGAACACGTACTCAGGCGACTCCTTCACGCCCTGCGACCAGTCCTCGAGGTAGGCGTTCACGAGGAGCCGGCGCTTCCTTGCCGCCTGGGCCGTCTGCGCCACGCGTTTGCGGTGCTGCTCCGGCGTCATGCGGAGCTGCGTGCGGCAGTGCCGCTCCGAGCCCTTCACGAGCAGGTTCAGCGCGCGGCCGCCGGTCTCGGCGACCCAGGCCGGCGAGAGGTCGCCGTCGCAGTAGCCGAGCATCTCGATGCGCTCGAGCGCGCGGGCGCGCCTCGCCCAGCTGCAGATACGGCGCGCGGCTTCGCGCTCGCCCTCCGAGACGCGGGTGCCCGCCACCTCGATGCGGTCGACCCCCACGTCGAGGAGCAGCGCCTTCGCGATCTGGAGCTTCTCCTCGGGCGCGTACGACACCTCGGGCGTCTGCTCGCCGTCCCGGAGCGTCGTGTCCATCACCTGGATCCGCGTCGCGCGCGCGTGCGCCAATGGCCCTCCGCGAACCGGCGAGGTTATCCGTGGGGCCGGGCCGCCGCGAGGGTAGATTCTCCGCGTGTCCGAGCGGAGCTTCCGGGTGAGCGAGGCCGAGGCGGGTGCGCGCCTCGACGTGTTCCTCGCGCGCGTGCTCCCCGCCTCGCGCGGGCAGGTGCGCGCGCTCCTCGCGGCCCGCGGCGTCAGCGTGGATGGCGGCGGCGTCGACCTCGGCGCGAAGGGGAGGATCCTCGCCGCCGGCCAGCGTGTCGCGCTCTCCGAGCCGACCGTGGCCGCCGCGAGCGCGCCGGAGCCGGAGCCCGAGGCGGAGCTCCGCGTGCTCGCCGCGGGCGACGGCTGGCTCGCGCTCGACAAGCCGGCGGGCATGCCGGTCCACCCCCTCGCGCCCGGCGAGCGCGGCACGCTGCTCAACGCGCTCGTCGCCCGACACCCGGAAGTGACGGGGGTCGGCGAGGGCGGGCTCCGCTCCGGGGTCGTCCACCGCCTCGACGTGGACACCTCGGGCGTGCTCCTCTTCGCGACCGGCGAGCTCCGCTGGCTCGACCTCCGCGAGGCCTTCCGGAGCCACAAGGTCGAGAAGCGCTACCGCGCGCTCGTGCACGGCCGCCTCGCGGGCGAGGGCGAGCTCGTGCTCCACCTCGCGGTGGTGCGGCACCGGCCCGCGCGGGTCGGCGTCGTGCCGGCGAGCGACGGGCGGAGCCGCCGCACGGAGCTCCGCTGGCGGAGCCTCGAGACCTTCGAGACCGCGACGCTCGTCGAGGTGGCGCCGCGCACCGGCTTCCTCCACCAGATCCGCGCGAGCCTCGCGGAGCTCGGCCACCCGCTGCTCGGCGACGTCGCCTACGGAGCGCCGGAGGGCTCCGCGCCTCGCCATCTGCTCCATGCCGCGAGCGTCGCGATCGACGACGTGGCTGCGGAGAGCCCGGACGCGGAGGACTTCGCGGCGGAGCTGGCTCGGCTCCGAGCGCGCGCCGGCGTGTGACCCCTGCGCCCGGGCGGCCCGGGACTATGCTCGGCGCTCGTCCCCGGAGGCTGTATGAAGCGACAGCATCGCGTCGAGCCGATCAGCGAGGACGACGCGACGCTCGCGCGGGCGCTCGAGAGCGCGAGCATCCCCACCTTGTTGATGTCGCTGATCCACCTGACCGGCGACACGAGCCTGCTCGACGGCCCGATCCGGCCCGGTCGCGCGGGGCTCGGTGAGGTGCAGGGTGCGCTCACCGCGGAGCAGAAGGCCGAGGTGCGGAGGCACGCGCTCGAGGTGCTCCGCGCCTACCGCGACGGCGGCTGCAAACTTCCTGCGCCTCCTTCGCCCGAGACGATCCACCGCATGATGAGCTTCATGGTGGGCGAGCCGGTGCCGGACGAGTACGTACCGATGATGCTCGAGGAGATGGAGCTCGACGGCGAGGACGTGCGCTCGCTCCACTGGGACCGGAACGTCCCGGCCGAGCAGAAGGCCGGCTTCCACGTCGTGGTGATCGGCGCCGGGATGTCGGGGATCCTGGCCGCGATCCGGCTCGAAGAGGCGGGCATCCCCTACACGGTGGTCGAGAAGAATCCCGCCGTCGGCGGCACCTGGTACGAGAACCGCTACCCGGGCTGTCGCGTCGACGTGGCGAACCACTTCTACTGCTACTCGTTCGAGCCGAGCCACGACTGGCCCGAGTTCTTCTCGCAGCGGGACGAGCTCGTCGCCTACTTCGAGCGCACGGCCGCGGCGCACGGCATCACGCGGCGGATCCGCTTCGAGACCGAGGTGGCGGGCGCGCGCTGGGACGACGGCGACGCCTGCTGGCGCGTGCGGCTCCGTACGCGGGGCGGCCGCGAGGAGACCGTCGCAGCGAACGCGATCGTGAGCGCGGTCGGGCAGCTGAACCGCCCACGCATACCGGAGCTTCCGGGCCGCGAGCGCTTCCGCGGCCCGAGCTTCCACTCGGCCGAGTGGGACGCGACCCAGGATCTCACGGGCAAGCGCGTCGCGGTGATCGGCACCGGCGCGAGCGCCTTCCAGCTCGTGCCCGAGGTCGCGAAGCAGGCGGCGAAGCTCACCGTGTTCCAGCGCTCGCCGCCGTGGATGTTCCCGAACCCGGTCTACCACGCGAAGGTCAGCGAGGGGAAGAAGTGGCTGCTCCGCCACCTGCCGGCCTACGCGCGCTGGTACCGCTTCCTGCTCTTCTGGCCCGGCTCCGACGGGCTCCTGCCCTCGCTCGTGATCGACCCGAGCTGGCCGCACCCGGAGCGCTCGGTGAACGCGCAGAACGAGGCGCAGCGCCTCGCCTTCACCGCGTACCTCGAGCAGCAGCTCGCGGGCCGCCCGGATCTGCTCGCGAAGGTGACGCCCAGCTATCCGCCGTTCGGCAAGCGGATCCTCCAGGACAACGGCAGCTGGCTCGGCGCGCTCCGGCGCGAGAACGTCGAGCTCGTGACGAGGGGGATCCGCGAGATCACGCACGACTCCGTGGTGGACGACGACGGCCGCGCGCACGAGGTGGACGCGATCGTCTTCGCGACCGGCTTCCACGCGAACCGGTTCCTGTGGCCGATGGAGCTCGAGGGGCGCGGCGGCGAGCGGCTCCGCGAGCGCTTCGGCGAGGAGCCGCGCGCCTACCTCGGCATCACGGTGCCGCGCTTCCCCAACCTGTTCATGCTCTACGGACCGGCCACGAACCTCGCGCACGCCGGCAGCATCATCTTCCACTCGGAGTGCCAGGTGCGCTACGTGATGGGCTGCTTGAAGGCGCTGATCGAGAACGGGAAGCGCGCGCTCGAGTGTCGCGAGGACGTGCACGACGCCTTCAATGAGCGGCTCGACGCCCGGCTTGCGCAGCTCGTCTGGTCGCACCCCGGCATGAACAGCTGGTACAAGAACGGCCGCGGCAAGGTGACGACCACCTCGCCGTGGCGGCTCGTGGACTACTGGCGCTGGACGCGCGAGCCCGAGCTCGGCGACTACCACCTGACATGAAGGTGCTGGTCGTGGTGGCGTCCGACACCGGGCGCACCTGGCGCATGGGGGAGGCGTTTGCGGAGGGCGCGCGCGAGGCGGGCGCGGAGGTCGAGCTCGTGGCCGCGCGCGACGCCGGACCGGACCAGGTTCGGGACGTCGCCGCGCTCGTGCTCGGGAGCGGCGTGCACATGGCCGGGCCCGAGTCGAGCATGCGCGCGTTCCTGGAGCGCCTCGCGCCGCTCTGGATGCAGGGCGCGCTGATCGGGCGGGTCGGCGCGGCGTTCGCGAGCGCGGGGAACGGCGGCCGGGGCGGGGCGGAGCTCACGCTGATCTCGCTCTGGGCGAGCCTGGCGGAGCACGGGCTCGTACTCGTCCCCATGCACAATCGCCTGGCCCACTATGGAGAGGCGGGCTCGCATTGGGGCCCGATCGCGTGGACGAACCCCCGGAAGGGCGAGGTGGGGCCCACGGCCGCCCACCTCGAGGCGGCGCGCGCCCACGGCCGCCACGTGGCCGAGTGCACCGGGCGCTGGTCCCGCGGTCTGAAGACCGAGGTGTGAAGTACTTCACAGGGGCTGCCGGACGCGCCGTGTATGGATGGCGCAGGACGAGGTGCATCATGGCGGCTTCCGCGATCCCGGCCCGAGCGCCGGTTCGACCCTTCGCGCCACCGCGTAGCGCCGAGAGCTGGCCCGTGCTCGCGAGCGGCGTGCTGGATCTGCTGCGCGAGGCGGTGTTCGTGACCGCGCGCGACCTCCGGCTGCTCGGCTCGAACCGCGCGGCGCGGCGCCTCCTCAGCGAAGGCGACGGCCTCGCGGCGTCGGAGCGCAGCATCGTGGCCTCGACCCCGGCCGCGACGAGCGAGCTCCGGCGCGGGATCGAGCGCGCGGCTCGCGGCGAGGCGCGCCGCCTCTCGGTGCCGCGGTCCGGCCGCGCGCCGCTCGCGCTCCTGGTCGAGCCCCACCCGCAGGCTCCTGGAGACGGAGCCGCGGTGATCTTCGCGACGGACCCCGAGCGGGGCCGAGCGCCGGCCTCGGCGACGCTCGCCTCGCGCTACGGCCTCACGCCGGCCGAGTGCGACGTGGCGCAGCGGCTCGCCGCGGGCGCGGATCTGGAGCGCATCGCCGCCGAGCTCGGCATCACGCTCTGCACGGTGCGCGGCCACCTGAAGCACGTCTTCGCCAAGGCCGGCGTGCATCGGCAGGCGGAGCTGGTCGCGCGGCTCCTCTCCGAGACCTAGCTCCGCTTCCGGAGCAGCGTGAGCCCGTCGGAGAGCGGGATCATCACCGCCTCCACGCGCGGGTCGCGCGCCATCGCGTCGTTGAAGGCGCGGATCGCGAGCGTGTCCGGGTCCTGCCTCTCCGGGTTCACGACCGAGCCTCCCCAGAGCACGTTGTCGACCAGGATCACGCCGCCCGTCCGGAGGCGCGGGAGGATCTCCTCCACGTAGCCCCGGTAGCCGGTCTTGTCGGCGTCGATGAAGGCGAGGTCGAACGCGACCTCGCGCGGGAGCGCGCGGAGCGTGTCGAGGGCGGGCCCGAGCCGGAGCTCGATCTTGTGCGCGACGCCCGCCTTCTCCCAGTGGCGCCGCCCGATCCCCGTCCACTCCGCGCTCACGTCGAGCGCGAGCACGCGGCCGTCGTCGGGGAGCCCGCGCGCGAGGCAGAGCGTCGAGTAGCCGGTGAAGACGCCGACCTCGACGACGCGCTTCGCCCCGAGCGT
>Ga0187893_10006939_pt1 | contig 18978 bp, 11 predicted proteins | sample MA1701074metaG_FD_139574 | JGI IMG/M metagenome (GOLD analysis project Ga0187893, IMG submission 139574) | White microbial mat communities from a basaltic lava cave in the Kipuka Kanohina Cave System on the Island of Hawaii, USA - MA170107-4 metaG ... | reverse complement strand
CCCGTAGCTCCTCTTTCCACCACGTGTACAATGGAGGCGCCCAAAACCAGCGCCCCGATCCTTTACCCGCTATCCCGACCGAGCGCTTCTTCCAGATCAGGCTGAACCAAGACACCGGTTCGCCGGGCAACGACGGGCGAACCTGCGAGGTAAGCTTCGGAAGCCGCACCAAACGGCTCGTAGAACGAATTCATCACGACCCATGATGCCCCGCCCATGATCTCCTTATACCCCGTCTGCATCCGGAAAGGGAAAACAATCACCTCGCCCGGAAACCACTCCGCAACTCGCGCCAGGTCGGCGAGGAACGCTTCAGCACCGGAACCAACATCGGGCGCCAGGATGAAGCGGGCTTGGCCCCTCGGAAAGAACTCGATGGCGCGGGCGAAGCTATCAAAACCCTTCTGGGAGGGGTCCATCCGCCCAAAGGCGAGGAGGACGGGAACGCTGTCGGGGAGTTCCAGCAACGGACGGCCGTTTCCGCCGTCAAGGCGGCCAAGGATACGTGAGTCCTTGTAGTCCGTGATAACTCGGAGCATTGCGTGGCGCTTGGCCTCCTTCTCCCGCAGGATGATCTCTGGGTTGCCGTTTCGAGCCTCCGTCACGGCCTGGCTGGTGAAGGGAGAAACCAGCTTTCCGAATACACCATTTGGCGTCGAAATCATCCCAATCTTGCGGAAGATCCGTTGAAGGTGCGGGGCGAAATGCTCTGTCTGGAGGTCGTCAACGAATGCCTCCTTGCAAAAGCCCTTGCTCACCGTTGATGCGGGTCCCCGCAAAAAGGGCAGAAACCGCGATAAGACCGTTTCGCGCTTGTGCGGTTGCGATGCCGGAGTAGGTGTCTGAGACTTGCTCATGGCGATTTCCTCCTGGATGTTTGGGGTAGTAGCGAGAACCTAGTCGATGGGGGGCCAATACTCGTCCTCCGTGCGGTCACTGATCGCCCGAAGGGCTTCGGCCGGAAGGTATCGATCAAAAAGGTTGTGAAGCGTCATCACCACAACCGCTGACTCCAGCGTGCCCTTAAGAAGCGCCTGGTTCACGGTAAGTGCAAGGGCGCCCCACTCCCAGTCCTGTCCGTGGAAGATGACATTCTGCTTCTTATTCATGCCAGCAAGCACGTTGGGTGCCGCGGCACAGGCGAAGAGGGCATCGCGAAGGAGTGGATCGTTCCACCCCCCACACGGTGAGGAGTAGACGTAGGGGCTTGTGCGGCCCTCTCCGCCATCCGCCTCAAAGAATCCCGTAGCGGACATCAAGACCCAGGGGTTACGAACGCGTTCTCGATCCCGATGTCTGTAGAGCTTGATCTCGACGTTTCGCCCCTCGAAAGTGGTCCTGACGGGGGCAGCCGTCTCGATTGGCTCCAGCGCAGAGGGTGCCGGTGCTGTCTTAAGATTCGTGTGGAGCGGGCTAAGAAGCAGCACATCGCCCAATCCCTTCAGGTGCTCGGCGATGTGTTCCGCTACCGCGAAGATCCCACCGCCCCGGGCCTCCGGGTTTTCCCAGCAGCAGTAAGCAATTTGTCGTTCAGTCTTGCTCAGGTGACGAGTCGCCTCAAGGCGTATGATGTCCGACTCATCAAAGTGTGCCTTCAACGACTCGGTCGTCCGGCGTTCTGGCACCATCACCGTTGCCTGGTCAGTCATTGCACACTCCTTTTGAAACCGTACTTGACCCACAAGGCACCGCGCCCCATGGCCCGATTAAGTATGGAGTCGAGCGAAAACACGGGCAAGGCGTCCCGAGCGTTGTCGATTGCGATTGCGCGAGATCGCCAAAAGCGCAGCAGAACAGTGCTTTGGCGATGCCGCTACGCCTTCTGGTTTAATGAAGAGCAGAGAGAGCCAGATGCTTGAAAGATCTTTTGCGTTTAAGCGAGTTCGCCGCGCAGGCGCATGTCAGGATTGTCAAACTTGTCGCGCCAGTCTGTGGCCATGGCACACGAAGCCTTTTTCTTCCAACCGTGTCTTCCAGCCAGTTTGGGTCCCAATTGTGGCCGTATCGTCAAGGAGCCCGGCTTTCTCTTCCTGCATCGTGAGCCGCGAGAACTTCTTGTAGAGCGGGTACTCGGGGGAAAGGAACGCTTCCTTTCGATGGAGAATCGGCGGATTGCCGCTTTTGCCAAACTCCTGACACTCAAGATGCCTTGTTCGCATGCAGAGCTTCACGGAGCGAGTAAGCGAGGGATGCGGATCACGGTCAAAGTCAGGGTAAACGAGATATGAGATCTTCCCAGAGTAGCGATGGATTTTAATGAGATTCGCTCCCTCGATCTCGCCAAGGTATGCCCTGCCGCACCCTTCGTAGACTCGAAGGAGTGGCTCAAGGTAATCAAGGGCAGTTCTGTGGACATAGAGGGCATCAGGAAGGAGCTTCCCAATCGGCGATCGTTTGCAGGCCTCATCTATCCTTTCTGCACTTCCGACTTGAAAAAGAAGGTCGTCGCCCTGGGCGCACGCTCTGATGTAGGTGCCGAAGAATGCTCGTATGTCTCGCTGAAGCGTCTGGGGAAGAAACGAGAATTTCGGCCGTTTCCGAAAGCGGGCAAGTGCCAGGTAGACAAGCATGTCCTCTGTGCGTTGCCGTTCGATCTTGTCCCACTGCTCTCCGCCCGTAATGTGTCGGACCACGCTAAAGGCACGCTTCAGTGAACCAAAACGCTCGATGACGGCCCCTGCCTCGGGGAACTCATCTTCCTCGGGAAGCCGCCCGAATGCTGCAACTGACGCCATGAGCGCTTCAAGGAGCTCTCGGTTCTCCTCGAACTTCTTGTCCGCCACGCGCTTTCGGGGCAGTGCCACGCGGCGCCGAAAGCGGTTCGAGAGAAACTGCTGCCGCTTCCCCTCATCCCGAAAGACGTAGAAGATGCCGATTCCCGCGGGAATCGCTTCACTCTGAAGCTCATTCTCAAGATAGCTCTTTAGCTCCTCTTGCTCGTAGAACTTCTGAAACGTGCCGCGGCACGTGAGGACTCCATCGCCAAACTGAACCGGGGCCTTACCCTTCCCGGCCATGACAACCTGAGCCGAGACCACGAGCAGATCTCGGCAGAGTTCCCAAGCCTTCCGAAGGGTCGCCGTCCTTTCTTCTGCATTCTCGATCACGTTGATGACGTAGCCCAGGTTCACTACGTCCGCCTCGCGAGGCGAAGAGTCCGGTCGAAACGCCGGGTCCAAGCCATCGCAGGCGATTCGCCGCTCGGCCAGAAGCGAAAGGTCCTCCCCTCTCCCGCACCCGTAGTCGAACAGACTTCGGGCTTCATCGAGGAGCCCGTCCCGAAGAAGGCACTTGACGGGCTTTGAGAAATCCCCTCGTCGGATTGCCGTCTTGTGGCGGGGGATCGCAGGCGCCATAAATACCCCTTCGCGAGGCCAAGGTGGGTAACTTCTAGCGAGGATAGCGACCCTGCGTCTTACAGCAAAGAGGCACATGACTCAGCCAGCGTTTTTTGTAGTAAATCCTTGTGGCAACGCAGAATCGGGCGTGTACAATAGGCCGGTTCTACCCCAGCCGCACCCCCAGCCAGGCAGTCAAGCCGTGGTCACAACCCCTGCCCAGCACTCATTCTCTGGCCACGACACATTTCCGTTTCGATACGCGTGGCTCAAGAAGGGTGTCGATGCCGTTACGTCTGACCCGATGGTCTTCGGTCGGGATGAAGCGATCACTGTTCTTGGCGTCGGCAAGAACATGGTCCGCGCGATCCGGCACTGGTGCCTTGCCGCAGGGCTCGTTCAAGAAACACCCGAGAGTCGCGGAACCTCGCTCCAGGTCACGAAGCTCGGCAAGAGACTCTTCGCCGACCGGGGCTTTGACCCATACCTCGAAGACCCCGCGACGCTTTGGCTCCTTCACTGGCAGATAGCCTCCAACCGCGCTCGCTCGACGACCTGGTTCTGGGCCTTCAGCCATTTTCATGAGCCAGAGTTCAGCCGGGAAGCCTTCCTCCAAGCCCTCCTTCGCTGGGTGCCGCTCCTTGGCGGGAAGGCCGTAGCCGAGATCTCGGTCCGCCGCGATGTTGACTGTTTCTTTCGGACGTACCTTCCTTCCAAAAACTTGCGGAGCAAGGTGCTTGAGGAGTCACTCGACTGCCCCTTCGTTGAGCTTTCCCTTCTAAGAAGCGCTCCGGCTGGGCAAACCCTGTCCTTCGTCCTGGGAGAGAAAGACACACTTCCAGACGGCGTCCTTTTTTATGCAACGCTACAGTACTGGGAACAGTTTGCAGGTAAAGGAAACGCCCTGTCCCTCTACGATCTCTGTCGTCAGCCCGGATCCCCAGGCCAACTCTTTAAGCTCGACGATGATTCCCTTGCGGCGAGGTACGAACGGTTTGAGAACACGACAGAGGGCGCCATCGTCTATGACGAGACAGCAGGACTCAAGCAACTCTACCGCCGCCGGCTTGTCCCGCCCTCCTTGCTCCTTTCGAAGGCTTACGGAAAGACGGCATCTTTTGGAGGGCTCTTCGCATGAAGATCATTCAGCTCTCCAAAGCGATAAGCGTCAGTCCGCGCTTTGCGCGGTCAGTGTCGCTTGTCCGTGATGTAGAGAAGAAAGACGCCCTTGACGGCTACATCCTCACTCCCACCGGACGCTCGGTCCTTGAGCGCCTCTGTGAGGCGCTTTCCGACAAGTCTTCAACTCGCGCCTGGTCTCTTACTGGTCCCTACGGTTCAGGAAAAACTGCCTTCGCGCTCCTTGTAGCGCAGCTCCTTGGCGGTGATCAGGCAGTTCGCACGAAGGCACGGGCATTCCTTCGCGATGCAGATGAGAGTCTTTGGACAAGCCTCGTCAATGAGCGATCCGGGCTTGGAGAACGAAAAGGAAAGCTCTGCCCGGTACTTGTCACAGGGTCTCGCGAGCCCCTTGAGCGGGCGTTGGCGAGGGCGCTCGTCAGAGCACTGCGAAAGCTCGCACCACTTGGTCGTCCACCTGAGATTCTTGGCCGCCTCGAATCTCTTGCCGAAGCAGCATCCGACGAGAGAAACACGGGACGGCTTGTCGCTCTCTACGAGGAGGTGCTTTCCTATCTCGAACGGTACGGAAACGATGCCCTGGGAATCCTCCTTGTCGTTGATGAGCTTGGGAAGTTCCTCGAGTACGGCGCAAGCCATCCTGAGCGGGGCGATGTCTTTGCCCTCCAGGAATTGGCTGAGTTCGCGAGCCGAGCCAAGCGTCCCTTCCTTTTCTTGACGATTCTTCACCAACCGCTAAACCGCTATGCCGAGCATCTTCCATCTAGCCGTCGAAATGAATGGGCAAAGGTTGAGGGACGTTTTGAGGACATAGCGTTTGAAGAACAGACAGAGCAGATTCTTAGGCTTCTTTCACACGCCATCCAACGCGAAGGAGACCAAAAGAGCGTCGCCGCACTGAACCTCCACGCGCAAACCCTCTGCGGCGCCCTTACCACCCTTGGGATGCGTGTCGGTTCTCTTGGCCAGAGCGAGCTCAATCGGCTCCTTACTGCCTCCTTTCCACTACACCCTCTTACATCGCTTGTGCTCGGGCCGCTCTTTCGCCAACTCGCGCAAAACGAAAGATCGCTCTTTTCGTTCCTGACCTCTAACGAACCCTTTGGCTTTCAGGCGTTCCTGAAGGAACAAGACACTTGCCAAGAAACCTTGGAGCCTTTTCGTCTTGACCGCCTCTATGACTACGTCACAAGTGCCCTTGCCCCCTCCTTGTTCGCTCATCGCCGTGGGAAGGTTTGGTCCGAGGTCGTCCTGGCCCTTGAAAGGCTAAAGAGCGCTACTGACCTTGAAACTCGCCTTGCAAAGACCATCGGCCTTCTTCAAGCGATTGGTCCATCGAGCGGAGTATCCGCCACGGCTCCGGCATTGGCTGTCGCTCTCCAGAGGGAGGCACTACCGGAGGAATCTGTTCGAGATGCCCTTTCATCGCTCACGAAGCAGTCTATCGCCGTTTTCAAGAAGCACGCCGGGAGCTACGCGCTTTGGGAAGGGAGCGATGTTGACCTTGATGCGAGGACCCAAGAAGCAGGAAAGGCACTCGGGCACGATCGCGACCTCGCATCCGTTCTGACCGGGTTTGCTCCGCCCCAGCCACTTGTCGCAAAGCGACATTACCTCCAGAGAGGAACGCTACGCTTCTTTGAGGTTTGCTACGTCGGCTGTGCAAATCTCCAATCGGAACTGACGCGGGACCTCGGAGAAGCGGACGGAAGGCTTCTCTTGTGCCTTCCCAGCAATTCCGAGGACAGAAGGTCGATGCACGAAGCGCTTCGCCAATGCGCCGATGGCCGACCAATCATTGGCGCCCTCCCTGCTCCTGTCACGGACTTAAAAAACCATGCTCACGAAGTCGCTTGCCTCACCTGGGTCCTTCAGAACACTCCTGAGCTACTCTCTGATCGGGCAGCCCGCAAAGAGGCCCATGCCCGATTGGCTCATGCGGAGGAAAGCCTTAAGCGCGCCTTGCGTAGGCTCTTTGGGCCACCGGATGATGAGGCCACAAACTTCCTCGTTTGGTGCTATAACGGGAAGGACGTTAAGCTCCGCGGCCGAAGCGCACTAAGCGATCTGCTGTCTCGGGTCTGTGATGAGGTCTACTCAGCAACCCCAGTCTGGCGAAACGAACTCGTCAACCGACGCGCCCTTTCATCGTCGGCCGCTGCCGGCCGACGTACCCTCATTGAGGCGATGATTGCCCACCCGGAAGTCGATGGCCTTGGCTTCGTAGGCACGCCCCCCGAGCGGGCGATGTACGAGACCCTCTTACGGGGCTCGCGACTACACCGAACAAGCCGCGGAGTCGTAGGCTTTCATGCCCCTGATCACCGGGCTGACCAGGGTGTGCTTTCTATTTGGAAAATGGCCGAGAAGTTCTTGGAGTCTACCGTCGAAAAACGCCGTCCGCTACCTGAACTATTCGACATCCTGAGGCGCCCACCGAATGGACTAAGAGAGGGCGTCCTCCCGGTCCTCCTTGCTGCCATCATGCTTCATTTCCATTCCGAGCTTGGGCTCTACGAGGACGGCACCTTCATACCAAAGCTCTCGACGGCAGTTTTTGAGAGAATCATCCGTACACCGGAGCGGTTTGAACTTCAGCTCTTTCAGCTTTCTGGCCCGCGGGCGCATGTGTTCATGAAGTACGCCGAGATGCTCACAAGAACAGGACCGAGCCACTTTGTAACGCCTGACTCGCTACTGGGCATCGTCCGGCCGCTCATCAAATTTGGAAGGGATCTTCCGGAGTACACGGGGAAGACTCGTCAACTGAAAGACACCTCCCAACTCGTGCTCCGTGCCATAAAGGAAGCTCGGGAGCCAGACGGCTTGCTGTTTAGAGACCTTCCCGGAGCCTGCGGGTTTCCCGCCTTTGCTCCCGAGAGTCCCGCTTCCGCAGAAGACGTTGACGCTTACTTTCGAGGACTACGGGCCGCACTTTCCGAGCTGCAAAATGCGTATCCAAGGCTCATTGAGGCTCTTGGCACCCTCATCTGCCAGGCATTTGACCACGTCGGAAGCGTCACGGACGCGCGAACGGCGATTGCTCACAAAGCAAAGATGCTTCTCACTCTTGCCATCGATCCGAAGCTCAAGAGTTTTCTTCTCCGAGTGGCAGATGACACCGGCGATGAAACGGCCTGGATTGAGTCGCTCGCGTCGCTTCTTGCCGGAAGACCATCCCCCACATGGGACGACCAAGACCGCGCTCGCTTTGAGGTGCAGCTCAAGGCCACAGCAAGGACGTTTCGACACTACGAGGTCCTTGCCCATGAGATTGCACGCTCCGGCGGGGGAATCCTGAATGGCGACCCGCGAGCATTTCGGGTCAGTATCACCGTGCCGGGCGCCGGTGATTTTGAGAGGGTCGTTCAGATCCCGGCTGACATGGAAGTAAGAGCGGACAGAGCGAAAGCGGCCCTTCACCGCGTCCTTCTAGACGAAGGAGTCCTTGATGATCATGATTTTACGGTAGCCATCCTTGCCAACCTCACAAGAGAGCTCCTCACCGATCGGGCGGCTGCTTTGCCGCCAAGCGAACAGCCCGCCCATCAAGTCAGAGAGTCCAGCGAAAAGGAGACTTGCCAATGACCGAACCCCGACACATTCTGTCTCTCTCTGGCGGCAAAGACAGCACGGCACTTGCTGTTTACATGCGCGACCGCATCCCCCAGATGGAGTACGTCTTTTGCGACACGAAGAAGGAACTGCAGGAGACGTACGACTACCTTGACAAGATCGAGGCTTACCTGGGGAAGAAGATTGTGAGGCTCACGGATGACCGCGGGTTTGATCACTGGCTTCAGATAAAGGGCGGCTACCTCCCCTCCTCCCGTATGCGGTGGTGCACGGAGTATCTCAAGATCAAACCCTTCGAGAAGTATGTTGGCACTGACCCCACGAAGCTCTACGTTGGAATTCGTGCCGACGAGTACCGGAAGGCGTATGTGTCGTCAAAGCCAAACATTGTGACCGTCTTGCCGTTCATGGAGGACAACATCTCTTACGAGGATGTGTACCGCATTCTAGAGGAAAGCGGATTGGGGCTTCCTTCTTACTACTCGTGGAGAACCCGCTCTGGTTGCTATTTTTGCTTTTTCCAACGGCGTGCCGAATGGGTCGGGCTTCGTGAAAACCATCCCGACCTCTTTGAAAAGGCGAAGGAGTACGAAAAGGTCGATCCCGAAACAGGAGATCGGTACACCTGGTCCCAGCGAGAGAGCCTTGAAGAGCTTTCTCAGCCGGAACGTATGGAAGAGATAAAGCGTGCCCATGAGGCTGCCATGCAAAAGGAGCAAAAACGAAGGCGTGTAAGTCTTCCGCTCTTTGAGGTTCTTTCTGACGTACACGACAATGAAAATGATGACGAGCCGTGTTTCTTCTGTCAGACCTAGTCGCCAAGAGGCGGGGACATGAGCCATGTCGCTCAAAAACGACACCTTCGGTTTCACAAGATACTGGCTTGTTACAGCCTTGGCAAAGCTCCCCGTACAGCCCGAGTTGTTCTCCAAGAAATGCCTGAGCCAAGCGCGAAAGGCATTTCTGGCCGGCGATAACCAACTGAAAGCGATCAAAAACTGGCTTTCGCACTCAGCCCTTGTCGAGGCAGGCAGAGGAACGACCACGCTCACTGAACTTGGAAAGCTCATCTCGGCCAAGGACCCAGGAGCTGAACAGGCTTGGACGTGGTGGCTCTTTCATCTTCATCTCTGTGCGAACACGGACTCCTTTCCATACGCCGCCTACTTCACGAAGTTTGACGCGGAAGGCACATCGTGGGTCTCCTTTAGCGACATCGTTGACAAACTAAATCAGTGTCAGCCGGACCCGGCCGCACCGGTTGAGCGCTCAACGGTCGAGAGTTACTTCCAGGGCGTGGAGCAGACGTTTCGTTCGGGGATGCCAATACACGGTCTTGGCCTGGTCGAGCGGCGACAGATCGCTAACGAGGAAGGTCGCGAGCGTTTTCGCCGCTCACTTTCACACCCGCCAGATGTGGTCGTAGCCTATGCCACGCTCCTCTTCCACGCTACGTTCTTCTCCAACGAGCAGACCGTTGAGACGAGGCGGCTCCTGGAAAAGGGCCTTGCTCGAGGCCTCGGCGTCCGTGACCAGCAATTCAGGGATGCGCTTTCCAGGATTCATCAGCACCATGACCTCGGCCAGCTCATTCAGTTTCGTCGCGCCGTCAATCTTGACTCGGTGCAGTTTGCACGTGCCGGAGAGCCGGCTCTTCGGTCGCTTAGCATTCTCGGCTACGACAGCGGGGAGGTCAGATGGCCGTAGACCTTCGCGACAGAGTGTTTGGCCTGATTCAGACCCAGCTTGCGGGGAAGCTCAGATACCGCTGTCTCGTGTTTCAGTCGTCGGACCTTGCCGTGCTGGCAAAGGTCTCCGAGTTTTCCCAAGAAGGAGCTCCGGTGCTCGGAGCTAATGCAGAGGTTATCCCCTACCTCGATCTCATTGACGATGTGGGTGCCCTTTCCTGTGCCAAGGTCCTTGAGCGGATTGACGGGGTATGCGGCACAAGTCCCCTTGTGCTTGCTGGACCGCTTAATTTTCTAAACTACTGGTCTGACCAGATGCAGGGCGCATTCTGGAAGCACCTTGCCGGTTTCACTCATGGACCGGGTATTATTGTCATCGACACGCCGCGAGACGACGTAAGCGAGGGACCTTTCCGTTTGGTCGCGAAAATCCCCGGGACAGACGTTCGTTACCTAAAATCGCGGCTCGCATCCACACAGGACGGCCTCGTATGAGTAAGCTCTCCGACTGGGTTGGCGTCTCTCACGACGAGAAGCCCTTCGTTCATTTTGAATCCTCCTTGGACAACGCCAAGGTGGTTTCTGGTTATGTTCCCGTGAAATCGACGCTTGAGGTTTTTGAGTTCCTCAAGCAAGCAACCGAGCTCACCACGCCTCAGCCGCGTGCCGTCATTTGCCACGGCGCCTACGGTTCTGGAAAAAGCAGACTCTGCACGGTAATCGCACGGCTGTTTCGTGATGGCTTTGATGCTCCCGAGCTTCAGCCGGTCTGGGAGCGACTCCGAGCTCGCAGCGAGGGTCATTACATTGACGACCTAAGGCAAGCGATGGCACCTGGCGGCAGCACCTGGCGGCCTTGGCTCGTTGTCCCCATGTACGAGCAGGCCGGAGGGGGTACGATCGCAAGCGCTCTCATCAGAGCACTCGTGCTCGCACTTAGACGAGCCGGCCTCGATGATTCGCTCCTTGGAAAAACGATCTTCCACGCAGCTGCCCGCCGCTTGGAGCAGATGATCGGAAGCGGTGCTGTCTACTCGGCTCCTGAAGGCTCGCCCTACACCACTCCCCAACAGCTTCGACGAGCTCTAGAAGAAGACCTGGACGAGGAAGCCCTCACGGTCTTTCGCGATTTCCACAGAGCCTCTACTCACGGGGTTGAGTTCAAGGACTTCCTTCAATCAACTCGCGAAGCAGCTCTTGAAGCACACGAGGTCTACGAAGCTGTCGCCAAGAACATTCGTCAGCACCACTTTGACGGAATCGTCGTTATCTGGGACGAATTCGGCTTTGCCGTCGAGGAGCTTCTTCGCGATGAGCAGCGAGGCGTCCGGAGTCTCGGGCAGGAAGTCATGCGTCTTCAGACGTTTCTTGAGTCAGCGTGCGGCTCCCATGACGTGGCAAAGCGAGTTGTGTTTCTTGGCTTCACGCACGTGAGCCTCCCTGAGTACGGCACGCGGGCGAACCTTGGGGACATGGAGCAGAATCGTCTGAACACGGTGAGCGATCGATTCCGAAACCCTTCCATCAACATTCGCCTCAGTATCACCGAAACTGAGGGCTATCATCTCCTAGCCGGCATGATTCAGCGTACCGACGCTGGAAAGGCAGTCCTTGAGAGCCATCCTCCCCGTCTTGTGGCGCTAAGCGGCAGAATGCCCCAGTACAACCTCTGGAGCAGATTCTCCACGGACGATTGCTGTAAAGACATCGTAGCCCCCTGCTACCCGCTTCAACCGGCTGCAGCGACATCACTCCTCCTTCTTTCCGATCAGATAGCTCAGATCAACCGAACGAGCTTCTACTACCTCCAGAGTATTCAGGACGGAGGCTTTGCCGGCGAGCTCGGACGCCGCGAGGCTCCTCAATACGAAGACGTTGGGTCTTCCGAACTTGTCCGAGTTGACGACATGTTCTCGTTTTTCAAGCAGCCGATAAGCGAAAGACGAAAGCATCTCTATGAGCAGTACGAGGACGCCGAAGCACGATTTCCCGACGCCAGTGAATTCGACCTTGCAGTCCTTCGGACCGTGCTCATCCTGTCTGTTGTTGCAAACCGCGACATGGCACCTACCACTGCTTTCTTGAGCTTCTGTCTCTGTGATGCTGGTCGTGATGAGCCGGCGGCAGCGCATCTGCACGAGGCCTTGACACGGCTTTCGGTAGCCGGTTGCCTTTGGAAGAACGAGTCAACTGACATTTGGGGCTTTGGAGCGGGCCGGGGGATAGCAGGCGACATCGAACGATCCATCGACGAAGAGAAGGCTCTTATCCCCTCTCTTCCGCCCGGAGAGCTTCTTTCTCGCAATCGCGTTTGTCAGGACGAGCTCGCCGATTACCTTGGAGAGATCAACCTTGATCCAGCGGACTCCGGCGTCATTCGCCGGGTCGGTGTTCGCCTTCTTTCCGGCTCAGTTGACGAGAGGGGCCTTGAGCCGGTGAACCCTGTGCTCACAAACGCTGAGTCTAGCTGGCGAACCGCGCTTGTCTGTCTCGTTGCCTCTGACACGGCGGAGCAGCTTGAAAAGTCGAAAGCCACGATTGCATCTCTCCAGAAGCCAAACTACTACTTCGTCCTGCCCCATCAGCCAGGCGCAATCGGCAGCGACATCCGCGATCTGATAGCGGTCCACACCCTTCTTGGCAAGCAGACTCCAGGAACGCATGCTTACGAGGTGCTCGAAAGTCGTCTCACGCGGCTCCGGCAAAAGCTTCGTCGCCAATTTGAAGAATCGTTTGGGACCACGGGCCTTCGGGCCGGAACAAGCATCCTTCGTGCGGGACCCACGCCTACGCGAATTGACATCGCAAGCTGGAACGATCTCCTGCCCGCAGTTTCCCGCGATCTCACTGGGCAATTCACGCAGGAGATTCGCGTCCGCTGCGGCACGTTTAATGAATGGCAGACCAAACTCACGTCCGCGAAAATCGGGGAGATTGTAAACCGGATCCTCAACTTCGCCGACAATCCGCCCTGGCATGACCAGTACCTTGGCTTTGCGGAAAAGAGCCAAGAGGCCGCGATAATTGATGGCGTCCTTGTCGAGAACTCATTCCTGAAGCAGCATCCCATAAGTCAAAAGTGGGAGCTTCTTCAAATCGACAAGGATGTCTCCTGTGAGGGGCTGAAGGAGGTCTTTCACCACTTCACAACGGGCGGCGGAGCCGAAAAGGACTTCGAAAAGCTTTTCGAGAAACTCATCGACGCCCCCTTTGGCGTGCCAAACGGCATTATCCCCATTCTCGTGTCGCTCGTCCTTCGCGGTGAAATGGAACGTGTCGCCGTCTATGAGCGAAAGGGAAGCCAGTCGTCACGGGTGGAGGAGAGCGGTATTGTCGATGCCATCGTCCGGATGGCACGCTACCCTGCGAGATTCCAGTCTCGCTACACGCGCCTCTCCGGACCGCAGCGCGTTGTCTACAAGGTGATTGGACCACATGCCGGCGTCCCGTTTCACGAGCGGAATTCCACAGGCGAAGCCTTCTACCAGTACTGTGAGCAGGTCCGAACGGAACTAAAGAAATGGGCGTCCGCACTTCCCGATGGAATTCTTCAGTTCACCGGTTTGACCGAGAACCAACGGAAGCTCCTCCGAATGTTACGTGCCGTAGTACCTCCGCACATCGTCCCCCTTGCGGATGCCTTGGTCGAATTCGTGAAAGAGGACGCAAACGCAACCGAAGAGATTCGGTCAAGCGAAAGTAAGGACTGTCCCGCGCTCCAAAAACTCTGGCTTGAATTCTGCACGAAGCTCAATCGCCACGTCGAGGGCATGAAGGCACCAGTCAGGATGCGCTTACGAGAGCTCGTCAGCGCTAAACCGGGAGTGACCGCTGTTGATGCAGGCGAGGTTGCAACAGCCCTGGAATTCACCGAGAGCTTGACCGCATCAGGAGACAACCCGCTTCGGCAAGTCTACCAGCGAGTGAAGGACGCCCCTCAAGAAGCGGATGTCACAGACATCGTCGCTTCTGCCATTTCGGGCAAACCCGTAACGAGCCTTACGGACGAGGACTACGGCCGGGCAGAAGGCGTCTTACGAATGGCGCCCCTTGTGAAACACGATGCTGGTTCCTACGTGCTCCTTACGCCAAACGGCGAGCGTCACTCACTTCCGGCCATCGAAAACGCTGCTGCCGCAGAGGCACTCGCGGAGGACCTCGTGAAGAGCCTAAGGGCCTTTGGCCTTACAAGAGATGAACTCCTCTCACTTGCCGTAAGGGCAGTGATGAACCTCCCTCACGCCTCGGTAGCCCCTAAGCCAGCCGAAGTACCGGCTTCTGAGCCGGCGACCAAAGCGGAGCCTACCGCTCTTGCTCCATCCACCGGAGGATGACATCTCAGATGGCGGACGATATACGGGTCAGGTTGATCTTCGACCCGTTCGGCATCGGCAAAACCCAGGGTGGCCGGATCGCCGACGTTGCGTCCGAGAAGCGCGCGTTTCAGGACATCGACAATCTTCTCCGTCGAGACGAGCGCTTCGATACCGTAAGTCCCCGCACGTTCATCATTGAAGCCCAATGCTGGGAACATTTCAAAAGCTACTGGAACGTCCGGGGGATCGCCATCGACAAACTCTCTCCGCGGCATCAAGTTGCCCAACAGCTTCGGGCTGAACCGCCCGAGTGGTTGACCGATGAACTACTCCATGACTGGGAGATTCACAAAAGGACTCTTTTCCCCGCTCCATCCGGCTTCCGCTGGGAGCCCTTGGTTGCCGAATGGTTCGTCGAAGGAGTAGCTGGAGTTACGAGCCTTGTGGAGTGGCTTCGGGCCTTCGGGGGCACAGAGTCCTTTCCCGCTGATTCGCTTTCGCCAGTAAGAAGCTGGCTTGTCGAGCAATTCACCGCTTTGGCCTCCGAGTCGATCACCGGTGATACGCTCAATCACCTGAAGGCCGAGTTGAGGGAGGCTCCGTCTCTTGTCGAGTGCGTGAAGAACTGGGTTCGCTTGGGAGCGATGCTCCCTCTCATCCGACACGGTGCTGACAAGGTCCTTCGGCTACCCTCCCTTCCGCCCGTGTCACCGACCACAATTGTCCTTGTGAGGAGCCTCCCTTTGGTGTTTCCGCTCTCGGAGCCCATCAGAAAGGGAGTTTCTGAACTCTTCCGTCTGGCTCTCCAGCAAGCAAGGCGAAACGAACCCCTCCGTTTCCAAGATGCAGTGCTCGCGCTGAACGCCGTCTGGGACCGGACAGCAGAAGAGCTTGAGACCTGGCTTGAGACTCGCCCAGAAGCTCTCTCCGAGGAAGCGGCCCGCCATCTGTCAAAGCTCCCTGGCTTCGAACTGAATCCCGTTGCGACCAGGATCCTGGAGCTTTATGCCCCTCCCCAACCTGTCTCCTCGTGGCCCGGACTTGACGACAAGTTCGACTCGTGGATCACGTCCTACTCTCGCTATGTCCGTCAGTGCTTCATTCGCCGCGTACTCCCCACGCGAGAGGAAGATCCCGCGAAGGAGTTCGGCCGGTGGCTAAAGGCCCACCCGACAGTAGGCTTCGCGCACGAAGTCCGGGGTTACCCAAACGTTTCACGTTCCGTCAAACGTGCCCTTGCCGCGGGCCGACGCGTGATTCTCGCGGTGATTGACGCTCTTGCTGTTCATACGGCACCGGAGGCGGTCGCTTACATTTCCGATGCACTTTCTGCCACCCCCTCCCGAACGGGCCACCTCTTTGCACCCCTTCCAACCATCACGGAAGTCTGCAAGGAGGCCATCATCTCGGGGCGATTTCCCTCCGAGTGTCGGGGGAGCCTTTCAGCTGCGCTCCAGGAGGTCTACGGACTTCGACCCGATGAAGTGCTCCTTGCCTCGAACTGGGAGGATGCTGAAAGGCTCCAGGTTTCTCCCGCGACACGGCTCCTTGTCTATCGAGACAACCGGCTCGATGACAGGCTCAAAACTGCCGGGAACTACCGCGCTGTCCTCGAAGAGTGCATCACGATTTTTCCCCGAGTCGCTCGCCTTGTCGCCCGCTGGGCCGAGGACTTCTTGAGCTTCGGGAGGGTCTCACCGCTCTTTCTCCTCACAGCCGATCACGGCTTTACCTACGGCCCAAAGCCAAGTCCATCCGTCCCCGGAGCAATCGTTCCCGATGGCCACAGTCGTTGCGTCGAGCTCCCCGAACGGACAGCTAACCTACCCCCGGCGGACGAATCCGTTACTCTTATTGATGAGCAACTTTTCCGGTTGCGGTGCAGCTACCTTGCTGCACGAGGACGAGTTTTCGGGGACACTCAGGACTCCGCGTGGGTCATGTCCCATGGCGGCCTCCTTCCAGAAGAAGTCGTTGTCCCCCTGGTCGAGTGGTTTGGCGATGAGGCCGTTGTCCCCTGGCCAGACCTCACGTTCCCAGATGGCGCCGAGCGAGACTTCGACGGCTGGATCCTTGGCGTTCGTGTGCGAAACGGCCAACCGATCTCGATCACTGGCGGAACGCTTCGTCTCGGCTTGGCGGGTGAAGTTGCGACGCAAAAAGACCTCCCCCGTATAGAATCGGGAGGTCAGGTCGAGCTCGTGTGTGCCCTAAAGGGCCCGGACCTTCCGGAGGAGCAGCAGGTTCCGATCGATGTCATGCTGATCATCCGGTATCCAGGCACGGCCCGCGAGGCGACCAACACGAAGCAGTACCTCGTTCCAAGGCACCGAAAGCTTGTCGAGCGAACGACTGGGCAAGCCGCCTTTGAGGACATGTTCTAACCTTGGCAAGGTCGAATGAGCATGAACGCTCTCGATGACAGAATCAGAAACGTCTTTGGCGAATTCGCCATCGACAAGAGCCTCATACGGCGCCTTGGCGTTTCAGGTGACGACCGTCACATTCCTTCATACGTCATGGACTGGATCGTTACGCACAAGGCCAAGGGCGGCCCCACGACGTCAACCTTGCAGAAAAGCGTCCAGGAGTTCATCCAGAATCACCTGCCGGCCAAGGGCGAGAAGGAGCGAGTCAAGTTCAAGCTCAGTCAAGGCGAGACCGTGACGCTTCTTGACGCGATCTCAGTCCAGGTGAAGCTCGGAAAAGAGATTAGCTACTTCGCAAGCATCCCCTGCCTTGATGAAACAAGAGCGAAGATCGACGAAGAGCTCATCGCCAAGCACGAAACCCTCCTTCAGGGAAGCACCTGGGGTGCGGCAAAGATCCTCTACGACAGCACAGACGACGACGGCGGAATCCGCATCGTCGATTTTCGACCGATGCAGGCAGGAAGAGTGTCTCTTGAAGCGTATTTCGAATGTAGGCGTGCTTTCACTGTCGAAGAATGGATCAGCATCCTCATCCGCACGATGGGCTACGAGCCCTCAATGTATGGCGAGCAGGAGAAGATCTGGCTCCTCTGTCGCCTCCTCCCGGTGGTTCACAACAGAGTGAACATCATGGAGCTTGCTCCACCGGGCTCAGGAAAATCCTACGTCTACAATAACATCAGCCGCCACGTCTGGCTCACCGCGGCCGAGATTAGCCCGGCGGTTCTCTTCTACAACAGACAAAGTAGGACACCAGGCCTCCTCACACGCTACGACCTCTTGGTCCTTGACGAAGCCCAGTCGATTCGCTTTACGAATCCAGCCGAGATTCAAGCTCAATTGAAAGGCTACCTGGAGCAAGGAGTCTACACGCGCGGTGACTGCTGCGCTACAGCCGAGTGCGGGCTTGTCCTTCTTGCGAATATCGAGCTTCAGCGAGTGCCAAATAGCCGATATGAGAACGGCAATCCCAAGTTCCTGCCTGCCCGCTCGGATTACATTCGCCGTCTTCCAGCCGTGTTCCTTGAGTCACCACTCCTCGACCGATTTCACGGGATTATTCCTGGCTGGGAGATTCCCCCCTTTCAAACGGATCAACAGGCATCGGGCTTTGGGCTAAAGGCTGACTACTTTGCAGAAGTCTGCCACGCGCTTCGATCCGCAACATCCATCTCTCAATCGATCCGTTCCAAGATGCGATTTTCGGGCGGCAAGCGAGACTGCACGGGGGTCGAGCGCCTTGCGTGCGCGCTCGCAAAGCTCCTCCTCATCGAGCCCGACCATCCTCGGTTTGAGGAACTCGTTATTCGCCCCGCGTTCGAGCTTCGCCGACTCGTGCGGACCCAACTTCACGCTGTTGACCCCCAAGGCTTTCATGCTGAACTCGACATTAGGCGGATTGGCCAGGGAGGCTCGAAGGAACAGCCAGCCGAACGCTTCTCTCACTACGAGCTTCTTGACGAGATTGGCCGAGGTGGTATGGCCAGAGTGTACCGGGGTCTCGATGTTCAAAGCGGCACGATCGTAGCTATCAAAAAGGTGGCGACAGATGGCGCTGCAATCGACGAGGCGGCCATGCGCCGCGAGATTGACATCTACACCAGACTCCAGCAGATAACGTGCGAGCACATTCTCACAGTAAAAGAGATCGTCCGCGATATCGGTGTCTACGCCTTGGTGACCGAGTACGCTGACGGTGGAAGCTTGTGGGACTTGATGGGCGGTGACATCAACGACGACGACAGGCTAGGCCTTGACGAGAAAACCGCCCAGGACGTTGCCCTCGCGATCACTGAGGGACTTGTGGCACTCCATGAGAACAACATCGTTCATCGAGACCTCAAGCCACAGAATCTCCTTCGGTGCGACGACACCTGGAAGATTGCTGACTTTGGGATCAGTAAGCTCATCAACAATCCAACGACCGGCTTCACGTTTCAAGGCGCCCACACGGCTCCTTGGGCTCCACCGGAACAGATTGACGGCGCTCCCGCTCATCCATCGGCGGATCTGTACGCATTCGCTCGTGTGATGACGTTTGTCTTAACGGGCTCCAGGCAAAAGGAGGCTGCCGCCAATCTCCCTGACCAATGGAAGAAGACAATCGATCCATGTCTTGACTACAACCCGGCGGGCCGGCCATCGGCTGCTCTTCTCCACAGGCAAATCCAGGAGATGGGGACGACGATGCCCCGCACGGAATCGGCGTAAGCGAATCGGATGTGGGATTTGTTTTCACGGCACAAACCCCAAGAAAGCCAACGAACCTATCGAGAAGTGAAATGGATGAAGCCGGGAGAGGCAGGACCAGCTTTTCTAGTCCTGCCCATCCGCACGGTCATCACCTTCGGCGCTCGAGTTGCTCCCCGACGCCGCCAACAATCTTGCACATGCCCCCCGAAGGGGGCCAACTCAAAAGGGCCGCAGTCCACCCTGTAGACGATTCGCACGTCCTCGGCGCCAATCTCGACGCGCTTCACCAGTGTGG
>Ga0187893_10006938_pt1 | contig 18979 bp, 15 predicted proteins | sample MA1701074metaG_FD_139574 | JGI IMG/M metagenome (GOLD analysis project Ga0187893, IMG submission 139574) | White microbial mat communities from a basaltic lava cave in the Kipuka Kanohina Cave System on the Island of Hawaii, USA - MA170107-4 metaG ... | reverse complement strand
GGTGGCGGGCGACATCGCGATGATGCGCGGCGGCGTCGTGTCGCGGCCGACGCGCACGCTCGCGCGCTGGCCGAACGGATAGGCGATCGCCTCGACCGTGTTCGAGCCCTCGGCCAGCGGCACATCGGCCGTGAAGGTCTGCAGATCGGCGCCGCGCACGGCGGGCCGGCCGTTCAGCGTCACGAACGGGGTACCGAGCGGCGCGCGGACGCTGACCGGCACGGACGTCGTGTTCACGATCGCGCGATCGATCGGCTGCACGATCGCGATCGGCTCGCGGGAGGCGACGCGGTAGAGGGTGAACGAGAAGGTCGAAGTCTGGCCGCCGCTCTCGAGCTCGAGCGTGAAGGTGTTCGCGCCCAGCGCGAGCGGCAGGTCGAAGATGTCCGGCGCGACGCCGGCGGGGAAGCTCCGCCCGTCGGGAACGCCGTTCAGCGACACGACCGTGGTCGGGAAGGAGAAGTTCAGATCGACCGAGAGGCTCTGCGACAGCACCGCCCCTCCGTCGCGCACGCCGACCAACGCGGCCGCCGGCGCGTTCGGGTCGACTTCGAAGGAGAGTGTCGCGGGCTCGGACCAATCTGCCGCGTCGCGCGGGAAGACGACCAGCACATTCGCACCCAGGAACAGCGGCAGATCGGGGATCACGAAGCGTCCGTCGACGATCGGTGCGGTGCCGGAGACGCCCTGCACGCCGAACTCCCCGTCGCGCAGCTCCCACTCGACCGTCTGGAACACGTTCCCCGGCAGATCGGGCGAGATCGAGGGGACGTTCGACGAGGCATCGGTGACGGTGCCGGTGATCGTGGTCGAGGTCGCACCCAGGCGCGAGCCCTCGAGCGGCGCGGCGAACTGGACCCGGGGCGGCGCGACATCGACCAGGAGGTCGAGGTCGTCGCTCGCCGCCGCGGTCGTCGCGCGGAACGTCATCGGGCCGATGCTCTGGGCGCGGGCGGCCGGCGCGGCGACGCTGAGGCCGGTGGCTACGAGAGCGGCGGCGAGGTAGCGGACGCGCTTCCCCATCAGTCGCTCCACGCCAGAACGTAGATCTGGAAGAACCGCGGCTCGAAATCGAGCGGCAGGATCTGCACCGCCGTCACGGTGTCGAGCTCGAGCGGCAGCTCTTCGATCGGCCGGAGCTCCCGCGTCGGGCTCAGGTTGAAGTGCGTCTGGACCTCGGGAATCGTGACCTCGCCGCCCTCCTCGGCGAACACGTAGAGACGGACGAAGCTGCCCTGGCCCACGACGATCCGGTCGACCGGTGGGGAGAACTGCTCTGGAGCCAACCCGCGCTCGGCGAGCAGCTTGCGGAACGCTTCGAGACCGTCCGCCGTGAACGGCGCGGTTCCGTAGCGAGAGGTGTCTTGGAGAACCAGTCGCAGCAGCGGCGGCTCTCCGTCATCTCGATTCACACGCGCCGTGTCGCTGCCCACGCCGCCGTCGAGATCGACCGCCTGCGCGACCAGCGGGTTGTCGCCGAGCGCGAGCGGAACGCCGCGCGCGACGAATCCGCCCGCCTCGTCCACGCTCGCCGTCACGCCGTTCACGTCGACCGCGGCCGCGGGCTCGTCCACGAAGCCCGAGACGTCGGTCGTGGCTCTGCGGACCCGCGTGCCGTTGCGCGGGTGCAGGATGAAGATCCCGGGCGGCTTCTGGTAGCGGACCGTCACGGAGTCCGACGCGGTCTCCGAGCCGCGCCGCGCGGTCGCCATGAGCAGGTTGTCGCCCTCGGAGAGCACGACGACCGGCGCCACGAATCCGTCCGGGCTGGATTCGGCGGCGACGCCGCCCACCGCGACGCTCGCGTGCGGATCGCTCACCGACCCCGTCACGGGGAGGAAGGGAGTCGATACCAGCGCTCCGTCCGGCGGCGATCGGATCTCGATCGACAGCGGAGGTGCCTCGGTCTGCAGCGTGACCACGATGGACGCGACGCCGGTGTTGCCCGCCGCATCCGTTGCTTCCACTGCGATCGGGTTCAAGCCGTTCTGCAAGGCGACGGACCGCGAGAACGAACCGCCGGGCGGCGCCGACTGGCCGGCGATCGAGAGCGCGGCGATCGGGCTCGCGTCCTGGATCGTTCCCGCCACGGTCTGCGGCGTGGTCGAGACCACCGCGCCGTTCGCGGGTGTGGCGATGGTGACGACGGGCGGGGTCGTATCGAGGGTGACTGCCACCGAAGCGGAGTCGGATCCCGCCGCGTTCGTCGCCACAGCCGTGAGCGTGTTCGAGCCCTCGACGAGTGGGATGCTCGCGCTGAAGCTGCCGCCGCTCACCGAGGCCGCGACCCCGTTCACGTTGACGGCGAGCGGCGGCGTGCCCGTGACGGTGCCCGAGACCGCGATCGGGCTCAGGCCGGTGAGGAAGCCGTTGGAGGGCGCTTCGATCGCGATCGCGGGTGGCGTTGCCCGTATGACTGAGATCGCGGCCGAGCCCGGGTTGCCCGCCCCGTCGATGGCCGTGGCGCTGACCGGATTCGGGCCCGGCTCGAGCGGAACCGTGGCCGTGAACACCCCGGACGAGAGTGGCACGGCCGTTCCGTTGATCGCGAAGCTCGCGATCGGGCTCGCGTCGGCGACCGTGCCGGTCACGACGACGGAGGTCGCGCCGGTGACGTAGCCGTCCGCCGGCTCGCTGATGATCACCACCGGCGGGGTGGTATCGAGGGTCACCGAGACCGTCGCGTTGGCCGAGCCGGCCGCGTTGGTAGCGGTCGCGGTCAGCGTGTTCACGCCCTCCGAGAGCGGGACGCTCGCGCTGTACGCACCCCCGCTCAGGCTCGCGGGGACGCCGTTCACGACCACGTTGAAGGGTGGCGTTCCGGTGATGGATCCGGTCACCACCGCCGGAGTGACGCCGGTGAGCGAGCCGTTGGCGGGCGAGCTGATCGTGATTTCGGGCGCCTGGCCGCCACCGCCGTTCGGTGGCTGCGTGGAGAGAAGGCCGATCTTCGCCGAGCCCTCGGGCCCGAGCGTGCTCTGAACGCGCACACCGAAGCGGTACCCCTGGTTGGTGGCGCCGGTGAGCTGGCCAACGGTGATTCCCCCGCCCGTGATCCGAAAGCTCGCGCTCTGGACTGCGCCGCCCGCGCTGCCGTTGGAGCCGAAGCGCAGGCCCCAGTCCCAGTTCCCGACCGGGTTCATCACGTTTCCGCCGCCGACCTTCGAGACCTGGTTCGCCTTGAAGCTCGACTGCGTCACGATGCCCGAGGCCGCGGAAACGCCCATCCCGGCGACGAGCGCCTCGTTCGCCGTGTTCCCAAACAGGCCCAGCAGGTCGCCCTGCCCGGCCGGGATCGACACGACCACGTCGACACCCGCGCCTGCCGGCGCGTCGGTCAGGAGCACCGTGACGGGCACCGAGTCACCCGCGATCGGAGTCGAGAAGGTGTATTCGACGGCGAGAGCGTCGCGCGGGCAGAGTGCGAGGATGGCCAGCAGCAGCGGGACCCGCAGACTCCAGAGGCGAGATAGTTCTCGTTCAATCATCGAACACGCGGTAGGCTACGCGAAGGCAGAGGTCTCGGGGGAGAAATCATGCGGTGGTCACTCGTTCTCACGCTCGGCATCTGCTCTCTGCCGGCCATGGCCCAGGCGGACTGTTGCCAGCTCGTCAAGCTCGAGTCAGAGCCGAGCGCTACGCGGGTCCGTGTCTGCGACGCCGCGGATGGCGAGGAGTGCGCGGAGCCGCGCTACGACGGAGATGTGACCTTCGGCGCCCCTGTCGCGATCTGCGCGAGCGCGGCGAGCGTCAGCTACCGGGAGCTCGACCCGGTGTCAGGCGCCTGGGCGGCGCCGGTCACGGCGCGCTGCGACGGCTCGACCGACGTCGAGCTCTAGGTCGAGCCGGGCCAGGCGCGCGCGGACGGAGTCTCAGGCGTTCGCAACGGCTTTGCGCAGCGCGAGCAGCTGCTCGCGCACCAGCGCCAGACCCTCGCGCGGCGGCTCGACCGCTCCGGCCCGCTGGCCGCGCTGCAGCTCGATCAGGCGCTTGCGCGCGCCTTCGATCGTGAAGCGCTCGGCGTAGAGCAGGTGCTTCACGACCAGGATCGTCTCGAGGTCCTTGCGCCGGTACATGCGCTGCTTCGAGCGCGACTTCGGCGGGACCATGGTGCGGAACTCGGTCTCCCAGAAGCGCAGCACGTAGGGCTCGACGCCCACGAGCTTCGCCACCTCGCCGATCCGGAAGTAGGTCTTGTCCGGGATCCTCGCGAGCTGATCCTGGATCGCGTCGATCATGCGGTCACCCCCGGCGAGCGAAGCTAGCGCAGCCCGACAGTCACGTGCACGGGCTTTCGAGATCAGCCGGCGCTCCTCGCCGGAGTCGAGGTCCGTGTAGCTCCAGCAGCCCGGCAAGACGGAGTCCCCGAAGGGTATCTGTTCGGGGCACGGGAGCTGTTTGGGTTTGCCGTCGGGCTTGGCGACGAGGGCGTAGCTGCCGTCGGTCGCGATCTCGAGCGGGTACGGGAAGAGGACTTGCACCAGCACGCGGTCGCCGCGCACGCCGACCACGAGCGCGTCGATCGGTGCGGACCAGCGCCGGACGATCGCATCGTCCGGGCCGAGCTCCACGATCTCGTCCGGCGCGAACACCGGATCGTCGAGCGGCGGGATCCGGGTCAACGTCGCGGTCAGCACCTCCCCGCAGGGGTGGTCGCGCTCGATCTGCGAGGCGTACTCGCTGGTCGCAGCGCCGGGACCGGGGAAGAAGGTGAGCGGGAGGCCGTCGCTCCTCACCTGGCGCTGCAGCACCACGAGCGGATCAGACGCGCAGGCCGACAGCGCGAGCGAGAGAGCGAGGCGCGAGATGCGTCTACTCGTCGTCGTCCTCGTCGCCGGTCTCCTGGACGCCGCCCTCGTTGAGAGCGTTCTTCAGCACCAGGCTCGGCTTGAAGGTGAGCACGCGGCGGGCCTCGAGCTGGATCACCTCGCCGGTCTGCGGGTTGCGGCCCTTGCGGGCGTTCTTCTCGCGCACGATGAAGTTCCCGAAGCCGGAGAACTTCACCTTCTCCCCGCCGACGAGCGCGTCCTTGATCACGTCGAAGACGGTCTCGACCAGCTCCGCGGACTCCTTCTTCGAGAAGCCCACGCGCTCGTAGATGGTCTCGACGATGTCGGCCTTGGTCATTGCCTCTGCCCTCCCCAGTGAACCTTCTAGCGCAGCTCGCCGCCGAAGCGCTGCGCCAGCATCTCGATCACCCGCTCGGTCTGCTTTGCGACTTCCGCGTCCAGGAGCGTCCGGTCCGGACGCTGGAAGACCAGCCGGAACGCGATGCTCTTCTTGCCCGCGGGAATGCCCTTGCCCTCGTATCGGTCGAAGATCGACGCAGATACAAGCATATTGCCCGCGGTCTTGCGGATCGCGTCGAGCACCTCGCCCGCGGGCTGCCCGGCTTGGAGCAGGACCGCCAGGTCGCGGCGCACGGCGGGGTACGGCGAGACCTCGCGATAGCGGCCGGGCTCGGCGGGCCTGGCGAGCACGGCCGAGAGGTCGACGTCGACCAGCGCGCAGGGCACGCCGATCTCGAACGCGGCGGCGACCTCGGGGTGGAGCTCGCCCAGCCGACACAGCACGGTGGCGCCGGCGCGCAGCTCGGCGGACGCGCCGGGGTGGAGCCAGGGCGCGCTGGAGCCGGCGTGGAAGCTCGCGGGCCGGCCGAGCTCGGCGAGCAGGTTCTCGGCGATGCCCTTGGCCTCGAAGAACGGCGGCGCGGGCGGGGCGTCCCACAGGCTCGCGCGCTCGCCGCTCGTGACCAGCGCCGCGGCGCGCAGCGGCTCCTCGGGCAGCTCGCCCGGCGCGCGCGCGAGGAACACGTGACCGACCTCGAAGATGCGCACGGCCGGCACCTGGCGCGACAGGTTGCGGCGCGCGGCCTGCAGCAGGCCGGGGACCAGGCTGGTCGAGAGCAGCGCGCCCATGCCCGGCATCGGGTTCGCGAGCTTCACGCCGCGCCGCAGCGGATCATCGGCGGGGAGGCGCAGCGCGTCGAGGTCGGCGGGCGCGATGGTCGGCAGGAGCCGGATCTCGATCAGCCCCGCGGCGCGCAGCGCGTCGCGCGCGCGGTCGAGCAGCTGAAGCGTCGGCGGGCGCGAGACCGGCGCGAGCGCGGCGCGCGGCAGCGTCGGCTCGATCGCGTCGTAGCCGTGGATGCGCGCGATCTCCTCGATCAGGTCTGCTGCGATCGTGAGGTCGTTGCGCCAGCTCGGCACCGTGCAGCGCAGCTTGTTCTCGACGTCTGTCCGCGCCTGCACGCCGACGCGCGCGAGCAAGGCGACGATCTCCTCGGTGCTGAGCGAAACACCGAGCAGGCGGCCCGGGTGCGCGGGGTCGAGCGTGATCTCGGGCGCACGGTGCGGGGCCGAGCCGCGGGCCTCGACCCGGCCGCGCGAGACCGTGCCGCCGGCCAGCTCCGCGATCAGCCGCGCCGCGCGGTCGGCGGCGCGCCCGACGCCGTCGGGGTCGACGCCGCGCTCGAAGCGGTACGAGGCCTCGCTGCGCACGCCCAGGCGCTTGGAGGTGCGGCGCACGCGCGCGGGCGCGAACTGCGCGCTCTCGATCAGGAGGTCGGTCGTGCTGGCGCGCACCTCGGTCTCGGCGCCGCCCATCACGCCGGCGATCGCGATCGCGCGCTCGGCGTCGGCGATCACCAGGTCGTCGGGCGCGAGCGCGCGCGTCTCGCCGTCGAGCGTGGCGAGCTTCTCGCTCGGGTGCGCGCGGCGCACGCGGATCTCGGCGCCGCGCAGGGTCGCCAGGTCGAACGCGTGCAGCGGCTGGCCGAGCTCGAGCATCACCAGGTTCGTCACGTCGACCACCACGTTGATCGCGCGCATGCCCGCGGCCTCGAGCCGCGCCGCGAGCCAGGCGGGCGACGGCCCGACCCGCACGCCGCGCACGACGCGCCCGACGTACAGGTGACAGCCGTCGGGGTCCTCGACCTGGATGCGGATGTCGTCCGCCGCCGGCCGCGACCCCTCGCTCGGCTCCGACGGCGGAATTCGCAGCGCGCCGCCGAACTGCGCGCGCACCTCGCGCGCCATGCCGAGCATCGACACCCAGTCGCCGCGGTTAGGCGTGATCTCGACGTCGAGCACGGTCTCGCCCGCCTGCAGCACCTGGTCGAGCTTCGCGCCGATCTTCGCGGCGGGATCGAGCACGAGGATGCCGGCGTGATCGTCGCCGAGCCCGAGCTCGCGCGAGGAGCAGATCATGCCCTCGGAGACCTCGCCCCGAATTTTCGACTTCTTGAGCTTCGTGCCGTCGGGCAGCGTCACGCCCGGCACCGCGACCGCGACGCGCTGGCCGGCCGCGACGTTCGGCGCCCCACACACGATGGTGGCGGGCTCGCCCTCGCCGAGATCCACCTTGCAGACGGAGAGGCGGTCGGCGTTGGGGTGCTGGCGGCGCTCGAGCACCTGGCCGACGCGGATCGCGGACAGGTCCGGCCCCGTGCGCAGGACCTCCTCGATCTCGAGCCCGCCGAGCGTGAGCCGCTCCTCGAGCTCCGCCTGCGGCGGCAGGTCGACGAACTCCGCGAGCCAGCGCAGCGGCACCTTCATCCGATCTGCTCCAGCACGCGCACGTCGCCGTCGAGCATCAGGTGTATGTTCGGGATGCCGCAGCGCTGCATGGCGCTGCGATCCACGCCCATGCCGAACGCGAAGCCCTGGTAGCGGCCTGAGTCGATGCCGCAGTTCTCGAGCACGCCGGGGTGGATCATCCCGCAGCCGCCCCACTCGAGCCAGCCGCCCTGCCAGGAGAAGTCGATCTCGGCCGACGGCTCGGTGAACGGGAAGAAGTGCGCGCGGAAGCGCAGCCGCACGTCCGGCCCCATCAGGTGGCGCGCGAATGCGTAGAGCACGCCCTTCAGGTCGCCGAAGGTGGTGTGCTCGTCGACGATGAAGCCCTCGATCTGGTGGAAGAACGGCGACTTGGTGGACGAGTGGTCGACGCGGAACACGCGGCCCGGCGCGACGAAGCGGAACGGCGGCGTGCGCCCGGTCATGGCGCGGATCTGCACCGGCGAGGTGTGCGTGCGCAGGACGTTCCCGCCCTCGACGAAGAAGGTGTCCTGCGAGTCGCGCGAGGGGTGGTCGGCCGCGATGCGCAGCGCGTCGAAGTTGTTCCACTCGCTCTCGACTTCCGGGCCCTCCTCGATCGAGAAGCCGAGGCCGTGGAAGAACTCGGCCATCTCGCGCTCGATGAGCGTCACCGGGTGCAGGTGGCCGCGCGGGCGCGCGAGCCCGGGCAGCGTGGCGTCGAGCACGTGCTCGGCCAGTGAGCGGTCGGCGGCGGCGCGCTCGAGCGCGGTCTGGCGCTCGGCGGCGAGCGCCTCGACACGCGCGGCGGCGCGGTTCAGCGCCTCGCCCGCGGCGGAGCGCGCCTCGGGCGCGAGCCCGCCGATGCCGCGCAGGAGCGCGGCGATCGAGCCCTTGCGCCCGAGGTAGCGCGCGCGGGTCTCGCGCAGCTCCTGCAGCGACGACGCGCGCGCGATCGCCTCGCACGCCTCGCGCTCGAGCGACTCGAGCTCGTCGCTTGCGCTGGCCATCCCGCCGCCTTCGCTCAGGCGGCGTTCTTGGCCAGCGCCACGAGCTCCGAGAACGCCTTGGGCTCGGCGACCGCGAGGTCCGCGAGCACCTTGCGGTCCATCTCGACGCCGGCGCGCTTCAGGCCCGCGATGAAGCGGCTGTACGACAGCCCGTGCTCGCGCGCCGCCGCGTTGATGCGCGCGATCCACAGGCGGTGGAACTGGCGCTTGCGCTGCTTCCGGTCGCGGTAGGCGTAGATCAGGCTCTTCTCGACCGCGAGGCGCGCCGGCCGGATCAGCTTGCCGCGCGCGGCGCGGAAGCCGCTCGCGAGCTTCAGGATCTTCTTGTGTCGGGCGCGCTTGGTGACTCCGCGCTTGACTCGCATGACTCGTTCTCCCCTCTTCGCTCTAGGCTTCTGAAATCACACGTACGGAATCATGCGCTTCAGGCGCGGCTGGTCGGCGTCCGACGCCACCACCGTGCCCTGGAGCTTGCGCTTCCGCTTGCTGGTCCGGTTGATCAGACGGTGCCGCTTCCACGCCTGGGGGCGCGTGACCTTGCCGGTACCCGTCTTGCTGAATCGCTTCGCGGCGGCTCGCCGCGTCTTCACCTTAGGCATCGCTCGTTTCCTCGTTCTCGTCCTGCTCGTCGCCGTCCTCGAATGTGTCGTCATCGTCGTCGTCCGGCGCTTCGTGGGGCTCGGGTTCCGACGCTACGGGCTCCGGCAAGCCCGCCGCCGCGGCCGCCCGCTTCTCCTTCTCCAGCTCCGCCGCGCGCCGCGCCAGGATCTTCTTGATCGCCGCCCGGTCGGGCGCCACGATCATCGACAGCATGCGCCCTTCCATGTGGGGCGACGACTCGGGCTTGGCGATCTCGGCGAGCCGCTTCACCACGCGATCGAGCAGGTCGCGTCCCACCTGCTGATGCATGATCTCGCGCCCGCGGAACGTGACCGTGGCCTTGACCTTGTCGCCCTCGATCAGGAAGCGCTCGGCGGCGCGCAGCTTGAACGCGAGGTCGTGCTCGTCGATCTGGGGCCGGAGCTTGATCTCCTTCAGCTGACTCTGGTGCTGGGATCGCTTGGCCGTCGCCGCCTTCTTCTTCAGCTCGTACTTGTAGCGCCCGTAGTCCATGATCTTGCACACCGGCGGCGTGCCGTTGGGCGAGATCTCGACCAGGTCGAGCCCCACCCGCGAGGCGATGTCGCGAGCGGCGTCGGTCGGCATGACGCCGAGCTGCTGCCCCTCCTCGTTCACCACCCTGACTTCCGGTACGCGGATCGCACGGTTGACACGGACCTTGTCCTTCTCGGGCGCTATGTCGCGCCAACGGCGTCTACGAAATCCCACGCGTTTCGATCTCCTTCTGGATGTTCATCTGGAATCGGTCGAACGGCAGCACCGTCTGGCCCGATGTGTGGCGCTTGCGCACGCTGACGCTCCGGGCCTCCTGCTCGCGCTCGCCGACCACGAGCACGTAGGGAACCTTCTGCGTCTCCGCCGCGCGCACGCGGTAGTTCAGGGTCTCGTTGCGAAGATCCGGCTCCGCGCGCACGCCGCCCGCGCGCAGCCAGTCGGCGACCTCGCGCGCGTAGCCGCACTGGCGCTCCGAGACCGGCAGCACGGCGACCTGCTGCGGCGCGAGGAAGAGCGGGAAGTCGCCGCCGGTGTGCTCGACGTAGATCGCGATGAAGCGCTCGAGCGACCCGAACACCGCGCGGTGCAGCATGGCGGGCTCGTGCTCCGCGCCGTCGGGCCCGATGTACCGGAGGCCGAAGCGGCCCGGCATGGCCATGTCGATCTGGATCGTGCCGAGCTGCCACCAGCGGCCCATCACGTCCTTGAAGTGGCGCTCGATCTTGGGCGCGTAGAAGGCGCCCTCGCCGTGCTTGATGCCCGCGAGCGTGCCGTAGCGCTCGACCGCCTCGACCAGCATGCGCTCGCCGCGCTCCCAGTCCTCGATCCGGCCGATGAACGGATCGGGGCGCGTCGACACGTAGACCTCGACGCCCGAGAGCCCGAGCGCGCGGTCGACCTCGTCGCACATCTGCATGAAGCGGTCGATCTCCGCGCCCACGTCGTCCCAAGTGCAGAAGATGTGGCCGTCGTCCTGGGCCATCGAGCGCACGCGCGTCATGCCGTGCAGCGAGCCGGTGCGCTCGTTGCGGTGCAGGCGCGAGAACTCCGCCATGCGCAGCGGCAGCTCGCGGTACGAGCGCTTGCGCGAGCGGAACACCAGACAGTGTCCCGGGCAGTTCATCGGCTTGATGCCGAGCTCCTCGCCCTCTTCTGAGCCGGGGAAGAGGAAGAAGTCGCCCTTGAAGTTCTGGTAGTGGCCGGAGGTCTTGTACAGCTCCGCCGAGAAGATCTGCGGACAGATCACCTCGTCGTACCCGTACTTCGGGTAGAGCCCGCGCACGAAGTCGATCAGGCCGTTGTAGAGCGCGACGCCCTTGGGCAGGTAGAACGGCGAGCCCTGCGCCCACTCGTGGAACTGGTAGAGCTCGAGCTCGGCGCCGACCTTGCGGTGGTCGCGCTCGCGCGCGGCCTCGAGCCGCGCCTGCGCCTCGGCGAGCTCCTTTGCGTCCTTGTAGGCCACGCCGTAGATGCGCTGGAGCATCTTGTTGCGCTCGTCGCCGCGCCAATAGGAGCCGGCCAGCTCGGTGAGCTTGAAGGCGCCGATCTGTCCCGCGCGCTGCACGTGCGGGCCGCGGCAGAGATCCGAGAAGCCGCCGTGGCGGAAGATCGTGATGTCCTGGCCTTCCGGGATGTCGTCGAGCCGCGAGAGCTTCAGCCCCTCGCCCTGCTCCGCGAACAGCGCGCGCGCCTCGTCGCGCGACACGACCACGCGCTCGAAGCTCGCGTCCTCGGCGACGATCTTCGCCATCTCGGCCTCGATCTTCGGCAGGTCGTCGGGCGTGATGCGCACCGGGATGTCGAAGTCGTACTGGAACTTCTCGCTGTGATCGCTGCGGCCGACGTCGATCTGGGTCGCGGGCCAGAGCCGCTTCACCGCGTCGGCCATCACGTGCTCGGCGGAATGGCGGATCACCTCGCCGCCCTCGGCGTCGCGCGCGGTGATGATGCGCAGCCTTCCGCCGGGCGCCGGCAGCGGCGCGCGCAGGTCGACGAGCTTGCCGTCGATGTGTCCCGCGAGCGCGGCCTTCGCGAGCCCCGCGCCGATCCGCTTCGCGACGTCGAGCGCAGTGCTCCCGCCGGGCACGCTCATACGTGTGCCGTCCGGCAGCTCGATCTCTAGTTCACCGCCGCTCATGCGAAGCTCGTTCGGACCAAACTCGTTCGGACCAGGACCAGAAGGTAGGCACGTCGTGGTAGGCACGGGCGGTTTCGAACCGCCGACCCCTACCGTGTCAAGGTAGTGCTCTACCCCTGAGCTACGTGCCTGTAAACCAGCGACCTTGGTATCAATTCCGCCTTGGGGCGTCAATTTGGCCGGAGCCCGGAGCGAGCTCTCCCGGGGCGGACGGGGCGGCCTCGACCCGCAGGCGGGCGCGCCCCGCCCCGGCCTCGACCGGGGTCAGCGCGAAGCCCTCGAACTGGAGACTCGCCAGGCGCTCCTGCAGGCCCCCGGCGGAGAGCGAGGACACCACGCGCAGGGTCGCGCTGCCCGCCTCGAGGGTCTGGAGGTCGGCGTTCTTGGCCGCGAGCGTGCCGAGCACGGCCCGGCGCACGGCGTCGACCTGGGCCAGGCTCGAGACCGCCTCGAGCTCGAGGTCGACGGGGCGGTCGCCGGGGGTCTGGGCCTGCCAGTTCCGCTCGAGCTGGAGGCCGAGGTTGGCGGCCAGCTGGGCTTCGAGCGCCAGCAGGGCCTGGGCGATCGCCTCGTCGCGCTCCGCGTCGTAGCCGGCGGCCTCGAACCGGGTGATCGCGAGCTCGCTACCGTCGTCGGCGCGCAGCGCGCGGGCGCGCACCTCGGCCACGCCGCCCGCGGCGACCTGGGCGTCGGGGTTCGGGCGCCAGTCCACGTCGAGCTCGAGGCCGACGTCCGCGCCGACCGCGCGCGCGAGCTCGAGCGCGCTGCGTGGCTCGGTCGTCTCGCCCGGCCGCAGGTCCGCCTCGATCAGCACGAACTGCTGCTGCTCGAGCTTGCCGCGCAGCGTCCGCGCTAGGCTGGTGAGCGCGCCGACCGGCGGCGTCGCGGCCAGCCCGCCGACCGGGCGCACGCGCATCACCAGCGACGGCCGCTCGCCCGCGTCGCGGATCATGCCCGCGCGCACCAGGTACTTGCGCAGCGCGGGCGTGTCGACGCGGGCGCTGATCGGCAGCACCCACTCCTGGACCTCGGGATCGAGCGGCGAGACGCGCTTGCGCAGCGAGCTCGTCACCCGGTAGGTGAGCACGAAGGTCTGCGCCTGCGGCTCGAGCAGGGTGTGCAGGCGCTCGGCTTCCTGGCCGAAGCGCTCGGGCGGGATCAGCGTGCGCGAGGCCTCGACCACGGCCGCGACCAGCGCGGCGCGGAAGGCCGCGTCGCGCGGCGGCGGGTCGCTCGCGCTGCCGGCCGCCACCACGCCCTCGCTGGTGACGATGATCGGCTCCAGCGCGAGCGCGTGCGACGCCACCGTACAGATGAGCGCGCACAAGAGCGCGCGGACGGTCACGCGACGCGGCATCGCGCGGCTCCGTTGCCGAAGATCCGGTCGAGGTCGTGCACCAGCTCCTGCGTCACGCGCACCTTGTGGCGCGGCAGGTCGAACACCGCTTCCGCGCCGCTCGCGAGCCGCAGCTCGAGCCCGACCGGCACCGGCCCCGGCACGAGATCCAGCACGCGTCGCAAACTGGCCAGGCGCTCGCCGTCGACGGTGGTCTCGGGCACGACCACGGACAGGCGGCTGGTGCGCTGGGTCCAGGCGTCGGCGAGCTGCACGATCTCGTCCGCGTGGAGCTCCGGCCGTTCCGTCTCGCCCGCCACGTTGCCCTTGATCAGGACCGGCGCCTGCGCCTGGAGCAGCGCCGAGAACTTCGCGTAGGTCTTGGGGAAGAACACGATGTCGATCGTGCCGCCGAGGTCCTCGAGCGTGGCGCGCGCCATCAGATCGCCCCTCCGGGTGTTCTGCACGCGCAGGCCCGCGAGCAGGCCGCCGACCCAGACCTCGCGCCGCCGGCTCGGATCGACGGGCACCTGATCGAGCCGGAAGCTCGTGAACAGCTCGAGCGGCCGCGCGTGCTCGCGCAGCGGGTGGCCGGTGACGTAGAAGCCGAGCATCTCCTTCTCGCCCGCCAGTCGCTGCGCTTCTGGCCACTCCGCCTGCTCGGGGAGCTGGGGCGCGGCGCTCGCCGCGGCGACACCGAACAGCGACACCTGGCCGAGCTCGCGGTCGCGCTGCTCGCGCGCCGCGCGCTCGATCGCCGCCGGCACGGCCGCGAACAGCGAGGCGCGCGTGGCCTTGGCGAAGTCGAACGCGCCGGCCCGGATCAGGCTCTCGATCACGCGCCGGTTCACGCGCTTCGCGTCGACGCGGCGCGTGAAGTCGTACAGGCTCTCGAACGGCCCGCCCTCTTCGCGCGTCTCGAGGATCGCCTGGATCGCCGCCTCGCCCACGTTCTTCACGCCCGCGAAGCCGAAGCGGATGCCCTCGGGCACGACCGCGAAGTCGCGCTCGGAGGTGTTCATCTCGGGCGCGAGCACCTCGATCTTGCGGTCGCGCGCGTGCTGGATGTACGGGCCGAGCTTGTCGTGGTTGCCCGACTCCATCGTCAAGAGCGCCGCCAGGAACTCGCGCGGGTGGTTCGCCTTCAGGTAGGCGGTCTGGTAGGTGATCAGCGCGTAGGCCGTCGAGTGCGCCTTCGGGAAGGCGTAGCCCGCGAACTTCTCGATCATCTCGAACAGCGCCTGCGCCTTCTTCGCGTCGACGCCCTTCCCGACCGCGCCCGAGACGAAGCGTTCGCGCTGCTTCTCCATCTCCTCGGGCTTCTTCTTGCCCATCGCGCGGCGCAGGAAGTCGGCCTCGCCGAGCGAGTAGCCGGAGACGCGGTTCGCGATCTGCAGTACTTGGTCCTGGTACACGATCACGCCCAGCGTCTCTTTGGTGACTTCCTCGAACGGCGGCAGGAAGTACTCGATCTTCGCCAGGCCGAGCTTGCGGTCGACGTACTCCTGCAGCGCGCCCGACTCGATCGGCCCGGTGCGGTAGAGCGCGATCAGCGGGATGATCTCGCGGAAGGTCTTCGGCTTGAGCTTCATCGCGAGCTCGGTCATGCCCGCGGACTCCATCTGGAACACACCCTCGGTGTCGCCGCGCGAGAGCAGCTCGTAGGTCCGGCGGTCGTCCATGGCGATGTCCGCGACCGCGAAGCCGGGCTGCGCCGCGCGCACCAGGCGCTCGGCGTCGGCGATCACGGTCAGCGTGCGCAGGCCGAGGAAGTCGAACTTCACCAGCCCGACCTTCTCGACCATGTTCATGTCGAACTGTGTGACGACCTCCCCGGACTTCGGGTCACGGTAGAGCGGCACGCGTTCGATCAGCGGCTCGTTGCCGATCACCACGCCGGCCGCGTGGGTCGAGGCGTGGCGGGTCAGGCCCTCGAGCGCGAGCGCGTTGTCGAGCAGCGCCTTCACCTGCGGCTCCTCGGCCGCCTTCGCGCGCAGCTCGGGCGATTGGTCGATCGCCTCCTGGAGGGTGATGCCGAGGATCTCGGGCACGAGCTTGGCGATCCGGTCGACGTCGCCGAAGGCCATGCCGAAGGCGCGGCCCACGTCGCGGATCACCGCGCGGGCCTGGAGCTTGCCGAAGGTGATGATCTGCGCGACGCGCTTCTGGTCGAGCGCATCGCCGTCGTACTTGCGGCGCACGTACTCGATCACCGCGTCGCGCCCGCGCATGCAGAAGTCGACGTCGATGTCGGGCAGCGAGATGCGCTCGGGGTTCAGGAATCGCTCGAACAGGATGTCGTACTCGAGCGGATCCACGCCGGTGATGCCGAGCGAGTAGGCGACCAGGCAGCCCGCCGAGGAGCCGCGGCCGGGCCCGACCGGCACGCCCATCCGGCGCGCCTGCTCGATGAAGTCGGCGACGATCAGGAAGTAGCCCTCGAAGCCCATCTTGCAGATGACGTCGAGCTCCATCTGCAGCCGCTCGGCGTAGGGCTCGAGGTCGCGCGGCAGCGGCGCATCGGGCGCGAGCGCGAGCCGGCTGCGCAACCCGATCCACGACTGCTCGCGCAGCACCGCGTCGCGCGTGGTGTGCGAGGGCACCTGGAACTCGGGCATGTGGTAGACGCCGGTCTCGATCTCGAGCGTGCAGCGCTCGGCGATCTCGACCGTGCTCGAGAGCGCCTGCGGCAGGTCGGAGAACACCTCGGCCATCTCGGCCGCGCTCTTCACGTAGAAGCCCTTGCCGTCGAACTTGAAGCGGTTCGGATCGTCGAGCGTGGTGCTGGTGCCGATGCAGAGCAGCGCCTCGTGCGGCCCGCAGTCGTGCGCGTGCAGGTAGTGCGCGTCGTTGGTCGCGAGCAGCGGCAGGCGCAGGTCGCGCGCGATCTTGAGCAGCTCGGGCTCGACGCGCTGCTGCAGCTCGATGCCGTGGCGCTGCAACTCGACGTAGAAGCGGCCTGGGAAGATGCGCGCGAACTCCTCCGCGAGCTCCCACGCGCGGCGCGTCTCGCCCTGGCCGAGCGCGCGGCAGATCATCGACGACAGGCAGCCCGTGGTCGCGATCAGGCCCTCGCTGTGCTGGCGCAAGAGCTCGAGGTCGATGCGCGGCTTGTAGTAGAAGCCTTCGAGATAACCACGCGAGACCAGCTGGATCAGGTTCTTGTAGCCGGTGCGATCGGTCGCGATCAGCAGCAGGTGGCTGATCGCGTCGAAGCCGGACTTGTCGGTCGCGCGCTTCTCCTTCTCGAAGCGCGAGCCGGTGGCGATGTAGGTCTCGCAGCCGATGATCGGCTTCACGCCGTGCTCGCGCGCCTTCTCGTGGAACTCGGCCGCGCCGAACAGGTTGCCGTGGTCGCTCATGCCGACCGTGCGCTGGCCGAGCGCCTTCACCTGCTCGAACAGGGGATCGATCTTGATCGCGCCGTCGAGCAGCGAGTACTGCGTGTGGAGGTGCAGATGTGCGAAGCCGTCTTTCGCGATCATCGCGCCTCTACCCCCCGACGGCGATTCTAGCGCGCTCGGCGGGGGCGCAAACCCGGCGCGGCCGCCCGGCGGCGCGCGGCCGGAAAATCTCGCGCGGATGTGTCGATTTCGCGTCCCGACGGACGACAATCTGGCGAGCGCAGCAGCTCGGAGGGCCTTGCGATGGGCAGCGAGATCGTCTTCTACACGGCTCCGATGTCGCGCGGGCGCGTGGTGCGCTGGCTGCTCGAGGAGCTCGGCGAGCCGTACGACGCGGTGCTGCTCGACGTCGGCAACCTGCCCGCGGACTACCGGCGCCTGAACCCGATCGGGAAGGTGCCCGCGATCGTGCACCGCGGCCGGGTCGTGAGCGAGACGCCGGCGATCTGCGTGTACCTCGCGGAGGCGTTCCCGAAGGCCGGCCTCGGACCCACCCTCGAGGAGCGCGCCGACTTCTACCGCTGGACGTTCTTCGCGTCGGGCCCGCTCGAGAACGCGATCGTGAACCAGGCGCTCGGCTTCGAGGTCCCGGCCGAGCGCCAGGCCACGGTCGGCTACGGCACGCACGCGCGCGCGGTCGATGCGCTCGAGCACGCGGTGTCCGCGCACGAGTACATCGCGGGCGACCGCTTCACCGCGGCCGACGTATATGTGGCCAGCCAGATCGGCTGGGGCATGGGCTCGGGCGGCCTGCCCAGGCGGCCGGCGTTCGAGGCCTACGCGGGCCGCACGCTCGGCCGGCCGGCCTCGCTGCGCGCACAGGAGATCGACGACACCTGGATCCGGAAGTACGCCGCCGCGGTCGCGGGCGCGAAGTCGTGACGCCGGCCACACGCCAGCGCTGCGCCTGCGGCCGCGTCGAGCTTGCCGTGGAAGGCGCGCCGATCCTCTCCGCCGAGTGCTGCTGCACCAGCTGCCGCACGGCCGGCGCGCGGCTCGAGCAGCTGCCGGGGGCGAAGCCGCTGCTCGGGAAGCACGGCGTCACGCGCTTCGTGCTCTACCGCAAGGACCGCGTGCGCTTCCTCGCGGGCGCGGATCTGCTCGCCGAGCTCCGGCTCGCGCCCGGCGCCTCGACGCGCAGGGTCGTCGCCACCTGCTGCAACGCGCCCGTGTTCCTCGACTTCGAGAAGGGCCACTGGCTGAGCCTGTACGGCGGCTTGTGGCCGCCGGGCACCCTGCCCCGGCTCGAGATGCGCACCATGGCGAGCGATCTTCCCGACGCTTCGGTGCTGCCCGACGACGTCCCGAACGCGCGGCGCCAGTCGCTCGCGTTCTTCGCGAAGCTCCTCGGCGCCTGGGCCGCGATGGGCTTCCGCGTGCCGAAGCTGCCGCCGGTCGAGCGCGTGCTCGAAGCCTGAAGTCGCTCCCGCGCGCGCGGTAGAGTGAGCGGATGAAGCTCCGATTCGCGCTCCCGCTGCTCGCCCTCGCCGCCGCCTGCTCGCCCGACGCGCCACCGCCCGAGCCGCGCGCCGCGCGCGCGCCGGGCGAGGTGCTCGCCGACGACATCCCCGTCGCACACACGCCGCCCGGCGGCTACGGCCCGAGCTTCCCCGCGCCCGTGCTCGCCACCTGCACCGAGCCGCTCGCGCCGGGGGCTCCCGACCTGCGCGGCGTGTGGAAGACGCTGCGCGCCGAGCGCGAGGGCGTGCCCGTGCCCGAGGGCGAGTACATCCGCCACTACGTCGAGCGCATCGAGCAGTGCGGGAACCGGATCGTCGACATGGGCGGCGGCACGATCTCCGACGCGCGCGCCGACGGCACGCTCGAGAACGGCGTGCACGACGTGTCGGTGTTCGACTACGAGACGCCGATCCACGTGGTCGCGAGCTACGAGGACGGCGTGTTCGTGCTGCGCCCGGCGCTGCTCTTCGGCCAGACGATCTCCTGGCTCAAGGTGACGCGCCAGCTCGACGCCGACGGCCACATGATCTGGACGCGGCCGGACAGGGGACTCGTCATCACGCTCGAGCGCATCGGCGGACCGACCGACGGCTACACGCGCACCGACGGCCTGCGCGCAACCGGCGGGCCGGAGCCCGGCGAGCCGCGCTGGCGCTACATGATGCGCACGCTGTGGGGGTTCTTCACGGCCTGAGCCGAGCTCGCTGCGCGGCCTTGCCTACTCCCACTCGATCGTGGCGGGGGGCTTCGACGAGATGTCGTAGACGACGCGGTTGATGCCGGAGACTTCGTTCGTGATCCGGCTCGAGATGCGGCCGAGCACTTCGTGCGGGACGTGCGCCCAGTCCGCGGTCATGGCGTCGCGCGAGGTCACGCAGCGCACCGCGATGGTGTGGTCGTAGGTGCGGCCGTCGCCCATCACGCCGACCGAGCGGATCGGCAGGAAGACCGCGAACGCCTGCCAGAGCGAGTCGTACAGG
>Ga0187893_10006937_pt1 | contig 18980 bp, 9 predicted proteins | sample MA1701074metaG_FD_139574 | JGI IMG/M metagenome (GOLD analysis project Ga0187893, IMG submission 139574) | White microbial mat communities from a basaltic lava cave in the Kipuka Kanohina Cave System on the Island of Hawaii, USA - MA170107-4 metaG ... | reverse complement strand
GTTGCGGCGGTTTTCACGATGCGCAGCGTTCGCTGCGCCGTCCCGACGCTCGCTGACGCTTCGCGTCTCGTTGCGGCGGTTTTCACGATGCGCAGCGTTCGCTGCGCCGTCCCGACGCTCGCTCACGCTTCGCGTCTCGTTGTAGCTTGGTCACGCTTCACGTTTCGTTGTGAAGTCGCCGCGCGTTGCTGGTTGGCGGCGCGAGGCCGCGCGTCGTTGGTTGATGGTGCGAGGCCGCGCGTCGTTGGCTGGCGGGGCGAGGTTGCGCGTTTCCATCACGAAACGCGCCGCGTGAGCAAGCGTCGGCGCACCGAATCCTAGCGCTCGCCGAGGCGGAGCGTTTCGTCATTACACCTTCGCCATTGCCTCGCGACGCGTCATCGGTGCGCGGTCTCCAGCGCCTCGTGCAGCACGCGGCCGTCGGCGTCGATCGGGGGTTCGATCCCCAAGAGCGCGGCGAGCGTGGGGGCGATGTCCAATGGATCGGCAGGCGCGAAGCACGTGCCGGCCCGCACACCGGGACCGAACAACACGATCGGCACGTGCCGGTCGTGAGACGAGCCGGCCGTGTGCCCGACCGGCTGCCGGCCCGTCTTATACCAGTACGGATCGAGTTGGATGTAAATCCCGCCGGAGCGGCGCGGATGGAACGCCCGCCAGGCCAGCCAGCGCGGCCGGTCCCCTGGCGGCGGCATCGGCCCCGTCAGTTCTCGGGCGGTGAAGACGTCGGCGACGCCGGGCCGCGTTCGGAGGAAGGCGGCGGCGGCGTCCGCCCGCGCGGCGCGGGCGGATTCGTCGAGGGCCGCGAGGGCGGGATCGAAATAGACCCACGGCAGGACGATGCCCGCGACGTGATCCCGTCCCTCAGCGAGGGAGCCGAAGCGTCGGCGAAGATCGGCGTTGAGATCCTGCCACAGGGCGCGGAGGTCGATCCGCCCGGCGTCGAGGCCGCCACGTTGCGCGGCGAGCGGCGCGGTCGTGACGCCGTGGTCGGCCGTGAGCGCGACGAGGCATCGCTCCAGTCCGACCAGCCGATTCAGCAGGTCGAGGAAAGCGGCAATCTGGGCATCGGTGCGGACGACGAAATCGAGCATCTGCTCGCTCTCAGGGCCGAACAAATGGCCGGCGACGTCGAACGATGACAATCCGACGCACAACAGGTCCGGCGCGGGACCGTGTCCGAGTCGCTCGTTCACAAGGATGCGCCGTGCCAACTCCAAGACGATCTCGTGGCCGAACGGCGTTGCGTCGAGCATTGAGAACAGCCACCGATCCCCAGCCGGAGGCAGTGAATAGGGGAAGGCGTCTCCCCAGTCGCCTGCCAGTGCGGTGTCGCGCGGCGCGTCGCGCCGGCATCCGGCGTACGCCGCTGCGGGCAACACGCGGTCCCACGTGGCGGCGGCGAACCGCTCGGGCCAGCGCTCGGCGTTGAAGGCGGAGAGGTAATGGGGCAGATCGTCGCGGTAGTAAGTGCTCGTCTGCACGCCGCCGGTTGTGTGGTCCCACCAGTACGCGCCGTCCGGCCGGCGACCGCCCAGCAAGACCGCCGAGCGGTCCTTTCCCGCGACGGCAAAGACGCGGCTGCGGCGATCGGAGAGTTTCAACTGGTCGCCAAGCGCCGGCCCGATCAACCCGCGCGGGGACACGCCGGGGCGGTCCCGCGACGGTCCCCGGCGCGCAGATTCGCCGGTGTCCCCCACGAGCCGAACGGCCTGATCGGCAATCGAGGGTTGGGCGTCTTGTTCGTCGGGGTCGAGATACCACTCGTTGGCGACGATGCCATGCTGCCGCGGCAGGCGGCCGGTGATGATCGTCGCGTGGCCCGGTCCGGTCGCCGTCGATCCGTGGGAGAAGTAGGCGTTCACGAAGTGCGCGCCGCCGCCCGTCAGGCGGCGGAAGCCGGAAGGAGCGAAGTGCGCGGCGCACCGCGTGAGGTAGTCGGCGCGGAGTTGATCGACAACAAGCAGAACGACGAGGCGCACGTCCCGCCCGGAGGACACGCGCGGCCGTTCGGACAAAGGCGGCGCGTCGGATTCCAGTTTCTCACGTTCGATCCGGATGCAGCCGGAAAGCGCCAAGGCCAGGATGATCATGGCCCCATCCCTGAGGACGAACCGAGTCATGCGAGTTCCTTTCCTCGTTTGCCCCCCGGACGAGGGCGGAGCCGCGCCGCGCCCGCCCGGGCCAGGGCGCAAGGAGAATGCCTGCGCTGCGCCCCGGATGGTACCGTGCGGCGAGGGGAGTGCGGCGCCTCCTGAATCGCAGGACGCCTTGACGGAGCGACGCTCCGGCCCGACCCTACCGCCGCCGATCCCGACGGCGGGTCGTTCGCGCGCGGGGCCTGTCCCGCAGAAGCGTGGGGCGGGACTCCCGGATGAGGCGGACGTGGATTCCCGCGTGCGCGGGAGTAACGAACGTCGCGCCAACGGCGGAGGACACGGGCCGCATGCACATTCGAACGTTCACTGTGATCCCGGCCCTGCCGAAGCCGCTCCAGCGGCTGCGCGACGTGGCCTACAACCTCTGGTGGTGCTGGAACCCCGACGCGATTGAACTCTTCCGGCGGCTCGATGCCGACCTGTGGGATGAGGTCGGCCATAATCCCGTCCGGCAACTGTCGCTGCTCGGGCAGCGACGCCTGGAACAGGCGGCGGCGGACACGGCCTACCTCGCGCATCTGGACCGCGTGCTGGACCGCTTCCACGTGTACCTCAACGGCAAGACCTGGTGCGACGAGCATCATTCCGAACTGCGACAGGCCACCCTCGCCTATTTCTCGATGGAGTTCGGCCTGCATGAATCGGTCCCGGTCTATTCCGGCGGACTGGGCGGGCTGGCGGGCGACCACCTCAAGAGCGCGAGCGATCTCGGCCTGCCACTCGTGGCCGTGGGGCTGCTCTATCGACAGGGTTATTTTCATCAGCGGCTCACGGCCGACGGCTGGCAACTCGAGGAATACCCGCTGCTGGATTACTACCAAACGCCGATTGCGCCCGTGACGGTCAACGGCGACCAGCACCTGCGGGTGCGGGTCGAACTGGGCAAGCGTCAGGCGGCGATCGCCGCGTGGCGCGTCCTGGTCGGGCGCGTGCCGCTCTACCTGCTCGACACCGACCTGCCGGAAAATGACACGCCCGAGCGGGAGATCACGCAGCGGCTCTACAGCGGCGACGCGGAGATGCGGATCCGGCAGGAAATGGTGCTCGGCGTGGGCGGCGTGCGGCTGCTGGACGCGCTGGGCGTCGAGCCGGCCGTGTTCCACATGAACGAGGGACACGCCGCGTTCCTGGCGCTGGAGCGGATCCGCCAGCGGATGGAGCGGAACGGACTGCACTTCGGGGAGGCGCGCGAGGCGGTGGCCCCCAGCCACATCTTCACCACGCACACCCCCGTCCCGGCCGGGATCGACCGCTTCGACCGGGCGCTGATGGAAAAATATTTTGCCGACTACGCGCCGAAGATCGGGCTGAACCTGGGCGAACTGATCGCCCTGGGACAATTCAACGCCGCCAATGCCGACGAGAAGTTCAACATGGCGATCCTCGCCCTGCGGCTGAGCGGCCAGGCCAACGGCGTCAGCGCGCTGCACGGCAGGGTGTCGCGGCAGATGTGGCAGCCGGTCTGGCCCGGCGCGCCGCGCGACGAGGTGCCGATCACGTCGATCACGAACGGCGTGCACACGCGCTCGTGGCTGTCGCCGGAGATCGACACGCTGGTCGGGCGATATCTGGGGACCGGCTGGCTGGACCACCCCGCGGACCACCAGGTCTGGCAGCGGATCAACGAGGTGCCGGACCAGGAATTGTGGCGGGCGCACGAGCGGAACCGCGAACGGCTGGTCGCCTACGCGCGACACCGGCTGAAGGAGCAACTGCGCCGGCGCGGATCGCCGCCCGCGGAGATCAAGTCCGCCGACGACTGCCTCGATCCCGAGGCCCTGACGATCGGCTTCGCCCGCCGCTTCGCGCCCTACAAGCGCGGCGCGCTGGTGTTCCGCGACACGGACCGGCTGGTGCGGATCGTGGGCGACCGCGACCGGCCCGTGCAATTCATCTTCGCCGGCAAGGCGCACCCGCGCGACGAGCGCGGCAAGGAGATCATCAAGACGATCCTGGGATTCGTCCGCCGCGAACCCTTCCGGCGGCGGATGATCTTCCTCGAGAACCACGATCTCGCCGTCGCCCGCGTCCTGGCCCAGGGGGTCGACGTCTGGCTCAACAACCCGCTCAAGCCGCAGGAGGCCTCCGGCACGAGCGGCATGAAGATCGCGCCCAACGGCGGGCTGAACCTCTCCGTGCTCGACGGCTGGTGGCCGGAGGCCTACGACGGCGAGAACGGCTGGGCCATCGGAGACGGGCAGACCTACGACGACCCCGAATACCAGAACTACGTCGAGGGCGAGGCGATCTACGACCTGCTGGAGAAGGAGGTCGTGCCGATGTTCTACGACCGCACGGCCGACGGCCTGCCGCGGCGCTGGATCGCGCGGATGAAGGCGTCGATGCGGAGCATCTGCCCGCGATTCAACACGACGCGCATGGTGGAGGAATACACCACCCGATTCTACGCCGTGGCGGCTCGCCGCTGGGTGGCGTTGTCGGCCGAGGGGTTCGCCGCGGCAAAGGAATTGGCGGCGTGGAAGCAGTCGATGGGCGGCCGATGGGGCGAGGTTCGGATCGAGGCGGTCGAGACGGACGACCGTCACGAACTGGCGGTCGGTTCGGAACTGCGGGTGCGGGCCCGGGTGCGGCTGAACGAGGTCTCGCCGGACGAGGTCGCGGTCGAACTCTACCAAGGGCCGGTGGACGCCACGGGCGAGATCATCGAGGGCCGCAGCGAAACGATGCGGTGCGAGTCGGAGATTGACGGCGGGCGGTACTGGTTCACGGGAGCGATCACCTGCCGCCGGAGCGGGCGACACGGATATGCGTTGCGGGTCGTGCCGCGACACGCGCACTTGGCGCATCGCTACGACACGGGCCTGGTGCTCTGGGGTTGAGGGAACGGCGGCCCGTAACCCGGCAGACACTACCCGCACCACGCGAATCGGCGTCCGCATAACACCGCGTCTAACTCTCGTCCGGAGCCAGTGTTATGAGAGAATGTGCGAGCCGGTCTCGTTTCCCCTGATAATCGACGCCTGCGGCAGGCCGAATCGGGCGGACGGGGTTGACTCGACGCCAAGTTTCGGTGTATAAAGCACATTGAGACTCGCCGCATCTTCGCGGCGTTCGGGATTCTCTCGGCGTCCGGGCCTGGGGTCGGTGGCCTTGGGGGCGACGCCTATTGGGAGGTATGGCCATGTTGGGAAAGAAGATTCTCGGCGGCGTCGCTCTGTTCGCATTCTGCGGGCTGACCTGGGCGGCCTGTAACACGCTCGGGTCGAACAGCGGAGGACTCGGCCTGCCTGTTTTGGGCGGCAACACACCGCCGCCTGCCGGCGGCGCGCCCGTGACACAGCCGCCCGCCACCTCAGGCACGCCCACGACACCGCAGTCGGCCGGCGGCGTTCGAGCCGTCACGTTGGATCCGGCGCCCGATCCCGCGATGCCGATGACGACGATCGCGACGGTGACCAACATCGACATCCGCCAGAACCCGGCGGGGATGATGGCGGACGATAACATTTTCACGACCGCCGAGTCGATCTTCGATCCTTCCGGCCCGATTGCATCGGCGGACTTTACGACCGTCGATGGAAAACAGTTCATCCGGCTGGGCAACGTGAGGATGGGCTACGGCGTCGGGACCGTCTATCTTTCGATCCAGCAGTTCCTCGGCGATCCGTCGGCGTTCTTCGAGCAGGTGTCGTTCTTCTTCCGTGTCGTACCGACCAACATGTCGGCGACGCTGACACAACTCGAGTTCCCGATGCAGAATCCGGCGCTGGACGTCGGCAGCGCGATGTTCACCGGCACCCTGGTTGACCGCACGGCCGGCGACCTGCTGATCTTGATCGGAGTGAATCCCGAATTCTACGATCCGCCGATGGGGGCGATCAACGTCACCGACGTGGCGATGCTGCCGGCGGCGCCGCTGATGGCGGACGCGGTGCTCGGCAACGACCGGGGCATCTTCTTTACCCAGGCGGGCCGAACGATCGTCACGCCGGCGATGAACTTCCTCGGGCCGATCGCCGATCTGATCTACATGCGCGACAATACGTTTCGCAGCGGCCGCTTCCTGAACCTGACGGGCGCCGCCAGCGGCCCGATCTTCACCGCGCCGCACGACAATAACCCGGGGCAATTCGCCTGCGGATTCCAGGTGACCGGCGACGGATTCGACGCCGGGACGGTTGCCGTCCCGCAGGTCTACCAGTTCCTGCCGATCCGCTATCTGGCGCGCGGCGGGATGGACCACAAGCCGGCCGGTTTCTACCTCAGAATCGACTCCAGCGCGTTCGTTGGCGGAGTTCACGACCCGGTACTCGATCCGTGTTCGGCCGTGCCGACGCTGGTTCCGGGTCTGAGCCCCGAGGGCGTGCATGAACTGGCCGTCGCGGTGTTCTTCGTCAAGTCGTAAGGCGCCCAACCTATCCGTCCATCACGGGGCGCGTCGCACCAGCGGCGGGCCCCCTTTTTTTTCACACTCTGTCGCCGGTTCATTTTCGGAGCGGACCGGAGGTCTTGATCGACACGACGCTCTTGATATAATTTCCGTGCGGAGAGAAGGTTAGCAGACGGGGTTCGAACCCGATCGGGACGCGCAAGGGGCGGAGCGGTTGCGGGGGCGGCCTCGAGTGGGGTCATCGACCGGTCGAGAAGGGAGCGCTTCCATGCCTTCGTCGCTGCGCAGCGCCGCGCGGGCAGCGGGATGGGTGGGTTGCGCGCTGCTGATCGCCGGGTGCGGGGCGAGCACCGGCCTGCCGCCCGGCGGATACGCGACGACTGGTTCCATCGCACCCGCACCGCTGAGCGTCGGCCGGCTGAACGCCGCGCGGGCGATCCTGCACGACCCGCTCGACCCCCAAAACACCATCCGCTTCGACCTGCTTCAGTACGACCCGGCCGACCCGCTCCAGAACCGCTGCGATCCGCTGGGCAACATCAACGCCAATCCCTGGACGTCGCGGCTGGGCGGCTTCAAGGACCTGATCCCCGCGCTGTCCACCAGCGAATACGACGTGCTGTTCACCTCCGCGTCGCTGGAGACCGACGTGATCGTCGGGCTGCGGCTTCTGCCGGGCGACAGCAGTTTCTTTTCGGCCGTCGAGGTCAATTTCCGAGCCGTCAATCCGTTCGCGGCGGGCCACACGCCGGGCGGACACTACTTCGTCAACCACGCCGGCTTTCCCTCCAACGACGACAATCCGCTGAACCGCAGCGTGATCGACTTCGAGGGCGGGGACGCGGCCATCCTGGTGCGCGGGGTCCGTTTCGCCGGCGCGCCGGTCAATGCCCGCGCGTCGATCAACTTTCTGGGCCCGCTGGCCTGGGTGCATTTCATGCGTGATAACGCCTTCGGCAGCGGCCGGTTTTACGCCGTGCTCGGCGCGATCGGCGGGGGGCCGCCGGCCCTGTCGGATGACGGAAACCCCTTCAACGACGGATTCGCGCTGTCGCTGCAGGTCAACGGCGACACGATCGACCCGCTCAGCGAGCCGCCGGCCAACATGGACCCCGATCCGTTCAACATGTTCACCTGCGGCGATCCCGTCGTCATCCCCGGGACGCCGACGCAGCCGTACGCCTTCCTCGACCATTCCAACGTCGATCGCTTCAACACTCCTGCGCCCGGGCGAGGGGGGTTTCTGTTCGTCATCCGGAGCGAGGCGTTCCGGCCCGGCGGGCTGATCCCCGGCGTGGCGGTGGAGCCGGCGGCGCCGTCGCCGCAGTTGCTGCCGCCGATCGGCTCGGGCTACGACGAGCCGGCCGTGCCGAACCTCAGCGGTCCGTCGGATCCCGATCCCGCGCCGGACCCGCTGAATCCCGGCGAGACGAACCACGCTCCCGGCGGCATCCCTGACGGTCCGCCGGGCGTGCACGAGATCGCCGTGTCGGTCTTCTTCATCCATGGATAGGCCGTGAGGGCCGATCCGCGGGGGGACGCGGGCCGCCGCGGCGCTCGTTGCGTCTGAGCCGCCTGGGGGCCAACGCGCGCTGACGCTTCGCGTCTCGTCGTGCAGAATCGTTACAGCAATCCCCGAATCAGCGGATCAGCGCCCGTTTGTCCCGCGGGCTCGCGCCCGCGGCTCGGATCGGGAGTAATCATCGTCCACAGATGCGGGAACCGCTCTAGCGAGTGGCGGTCTTTTCAGATAGTCATCGTTTGCTGATATCTTATTCTTGTCCGATCACGGATTCGCGTCCGGGGCGGTCGGCTCCGCCGGGCGCGCGGCCAGTTGCCGCCGTACGGCCGCAAAGAGCAGCGCCGCCAGCAGCCCCACACCGAACACGCCCGCCCAGAGGACCCGGCCGCCGAGCCGGTGCAGCACGACGCCGCCGATCGGCGCGCCGAGCATGTTGGCTCCCGCAAAGCACATGTTGATGACGCCGAAGTAACGGGCGCGCATGGCGGCCGGGGCAAGGTCGGAAACGATGGCCGGCGTCGTCGGGGAGCCGAGCATCTCGCCCAACGTCCAGATGACGACCGTCGCGGCGAAAAGCGGGCCGCTGTCGGCGAACATTTTGAGGCCGAAGCCCGCGCCGGTGACGACGGCGGCCAGCACCATTACCCGTCCGCGATGGCAGCGCGCGACGACCGCCGCGATCGGCAACTGGAAGAGTACGATCAGCAGGCCGTTCAGGGCGATGATCCGGCCGTATCGGTCCGGGCCGATGCCGAACTGTTCGAGGTAGAGCGGCAAGATGGACATGCCCTGCATGTATCCCATGCCGAGCAGGAGCGTCGCGCCCGCGAAGCACAGGAAGGGGCCGTTTCGCGCGATGTGGGCGGCGGCCTGCCGCAGGGGCACGATCGGTTCGGGCGGCGGAGCGGAAAACGCCGGCTCGGCCTCCGGGGGGCCGGTAGACGGCGCGGGTCGTCCGGTGACGCGCATCGCCAGCGTCTCGCGGATGGTGAGCAGGATCAGGAGGGCGTAGGCCGCGGACGTCCCCGCGTCGGCCCAGAAGAGCAGGCGGAAGGAATAGATCGACATCATCCCGCCGATCACCGGCCCGACGGCGAAGCCGAGGTTGATGGAGACGTACATCAGGCCGAAGGCGTGCGGACGCCGGGCGGGGTCGACGAGGTCTGCGATCAGGGCGGCGGCGGCCGGGCGATACATGTCGCCGACGGCCGCAAAGGCCAGGACGCCCGCGACGAACAGCCAGCGGTGGGTCACGAAACTCAGCACGACGAGCAGCGCCGCGCTGCCGACGAGGGCCAGGAGCATGACGCGGCGGCGGCCGATGGTGTCGGCGAGGTGTCCGCCGACGACGCCGGCGAAGACGGAGCCGAGGCCGTAGGCCCCCAGGGCGAGGGTGGCGAATTCCTCGCTCAGGCCGAGCCGGCGGCGGAGGTAGATGGTCAGGAAGGGGACGATGAGCGTTCCGGCGCGGTTGATGAACGTGCCGAGGCAGAGCAGGTGCACGGCCCGCGGGAGGGAGAGGTAGGTTGAAAGCATGGTCTGGCCGCCGCCCACCGCGGTGGGTCGCCCGTGGCGACCGGCCCGAGGCGCGGCGCACCCGCCGCGGGCGACCGATCCCGGACCGGGAGGGAGGATTCTACCGCTCGATTGAGCACCGGGCGTCGACGGGCGAACGGCGCAGGGGCAGGACCGCCGCGGGCGCGCCAAGAATTGGCATTATGGATTGCGAAGTCCGGGAGCCGCTTCCGTGGCCTGTCACTTGCTCCGTCGCCGCGAGTTCCACAACGACACGGGTGGGTCGCCACGCGCGACCCGCTGCCGCGAGTTCCGCTACGACAGCGGCCGCGCGCGCTATCTGGCGCGGGAACGCGACCCGGTCACGCTCGCGCCGCGCAACGACGCGGTCTGGACCGACTACGTCGGCGACGGGCCCTACGCCGAGCGGTTCTTCGACCGAGAGGCGGAATAACGGACCCGACGGGGCAATCGTCAAGGCGGTTCCTCGCCGGGGCGGCCGTGTTATTCGTCGTCGGCCGGGCGAACGTCTTCCTGCGGCGAGCGCGGCGGCCCCATGACGCCGCGCTTCGAGGGCGCGCGGAGGAACTCGACGATCGTCCGTCCGGTCCGCGTATGGACGAGGCCCGCCAGAGTCTCGATGGCCGCGCGGAAGGGCCGGCCGGACCGGTAGAGCGTGCGGTAGGCCGTCTTGACCTCGGCGATCTCCTCGGGAGTGAACTCGCCGCTGCGGCGCAGGCCGATGGCGTTGTATCCGTAGCATTCGTTTTCGCCGACAGCGGAAAAGAAAGGCGGAATGTCCTGAAGGATGCGCGTGCCACCGCCGGCCATGACGAACTCGCCGACGCGCACAAACTGATGGACGAGGCAATGGGCGGAGAGGATGGCGTAGCGGCCGATCTGCACGTGCCCGGCGAGGGCGGCGCCGTTGTAGACCTTGACGCCGTCGGCCAGTTCGCAGTTATGGCCGACGTGGGCGAAGGCGAGGATGAAGCATCCACGGCCGAGGACGGTGGCGGATTCGGACTGGGTGCCGCGGTGGACGCTGGCGCCCTCGCGGATGATCGTGCCGTCGCCGATGCGGCAGTAGGAGCGCTCGCCGGTGAAGTGAAAGTCCTGGGGGAGGTGGCCGACGACGGCGTTGGGGTGAATCTCGACGCCCTCGCCGATCTGCGTCCAGCCGGAGAGGTAGGCCCCCGGATAGACGCGGCATTTCGGGCCGATCTGCACGGGGCCGTCGACGACGACGAAGGGGCCGATCTCGGCGGTGGGGTCGATCTCGGCCCGGCGGTCGACGACGGCGGTGGGGTGGACGGGCATTCGCGGCGCAGGATAGCGAACGGCCGGGCGGACCTCAACGGCGGGCGGGCGACGGCGGAAGCGCGGGCCGCGCTCGGCGGGCTAAGAGCGTCCAGCACAACCATCCTGTGGCACCCGCCGTGGCGGGGGCGTCCACAGGCCGGACGTCTGTGCCACAGAATTGTTCGGCGCTCTAAAGGTCCAGGGCCGTGTAGAGGAAGTCGATCAGCAACTGGATGTCGTCGCCGTTGGCAAATGTGTCGCAATTGGCGTCGACGGCGGCGATGTGATCGGGGTCGGTGTCGAGGCCGAGCAGGACATCGACCGCGGCGCCGAAATCGGCGGTCGTGAATTCGCCGTCCTCGTTGACGTCACCGACGGCGCAGGAACAGGGTTGGACGATGACGCTGGTGGAGACGCTGCTGATGTCGCCGGTGACGTCGGCGCTGGCGTCGTCGAGGACGACGGTCATGGCGAACATGCCCATGGTGGCGGCAATGGAAAGATCGGCGCCGGCGGAGACGGCGCGGGCGCGGAACCGCAGGGTGGTCACGACCAGGCCGGCGGGCGTGACGGTCGCCGGGGCGCCGAGTTGGGCGAACGCGCTGTAGATGGCGTCGCCGTCGTCGAGGTTGTCATTGATGCCGTCGGCATCGGTGAAGAACCCGTCGCCGAGCCAGGGGCACCCGCCGCCGCCGGGGGGGATGCAGTTGAACTCGCCGAGGAACTCCAGCGCCGCCGAATCCCAGACGAGAATCACGTCGAGGCCGGAGATCAGTTCATTGGCGCCGGCGTTGGCCCGTGCAACCAGATCGATGTTGATGATCTCGTCGCAGCCGAGGGTGGCGAAATTGCGGGAGGGCGAGAAGACGAGGTCGACGTCGGCGCGGGCGGGCGACGGAAGAGAGAGCGCCAGCGCGGCGACGACGGCAAAGAACGAAAGACCCCCAGTCGGCAGACGGCTTGTTGCGGTAATCACCTGATTCTCCTGGGTCGCGCAGCCGACCGGTCTGCGACGGCCCCGCCGCGCTGTGCGACGGGGCGCCGGCGGGCGCGAACTGCGGATGGGTCTATCTATCGCCGCGCCGCGTCGGGACCGGCCCCGAGCATCGACCGGCGGATCTTCTCCGAGAGATCTTTGGGCAAGCCATTCTGCCGCTCGAAGATCGCAACGTCCCGATAGTCAAACGCGCCGTCGCCGTTAAGGTCGGCCGCACGTTGTTCCGCGGTCAACTGTCCTGCCGGAATGTGGACGCGACGGAGCGCGAGTTGCGGCCCGCCGGCGGGCGGCGGTGCTCCGCAGGGACAACTCGTCTCCATAAGCCAGTTCACCGACAGGAACGTGTAATCCAGGATTCCGAACGTCGTGCCGTTCAGGTTGAAGTCGGCGTTGCGGACGTTGTTCCAGGAGCACGGGTCGTTCAGCACGCAGTTGTCGGGCGAAGCGGTCGCGCCCGAGGTGGCCACGAAGAACGTCACGTCGTCGATATCGACGAGACTGTTGTTGTCGGTGTCGCCGCTCAGCAAGGCGATCGGCATCGAGGTCATGTACATGGTGTCGGTGATGACGATCGGCACGCTGGCCCAGAGCGTGTGCTGTTCGTCCTTGGCGCAGACGTCGGTCCACAGTCCGCAGGGGATATCGATCTTGCCCTTGGCCGTCGCAGGACTGCCCGTGAAACTCAGGCAGGAATTGATCGGCGCGGAGCACGTGTTCCCGTTGCGGGCGATGAACGTGATGCAGCGACGACGGGTGGCGGCTCCCAGGTTTACTCCCGTCAGCCGGACAGTGACCTTGAGTTCGTTCACCGGTCGGACGGTCACGTTGAACCCGGTCGTGGCCTCGTTCCCGCACTGGTCGGTCGCGGTGCACACGACGGCGGTCGTTCCGGAGGGGAAGATGGACCCGCTGGACGGCACGCAGGTGACGAACGCCTGCCCGGCGCCGCACTGGCCGAAGGCGGTCGGCGAATTATAGTGGACCACGGCCGTACAGCCGCCCGCGTCGGCCGGGACGGAGATGTCCGGCGGCGGACACGAATCACTGCGCAGTTGGGCATCGGGATCAGTCAGGCAGCCGTCGCCCGCGCAGTCCAGGATGGGCGGGAGTTGATTGGCGACCTTGATGGTCTTATCGAACGGCGCCGACTGGTTGCCGCAGCAATCGGTCCCGGTGACGCGGATGGTGAAGTTCTCCGTACAGCCGAACAGGAAGACGTCGAACTCCACGTGGACCAGCACGCGGCCCTGCCCGTCCTGGGTCCGGGTCACGTCGAGGCCGCTGCTCAGCCCTTTTCCGCCGTCCAACAATTCCACCTGGACGTCGCTGGCGTCGATGCAGCAATCCTCCACGACGAAGTCCACTGCCGGGCGGGTGGTGCAGTTGGGCGTGATGGGGAACGGCTCATCCGGCGTGGGGCTGGAGATCTCCGGCGGCGTCATGTCGCGGGCGATGATGACGTGCTTGCAGAAATCGGTGTGACCGGCCTTGTCGGTCGCGGTGTAGATACGGACGATCAGGCGGTCTTCGGTACACCCGTTGCCCGCGGCGTACTCTTGGACGGTCAGCGTGATGCCGTCCAGTCCGCAGTCATCGGTGATGGTGCCGCCGATGGCCTCGAACTCCTCGACAGTGGTGGCGGCCGGCGGAATCTTGGTCGGGCAGCCGACAAACTCGGTCGGCGGACAGGTGATCTCCGGCGCGACAAGGTCCAGCATGTGGATCAACTGCACGCAGGAATCGGAATTCTTGCAGTCGTCGGTGGCGGTCCACGTTCGCTGGATGGTGGTGGCGGACAGCGAAACATCTTCGTACGTCACCAGCGGTTTGGCGGCGCAGTTGTCGGACGCCGTCGCCGTGCCGGTTTCCGACGGGTCGGTCGAGCCCTGACACGACACGGTCGCGTCGGGCGGGCAGTCGATGGTCGGCGGGGTGTGGTCGCCGAACGCGGCGCTCGTGACGCAGGGCTTGGCCTCGTTGCCGCAGCAGTCGACGGCGTTCACCGTCACCTGCACTTCGACCTCGCAGGTCGTCACGTCGGTGAGGGCGACGAACCCGGAGACGTACAGCAAGGTCGGGTCCTGCTGGTCGGGCTGGACGACATAGTCCGGCACGCCGAGCGTTCCGTCGCCGAAGATGATCTCGGCGGTCACCGTGACGTCCTTGGGGTCCACGCAGCAATTGTCGTCCACGGTCGCGTCGAAGTAGACGATGGCGCCGCACTCGGAATCGAGCGGGAAGCTCCCGTTCCCGCCTCCATTACCGTTGCCGCGCAGATCGCCGCCGGCACTGCATGAAATGGTCGGCGGCGTGGAGTCGCGTACGTGGATCGTCTGATCGCAACTTGCCGAATGCTCGCTGCCGCCGCCGTTGACGCCGCGCGGCGTCGATCCGCAGAGATCGGTGACGGTCCAGGTGCGGACGAAGGAGTACTCCGGCGGACAGGCGCCGGGGACCGGCTTGCCGTCCTCGAAGGCCACGTCTCCGATGCCGCAGTTGTCGTGCACCTCGGGCGAGCCGGTGAACTTCGGATGGGTCGATTCGCCGCATTCGACCGTCGCGTCGGGCGGACAGTCGATGGTCGGGGGCGTGTCGTCGGAGACGGTGGCCGCAACCAGGCACTGGGTGGCCGAGTTGTCGCAGCAGTCGGTGGCATCGATCGTGATGTCGATGTCAGCCGAACATCCCAGCAGGTCGGAGACCAGCACGCTGCCGGACACAAGCAGGACGGTCGGGTCCTTGGGGTCCGGGGAGATCTTGACGACCGGCTTGCCGACGTCCGCGTCCTTATTGGGCGCGGAGGCGCCGACGCTGACGCCCTTGGCGTCGATACAGCAGTTGTCGTCGACGACGGCGGAGAACGTGACCATGGCGGAGCAGTTTTCATCGACGCTGCCGCCCTGGGCCATGCAGTCGGAGATGACCGGGGCGGTGGTGTCCGCGACGTGAATCGTCTGCTCGCAGGTGCTTTCGTTGCCGCAGGCGTCGCGCGCGGTCCAGGTGCGGAAGATGATGCGCTCGGCTTCGCAGGCGCCGGGCTTCACCACGTCGTTCGGGTGCGAACTGAAGATCGTCACGTCGCCCGGACAGTCGTCCATCGCGGTCGCGATGCCGGTGATCGACGGATCGGTCAGGTCGGCAAGCGATTGCGACGGGTCGCACTCGACGGTGGTGTCGGGCGGACAATCGATCGTGGGCGCCCGCCCGTCGACAAAGACACTCAACCCGCCCGGCGGGGCGAGGTTCGTCGGGTCGATGGGAACGCCGTTGAGACTGAGTTTGGAAAACACGGTCGGACTGACCATGCGGAAGTTGAACAGAGTGGAGGTGCACTCCGTCCCCGGTGCGGCCCGGAAGACCAGCGTGGCCAGGAGACGATCATCGCCGGCGTTGAACGGCGGCTGCATCGTAAAGGCGGTGGAGCCGTCGAGGTCGATCTGTCCGACGCCGGTCTGCGCCGTGCCGCCGGGACCGAGCGTGCGGATGTGCGTCGGAAGATTGGAATAGAAACTCTGCGCGACGACGAAGTCCAGCGCGTTGTCGTCAAAGGTGAGGAACGCCTGGAAGCCATTGACCTGCTGGGTCGTCTGGCGCATCCAGAGTTCGATTGAGATATACACGAAGTTGTCCTGCCCCAGCACGCCCTCGCACGGCCCGCCCTCCAGGGAGAGCGAGTTGTTGAGCGGCACCGGGTCACAGGCGTCGCCGGTGTTGTCGCCGTCGGAATCCATCTGGTCCGGGTTGGAAACGGTCGTGCAGTTGTCGATGCAGTCGGCTACGCCGTCCATGTCGGTGTCGGTGTCTGGGTTGTGACAGCCGCACTGGCCGGGATCGGTCTTGGCCGGGTCCGTTGGGCAGCCATCGCACACGTCGCCGACGCCGTCCATGTCGGTGTCCGCCTGATTGGAATTAGCGTCGTTGGGGCAATTGTCACAGTCGTTTCCGACGCCGTCCATGTCGTCGTCTTCCTGCCCGGGATTCTGGTCGACGGGGCAGTTATCCACGCAATCGAGGACGCCATCCATGTCGGCGTCGCCTTCGTCCGGCGTGCCACAACCGCAGGTACCCGGATCGGTCTTGGTCGGGTCGCTGGGGCAGCCGTCGCACGCGTCGCCGGCGCCGTCCTTGTCTTCGTCTTCCTGCAAGGGGTTCTGGGTCCCGGGGCAGTTGTCGCAATCGTCGATGACTCCGTCGTTGTCGCCGTCGGGCTCGCACTCGTCGGGGGTGGCGTTGGTGTTGCAGTCGGTGCTCGTGCCGAAGCCGATGTCGTCGGCATCCGGGATCAGGTTGGAGTTACAATCGGGCCCCTCGCACTCGTCGGGCGTCCCGTTGGAGTTGGCGTCGATCAGCATCTCGCAAACGTCCGGCGTGCCGTTCGCGTTGCAGTCGGCGAGCATCTCGCAGTCGTCGGGCATGGCGTTGGTGTTGCAGTCCGCATCGCACTCGTCCGGCGTGCCGTTGGCGTTGCAGTCGGAACTGCTTCCTTTATCGATGTCGCAACTGTCCGGAATGTTGTTGGTGTTGCAGTCGGCGCTCGTGCCGCCGGCCAAGTCGCAGTCATCCGGGAACCCCGAGCCGTTGCAGTCCGGCTCGCATTCGTCCGGCGTGGCATTCGAGTTGCAATCCGCGCTCGTGCCGAAGCCGATGTCGTCGGCGTCGGAAATGAAGTTGGAGTTGCAATCAACGAATTCCTCGCACTCATCCGGGGTGCCGTTGGAATTCGCGTCCGGAAGCGATTCACAATCGTCGGGCGTGGAGTTGGTGTTGCAGTCCGGCTCGCACTCGTCGGGGATGCCGTTCGGCTGGCAGTCGGCGCTGGTGGCCCCGAGAATATCGCATTCATCGGGAATGGAGTTGGTGTTGCAGTCCGCGAACTTTTCGCACTCGTCGGGAGTCCCGTTGTCGTTGCAGTCCGGGAGCGTCTCGCATTCGTCCGGCGTGCCGTTGTCGTTGCAGTCCGCAAGGATCTGGCACTCGTCCGGGGTGCCGTCTGCGTTGCAATCGGCGAGCGATTCGCATTGGTCCGGCGTGCCGTTGCTGTTGCAGTCGGCCAGCGATTCGCAAACGTCCGGCGTGCCGTTGCTGTTGCAGTCGGCCAGCGATTCGCAAACGTCCGGCGTGCCGTTGCTGTTGCAGTCGGGCAGCGTCTCACACACGTCGCCGGTCCCGTTGCTGTTGCAGTCGGTCTCGGGCAGTCCGTCGCAGTTGCAGTCGGGGGGCAGGCCGCAGTTGTTCGCCGTCGACGCGCTGTTGCGCGGATTGGGCGCAGCCACCGCAAAGTTCGTCGAGTTGTTATCCGTATCGGTGCAGCCGCCCGACCCGCGGACGGCGGCGGTCGTGGCCGACAGGTTTCCCGTCGGCGACGTCTCGGAACAGTTCGCCAGCGAGCCGTAGCCGACAAAGTCCACCACGCTGGCGGCAAACGGACAGCCGCTGCCGGTCAGCAGCGTCGTGGTGTTGACAAGCGCGACCTTTCCGGCGGCCGCGGCCATGTTCACCGTGCCCATGAGGTCCGGCGTGGGCAAGGCCGAGGTGCCGCCGCCGTTGAACAATTGGACCAGGAGGTAGCGACCGGGCTGAATCGTGCCCGACAGGTTGACCCGATTCGCGGCGGTCCAGGTGCTGCCGGTGGAGGGGGCGTACTGGAGCGACCAGCCGGTCAGGTCGACGGGGGCGTTGCCGCGATTGAAGAGTTCGACGAAATCATGGGTGAACGGCGCGCCGGTCCCGCTTCCGCCATAAACCTGGCTGATGACGACACACGGCGACACGCCCAGCGCCGGGCCGCCGACGACCGAAACGCAAAGAGCGGCCAGGGCCCAGGTCCCGATCGTGAAACAAGAACGGCGACACATGCGGAGTCCCTCCTCCCGGCGCGAAGCGACGACCCCCAGAAGGACGCATGCCTGCGCTTGGGCGTTGCGACGCGCTCAGCCCCTCGCCGCCGGCGCACATCCGCCGGTAAGGGGCCAGCCATGAGGCGATGGACCGATGAAGCCGCAACGGAACCAACCGATGACAAACCGGCTTGTCCGCTGCGTTCGCCTCTCCCTCCAGCGTTCGGGCTAATGTGCGAGGCCCCATCTGCCGCCCGGCGCAGCACCTTGACCGGTGAGCGCGGGAACCGAACGCTGACTCCATTGTGACGGGTCTTGAATCTAAATGCAAGCCCTATCCGGGGCAGCGGAGTTTTTTTGATCGATCCCGGTCCAGGAAACCGGGGAAAGCCGGTTTGCGTGATTAATCGGGGTGCCCCCCTATGACTACGACCGGCCCCCGCAAGCCGGCCGTCAATGGGGGTTTCTGCTTGCGTGGAATCGCCATTGTCGTTAAACTCACGCCCGAGTCGGGGCCTGTGGTTGGTGTACTATGCGAACCGCCAATCCAGGGCCCGAGCGGTACTAACAGTAAGTTTTTGTCTGATCGAAAGTTGTCGCGATGTCTCGCGCGGTCTGCGTCGTTGGGCGACAAGCGGCACAATTCCCGAAAGGAGTATCCTGCAAATGGCACGGCACGCCGAATTCTTCCGACTCGGGAACGGTGGCTTGGTAACTCCTGCTCGTGCGGTCCGCGCGGTCGGCCTGTCCATTCGTCGCCGGTCGTCGGGGCGGCTCTCAGCCGCCGTCGCGCTGGTGTTCCTGTTCGGCGCGAACGCGGTGAACGCGGCCGAGGTGGGACCGACGCTGCTCGGCGTGCTGGGGGTCAGCGGCCCGACGGGTCTGTTGGGCAGCGATTGCAATACCAATACGATCAACGACGGCGTCGACATCCTCGTCGGGACGAGCCAGGACTGCAACACGAACACCATCCCGGACGAGTGCGACCTCGCCGACGGCACCAGCGACGACTGCAACGGGAACGTGACGCCCGACGAGTGCGAGCCGGACTGCAACACCAACGGTACCCCCGATGAATGCGACCCGGACTGCGACAGCAACGGTACGCCGGACGACTGCGAAATCGACTGCAACACCAACGGCACGCCCGACGCCTGTGAAACATTCACCGACTGCAATACCAACGATACGCCGGACGAATGCGACATTGCCCTGAGCAGCATTATGGTCGTCCAAGTCTTCCCGTTTGATTACGACGCGACGCCGCTCGGCTCGTGGGACTTCTCCGACAGTTGCG
>Ga0187893_10006936_pt1 | contig 18980 bp, 16 predicted proteins | sample MA1701074metaG_FD_139574 | JGI IMG/M metagenome (GOLD analysis project Ga0187893, IMG submission 139574) | White microbial mat communities from a basaltic lava cave in the Kipuka Kanohina Cave System on the Island of Hawaii, USA - MA170107-4 metaG ... | reverse complement strand
TCTGCCGATACCGCGGTTCGTCTCGCTCCGGTCGGACGAAGTGAATCTCCGGGCCGGCCCGGGTACCATGTATCCCGTCGAATGGGTCTATGTGCGCCGGGGTTTGCCGGTCGAAGTGATCGCGGAGTTCGACGTCTGGCGAAGGATTCGCGACCGGCAGAATACGGTCGGCTGGGTGCATCAGAGCATGCTCGACGGCAAGCGCACGGCCCTGATTGTCGGAAGCGACCGCGACCTCCTGCGGGACGCCGCCGACTCGGCCCCGATCGTTGCCCGTCTGGCGCCGGGGGTGATAGCGAGATTGCTCGAGTGCGACGGGCTCTGGTGTCGCGTCGAGGCGGACGGCTATCGCGGCTGGCTCAGACGCGACGAGTTCTGGGGCAGCTATCCGAAGGAAACGATCCGGTAGCCGACGACCGACTACGCGAAATCCTCCGCCAGCGCAGCACGAACCGACTCCGGCATCACTACCATGTGACCGTACGCCGGATGTGAGAAGCCGAGCACGACTTGGGTGTCCGGGCGGCAGAACTTGGCGATCTGCGCCGGTGCAAACGGAAAATGGATGAACTGCACGGCCGACGCCTTGCCCTTGGCGGACGTTCGATCGACATCCGCCTCCGGCACACCCTTGATCGTTTCGTCGGCCAATCGGATGAATGCCGTCTCCTCGATGCCGCCAAGTCGCCCGAGGAAGGTCTTGCGCCGCGCCGGATCGTCGATTTCGAATAGGACCGTCGCGATCAACTCCTGACCCTGAGGAATGAGGGGGTTGTAGGCCCGAAGCTCGTCGGCAATCTGCGCTTCGCCGCCCTTCTCGATGTACAGCATCTCCTGCACCTGCAGCCACATGCTGTCGTAGTTCTCGAAATGGAACGTCGCAACAGGCCCCACTTCGAGGCGGCGATGCTGTTTCTTGGCGACGGTCGCCTGGCGGCGGGCCGCGCGGACCTTGCCGTATTCAGCAACCGACATCAGATCGGCCGGCGTGATTTCTCGCTTCATCGCCATCCTTCTGCTCCGCGATTTTGCAGCTCCGCTACAGCCCGTAGGCACGCGCGAAGAGCTCGATCGGATGGAGAGCGGGCGCCTTGTTTCCGCCCAACCGCTCTACTCCCTGGCCGATGTGGATGCCGGCCAGCGGACATTCCGACGCCACATAGGGTTTGCCGCTGTCCGCGGTCTGCCTGGCCACGGGACGGCCCACCTTGAGGCCCGTTTCGAAATTTCCCTTCATGACGCCCCATGAGCCGCCATGTCCGGAGCAGCGCTCGACAACCGTCAGTTCGGCACCGGGAATCAAGCGCATCATCTCCGCGGCCTTCTGACCCATGTTCTGGGCCCGGGCGTGGCAGGCGATGTGCAGCGCCACGCCGCCATCGAGAGGCTGCAAGCCCGGCGCGAGCCCGTCGCGCTTGGCGATGTCGACGACGTACTCTGCCACGTCGAACGTCGCCTCCGACAAACGCTTCACCGCTGCATCCATCGGCAGGATGAGGGGCCACTCGAACTTCAGCAGCAGCGCGCAAGATGGGACGAGCGCAATGACATCATAACCTTCGTTGATCCAGGGGATAAGTTCGGCACTGATGCGGAGCGCACTATCGGCAACCCGCGCGATATCGCCCTGTTCCAACTGTGGCATCCCGCAACAGGAAGGATAGACGATCTCGGTCTCCACACCGTTCTTCGCCAGAACCGATCGCGCAGCGCTGCCGATGGATGGATTGTTGTAGTTGGCAGAACACGTGGCGTAGAGCACGGCCTTGCGACCAAACGCCGGCGCCTCGCGGTTCACCTCCGGCCTTTCCTCCATTGCGCGCAGCATCAGCGTCTTGCCGCGGAACTTCGGCAGCGCCGCTTGGCGATCGATACCGGCGGCTGCTTCCAACAACGGCCGGACGATACCGTTGCCCGTGCGGGAAGCCCAGTTGGCGATCGGCGCAGCCAGCCCAGCCAGTTTGCCGTTGCGGTCGGTTTCGGTCAGCTCTCGATGCAGACGCGGCACCTCGCCGCGCTTCCACTGCGCCGCCCGATAGCGAAGCATCAGGTGAGGAAAATCGAGATTGAACTCGTGCGGCGGCACGTACGGGCACTTCGTCATGAAGCACATGTCGCACAATGTGCAAGCATCCACGACCGGCCTGAAATCGGTACTGTTGACCGAATCCAATTCGCCGGATTCAGAATTGTCGATGAGATCGAAGAGACGCGGGAAACTGTCGCACAGATTGAAGCAGCGCCGGCAACCGTGACAGATGTCGAAGACTCGGCGGAGTTCGGCGTCAATCTGTTCGGCGTCGTAGAATTTTGGATCTTCCCAACCCAGGGGATGTCGGACGGGTGGCTCGAGACTGCCCTCGCGCATGACTACTCTTATCTCGCCCCGGCAGAGCTGGCAGGACGACGATGATTGAAGCGCTCATTCCACAGCTTGCGTTGCGGGTGGGTAGCGCCCGGCGCCCCACAGCGCGAACATCCGGATGACAGCCAATGCTGCTGTCGCAACCTAACCCAGCGTTTGCAACGCCTTCTGGAACCGGCCGGCATGCGATTTTTCGGCCTTGGCCAGAGTCTCGAACCAGTCGGCAATCTCGGCGAAGCCTTCCTCGCGAGCGGTTCGAGCCATGCCCGGATACATATCGGTGTACTCATGCGTCTCGCCGGCGATTGCAGCCTTTAGGTTCTGCTCCGTCGTCCCGATCGGTTCACCCGTCGCCGGATCGCCAACTGCTTCCATGAATTCCAGGTGTCCATGGGCATGGCCAGTCTCGCCTTCGGCGGTCGACCGAAACACGGCGGACACATCATTGTAGCCCTCGACGTCGGCCTTCTGGGCGAAGTAGAGGTAGCGCCGGTTGGCCTGGCTTTCGCCGGCGAACGCAGCCTTGAGATTTTCCAGGGTCTTTGAGCCTTTGAGTGCTGCCATGGCAGTTACTCCCTCTGATACCGGAACAAAGAACGATCTCGACTCATTCGGTCCTTGAAGGTTCGATCGCTTGAATCTGCTTGGAACCAACCTGTTTGTCAACAGATTAGAATCATTCCAATCACCGCAGGCGTTTCACTCCACCTCGGTCATGATTCGTTCGAGGCGACCCGAACAATGACGTCGACCCGGCTGACGCGGGTTCCGGGTGGCGGCGCTGGTATGCGCGCCAACTCGACCTGCTCGCCGGGAATGTCCTCCAGCTTGCCCTCGGACTCGAAGAAGAAGTGATGATGGTCGCTGATATTGGTGTCGAAATAAGAACGACCAGGTTCCACAACCACTTCGCGCAAGAGCCCGTGTGCCGTGAATTGATGCAACGTGTTGTACACGGTGGCCAGCGACAGGCGCACCTTTGCCGCCTGAGCTTCGCCGTGAAGCTGTTCAGCCGTGACATGCCGATCGCCGGCTTCGAACAAAAGCCGGGCCAGGGCAAGCCGCTGACGAGTCGGCCGAAGTCCGACTGATTTCAGCCGCTCCAGCACCGCACCAAAGGGTCTCAACATCGACATGTTCTCAATATAGAGGCAATCGCAGCGGAAATAAAGTCTGCATAGCTATAGACTAGGGCGTTGTCTGGAAGAAATAAAAATTGCTCGCCGGCAATGTCAATCCCCCGTTTGGATGCGCTCAACCAGTTGCTTAACCGTAGGAATGAAGCCGTTCGCGTAGAACGGGTCATCCCTGAACCGATAGGCATTGTGGCCCGCGAACATCAACTGGTCTTCCGTGTCATTGGAGTGGCTGATCTTTTGCAGGGTCTTTTGAATGCAGTAGGAGCGCGGATCGGCCTTCTTGCCGGTCGTCCCCTGCTCGTTCTGCGCCCAATTCGAGAACAGGCAGGCGCTCAGACAGCCCATGCAATTGATCTGGTCGGTTAGAATTTCGTTCGACTTTTCCGGGGTCACGAAAACCAGGGTCGAGTCCGGCGTTCGCAGCGCCTCGGTGTAGCCCCTGGCGACCCAATCGGATGCGCGCAACTTGTCTGCCGCTGTGAGGTAGACCGTGCGTCCGCGGGCCCCTACGGGGAACGGCCATTCATGCTCCCCGACAGGCGTCGAACTGTAGGCGACTTGACGCTCCGAACGGTCGCGCAATTCTTTGACGAACGGATTGCTGACAGCCGAAGAGTAAAATCCGGTCGGGCTGAAGCGGTTGAGAAAGACGTCGCCCCCATCCAGCGTCAGAAGCCGCTGCTTCCATGCCGGGGAGATCGGGCTCTCCTGGGTCAGGAGCGGGCGCGTGCCAAACTGAAACGCAATCGGACCGACATCCAGATTGTCGAACCAGTCCAGCCATTCGCGCAGATACCAGACACCGCCTGCCATGAAGATCGGCGTCTCCCCCAGCCCGCACTCTTCGCGCATGAACCGACGAAGCTCGATGACGCGCGGATGGGGCGGTTCCGGCTTTGTCGGATCCTCGCTGTTAGAGAGCCCGTTGTGCCCTCCGGCAAGCCACGGATCCTCATAGACGACTCCGCCCAGCCAGTCGCGGAACTTGTGGTAGGCACGTTTCCACAAAGCTCTGAAGGCTCGCGCCGAGGACACGATCGGATAATAGTACACGCCATAGTTGGCGCAGATTTCAGCAATCTTGTAAGGCATGCCGGCGCCGCAAGTCACGCCGTTGATCAGGCCCTTGGCGCCTTCCAGCACGCCATGCAAGACGCGTTCGGATGCGGCCATCTCCCACAGCACGTTCATGTGGATTCGGCCTTTGCCATTAGATTGCTCATAGGCGATCTGTGCCTGATGGATGCCGCCGCGGACTGCGAAGGCGACCAGCTCCTCATGCCGTTCGCGACGTGTTCGGCCGCGATAGATTTGAGGAATCAGTTCTCCCTGGCTGTCATATGAATCGGCATTCACGCCCGAGAAGGTGCCGACGCCACCCGAAGCGGCCCAGGCCCCGGAACTTTCGCCGTTGGAAACGGAAATGCCCTTGCCGCCCTCCACCAGCGGCAGCACTTCTCGTCCCGAAATGATGAGCGGCTTCAATGGCTTCACGCGGCCTCCGGGCGACAATTGCGCCGACTCTCAGAGCATCGCGGCCTATATAGACCCCGCCGGCTGGAAAGGCCACACCGTCAGAGAACATCCAAAATCGCATCGGGGCGGTCGCTGATCATGCACTGGACACCCCAGGACGCCAATTCGACGGCCCGGACCGGGTCGTTGATGGTGTAAGCGGCGAGGCTGTAGCCTTCCCGGCGAACCTTGTTGGCCCAGTCGTGGCGCAAGTGCTGGTCCGAGCAATGGATACTGACGCACTCAAGGTCGTCGGCAGCCGCAGTCCAATCGGCCGCGTACTCCCAGAGCAGAAGCCCGCGCGGCATCTCGGGCGCCATATCGCGCGCCGCCGCCAGGCTGATTCGGCTGAAGCTCGACAGGAGTGGCCAAGGTCGCCCCGCCGGCCAGCACGTGCGAACCACCTTTGCCACCGATCTCGCCGTCTCAGCCTCTCGGCCGCGACATGGCTTGATCTCGATGTTGGCTTGCATGTCCATTGCTGCAATCAACCTCAGGGCATCGGCCAGGGTTGGCACACCGGCGCCGCGCCACTCCGCGCCGAACCATGCACCGGCGTCGAGTACCGCAATTGACGCATGGCTGGCTTCGGCAACGGCGCCTCGACCGGTCGTCGTTCGGTCGAGCGCGTCGTCATGCATCAGAATAACGACCCCGTCGCCCGTCAACTTGGCGTCGAACTCGACACCTCGGGCACCGCGCTTTGCCGCCTCGCGAATGCCTTCGAGCGTATTCTCCGGAGCATAGGCCGCGGCGCCGCGATGCCCAACGACCCTGGGCAGACCAAAGCCGGTCACGCCGCCGCCGGGAGGAGAGGCTTCGCTCAGCCAGCGGCCTCCGCTTTCTTGGCGATGTCCTCTCCCGTTGCCTGATCGACGGACTTCATGCTGAGCTTGACCTTGCCCCGGTCATCCATGCCGATAACCTTGACCTTGACCAGATCGCCGACCTTGACGACGTCGGCCACTGTCTTCACCCGCTGCGGCGCTAGTTCGCTGATATGCACGAGCCCGTCGCGGCTGCCCAGGAAGTTCACGAAGGCGCCGAAATCGACAACCTTCACGACCTTGCCGCTGTAGATCACGCCGATCTCCGGCTCCGCAACGATCCCGCGAATCCAGTCGATCGCCGCCTGCGACGCCTTGCCGTCGACCGCCGCAACCTTGACCGTGCCGTCGTCCTCGATATCGATCTTCGCGCCGGTGACTTCGCAGATCTCGCGGATGACCTTGCCGCCGGACCCGATGACCTCGCGGATCTTGTCCTTGGGAATATTGATCACCGTGATCCGCGGCGCGTTCTGGGACACCGCTTCCCGCGATTCCGCCATCGCCTTCGCCATCTCGCCGAGGATGTGCAGACGGCCTTCGCGCGCCTGCGCCAGAGCGATTTTCATGATCTCCGCAGTGATCGACGTGATCTTGATGTCCATCTGCAGCGACGTCACGCCCTGTGCCGTGCCGGCGACCTTGAAATCCATGTCGCCGAGATGATCTTCGTCGCCGAGGATGTCCGACAACACGGCGAACTCATCGCCTTCCTTGATGAGGCCCATGGCGATACCCGCGACCGCCCGAGGGAGCGGCACGCCGGCGTCCATCAGCGACAGCGAGCTGCCGCACACCGTCGCCATCGACGACGAGCCGTTCGATTCGGTGATCTCCGAGACCACGCGGATGGTATAGGGAAAATCATCCTTGGCCGGAAGGAGCGGACGGATGGCGCGCCAAGCCAGCTTGCCGTGTCCGATCTCGCGGCGGCCCGGTGAGCCCATGCGCCCGACCTCGCCCACCGAATAGGGCGGGAAATTGTAGTGGAGCATGAAGTTCTCGCGATACTCGCCTGCGAGAGCATCGATGATCTGTTCGTCCTCGCCGGTTCCGAGGGTCGCGACCACCATCGCTTGAGTCTCGCCGCGCGTGAACAGCGCCGAGCCGTGCGCACGTGGAAGAACGCCGACCTGTGCCGTGATGGGCCTGATGCTCCTGCCGTCACGACCATCGATCCGCCGTCCGGTCTTGAGGATGTTCCCACGGACGATGTCGCTTTCGAGATCGTGAAACAGGCGGCCGATTTTCTCAGCTGGGAGCGCGTCATTGGCCAAGGCCGAGGCCGCCTTGTCGCGAACCGCGCCGACCTTTTCATACCGCGTCTGCTTGACCGTTTCGCCATAGGCGTTGCGAAGCTCGGCTTCGAACTGCTCGCGCAGCCTTTGTGCCGTCGCGCTCACTTCGGGCGGTGTTTCCGGGAGATCCCAGGGCTCCTTGGCGCACTTCTCGGCGAGGTCGATGATCGCGTTGATGACCGGCCGCATCGACTCATGGCCGAAGGTCACTGCGCCAAGCATGACCTCCTCCGACAGCTCCTTGGCCTCGGATTCGACCATCAGCACACCGTCGGTCGTCCCGGCAACGACGAGGTCAAGCGACGAGGCGGCGGCATCGTCAAGACGTGGGTTGAGAACATACTTTCCGTCGACATAACCGACTCGCGCCGCGCCGATGGGACCAAGGAAGGGTATCCCCGAGATCGTCAATGCAGCCGAAGCGCCGATCATGGCTGCGATATCCGGATCGTTCTCCAGATCATGGCTCAGCACGGTGGCAATGACTTGCGTCTCGCACCGGAAGCTCGGGTGGAACAGGGGTCGGATGGGTCGATCGATCAGGCGCGAGGTCAGGACTTCCTTCTCGCTTGGCCGGCCCTCGCGCTTGAAGAAGCCGCCGGGAATCTTGCCAGCGGCGAAGGATTTCTCCTGATAGTTGACGGTGAGCGGAAAGAAGTCGATGCCGGGCTTCGGCGATCTTGCGGCAACAGCAGTGCACAGCACGATCGTGTCGCCATAGGTGCACAGGACGGCACCGTCAGCTTGCCGGGCGATTCGGCCGGTTTCCAGAACCAGCTTGCGGCCGGCCCAATCGATTTCATTGCGGTGGATTTGAAACATCTTCATTGAGTCCTTTCGGGTAACGGCCGGTTCGATGAGGCCGGACCCGCGCAAGCGGCGGCGGGCATACGCCCGCCGATATTCCTGGAGCGGATGCTTCCGGAGACGGTCGGCGAGACCATGCCCCCGGCAGCCGCTGTCCGCCGCTTGCGTCGGCCCGGCACTGCAGACGATCACGCCGGCCGGATCGTGATCGCTTCAACACAAAATGCGGCACGCCTCCGGCTCGGCTGAGTATCAGCCCGGCCAGTCCTGCAGTGCCATCCGTATTCAAGTTAGCGGCGCAGGCCAAGACGCTGAATCAGCTCCTGGTAGCGGGCATCGTCCTTGTTCCTGAGATAGTCGAGCAGGCGACGCCTCTGCCCGACCATGACGAGCAGGCCTCGCCGCGAATGAAAATCCTTTTCGTGGCCCTTCAGATGCTCTGTCAGGTTGTTGATCCGCTCGCTGAGAACGGCGACCTGAACCTCCGGTGAGCCCGTGTCGTTGGGGTTCGTCGCATATTCCTTAATGACGGCCTGTTTGCGTTCCGCCGTGATCGACATCGTCAATCCTTTCACTCTCTAGAGGTTCAATACCCTTACCGGACGAAGGCCACCGGCCTCGAAACGCGCAAGGGCCACCGGCTTGCCACCGGCCCTGGCCCACACGATGCAGCCGCTTTCGAGATGGCCGATGCGCCCCAGATCCAACCGGTCGACGAGCCCGACCAGCTGGCCGCGACGCAGGCGGTTCGCCTCGGTATCGGTCAAGTCCAGAGCCGGGATGTCGTCCAGCACCGTCTCAACCGGCAAAAGGTGCCCGAAGGCGGCCGGACTATGCCCCAGAGATCGGAGAGTTTCCAGCGGAATCGCGTGGCTTTCCCGGAACGGGCCGACCGCCGTCCGACGCAACGACGATACATGACCGAAGGTTCCCAAGGCGACAGCCAGGTCCCGGGCAAGGCTTCGGATGTAGGTGCCCTTGCCGCACGCGACATCGAACACGGCGTGGTCGTCGTCTCGGCATTCAACCAGCGTCAAGCGGTGAATCACGACCGGACGGGGGGCCAGGTCCGGCGGGCGGCCGGCACGCGCGAGCGCGTAGGCCCGTTTGCCGGCAACATGGACGGCGGAGTAGGCCGGCGGCACCTGCTCGATTTGGCCCGTCATGTGCACCACCGCGGCGGCAATCTGATCGGGCATCGGGCGACTTGGCCCGGTCGCGATGACTTCGCCTTCGGCGTCATCCGTCGACGTCGCTTCGCCCCATCGAACAGTGAAGCGATAGGTCTTCATGCCGTCCATCATATACGGCACCGTCTTGGTCGCTTCCCCGAGCGCGATCGGAAGGACGCCGGTCGCCAGCGGATCGAGCGTGCCGGCGTGACCAGCCTTGGCCGCGCCCATTGCACGACGCACCACACCGACGACTTGAGCCGAACTGACATTCGACGGTTTGTCGATGACCAACCAGCCGTGAATCGGGAGACCCCGTCGAGGTCGGTCAGGTGCCGCCGTCATCGGCATCGCGGGTGTCGCCTTCCTTCCCATCCCCGTCCGCCAGATCGCGAGCGACGCGCGGATCGTGCAGCAAACGGTCGATGCGACTGGCATCATCAAAACTGCGGTCGATTTCGAAGCGGATCCCGGGGGCGTAGCGAAGCTTCAAGTCATGCGCGAGCTGGCCACGAAAATAGCCGGCGGCTCGATTCAGTGCTGCCGCCAGCGTATCGGCCTGTCCTCCGCCAAACGGAGTCACGTAGGCACTGGCGTTGCGCAGGTCCGGGCTGACATCGACCCTCGTGACCGTGACCTGAACGCCAACCAACTCCGGATCGCGAAGATCGCCCCGGGCCAGGATCCGCACAAGGGCGTGCCGCACCTCTTCGCCGACGCGAAGCTGCCGCTGGCTTGGGCCTCTGCCCGCCTGCTTCCTCATCTGCAGAACCGTTCTCGCTAAGACTGACCGCCGACGGTTGACGATTCGGGTCGGACCAACCGCGATGCATGACCCCGTGCGATGACTCCGAACAGGTCGCGATCGTCGCAACGGTCGTCCTATCCCGCGGCTACCTGCTCCATTTCGAAACACTCGATCACGTCACCGGCCTCGATGTTGTCGTAGTTCTCGAAGGCCATGCCGCACTCGTAGCCCTCCTTGACCTCGCGGACCTCATCCTTGAAGCGCTTCAGCGTCTTCAGGCTGCCCTCGTGAATGACGACATCGTCGCGCAGCAGGCGGACCTTGGCACCCCGCTTGACCACGCCCTCCGTCACCATGCACCCGGCCACCTTGCCGACCTTGCTGATGTTGAAGACCTCGCGGATCTGGGCGTTGCCGAGGAAACGCTCGCGCAGAATCGGTGCGAGCATGCCCTTGAGTGCGGCCGAGATGTCATCGATCACGTTGTAGATGATCGAATAGTAGCGGATGTCGACTCCGTCACGACGCGCCATCTCGCGCGCCTGCGGGTTCGCGCGGACATTGAAGCCGATGATCATGGCGTTCGACGCACGCGCAAGCGTCACGTCAGACTCGTTGATACCACCGACCGCGGCATGCAGCACCCGCACAGCGACCTCTTCGCCGCTGAGCTTCGTCAGGCTGCCGGTAATGGCTTCGAGCGATCCCTGCACGTCGGACTTGACGACAATGGGCAGCTCCTTGCTCTCGCCGGCGGCGATCTTGGAGAACATCTGCTCAAGCGACCCACGCGCAGAGATCTTGGCCTGGGCCTCACGCTGTTTCTGACGGCGGAATTCCGTAATCTGACGGGCCCGGTTCTCATTCTCGACCACGACGAACTGCTCGCCCGGAAGCGGCGTGCCCTGAAGGCCGAGAACTTCGATCGGCATCGACGGTCCCGCATCGCCCACGTTCTCGCTGCGATCCGTGATCAAGGCGCGAACGCGCCCCCATTCTGTGCCGGCCACGAAGATGTCGCCGACACGGATGGTGCCGCGTTGGACGAGCAGCGTGGCGACAGCGCCCCGGCCCCGTTCCAGGCGGGCCTCAATCACCGTACCGGTCGCCGGCCGTTCAGGATTGGCTTTGAGCTCCTGAATTTCTGCCTGCAGCAGGATCGCTTCTTCCAGCTTGTCGAGATTGGTCCTCTCCTTGGCCGATACTTCGACGGTCTGCACCTCGCCGCCGAGCTCCTCCGGCACGAGCCCATGCTGCAGCAATTCCTGCCGAATGCGCTGAGGCTTGGCATCCGGCTTGTCGATCTTGTTGATCGCGACGATGATCGGCACTTGCGCCGCTTTGGCGTGATGAACCGCCTCGATCGTCTGCTGCATCATGCCGTCATCGGCGGCCACGACGAGAATGACGATATCCGTCAGATTTGCGCCCCGTGCGCGCATTTCCGTGAATGCCGCATGGCCTGGTGTGTCGATGAACGTGATCCGTTGGCCGGACGAGCGCACCACCTGATAGGCACCGATATGTTGGGTGATGCCGCCGGCCTCGTGAGCCGCAACATCGGTATGCCGGAGGGCATCGAGCAGCGACGTCTTGCCGTGATCGACATGACCCATCACGGTCACGATCGGAGCGCGCGGTTTGAGCGTTGCAGGATCGTCGTCCTGGGCATCGAGGCCGATCTCGATATCGGCCGCGGCGACGCGCCGCACCCGGTGCCCAAACTCCGTGGCGACCAGTTCAGCGGTGTCCGCGTCGAGCGGTTGATTGATGGTGGCCATCACGCCCATCTTCATCAGCGCCTTGATCACATCGGCGCCGCGTTCGGCCATGCGATTGGCCAATTCCTGCACGGTAATCGTCTCGGGAACGATGACGTCGCGGATCACTTTCTGGCCCTCTGTTCGCAGGACCTGCGCCCGCTGCTTCTCCTTCTCCCGTGCTCGCCGGACGGACGCAAGACTGCGAATCCGCTCTTCGTTGCTGTCGTCGAGCGCTTGCACGATCGTAATCTTGCCGGCGCGCCGGCGGGGCTCGCCACGCCGCACGGCTGCGACCGGCTTTGCCGTCGAGAGCTTGCCGCCGGGGCGCTTGGCCCTCGCCGGAGCTTCCTCCTCATCCTCCGCCGCGGCAATGTCCTCGACCGCCTTCGCCGCTACCTTCCCGGGCCGCGCCGATACGGCAGCGGAGGGCTTCGCGGCAGCGGCGGCAGCGTCAGTCGGTTGCTCGACGGCATCGGCGGGAGCAGCCTCGGTCAGCTTCGCTCGAGCCTCGGCCTCGATCTTGGCGCTTTCCTCTTCTTCTCTGCGCCGCGCCTCCTCTTCTTGCTGGCGCCGCGCCTCCTCCTCAGCTTGCTTTTGCAGTTCGGCGTCCAATGCCCGCCGCTGCTCTTCGTCGCGTTTCGCGTCCTCGAGCGCCCGCAGGCGTGCCGCACGCTCGCCCGCGGTCAGGTGATGCAGTGCTGCCCGCTCTTCTGGGCCGAGATCCTCGTGCGCGGCGAGCTCGCCAAGGGCCGCGTCGGCCGTTACCTCGGTCATGCGGCCGCCAGCACCCGGCGCAAAGGTTCGCTTGCGCTTGACTTCGACCGCAACCGTCTTCGACCGGCCGTGCGGAAAGCTCTGTCGCACCTGACCCGCGTCCACGGTCTTCTTCAGCTCCAGCCGCCCGGGCCGCGAGAGCTTCAAGGGCTTCTTGGATTCTTCTTCGCTTGTGCTCGTCATTGGCCTTCCGTCCGTTCAGCCCATCGTATCCGTATCCAAGCCCGAAAGCCGGGCAGCGTCGACAAGAAGCCGCTCCGCGAACCGTCCTGGCGCCAGCGCGGCGTGGACGACGTTTTCGCGCCCGAGCGCGGCGGAGAGCTCGACCGCGGTGAGCTGCGCTAGCGTCGGCAGGTCGCCAGCCATCATCTTCAGCTTGCCGCGACCGTCTGCTGCACCGTCACTGGCAGCAACGAGGACGCCGACCCGTCCGGCCCGGAGCGCATCGCGCACCTTCTCGAAACCGCACACCACTTGCCCGGCCCGCCGCGCGAGACCGAGATGATCGAGGCAGCGCTGTCGCAGGAGACGCACGGTCCGTTCGAGCAGGTCCGAAGGCACGTCGGCGGAGCGGCGCGCGGCCTTGGCGAACTGCTTCTTGCCAATGGCGGATGTCAGCGCTGCCCTATCCGACTTCACCCACAGCCCGCGCCCCGGCAGCCTCCCCTGCACATCCGGAACGATCTCTCCCCCCGGTCCGATCACGAATCGGATCAGCGCGTCCTTCGGCAGGACCTCGCGCGTGACGATGCAGCGCCGCAACGGCCCCGACGACAACTCGGCCGCCAGATCGTCGGTGGACTCTGCCGTTTCCATCGCGTCCAGTCGATCCATCGCAATCAATGTCCTAAAAACCGTGCCTGTACCGCTCACTGAGCCGGCTTTGGCTCGGCGGGCGAGCCGCCCGGGTCCGTGAACCAATGGGCCCGCGCAGCCATGATGACGGCATTGGCGTCGGCCGTGCTTAGACCCGATCCGCGCAAGATACCATCCTGAGGGTCGACGAGCTCGTCGCTCGACAGGTCTGCAAGATCGTCCAGCGTCTTCACGCCGTGCTCACCCAATGTGACCAGCATCGCTGGCGTCAATCCTTCGATCGTCGCCAGCGAGTCGTCGACTCCCAGTTCGCGGCGGCGCGCCGAAAGCTTCTCGTTCTGCTCCTGCAGGAAGACACGCGCCCGCTCGCGCAACTCTCCCGCGACATCTTCGTCAAAGCCCTCGATGCTCGCCAGCTCTTCGACCGGAACGAATGCAACCTCCTCGATGTTGGTGAACCCCTCAGTCACCAGGAGATGCGCGATCACGTCATCGACATCGAGCGCGTCGATGAACATCTGCGAGCGTGAACGCATCTCTTCGGTGCGCCGCTCGGACTCTTCGTCTTCCGTCAGGATGTCGATGTTCCAGCCGGTCAGCATCGATGCCAGCCGGACATTCTGTCCCCGCCGGCCGATTGCGAGGCTCAGCTGGGTTTCCGGGACGACGACTTCGATGCGTCGATTTTCCTCGTCGAGCACCACCTTCGACACTTCCGCCGGCGCCAGCGCGTTGACGACAAACGTCGCCGGATCGTTTGACCAGGGGATGATGTCGATCTTCTCGCCCTGCAGTTCGCCGACGACGGCCTGAACGCGGCTGCCGCGCATGCCCACGCAGGCGCCGACCGGGTCGATGCCGCTGTCATTCGAGATGACGGCGATTTTCGCGCGGCTGCCGGGATCGCGTGCAACCGCCTTGATTTCAATGATGCCGTCGTAGATTTCCGGCACCTCTTGCGCAAACAGCTTGGCCATGAAATCCGGATGGGTTCGCGACAGGAATATCTGCGGTCCACGCGCCTCCTCACGGACGTCGTAGATGAGAGCGCGCACGCGGTCGCCGTTACGGAAGGTTTCGCGCGGCAACAGCTCGTCGCGGCGGAGCATCGCTTCGGCCCGGCCAAGGTCGACCGTGACGTTGCCGAACTCGACCCGCTTGACCAAGCCGTTCACGATCTCGCTCTTGCGCCCCTTGTATTCGTCGAATTGCCGCTTGCGTTCGGCTTCGCGCACCTTCTGGACGATGACCTGCTTGGCGGTCTGCGCGGCGATGCGGCCGAAATCGATCGGCGGTAGTTCGTCGATGATGAATTCGCCCTGCTTGATCTCCGGATTCAGGCGCTGCCCTTGCGCGAGCGTCAGCTGCGTCGCCTCGTTTTCCACGGTCTCGACGATCTCGCGGAACCGCATCAACCGAATCTCGCCGGTCTTGCGGTCGATCTTGGCGCGGATATCGTGCTCATGGCCGTACTTGGAGCGGCCCGCCTTCTGTATGGCTTGCTCCATCGCCTCCAAGACCTCGTCGCGCTCGATGCCCTTTTCGCGAGCGACGGCGTCAGCCACCTGCAGCAGCTCGAGTCTGGGAACGGCAATGGTCGTATCCATCGGAACCTCTTTGTGCATCCTCAATGCGCTGGGCCGGCCGCTGCGGCGATGAGCTCGTCGGTCAGGACGAGCTTCGCTCGCTGCAGATCGGTCAAAGCCAGCGCCAATTCACCTTCAGGCGTCGCCAACCGGACGTGATCGCCGTCGATCCCCATCAGGCGTCCCCGGAAGCACTTCCGGCCATCGACGGCCGTCCGCGTCTCCAGCTTCGCCTCGAAGCCGGCAAATCTGGCGAAGTGCTCCGGCCGCGTCAGCGGCCGATCGATCCCAGGCGAGCTCACTTCGAGCGTATAGGAGCCGGCGACCAGTTCCTCGACATCAAGCAATGCCGAGACGCTACGGCTGACTCGTGCGCATTCCTCGACCGAGAGCGGCGAGCGGTCAGTTCGTTCGATCATGATCTGGAGGACCGGCCGGTGGTGCCCCATGAAGAGCACGCGCACGATCTCGTACCCCGTCGCAGTCAGCGACGGAGCGATCAACCGCTCGACGGCTGCCGCCCTGTCCAAACCCAATCTATCCTCTACTCGTACATTCACCCCCGGCGATGCCGGGGATAACAAAAAAGGCGGGCTGTTGGCCCACCTTATTTTTGTCATTCTATCATCCAACGATCGGACGATCTTAACGACGGCTAATATAGGCAAGGAAAGCTCATTCGCAAGGATTTTCTGGGATCGGGCGCCGCGATCGTCGCTCAAAACGAAGAAAAATGGGCCGTCGACCGGCGGCGACGGCCTTGCGCTGATAGCGGGTCTCAACCCAGTCGGCCGGTGGATCGCGCCAATCCGACGGCCTCCTTGCAAGCCAAGAAAACTCAGCCCGATCGCTCAGATGTTGGAGCGTCCAACGGGTATACCCAGGGTCGTCCGTGGCGATCCGAAGTTCGGCGCTGTCGGCGAGCAGGTTCGCCAGGATCGCGAGATTGGCCGGCCCGACGAAGCGCCGTTTGGCATGTCGCGCCTTGGGCCATGGATCCGGGAACAGCAGGAACGCCCGGGTGATGGAGGCTTCAGGCAGGCTCGTCAGCAGGAGACGGGCGTCGTCATCGAAGATTCGAACATTCGTAAGTCCGAGCCGTTCGATATGGCGGAGCAGCGCGGCGATCCCGTTAACGAACACCTCCGAACCGATGAAGCCGACCTCGGGATGGCGGCGAGCCTGCTCAGCCAAATGCTCGCCGTTGCCAAAGCCGATCTCCAGCCACACCGCGCTTGGGCGGTGCGGAAAGAGCGCCATGGGATCGATCGTGTCGGCCTCGAGTGGCGGCGAAACCCGCAGGCGAGGGAGAAGTTGGGCGAGGAGGTTCTGACGGTGCGATGTCAGCCGCCGGCCGTGCCGTCGACCGTGCCAGTCTGGCCGACGGCATTCCGCTGCTCCGGCCATCGAACGACAGCGCAGCCGATGCCCTAGTGCAGTGCCGACCGCAGCCGATCGACGAGATCGACGCGCTCCCAGGAGAATCCGCCGTCGGCGTCGACCGCCCGCCCGAAGTGGCCGTAAGCAGCGGTCCGGGCGTAGATCGGCCGATTCAGGCCGAGATGCTCGCGGATGCCGCGCGGACTCAGGTCAACGAGATCGCCCAGCACCTTGACCAGGCGCTCCTCGCCGACCGTGCCGGTGCCGTGCGTTTCAACATAGACCGAAAGCGGCTTGGCGACGCCGATGGCATAGGACAACTGAATCGTGCAGCGTTCGGCAAGTCCGGCCGCAACGACATTCTTGGCCAGATAGCGCGCCGCATAGGCGGCTGAGCGATCGACCTTGGTCGGATCCTTGCCCGAAAATGCACCACCGCCGTGGGGCGCCGCACCGCCATAGGTGTCGACGATGATCTTGCGGCCGGTCAGGCCCGCATCCCCATCGGGACCACCGACGACGAATCGCCCGGTCGGGTTCACGTAGAACTCGTCCTCCGGGCACATCCAGCCAGCCGGCAGCGTGTTCACCACGTGCGGCCGCACGATCTCGCGCACCGCTTCCTGATCGAGATTCGGGCTGTGCTGCGTGGACACGACCACCGACGTGGCTCGCACGGGCATGCCGTTCTCGTAGAGCAGGGTGACCTGGCTTTTGGCGTCGGGCCCGAGCCCCGGTTCGGCTCCGGAGTGACGTGCCTCAGACAGAGATCGGAGGATGTTGTGCGCATAGTAGATGGGGGCCGGCATAAAATGCTCGGTCTCCCGGCAGGCATAGCCGAACATGATGCCTTGATCGCCGGCGCCTTCATCCTTGTTGCCCTTTGCGTCGACCCCCTGGGCGATATCGGGCGATTGCGGATGAATGAAGATTTCGATCCTCGCCTTCTGCCAATGGAAGCCCGGCTGTTCGTAGCCGATGTCCTTGATGGCATGGCGCACGACGCTCTCGAGAAGCTCGTTCGTCACGGACGCTGGACCGCGAGTTTCACCCGCGAGAAAGATCCGATTCGTGGTCGCCATCGTCTCGACCGCAACCCGCGAGTAAGGGTCCGCGGTGAGGTAGGCGTCGACGATGGCATCCGATACGCGATCGCAAACCTTGTCCGGGTGACCTTCCGACACCGATTCGCTGGTGAAGAGGTAGCTGCTTCGTGGCACGCGTCGATCCTTCCTTGGTCGTTGCGGAGTGGCCATGGCGACAATGCTGCCGCTCGGTCAGGCGTCGGCTCGTCGTGTCCTGCCAAGTGTCTTCGCCAACTCGAACACGCGTCGCCGCACCTGCGGATCCGTGATGCGATAGTATGCACGCACGAGCTCGAGCGTTTCTCGACGCGCCATCGGATCGGGCTCGAACGGCTCCGGGCGGGTTTCGGCAAAGCCACGCATCCGACTTGGCGTCTTCGCGGCGACGGTCGACGACATGTCCTCGAAAAAGTATGACACGGGAACGTCGAGCACGCGCGCCAAATCGAAGAGCCGGCTCGAGCCGATGCGATTGGCTCCGCGCTCGTACTTCTGCACCTGCTGGAAGGTGAGTCCAATGGCCTCGGCCAGCTTCTCCTGGCTCATCCCGAGCAACGTGCGGCGGAGCCGGACCCGACCGCCGACATGCACATCGATCGGGTTGGGATGTCCCATACTGGCCATGCGGCCGGAAGGCTTGCGACTTCGAGCCATAACGCGATCCGACCCCGAGAGTGGTTGGAGTTCGGCGGTGACTCTTAGAGACCAGGAACGGGACGGTCAACACGATAATCGGACGGTCATCCGGGCTATCGGCACGCTATTTCCACCGTCGCAGGGCGACCGCGGCAAGCGAGAAAACCGCAAGCAAGACAGCCGCCGCGGCATCGCCCCAACGCGCGTAAGGCGTCAAGTCGGGCAACGGCTCCGGCAAAGCCACGTCGACAACGGCCGGCTCGCCAAGCGGCGTTTGCGCGAGAACGCGGCCGTAGGGATCGATTGCGCCGGATATGCCCGTGTTCGCCACGCGGATCACAGGCAATCCCTCCTCGACTGCCCGCAACCTTGCGCTCGCGAAGTGCTGATAGGGACCGGTGCTGATGCCGTACCAGCCGTCGTTCGTGAGGTTGAGCAGCCATCGCGGTCGATCGGCGCGGTCGACGACCTGCCCGGGAAAGATGACCTCATAACAGATCAGTGGGCCGACCGGCGGCAACCCGGGCAATCGCAGAGTTCGCGGGCCCGGACCGGCCGAGAAATCCATGACCCCCGGCGTGAATTTCGACACGAATGGCAGATAGCGATGCAGCGGCACGTACTCGCCGAACGGCACCAGATGAAACTTGTCATACGTGCCGACGATGTCACCGGTGCGATCGACCACGGCCATGCTGTTCCAGATCTGCTTCAGGCGGCCATTGACGGATTCCGTTCTCAAGATCCCGGTAATCAAGGCGCCGTCTGCGGGTGCTGCCCCGGCGAGCGCCATACGCGCATCCGGGAACCACTCCAGGGGAAAGGGGGTCGCCGTTTCGGCCCAGATCGCGTGCGTAGCACGGTCATAGCCGGACGTCTCGGTGGTGAGGCGCAGATGGCGCGCAAAGACTTCCTCGCTGTAGCTCGCATCGCCTTTTCGGGCCGGATCGATATTGGCTTGAACGAGCCGCAGCCTGACCCCGGGAACGACATCATCGCCAGCACCCGAGAGCCGCAGCGATCCACCTGTCCAGATCGCAAGCAGCAGGATTCCGCCGACGGCGCAGGC
>Ga0187893_10006933_pt1 | contig 18988 bp, 19 predicted proteins | sample MA1701074metaG_FD_139574 | JGI IMG/M metagenome (GOLD analysis project Ga0187893, IMG submission 139574) | White microbial mat communities from a basaltic lava cave in the Kipuka Kanohina Cave System on the Island of Hawaii, USA - MA170107-4 metaG ... | reverse complement strand
GCACCGCGTCCTTCCGGACAGGCACCGGCTCGCCGTCTACAAAAACAACAACAACAACAAAAAAAACTCCTACAGCACGCACGAGAACTACCTCGTGGACCGGACCGTGCCTTTCAAGGCCATCGTCGCCGGTCTCACGCCCTTCTTCGTCACCCGCCAGATCTTCTGCGGCGCCGGGAAGCTCGGGGGGGAAGCCTCGTGGGACGAGCGCGGCCGGGTCGGCTATCAGCTGACCCAGCGAGCGGATTTCTTCGAGGCCGAGGTGGGCCTCGAGACCACCCTGAAGCGGCCGATCGTCAACACCCGCGACGAGCCGCACGCGGATCCGGAGAAGTATCGGCGGCTGCACGTGATCGTGGGGGACGCGAACATGTGCGAGGTCGCGAGTCTGCTGAAGGTAGGGACCACCGCCATCGTCCTCAAGATGATCGAGGATCAAGACGTTCCGGATCTGGCGCTCGCCTCGCCGGTGCCGTCGCTGCACGAGGTGTCGCGCGATCTCTCCTGCAGCGCGCTCCTTCGGATGGTGGACGGTCGCAAGCTGTCGGCGATCCAGGTCCAGTGGGAGTACCTCGAGCGGGCCAAGAAGTACGTCGAGCAGGAGGACACCACCTCGGACAACCTCGAGGTGCTCGAGCGTTGGGAGGCGGTGCTCACCGGGCTCGAGGACGACCCGATGCAACTGTCGCGTGAGCTCGACTGGGTCGCCAAGCATCGCCTGCTGGAGGCGTACCGGGAGCGCCACGGCCTGGATCCGTCGGATCCGAAGCTGCGACTGATCGACCTGCAGTACCACGACGTCCGCCGGGACAAGGGCTTGTACCATCGTCTCGCCGCGTCGGGGCAGGTCGAGCGCCTCGTCTCCGAGGAGGAGATCGAGCGCGCAGTGATGGAGCCTCCGGAGGACACACGCGCCTACTTCCGTGGGCGGTGCATCGCCCGCTACCCGGACGCGATCACCGCGGCGTCGTGGGACTCGATGATCTTCGACGTCGGGGCCGAGGCGCTCCAGCGGATCCCCATGCGCGAGCCGCTCCGGGGCACCAAGGCCCACGTGGACGAGTTGCTCGAGCGCGCGGAGGACGCCTCGACGCTGGTCGAGCTCCTTCGCTCCTAAACCCCGATCGGTTTCGAAGGCACCGCCCACCGCTAGAATGGCGTGTTCACCCGAGCGACAGGGGACCGATCGTGCCGCAAGAGCAGGAGCAGAAGAAGACGCAGAAGCGGTCCGGTGGCGCCGGCGGCGAGGACGCCGGACAGGTCTCCTCTGCGACCAAGGGCGAGAAGCTCAAAGAGGAGATGGACGACATCCTCGACGAGATCGACTCGGTCCTGGAGGAGAACGCGGAGGAGTTCGTCAAGTCGTACGTCCAGAAGGGCGGGGAATGACCGACAGCCCCGCCGTGCCGACGAGCACCGCCGGCGGCCCGATCGGCGCGAACCCCAGCTTCTTCGACCTCCTCCGGCGAACCCGCCCCGAAGCCATCCCGATCGCCTCGTTCCCCGAGGCGGCCACCCTTCCGCACGGAACCACCGTGGTCGGGCTGAAGTTCGCCGACGGGGTCGTGTTCGCGGGCGATCGCCGCGCGACCGAGGGATATGCCATCGCCGACGACAAGATGGAGAAGGTGTTCGAGGCCGACCGATTCTCGGTCATCGCGATCGCGGGGGCGGCCGGACAGGCCGTCGAGATCGTCAAGCTGTTCCAGCTCGAGCTCGAGCACTACGAGAAGATCACGGGCGACCGCCTGTCGCTCGAGGGCAAGGCGAACCGGCTCGGGCAGATGATCCGGTCGAACTTCCCCCTGGCGATCCAGGGGCTCGTGGTCGTGCCGCTGTTCGGCGGCTACGACGAACGGCGGAGCCAGGGCCGCATCTTCTTTTACGACGCGACGGGCGGACGGTGGGAGGAGGACGACTTCCATACGACCGGCTCGGGCGGGCGACCTGCGAAGAGCTCGCTGAAGAAGCGCTGGCGACCGGGGTTGGATCGCGCCGGCGCGATCCGCGTCGGCGTCGAGGCGCTCGTCGATGCCTCGCAGGAGGACGCCGCCACTGGCGGCGTGGATGCCGCTCGGGGGATCTACCCGACGGTCATCGCGGTGACGTCCGAGGGTGCGGAGACCGTCGGGGACGACGAGGTGCGCGCCGCATACGAGGCTGTCGTCTCGGGAGGTGGGTCGTGAGCTTCATGCCGTACGTCCCGCCCGAGCAGCTCATGAAGGACCGCTCCGAGTTCGCGCACAAGGGGATCGCGCGAGGCAAGTCGGTCGTTGGGCTCGAATTCGCGGACGGCGTCCTGTTCATCGCGGAGAACCCCAGCGCGACGTTGCACAAGATCAGCGAGGTCTACGACCGCATCGCGTTCGCCGGGGTCGGCAAGTACAGCGAGTTCGAGGACCTCCGCATCAGCGGCGTTCGCCTGGCCGACCTCCGCGGCTACTCCTACGGCCGGGAGGACGTTCGGGCGAGGGATCTCGCCAACGCCTACTCGCAGGCGCTCTCGACGATCTTCACCCAGCAGATGAAGCCGTACGAGGTCGAGATCCTCGTCGGCGAGGTCGCCTCCGATGGCGGACACAACGAGATCTACCACGTGCTGTTCGACGGGACCGTGACCGACGAGCACGAGTTCGTGGCGATCGGCGGTCACGCCGACGAGGTCGCCACCTCGATCAAGGCCGCCTACCGGCCGGTGTGGGATCTGCCGACCGCGGTTCGCGAGGCGGTGAAGGCCCTGTCCGCGGCCGAGGGCGGGGAGGTGGTGGCGGCTCAGCTCGAGGCCGGCGTGCTCGACCGAACGACCGAGCAACGTCGCAAGTTCCGGCGGCTGCCCGAGGAAGAGGTCGCGGCGATCCTCGCGGACTGACCCCGAGGCCGGTGCCCGGGAGGCTGGAACCGCCCGGTCCTTCGGGGCGTCCTTGAGCTGACTTCTCCGGTAAGGGGCTCGGATGCGGCACCGAACACGCTTCGGGATCATCGCGCTGGTTGTGGCGAGCGCATGTACGACGGGAAGCGGCTCGCCCGGGCCCCCGGAGTCCCCTTCCGCCAGCGCGTCGCCGTCGTCGTCATCGACGCCGGCCATCGAGACGTTGGCGGAATTGGTGCTGGTGGCCGATCTGACGCGAGCCCCAACGCGGTTGGCATGAGGTGCTCTTCGTGCCGTTCGGATCGGCCCATGACGAGCTCGGGTTCGTCCCCGGGAACGAATCGGTCCCCGTAAGCCCACGCTCGTTCGCGCTCGACTGTGGTTCGGCCCCGCTGGTGTGGATCACCGACAACGCGAAGAACCGGATCGTTCAGTTCGTCGCGCTCTCACCGAGTGAGCTCCTCGAGTCGATCCATGTGCGAGAGGGCTTCCGCCTCCGGGACCTGGCCCTTCGAGGCTGTGGCGATCTCTGGGCGATCCTCGACGAGACGGAAGGGGCGATCGCACCGATCGGCCGCCTGGGTCCCGGCCGACGACTCCTCTTGACGGACGGTGCGAACCGTCTGTACGCGCTCGCCCTGTTCGGTTCCCAGGGCTCGCTCGAAGTCTCGAGTCCGGGAAGCATCACCCAAGATCAGCCCGAGCTCGCCGGGATCTGGCGCGTCGACGCTGAAACCGGGATCGTAGCGGCGGAGCCCGGACTCTTCGTCCCACCCGTCTCGGCGCGCGACCCCACCTGGATCGGCGTCGAGAGCCATGACGGTCGCACGTGGACCGTGACGTGGTCGGACGCCGCCGGGCCGCTCGCGACCCGGGAGCTGCGGATCCGCCTGATCGGCGGCGACGGGGAGCGGATCCCGGTCGTCGCGGGCATCCTCCCCCAGACGAGGACGACGACCGGGATCGCGGCCTTCGTGCAGGTCTCGAGCAACCGGGGTGGCCGAGGCGGCGACTGGTACCTCGAGATACCTGCCGATCCACGCGGCAGGATCGTGTTCGAGCGGTTGCCGGAGGGCGGCGCCTACTCGGATCAGGCGCGCCATCTGGCGTTCGGTGGCGATGGGCGCCTCTACGTGATGGTCACCGACCCTGATGGGATCTGGATCCTGGCCCACTAGTACGCAAGCCGAGCGTTCCCCCGGTCGTGCCTCCCAGCTGAACCCCCGCTGAGGCCTACACTCGGACGATGGATAGGCGCATCTTCGGGATCGAGAACGAGTACGGCGTCACGTGCACGTTCCGAGGGCAGCGCAGGCTGTCACCCGACGAGGTCGCCCGCTACCTGTTCCGGCGCGTCGTGCACTGGGGACGGTCGTCCAACGTGTTCCTGGAGAACGGCGCACGGCTGTACCTGGACGTCGGCTCCCACCCCGAGTACGCGACGCCCGAGTGCGACGCGATCGACGACCTCGTGGCGCACGACAAGGCGGGGGAGCGGATCCTCGAGGCCCTGCTCGCCGCGGCCGAGGTGCGCCTGCACGAGGAGGGCATCAGTGGTCAGGTCTACCTGTTCAAGAACAACACCGACTCCGCCGGCAACTCGTACGGGTGCCACGAGAACTATCTGGTCGCCCGCCAGGGCGAGTTCGCCAGGATGGCCGACCTGCTGATCCCGTTCTTCGTTACGCGGCAGGTCTGGTGCGGGGCGGGCAAGGTGCTCCACGGTCCCCGAGGCGCCGTCTACTGCATCGCCCAGCGCGCCGAGCACATCTGGGAGGGGGTGTCGTCCGCCACCACGCGGTCGCGCCCGATCATCAACACGCGCGACGAGCCGCACGCCGACGCGGAACGCTTCCGCCGGCTCCACGTGATCGTCGGCGACTCGAACATGTCCGAGTTCACGACGTGGATGAAGATCGGGATCACCGATCTGGTGATCCGGATGGTCGAGGCCAACACGGTCATGCGCGACCTATCGCTGGAGAACCCGATCCGAGCCATCCGCGAGATCAGCCACGACGTCACGTGCCGGAAGAAGGTCCGCCTGGCGAACGGGCGCGAGCTCTCCGCGATCGAGGTGCAGGAGGAGTACTACGAGCGCACCGAGCGGTTCCTCGAACGCCGCGGCGCGGACCCCAGGTCCAAGCAGCTGTTGCGGGAATGGCGCGACGCGCTCGACGCTCTGATCCTCCAAGAGCCCGAACGGCTCGTGCGCAAGGTCGACTGGGTCGCGAAACGCATGCTGCTCGAGAGGTACCGCGAGCGCCACGACCTCCCGCTGTCACACCCGCGGATCGCGCTGCTCGACCTCGCGTACCACGACGTCAACCGCACGCGCGGCCTCTACTACCTGCTCGAACGCTCGGGCAAGATGGAGCGCGCGGTGTCGGAGAAGGACATCCAGCGAGCGATGCGCGAACCGCCTCAGACGACCCGCGCCAAGCTCCGGGGGGACTTCATCCGCCACGCGAAGCAGAAACGGCGCGACTACACGGTCGACTGGGTGCACCTCAAGCTCAACGACCAGGCGCAGCGAACGGTCCTGTGCAAGGACCCGTTCCGCTCCGCCGACGAGCGCGTCGAGCAGCTGATCGCACACATGTGACCATCTCGCTTCGATCAGGGCCGGTCGCGGCGCCAACGCCCGGAGCGCTCGGCCATCCGGCCTGCGACGATCCCGGCCGCCCCGGCGGCGAGGAAGAACACGGGATCGTCGGCCGGCGAGCGGCCCATCGACTCCACCTCGATCCCCGCGCGTTCCAGCTCGTCCAGCGCGGGTGCGCCATCCGCCTCCACGAGCTGATGCCGTTCCTCGAGCCGCCGACCTCGCAGGGCGTCCCACACACGCCCCCGATCGTCTCCACCCAGGACCGGCACCACCACGTTCGCCGGCACGGTACACACGCGCTCCAAGATCGTGAGCGAATGATGGGAGATCCCGTTGTGGCGCGGCCGCCGATCCACGAACGAGATCCGAAGCGCCGCGACCGGCTGGCCGCCGAGCGCCCCGACCGCGTTCAGCGCCTCGCCGCTCCCGAGCGCGCTCACCCCCCACGTCGTGTCGGTCCCGAGGTTCCCCGGCCCGTCAGCGACCACGACCACGTCCGCCCCGAGCACCGCGGTCGCGGCGAGCAGTCCCGTCCATATCGTCACGGCCTCGAGCTCGCCGCCCGAGGCCTGCCCCGTGGTCACGAACCCGGCGAGCAGCCCCGCCTCCCGAAGCGTCGGCACGAGCCGTGAGAGCGCGCCCATCAACGCCGCCCCGTCGGTCATGACGTAGACGACCCGCTGAGCTCCCGCGGCTCTGGCCCCTGCGGCGATCGGACCGAGCATCGAATGCAGCGGGGCGCATACGACCGGAGTCCCCGCCAGGCCGGGCGCGCCCTCGAGCTGCTCGCGATGGGTCTCCTCGACGCTCGCGACCACGGGCTGAAGCGGCGTGTAGCGAGCCTTCATCACGCGACCGGCGTCCGCGACCTCCGTGGACGGCGCCTCCACGAGGGACACCACGAGATGGAACCCACCCGTGCCCAGTCCGAGCGCGACCGCGCTGGTGTTCAGGAGCACCAGATCGCCTTCGCCGACCACACCGACCAGCTCCGGGAAGGCCAACGCGCTCGCGCGCCCGCCGTCGACCTCCACATCGAGCTCGACCGCGCCCGGGCGCTCCGCCACGACCCTGACGACCCTGCCCCGCCGCAGGCGCACGCGGGATCGGACCGGCGACATGGCGGAAGTATGATGCCGCGCGCATGCACCCGCTCGAGCGGTTGGTCAACCTCGTGGCGCTCCTGCTCGAGTCGCGGCTCCCGCTGACGTTCGAGCAGATCCGATCCAAGCTCACCGAGGGCTATGGGCACGGGGACCTCGCGTCGGCCAAGCGGATGTTCGAGCGCGACAAGGACGTCCTGCGCGACATCGGCGTTCCGATCGAGGTGGTGGCAACCGACGCGTGGGAGGTGGAGCAGGGTTACGCGATCGACAAGGAACGCTACTACCTGCCCGAGATCGCGTTCACGCCCGAGGAGGTCTCCGCGCTGTTCGTGGCCGTGCGATCGGGCGGCGACGTCTCCGCGGAGGACGCGGTCCGCAAGCTGCTGTCGGGGGCCGAGGGCGGGATCCTCGCGAGCTTCGGCGGATCCGGGCTCGCCGGGGGCCCCGATCCGCACCTCCGACAGGCGGCCGAGGCCGTCGCGGGCCAGCAGCAGGTGCGTTTCGAGTACCGAACGTCGCGCGGCGAGCGATCCGAGCGCCAGGTCGATGCGTTCGGGCTGGCCGTGCGCGCCGGACACTGGTATCTCGTCGGCTCGGACCGGGACCGCGGTGAGATCCGTTCGTTCCGACTGTCCCGGATCTCCGGCGGCATGACCATCCGCGGCGAGGGGAGCGCCCCGCCGGAAGGGTTCCGCGCCGCCGACCACGTGCAGGCCGGGCCCTGGGGTCCCGGCGAGCCCGAGAGCGAGGCGACCGTCGCGTTCTCGGCCGACGTGGCCTGGTGGGCGACCGGCGGCATCCCCGGGAGCGAGGTCGTCTCGACCAGACCGGACGGGTGGGTCGAGATCCGTGTTCCCGCGCAGCCGGGGCAGAGCCTCGCGCCGTGGGTCCTGTCGTTCGGCCCGGACGCCGAGGCGGTCGATCCGCCGGAGCTCCGCGCCGAGGTCATCGAGCGCCTCGAGGCGATCGTTGGCTCCTGAGCCGGTCCGGCGGGGCACGGCGGCTCGCCGCACGCCGCCGAAGGCGGCCGAGCGGCTGCGCCGACTGCTGGTGGTGGTCCCGTACCTCGTGCGGCATCCGGGCACCGGCGTCTCCGAGGCTGCCGGCCTGTTCGGAACCTCCGAGGCCAACCTGCTCGCCGATCTCGACCTGTTGTTCGTGTCGGGCCTGCCCCCGTACGGCCCGGGCGACCTCATCGACGTCGATATCCGGGACGGGCGCATCTGGATCGGGATGGCCGACTACTTCGCCCGTCCGCTTCGGCTCACCAGGAGCGAGGCGCTCGCGATCTACGTGCGGGCCACCGCGCTCGCCGGCGTGCCGGGGCTGAAGGAGGCCCCCGCGCTCTCGAGCGCGCTCGCCAAGCTCGCCGAGGGCCTGGGGACCGACGCGCTGGGGGAGCTGCCCGAACGCGTCGAGGCCGCCGCCGGCCGCTCCGTCGAGACGCTCGGGACCTTGCGCGACGCCGCGGCCGCCCACGAACGCCTGCGGATCCACTACTACGCAGCCTCGGGAGCCGAAGCCACCGAACGAGCGATCGATCCGGAGGAGGTCTTCTTCGCGATCGGAAACTGGTACGTCACGGCGTGGGATCACCGCTCTGGTCAGGAGCGGCTCTTCCGCGCCGATCGGATCCGCTCGGCCGTGGCGACCGGTGAGCGGTTCGAGCCGCGGGGGCTCCAGGGGGCCGGCCGGCCCCTGTACACGCCGGGGCGCGACGACGTCCCCGTCACGCTTCGCCTCGGTCCGGATGCGCGCTGGGTGGCCGAGTACTACGAGACGGTGCGCGAGACCGAGCTCGATGGCGGAGAGCTGGAGATCGAGCTCTCGGCGGGCCGGCTCGAATGGCTCGAACGCCTCCTGCTCCGCCTCGGCACGAACGTCCAGGTCGTGGCCCCCGCCGAGCTGAAAGACCGTGTTCGCGAGCTCGCCGGCCGTACCCGGAAACGATACGGATAGGGTAGTCCCTACGTACATCGGGGGACTCAAGCGTCGCGCGGTCGGGTCCGATACCACCCGTGTCATGACCACCATCCGGACCACGTGCCCCCGATGTGGAGAGGTCGACATGGGTCCCGAGTCGATCCTGCTCCAGGTCCTGCGGGGCGGCCGAGAAGGCACCTACCGCTTCGAGTGCCCGACGTGCATGGAGTCGGTGGAGAAGCGCGCAGACCGCAAGATCGTGGCCCTGCTGGTCTCGGCCGGCGTCGACGTCGCGGGCCGCGGCGGATCCGGCACCCCGGACCTGTTCGAGGACGAGCAGCCCTCGGTCGAGGATCCGCGCGGGCCGCTGCCGACCGGGCCGGCATTCACGATCGACGACGTCATCGACTTCCACTTCCGCCTCCTGGATGACGCGTACATCCGGGAAGCCTTCGCCGCCGAGTAGCACGAGCGGCGTTCGCCCACCTGCGATCCTCGTGTTTCGACTAGCATCCCCGCGTGACCGGTCCTGCCGTCGTCTGGCTCGTCGTCGGGCTCCTCACGGTGACGGTGGTCCTCGCTCTCTCCGTGGCGTTCGTCCGACATCTCATCGTCCTGTATCGCGCCCTCGCCCGTTTCCAGGACGAGGTCGGCCCGATCGCCCACCAGATCGGCGAGCAGGCGTATCGGGCGTCCCCGGCCGCCCGCGACCGCTCGCAGACCGGTTCGGAGGCGCCGCCCTAGGTCGGCGGTAGGATGAGCGTTCCGGGGTGAAGCTCCGGGCCCGAACGCCCAGGCCGAGGCGGGATCCGAATGTTCAACATCAGCCCTCAGGAGCTCCTGCTCATCCTCGCGATCGCGCTCATCGTCGTTGGCCCCCAGCGTCTGCCGGCCCTCGGCCGTTCCATCGGCAAGGGGCTGCGCGAGATCCGGAAGGCGCAGGAGGATGTGAAGCAGACGATCCGTGTGAACCTGGACGACGATCCGCCGGAGGGCAGCCGTCCTGCTGTTGCGAGCGCGACCGAGCCACCGGCCGTGGCGCAACCCACGTCGCAATCGGACCCGGCCCCCGCCGCTTCCGAGCCGCTGGCGGCCGATGAGGTCCGCGAGATCTCGCGCTCGCTCGGACGCGGGCTCGCGGAGCTTCGGCGCGCGCGCGAGGAGGTCCAGCGCTCGTTCCGCGTTGATCTGAACGGCCCAGCGGGCCCGAAGTCACCGGCGACCGATCCTCCGGAGCCGGCCGCCGGATCGCCCGGCGAGGAGCCGGCCGGGGGCTGAGCTCGAGATCTCGCGATGAAGCTGATCCCGGAGCGACTGCGCCGTCGAACCGCCGGCGACGACCTCGAGGAGGGCTCGATGTCGCTCGTCGAGCACCTGACGGAGCTCCGACGCCGGCTCGTCGTCTCGCTCCTGGCGCTCCTCGCGGGTGCCTTCGTCGGTTGGTTCCTCTACGACCCGGTGATCGACCTGCTCACCGAGCCGTACTGCGACTACCTGGAGACGGTGCCGCCCGATCTCCGAGCAACGCAGGAGTGCGCGCTCTCCTTCTTCGGGGCCCTCGAGCCGGCGCTCATCAAGCTGAAGCTCGTGCTGTTCCTCGGGCTGTTCGTCGCGCTGCCCGTCGTCCTGTACCAGCTCTGGGCGTTCGTGGTGCCGGGGCTCACGCGCCGGGAGCGGCGGCTGGCGATCCCGTTCGTCCTGTCCGCGGTGTTCCTGTTCGCGCTGGGCGCGGCGTTCGCGTACTGGACCCTGCCCAAGGCGCTCTCGTTCCTGCTCGGGTTCGCCGGGGACCAGTTCGCCCCGCTCCTGGCGGGGGACAAGTTCCTGTCGTTCGTGATGGTGGTCGCCCTGTCGTTCGGTCTCGCCTTCGAGCTGCCGGTCGCGCTCGTGTTCCTGGTCGTCGCCGGGGTGTTGTCGACGGAGCAGCTGCGGCGATGGCGACGGAGCGCGATCTTGTTCATCGCGATCTTCGCGGCCGTGATCACGCCGAGCTCGGACCCCTTCACGATGCTCGCGATGACGATCCCGATGGTGCTGTTCTATGAAGCCGCTATCCTGGTGGGCCGTCTCATGAAGCGATAGGTGATCGACCGTGGCGATCAAGGGGAAGAGCAAGAGCCGCAGCACGAGGGCGGTCACCCGCGGGCCCAAGCCCGCCTATCAGCCCGTCCGGCGACCGCTCCTGGCCCGCCGCGGCCCCTGGCTGGTGCTCGCGGGGGTCGTCGGCACCCTCGTGGTGATCGGGCTCGTCTGGGGCTTCATCGCCGAGGGCAACGCGAACGAGCGGGAGGAGATCGAGCGGCGGATGGCGGATGCGATCGCTCAGTACCAGGGGGAGCTCGAGCCCATCCTGAACTCGGTCGGCCAACCCGTCCCTCCGCTCGGGTTCGAGGCCTTCGCGTCCTTGACCCAGGCCGTCACGGACCTCGAGGACGAGTCGCTCGACCCGTCCGCGGACCGCAGGGCAATCGTGACGAGGGCCGATGACACGATCGGGTTGGCGGGGACCGCACTCGGGGCGTTGGAGGGGCTCGACGAGCTCGAGCTCATCCAGGGCAAGGGCTTCTCCGAGGAGTTCGTCCTGTACGTCATCAACTCGAAAGCCCAGCTGATCCGCTCGATGCGCCTGTTCCGGGAGGCGGCCGAGCTCGTCAAGCTCGCTGCCGACGCCGAGGGACGCCAGCGAGCGATCCTCGTGGCTCGCGCGCGCGGCGTCCTCGACGTCGCGACGGAGCTCTTCGGGCGGGGGTACTCCGACTACCTCGAGGCGCAGTCCAAGGCTCGTCTCGTCGATGCGGACGGTATCCCGACGAGCACCGGCTCCTGAGATGACCGCCGGCCTCCTCCTCCTCCACGCCTGGCCGCTCGACGCCCGCATGTGGGAACCGCAGGCCGCGGCCCTGCCGGCGAGCGTCGCGGTCGCCACGCCGAACAACCCTGGGTTCGGCGGCGCAGAGCCGGCCGGCGAGGTCATGACGATGGCGGCGTCCGCCGAGCGCGCGATCGCGGAGCTGGATGCGGCGGGCATCGAGCGCGCGGTGGTGTGCGGTCTGTCGATCGGTGGCTACGTGGCGTTCGAGATCTGGCGGCGGGCGCGGTCCCGGGTCGCCGGGCTGGTGCTCGCGAACACGCGGGCCGTCGGCGACTCCGAGGAGGCCGCATCCGCCCGTCGTTCGCTCGCCGCGCGGTTGCGCAGCGAGGGCAACGTGCTCGCCGATGCGCCCCCTCCGCTGCTCGCCGAAGACGCGACGCAGGACCTCGTGGAACGGGTGCGAGCCTGGATCGCGGACCAGCCGGCGGAGGCGATCGCGGCCGCGCTGCTCGGCATGGCGGAACGGCCGGACTCGACCCCCGATCTCCCGACGATCGACGTGCCGACGCTCGTGATCACGTCGGACGCGGACCGTCTCATCGCCCCCGAGATCTCGGCCGAGATGGCGTCGCAGATCCCGAACGCCAGGCTCGAGACGATCGCGGGCGCGGGGCACCTGAGCAACCTCGAGGCTCCGGCATCGTTCAACGCGATGCTCGTCGAGCACCTCGCCGCCTGCGGCATCGGCTGAGCGACCGCCCGAGCCGGGTCCCCCCAGGGTCCGGGTTCGGGCGGCCCGTAGACTCGACGGACATGGTCGACACCTCGCGCTTCGCCGGTCGGTACCCGTTCGCGCTCGACGATTTCCAGATCCGAGCGATCGATGCGCTCGCGGACGGGGGCTCCGTGCTGGTCGCCGCGCCGACGGGCGCCGGCAAGACCGTGGTCGCCGAGTTCGCGATCGACCGCGCTTTCGACCTCGGCGGCAAGTGCTTCTACACGACGCCGCTCAAGGCTCTGTCGAACCAGAAGTTCGGCGATCTCGTCGCCCGGCTCGGCGCCGCGAAGGTGGGCCTGCTCACCGGGGACAACGCGATCAACGGCGATGCCCCCATCGTCGTGATGACCACGGAGGTCCTGCGCAACATGCTGTACGAGCGGAGCGGAACGCTCGACGGGCTCGTCACCGTGGTCATGGACGAGGTGCATTACCTCCAGGACCCGTACCGCGGGGCCGTGTGGGAGGAGGTGTTGATCCACCTGCCGCTCTCCGTCTCGGTCGTGTGCCTGTCGGCCACGATCTCCAACGCCGAGGAGTTCGGCGAGTGGATCGGCACGCTTCGAGGGCCCACACGTGTCGTGGTCGAGGAGCGGCGGCCCGTGCCGCTCGAACACCACTACCTGATCGGGACGGACCTGCATCCCATGCACGTCGACCAGGACGGCGGACCCGCGCCGAACCCATACATCGTCTCCCTCGATCGCCAGGAGGTCCGCTACAAGACCTACTACCGGCGAGGCAGCGGGACCGCCCAGCACCATCGGATCGCCCGTCCGAGGGAGGGGCATCGACGCGTGTTCGTCCCCCGCCGCGAAGAGGTGGTCGAGGTCCTGTCGGAGCAGGGGCTCCTGCCGGCCATCTACTTCGTCTTCAGCCGGGCGGGCTGCGACCGCAGCGTCGAGTGGCTGATGGGCTCGGGCGTCCGTCTGACCACGCCGGAGGAGGCGACGCGCATCCGCGACTTCGCCGAGATGCGGGTCGCCTGGATGGACGACGAGGACCTGAAGACGCTCGGGTTCTACGGGTTCGCCGACGCGCTCGCGGCCGGGATCGCGGCGCACCATGCGGGGATGCTCCCGGTGTTCAAGGAGACGGTAGAGGAGCTGTTCGAGGCCGGCCTCGTCAAGGTGGTGTTCGCGACCGAGACGCTCTCGCTCGGCATCAACATGCCGGCTCGGTCCGTGGTGATCGAGGACCTCTGGAAGTTCCAGGGCGAGCGGCACGAGCTCCTCACGCCGGGCGAGTACACGCAGCTCACGGGCCGAGCCGGGCGACGAGGCATCGACGAGCTCGGTCACGCGGTCGTGGTGTTCCAGCGCCAGGTTCCGTTCGAGCGGGTCGCGTCGCTCGCGTCCACGCGCACGTACGAGCTGACGTCCTCGTTCCGGCCCTCGTACAACATGGCGGTCAACCTCGTGCGGAACTACACCCGCGAAGAGGCGCACCATCTGCTGAACTCGTCGTTCGCGCAGTTCCTCGCCGACCGGGGGATGGTAGCGCTCGAGCGACAACTCGAACGCGACAAGGCGTCCCTGGCCGGGTACCTGGAGCAGATGCGCTGTCACCTGGGCTCGTTCGAGGAGTACTGGAACTTGCGCCAGCGAGCGGAGCGGATCCGTGAGCAGGCTCGAACCGGCCGCGAGCGCGCTCGAGCCGACGCCGTCCGAAGCGCGCTCGAGTCGCTCCGCCCGGGGGACGTCATCTTCGTCCCCCGGGCCAAGCGCCGTGGGCTCGCGGTGGTCCTGTCCAGCCGGGACGGGCGGCCGACCGTCCTGGCCCAAGATCGCCGGTACTTCCGCCTGGCGGCCCGGGACTTCGACGACCCCCCGCTCGCGCTGACGAGGATCGCGATGCCCCGCTCGGGGAGCGTTCGGAGCGCGAGGTATCGGCGCGACCTGGCGGCCAAGCTCGTCGCGCTCGAGGTCCGCGCCCCGAAGCGGCCGAAGCGTCTGGTCGACGACCAGGCGCGCAGGCAGGCCGAGCAGATCGACCGGCGAGCCGAGGACCACCCCTGTCACCGTTGCCCGGACCGCGCGAAGCATGAGCGCTTGGCGACCCGAGCCACACAGCTCGAGCGGCAGATCGCGGGTGTGGAGCGGCGCATCCGAACGCGTACCGAGACCCTGGCTCGCCAGTTCGAACGCGTCCTGGAGGTCCTGGACGACCTCGGATACGTCCGCGGGTTCACGATCTCGCCCAAAGGGCGGATGCTCGCCCGCGTGTACGGCGAGGGCGACGTGCTCGTCGCAGAGGCCCTCGCGGGCGGCGTCCTCGACGGTCTCGAGCCGCCCGAGGCGGCCGCCGTGATCTCGACCATCGTGTTCGAGTCGCGCGAACGCGTCCCCCCTGCGGCCGAGATGCCCAACGACGTCACCGCCCGACGCTTCGGACAGCTCCAGGCGATCTGGCGTCGGGTTCGACAGGCCGAGGACCGGCACGACGTGGAGCTCTGCCGGGAGCTCGACGGCGGGTTCGCCGAGCCCGCCTATCGCTGGGCGGACGGCGATCCGCTCGAGGAGGTACTCGAGCGGACCGGCATGTCGCCGGGTGACTTCGTCCGGACCTGCAAGCAGCTCCTGGACCTGCTCCGTCAGATCCAGGAGATCGCGTCACCCGAGACCGCGGAGGTCGTGCATCGCGCGGCCGACGCGGTGAACCGGGGCGTCGTCGCCTACACGGGCGTCTGACGCTCCGGAGCCCCGAGAGCGGTCCCGCCGGTAGGATGCTGCGCCATGACATCGCCGTTCGGCGAGCTCACGGTCATCGTCAACCCCCACGCGGGCAAGCGACACGTCGGGGAGGAGATCCCCGAGCTCGAACGCACGCTGCGCTCCCGCGGGCTCGCATACCGGCTCCTGCGCACCGAGGGTCCGGGCGACGCGACGCGGTTCGCGCGCGAGGCGCTCGAGGCAGGTGGCCGGTTCCTGGTTGCGGTCGGCGGTGACGGCACCGTCCACGAGGTCGTGAACGGCATGTTCGACGGCGAGGGCAAGCCGCTGATCCCCGATGCCGTCCTCGGTGTCGTCGCGGCCGGAAGCGGATGCGACTTCATCCGCACGTTCGGGCTGCCGGGTGACGCGACGCGCGCCTGCCATCACCTCACCGGCGACAACACGTACCCGCTCGACGTCGGCAAGATCACCTACACGACCGAAGTGGGGGAGCGGGCGGTCCGCTACTTCGTGAACATCGCCGAGGTCGGCCTCGGAGCGGCGGTCGCCGCCCGCGCCGAACGCATGTCACCTCGGCTCGGGCGATCGAAGTACTTCGTCGGCTTCTGGCTCACGTTGCCCCGGTTCAAGCTCGCCCAGGTGCGGGCCGTCGCAGGGCGCAAGACCTACGAGGGTTCGGCGTACCTGGTCGTCGTCGGGAACGCCCAGTACTACGGGGGCGGGATGAAGATCTCGCCCCGCTCGTATCCGGGGGACGGCGTGCTCGACGTCTTGATCTTCAAGGGGCCGAAGTCCGATTCCTTCACGATGCTGCCGAAGATCTACCGGGGGGAGCACCTCCCACACGACCACGTGGAGGAGTTCCGGGTCAAGTCGGAGCTCGTGGTCGAGGCCGATCGGCCGCTTCCCATCGAGTCCGACGGCGAGGTGCTGGGGTCGACACCGGTGACGTTCGAGGTCCTGGCCCAGCCCATCCAGATGAAGCTGTGAACGCCGAGACGTTCGCCGAGCGCAGGCGGCGGGCAGGAGATGCCGCCGAGGCAGCGGGGCTGGCGGGCCTGCTCGTCTCGCCGGGGCCCGACCTCGCCTACCTCACCGGGCACACCCCACCGCCGCTCGAGCGGCTGACGATGCTCCTGCTCGTGACCGGGCGCGAGCCGATCCTGGTCGTCCCCGCGCTCGAACGACTCCTAGCAGAGCACGCCCCGGGAGCGGCCGGTCTGGAGATGCTCGATTGGCGCGACGGGGAAGACCCCTACCGACACGTCGCCCGCGCGTTGCCTGCCGGCAGGTACGCGGTCACCGACCAGACGTGGGCCTCACACCTGCTCGAGCTCGACCATGCGACCGCCGACTGCCTGTTCGTCGCGGCCGGGAAGATCCTGCCGCTCCTTCGAGCCGTGAAGGATGCCGATGAGGTGGACCGGCTGCGGGCGGCGGGCCGGGCCGCCGATGCAACGTTCGACGACGTGGTGCAGCTCGCCTTCGCCGGACGCCGAGAGCTCGACGTCGCGGCCGACCTCGAGCGCCTCCTGCGCTCGCACGGCCACCAGCGCGTCGACTTCACGATCGTGGGGGCGGGGCCGAACAGCGCGTCTCCGCATCACCACGCGGGCGAGCGTCCGATCGAGGTCGGGGACGCCGTGGTCATGGACTTCGGTGGCGTCCTGAACGGGTACTGCTCCGACCTGACGCGCACCGTGGTCGTTGGGGAGCCGGCTGACGAGCTGCGACGGGTCCACGAAGTGGTCCGTGCCGCGCAACAGGCCGCCTTCGAGGCGACCCGACCCGGCGTGGCGGCCGGGGAGGTCGACCGAGCGGCACGGACCGTCATCGCCGAGGCCGGCTACGCCGACCGCTTCCTGCACCGCACCGGGCACGGGATCGGGCTCGAGGTGCACGAGCCGCCGTACATCGTGGAGGGCGACACCACGCCGCTGATCGCCGGGATGACGTTCTCCGACGAACCCGGGATCTACCTCGAAGGACGGTTCGGCGTCCGCATCGAGGACCAGGTGGTCGTCACCGACGCCGGTGCGGATCGGCTGAACGACGCGGTCAGAGATCTGCTGCCCGTCGTGTGAGGCCCGACGGCGACCTCTGTCGGGCCGGTCGGGACCCGGCCTTGCCTGGCCCCGCGCGGTTCGGTCATCCTTGGACCGGATGACCGCGAATACCTGGGCGATGGAGGACTTCGACCTCGATCGGTACCTCCGCGCCTCCGGGCGCGTCGACCTGTCCGGGGTCGACTGGGACCGCGTCCGCGAGCATCCCATCTCCGAGTCCGAGGCTCGGTGCCTGGCGTACATGATGGACATCGAGACCCACACCTCGATCTTCCTCCGCGACCTGCTCGCGACGCGGGCCGCGCTCGAACCCGATGTCACCGCGTTCCTGTCCTGCTGGGTCTACGAGGAGCTGTGGCACGGCGAGGCGTTCAGCCGGTTCCTCGGCGAGTCCGGATGGGTCCTGGCCCCGGACCTCGAGCGCGTCGAGGCGGACGCGTCGTACCCGACCCGCGTCGGCCGCAACGGGTGGATCCGCCGGGCGATCGGCTCGAAAGGTTACGCGAAGCTGTTCGGTACGTTCGTCGGCTCAGCGCTCGTGAGGGACTTCGTGGCCCTGCACATGACGTGGGGTGCCGCGAACGAGCTCTCGACCCTGACGGCGTACCACCGGCTGATCGCCAAGACCGCGAACCCCCAACTCATCAACTTGCTGAACGCCATCATCAAGGACGAGCGCCGGCATTTCGCGTTCTATCGGGCGCAGGCGCGCCTGCGACTCGCGAGGAGCCCGAGCGCGCGACGGGTCACCCGTTGGGCGATGGATCACCTGTGGGCGATCGTGGGGACGGGCGTGCGGCCCCAGTCCGAGACGGACTTCGTGGTGCTGCATCTGTTCGGCGATCCCGAGGGCCTGGAAGCGTCGCGCGAGATGGACCGCACGATGGAGGCGCTCCCCGGCCTCGCGGGGGCACGCATCTTCGCCAAGGCCGCCACCCAGGCGTCCGCCCGAGCGGGCCGGATCGCCTCGAACGCTCCCGGGATGTGGAGGGCCGTGCCCGTGTGACCCGTCGTCCCCGGCCCGGCGGACGGCGGAGGGCGGACGCTCAGCGATCGGTCGCCGAGGCCCGACGCCCGGGCGCCGATCGCCGCCTCCCGGCCGCGCCCGGAACCCGCGACTCGGTGAGCAGCCCGAACGCTCCCAGAACGAAGAAGCTCACCAGGACACCGACGTACACCCACGCGCTCGCCTCGCCCCATCGGACGTCGTCCGCGAACCGGACGAGCATCAACGCGTGCAGGGCCCCGAGGACCGGGTAGCCGAGCATCGCGCACCGGACCCGCTGCCAGTCGTCCTCGACGATCGCCTCGGCCGCGAGCACACCGAACGCGAGGCACCACGCGGCGACCACCTGCGCCGACAACGGAGGGAGCTCCCACGGCCACGCGACGGCCACGGTCCCGGGCGCCAGGAACAGGCTGAGTCCGAGCGGGATCAGCAACACGGCCTGCACGCCGAGGATCCCCTTCACCCACAAGGGGAGCGGACGCTCCCGCGGCGGATCGACGCCGGGGACCCGGAGCTGCCGGAACAGGAAGTAGGCGAGCTGGATCGGGTAGATGGTGTAGGCGACGACCCAGAACCAGCCGAAGAACGTGTCCAGATGGAACGCGTCGAGGTGCAGGATCGTCGCCAGCGTCGTGAGCGGCGCGAACGCCAGCGCCACGGAGACCGAGATCCGGCCGTTCGCCCACAACGTCTCGCGCGACGCCATGATCGCGAGCAATGCGCTCGACCAGTAGTTGGCGCCGAGGAACGCCGCGGTCATCGGCGGTTCGATCGTCCAGGCGAAGTACGTGGCCGTCTGGGTGGTCAGCAACACGAGCGGGACCCCGATCAGGGATCGGGTGAGGGGGCCGATGACCGGGGAGCGCATGCCGTTCAGGAACGGCCGGTACGAGGTGGTCGCGGTCGGCTGCCCCGCCATCGCACAGAGCATAGGGCACCCTCCGCGCGACGGATCCTCGGGCGGCTACGCTCGCCGGCGGATCGTGGTGCCCTTCGCGCCGTCCATGACCTCCAGGCCGAGGGACTGCAGCTGCTCGCGAAGCTCGTCGCTGCGCGCGTAGTCCTTCGCCCGGCGGGCCGCGTCGCGTTCGGCCACGAGCGCGCGCATCTCCTCGGTCGGCTCCCAGGCCTCGCGCGCGTCG
>Ga0187893_10006932_pt1 | contig 18989 bp, 11 predicted proteins | sample MA1701074metaG_FD_139574 | JGI IMG/M metagenome (GOLD analysis project Ga0187893, IMG submission 139574) | White microbial mat communities from a basaltic lava cave in the Kipuka Kanohina Cave System on the Island of Hawaii, USA - MA170107-4 metaG ... | reverse complement strand
GGCCACTTCGAGCTCCCTCATGGCCTCAGTCGAGAGTCTATTCCCCGACGCATCGGTGATGTAGAACACATCGAAAGCGTCGCTCTTTTCAGTGGTGATCTTGGCGTAGGTAATCTCGAATCCGAGCGCTGTAGCCACACTGGCAATCTTGTACGCCAGTCCGGCCTCGTCCGCGGCCCGCACTTCGACGATGGTTGCCGTCTGAGCGGCTTTGTTATCGCACTGCACCTGGGCAAGCTTCTGATGGCGATTGTCATTAAAGCGCCGGTGACGGCGGCGAGGCGCATGTTGCGTCTGCCATTTTTCTACCAATGCCGCAACATCGCTTTCACCTTTAATCGCCGCTCGCAGTGCCCGCTCAATTGTCAGCCACTTGCGCTCTTCGATTGCATGATGAGTGACGGCCGACCGCAACTTAAAAATATCGATGGCAATACCATCCTCCCGGGTATAAATTTCGGCGCTCAGAATTTCGATTCCCTGCGAAGTGAGCGTGCCGGCAATGTCGGCAAACAAGCCGTGCCGGTCATGAGCGCAAATGGTCAACTCGGTGATCGTCCGCCCATGCGGCACCCAGCGACAACGAAAAGCATCGGTAGTCAACCGCCGAATCAGGCGCAATTGTTCGGCCGTAGCTTCAACGGTGGTCGTGCGCAAGTAGCGATCGGGCAAAAGGGCCAGGTGACGCTCAACTTCGCTGAGCGGAAAGTGGCCATCCAACGCAGCCAGGATCTTTTCTTTCAGTGCAGTCTGGGTCGCTGGCCCGTAGCCGGCGCTGCCACTTTCCGCCAGATGCTGACGCGAACGCTCGTACAGATCCCAAAGCAGGTTGCCTTTCCACTCGCTCCAGACCCCCGGCCCGACCCCTCGCATATCCGAGTAGGTCAGCAGCAGGAGCATATTGAGATTGTCGAGCGTTCCCATTCGAGCAGCAAAATCCGGGGCCACTTGCGGTTCCGAGAGGTCTCGACGCTGTGAAACATGGGCCATGGCTATGTGGTGCTCGACCATCGAGACGACTCTGGCGGCCTCAGTTTTTTCCAGACGTAAGCGGCGACAAATCTGCTCCGCTATTCGCACACCGCGAGCTACATGACCGGGTCCCTGGCCTTTACCAATGTCGTGTAGCAAAAGCGAGAGATAGAGAAGGGCACAATCTTCGATCTCGTCAAACACCGCTCGCAGGTGGGCTCGAGTGTTGTCCTCGCTGTTATTCAGTTCGTCAAGCGCTTCTATGACTTTTAAGGTGTGTTCGTCGATCGTGTAGTGATGGTAAAGGTCGTGCTGGATGAGCAGGCTGACGCGGCCAAACTCAGGCAGATAACGGCCAAGAAACCCAACCTGGTGCATTAGTCTGAGCGCATGAGCAACTCGGCCGCGGCGCCGCAGGAGGCGCAAAAAGCAATTGGCAGCTTCCGCTGAGTGGCGAAAACTTTTGTCGACCAGACCAAGATTGTTCCGGATGGCCTCGAGCAAGCCATGGCTGAACCCGACATTCGCGGCTTGGGCCAGGGCAAAGGCATCAAACATCAGGTACGGATTCTGTCGAAAGATTGCTGCATCTTGGTCAAAGTGTAACTTCCCGTCCTCGATCGAGAAGGGTTCGGCTAACGAAACGGCCCGCACGCCGAACCAGCGCAAGGGGCGCTTGTCCTTTTCAGTGGCCCGCACCAGCACGTTTTCGCAGAAGAGGTAAAGATCGAGAGCTCTTTGATAATACAAGCGCATGAATTTTTCGGAAGCCAGCAACCGGGAATCCGAGGAATAGCCGAAGCCTGCGGCTAAGCCCGGCTGCAGGTCCAGAGAGATATGATCCACCTTGCGGCCAGCTGCCAGATGGGTCTGATACCGCACACTCAGCAGGAAGTCGTAGGCGCGCTGGGCCACACCTAGTTCCTGTTCGGAAATCAATCCCTGAACAAGCAAGTCAGATAAAGATTTAGAGCCATACTTTGCATATGCCAGCCAAAGGGCTGTGTGTAAATCTCTAAGGCCCCCTGCGCTTTCCTTAACGTTTGGTTCCTGAAGGCACACGGCGTCACCAAACTTTCCATACCGCTCTGCCCGTTCATTGAGCACCGCCTTTACGAAGCCCTTACTGCGGCTGCGGCGCTCTCGCTCAAGGGCCTGGCAAAGCGAGTCAAAAAGTTTTTGGCTCCCTGCCAGTAGGCGAATATTAGTCAGGGCCGTTTGCAGGTGCAGGTCAGAGTGGCTGGCGCTCAGGCACTGCCTGACTGTGCGGAAGCTGTGACCAATGGTCAGACCTGCGTCCCAGAGGACCTGGAGCAATTGTTCAATCGATTGCTTGAGCTGTGCTTCATGTCGGGCAGTGTGTAGCAGCAGGATGTCGAGGTCTGAGAAGGGCGCCAACTCGCCGCGGCCGTAGCCACCCAGAGCTACAACCGCCCAGGTTGGTTTCGTGTTTGAGAGGCATCCATTATTTTCTGCAAACCACGACGTGGCGCGCATCGCGTGCTCGACGGCAACATCGAGCACGAAGCTGCGGTTCTGGGCCGTAACTAATCCCGAGGCGCCGCAGCGGTAAGCCATAAGCAGGCGCTCGTCCTCGATCTTAATGAAACGGCGCAAGCTTTGGGCGACCTCGGCGGGCTCCAGGCGATCCAGTCCAGTTAACCGCCTCGCGGCATGATCCAGGATTTTGTTTTTGTAAGGCACGGGTAAAGCGCCTAACTGGCGCGAGATCTTAAAGCCTGGGCGGAATTCGGATTAGAGAATTTGCCGCAGATTATCGCTGAATGCGCAGATCAGAGCCTGAGGGGTGCAAAGCAATAGATATACCAATCTACCTATGAAGTTGGTCACCTGGGTTGATTTTTGAAGCAATTTGTTTGACCAACGATCCACGAACGCACACGAAACAGCACGAAGCCGCTTCACAGGAGAGTTTTTCATGAAAGTTCGTCGGATCTTTCAGACGAGAACACCAGAAAGATTCACGAATCCAATCGTTCATAAGAATATCGACTCCCGACAAATATGTCGGCGAATCTGTGTGAACCGCCAAAAATGTAAGCCAGCAAGGGTCGTAAATAACGCAATCCGAGATCTGTGGCAGCCTGCGGAGCGGACGGCAGCATAAAGTCTAGGGCGTGAGCCCGAGGATCGGCATCGCAGTAAATTGGAGCCCGCGACAGCGGGCGATAGCCGTGCGTTTCACAGGCTATGCCGCTTTCGCACGCTGTCGCGGGCTCGCGGTCTTATTATTCAAAGCAAGCCTGGGGTTCCGCTTCGCTCCACCCCAGGCTGACTTTATGCTGCCGCCTGCTCTGGAGCCTGTCGGGAAAAAGTGTTTCGAGTCTTTCTCTGTGCAGCCTCAGTGTCTTCTGTGTCTCTGTGGTGAGTGTTTCGGTAAGTAATTTTTCCACCGAGACACAGAGGACACTGAGGTTGCACAGAAGAAACGGCAGTCAAATATTTTCCCGACAGACTGCTCCGCAGGCTGTAAAATACTTTCTCCTCACCCCCCGGGTGAAACATTTTTTTTGGAAGAACATGCTTCCCCTCCGGGGTGAAATATTTCAGACAACTTCATCCAAGAAACCACCCGGTTGCGCGTTACCGTGGTTTCGGGTGATTTCGTGGATCGTTCTTTTGCGTTTCAAACGTACGACCCACGAAATCACACGAAAATATGCGAGCCAAAGCTTGTAAAAGCCGTACCGGGTGGTTTCCCTAAGACAATTGTTGGCGGCAGCATGCTGTTGAACTCGGTTGGCGGGAGCGGGGCTAAAACAGGTTTATTTCGCATGACTCTCTCTGGCTGACGACCGCAGGCTATTCAAAGACATTTTTGGGTTTGGGTGGGGTACTTCTAACAGAATTGTAGTTCTCCCGAGCCAATTACCGGGCCAAAGCGAGAGGCATAAAACTCACCTTCTGAACTTTTCCTTGCAAAAACCCCTGAACTACTAACTGCTCGAAGAAAACTCACCGTGGCACGCTGATTGTCACGCGTTCGGACAAATCTGCGCTCGAGGTTTTACACCGGCTATCGGCTAAAGAGTCGAGCGCTTTGCCTGGAAGTTCGACTCATTACGCGCAGGCGCGCGTCGTGATCGGGAAATAAAAACATGGCCCATCTGCCCTGGCTTTGGCGGCACGGAACAGATAGGCCACTGACATCGTCCCTTTAGGAGACGATATGGAGCAACATACAACATGCTCAAATCGAATGCAATTGCAGGGGCATTTTGCGCCCTCTGCACCCTGTTGTCGTGTGCACAGTTCGTCAAAGCTCAATCAACGCTTTTCAATATTCCTTCTACAGATGTGGTTGCTGAGAAGAAAACCTATCTGGAGTTTGACTTTGTTAGTCACCTTGAATCGCACAGCCGAGGTGGCTTTCAAACATATGTTCCGCGAGTGGTGTTTGGCGTAGGGAAGAATCTGGAGGTTGGCACCAACGTTGCCTTCACTGATGCTCTGGCTCCGAATCAACCTGTAGAACTTCAGCCGAATGTTAAATACCAGTTCTACAGCAATGAAGACAACGGCATGGCAGCGGCTGCCGGTGGGATTCTTTATACGCCCATAGCTAACCGTACCGGGGTAGACACCTTTGGTTTGCTCTACACCACGGTAAGTAAGAAGTTTAAGGGCGTGTACGGGCCGCGGTTAACGGGTGGTGGTTATGGCCTAATCGGCCGCGTGAATGGCAGTGGCAACGAAGGCGGAGCCATTTTGGGCTATGAACAGCCACTCCATCCAAAGATTAACTTCCTGGCTGACTGGTTCAGCGGCAAAAACCGCTTTGGGTATGTAACTCCCGGGTTTTCCTTTGCGGTTACGAAAAGCAGCGCGTTTTTTGCCGGCTACAGCATTGGCAACTCAGGTCGGAAAAACAATGGCCTGTTCATTTATTACGGAATCACGCTTTAGTTCGAAGCTGATTTCGCGTCCCGGATTATCTCAGCAGGAGAAACGAACCAAGAAAGGAGGGCATGGCGAACAATTTAAAGATCAAATCCAAGCTGCCATAGCTTGTGATCTAAAGCGGTTGTGGCCGGTTGCCGAGGAGTTTTCCCACACCCTGGCAACCGCCCATGACCTTGTGGCGAGTGGCCGTTACGAAAGCGCCCACTCGTCGTTTTCATGATTTTTACTCACGCAAAGGAAGATAATGTTATGGCTGTGAAAGATGTTTTGAAGTTTGCTGCCGATGAGAAGGTTACCTACGTCAATGTGCGCTTTACAGACCTGGTCGGAGCCTGGCATCACCTGACATTCCCCATTGAGGAGCTTTCCGAGAGGTCCTTTGAAGAAGGGTTTGGCTTTGATGGTTCAAGCTTGCGCGGTTGGGCCTCGATCCACGAATCAGACATGTTGCTGGTCCCTGACCCCTACCGCTACTGGATCGATCCATTTATGTCCGAGAAAACTCTCTGCCTGATCGCCGACGTTGTCGATCCCATTACCAAGGAAGGCTACTGGCTGGATCCCCGGGGCGTTGGGAAGCGCGCGGAAAGTTATCTCAAATTCACCGGTATCGCAGATACGGTGTACTTTGGGCCGGAAGCCGAGTTTTTCGTCTTTAATGATGTGAAGTTTCAAAACGAGGGCCACTCAGCTGGCTTCTCGATCGATCATCCGGAAGCAGTCTGGAATACCAATAGTCAAAATGGCAATTCAAATCTCGGTTATCACATTCGCAATAAAGAAGGTTACGTCCCCCTACCGCCATTAGATACCTTGCAGGACTTTCGCGGTGAAGTGGCCAATGAATTAAAGAAGGCTGGCATTCAGGTCGAATGTCACCACCACGAAGTGGCGACGGCCGGACAGTGCGAAATCGATTTCCGGTATTCGACCTTGATCGGCACCGCCGACAATCTGCAAATCTTCAAATACACCGTCCGCAACGTGGCGCAAAAACAGGGCAAGGGCGCGACGTTTATGCCGAAACCCCTCTTTGGCGACAACGGATCGGGAATGCATTGCCACCAGTCGCTTTGGAAAACTGAGAAACCGTTGTTTGCCGGGCAGGGCTACGCCGGGCTGTCTGAAACCGCGCAATACTACATTGGCGGCTTACTAAAACACGCGGCCGCTATCGTGGCTTTTGCGGCGCCCACCACGAACAGCTACAAGCGGTTGGTCCCAGGGTTTGAAGCCCCGGTCAATCTGGCCTACTCAGCGCGCAACCGGTCTGCGGCCATTCGTATTCCAATGTTTTCTACCAATCCCAAACTGAAGCGTTTGGAGTTTCGTCCCCCTGATCCTTCGTGCAACCCCTACCTGGCGTTTTCGGCCATGCTGCTGGCAGGTTTGGATGGGATTCAGAACCGTATTTCTCCTGGAGAGCCTTTGGACAAGGATATCTACGACTTGTCGCCGGAACAATTAAAGGATGTTCCGAGTTTGCCGGGCTCGCTGGATGAGTCGTTGAAAGCCCTGGAAGATGATCATGATTTTCTGCTGAAGGGCGATGTCTTTACTCCCAAGTTAATCGAGCGCTGGATCAGCTACAAACGCGAGCGAGAGATTCAGCCGCTGCGGCTCAGACCGCACCCGCTGGAGTTCAGCATGTACTACGACATCTGATTTATGACCCGGTAAAAAAAATAAATTATACAAAGAAGGAGGAACACTGTAGATTACTTGCGGAGAATCAGCTTGAGAAGCAGATAGAGGTTTGGGCTGTGATCTTTTTAACAGCCCTGACGAGCAAATGGATCTTCCGCGAGTTTCAAGATTCATGAAACCAACCTACCCGCTACCGTCCGGCGTAGCTGGGGTGCGAAAGGTTTCGTCGACATCCATTTGCATCACCATTACCGTTGGAAAGCACCCTACGTGATGGCCTCTTGAAATCTTTGCAAATCGCGGAAACAGAGGCCATCAACATAAAAGTTGATGGCCTTTTCGTTGAAGCAAAATTTCGGATGTTAAACGAAAAAGTGTCCTGAGCGTCAGCGGCCATGAATCAACCACCCAAACAGGGACTTTACGATCCCCTCTACGAACACGACTCGTGTGGCGTAGGCTTCGTCGTTGATATCAAAGGCCGCAAGTCTCATGACATTGTGGCCCAGGCGATTCAGGTATTGCTCAACCTCGAGCATCGAGGCGCCTGTGGGTGCGAGGCGAACACTGGTGACGGTGCCGGTATTCTGCTGCAGCTACCCCAGAATTTTCTGAGCCGAGAATGTGACAGCCTGAAAATTGAGTTGCCGGCGCCGGGTGCCTTTGGCGTAGGAATGGTTTTTCTGCCCACCGAGCCCGAGGCCCAGGCTGAGTGCGAGCGGCTTTTCGAAAAAACCGTTTGCGAGGAAGGCCAGGAAGTACTGGGGTGGCGCACTGTCCCCACCGACAATTCGCTCCTGGGCCCCACTGCCAGGGCCACACAACCAGTAGTCAAGCAAATTTTTGTGGGCCGCAATCCGGAGCTCACCGACCCGCTTGCGTTTGAGCGCAAGTTGCTGGTGATTCGCCGCCGCGTGACTAAAGGCGCAAAGCGTGGCATCCACGAGCGCGGGATGTTCTATGTGTCCAGCCTCTCGTCGCGAACAATTGTTTACAAAGGAATGCTGACCGCCGGTCAGCTCACAGCTTTCTATCCAGATCTCCTGGATGGGGCTGTCGAATCAGCTCTGGCGCTGGTCCATTCGCGGTTCAGCACCAACACATTCCCGAATTGGGCCCGGGCCCATCCTTATCGCTACCTGTGTCACAACGGGGAAATCAACACGCTGCGCGGCAACATCAACTGGATGCATGCGCGCGAGAGTAAGTTTAAGTCCGAACTGTTTGGCAGCGACCTTAGCAAGATCTTTCCTGTGATCGAGACGGATGGCAGTGACTCGTCGATGTTCGACAATGTGCTCGAGATGTTGACCCTTAGTGGTCGCTCCTTACCGCACGCAGTGATGATGATGATCCCCGAGCCCTGGAGCGGCCACGAGTCGATGAGTGAAGAGAAGAAGGAATTTTATGAATATCACTCTTGTCTGATGGAGCCCTGGGACGGCCCCGCCTCGATTGCTTTTACGGATGGGACGGTGATCGGCGCAGTTTTGGATCGCAATGGGTTGCGACCTTCGCGTTTCTACGTCACTCGAGATGATCGGGTGATTCTGGCATCGGAGGTGGGGGTGCTGGACATTCCTCCCGAGCAGGTCTTGTCGAAGGGCCGGTTACAACCAGGGCGAATGCTGCTGGTTGATACCGCGCAGGGGCGGATTGTTTCGGATGATGAGCTGAAACGGGACATCGCTAGTCAGTACCCCTATGGCGAATGGCTCAGACAGAATCTGGTGCAGCTCGAGGAGCTTCCCGATCCTCCGTTCGTTCACGAGACCGATCGTCCCACGGTGCTCCGTCGCCAGCGAGTTTTTGGTTATACGCAGGAAGAGCTGAAGCTTCTGCTGACGCCGATGGCTGAGGGCACTGAAGCGATTGGCTCGATGGGGACAGACACGCCCCTCGCCGTGCTTTCGACCAAACCACAACTCCTCTACAGCTACTTCAAGCAATTGTTTGCTCAGGTGACCAATCCGCCGGTCGACGCGATTCGCGAAGAGCTGATCATGTCGACCGATACAACCATTGGTCCGGAAGCAAACATGCTCGAGCCCAGTCCTGACTGTGCGCGCCAGATCAAGCTTTCCTCTCCCATCCTGACCAACACGGAGTTGGAAAAGCTTCGCCTGCTCGGCGACTCGGATAGCCCCTGGGGTAGCAAGGGCTTCAAGTCGATTACGCTGCCAATGCTGTACGACGTTGTGGAGGGCGGGCGCGGACTGGAACAGGCTTTAGCCGACCTGTGTCATCAAGCGAATGCGGCCATTGCTGCCGGCTACGAGATCATCATCCTTTCGGACCGGGATGTGAACCGCGAGCGAGCTCCAATCCCTGCACTGCTCGCCGTGTCGGCGGTTCATCATCACCTGATCCGTGCCGGCACCCGCACGCAGGTCGGCTTTGTGATTGAAAGTGGTGAACCACGCGAAGTACACCACTTCGCTTTGCTGCTGGGTTATGGCGCTGCCGCCATTAATCCTTACCTCGCCTTCGAAACCCTGGACGATCTGATCGAGCAGGGCGTGCTTGCTGAGCTCGATCGTCAAAAGGCAATTAAGAACTACATCAAGGCAGTCAATAAGGGAGTGGTCAAGATCATATCCAAGATGGGGATCTCTACGTTCCAGAGTTATTGTGGGGCCCAAATCTTTGAAGCCATCGGACTAAATCAGGATTTTGTCGATAAGTATTTCACCTGGACGCCTTCGCGCATCAGTGGGGTGGGAATCGACGTCATTGCTGAGGAAGTGAGGCAGAGGCATCAGCACGCATTCACGCCGCGACAAGTGGATGGAGTCACTTTGGATCCGGGCGGACAGTACCAGTACCGAAGCGACGGCGAGTTGCACCAGTTCAATCCGAAGACTGTGCATGCCCTGCAGCAAGCCTGCCGCACCGGCGACTATAAGGCCTTTAAGGAATACAGCTGTGGCGTCAACGATCAATCACGCCGACTCTGCACTCTGCGCGGCTTAATGGAATTCAGATCCACTCGCGAGCCGGTTCCGCTCGAAGAGGTCGAGCCAGTCGAGTCGATTGTCAAACGATTCAAAACTGGCGCGATGTCCTACGGCTCGATCAGCAAGGAAGCTCATGAGGCGCTGGCCATTGCCATGAATCGGCTGGGTGGCCAGAGCAATACTGGTGAGGGAGGTGAAGACCCTGAGCGTTACACCTTGGACCCCAGTGGAGATTCGCGCAATAGCTCGATCAAACAGGTCGCCTCAGGCCGCTTTGGAGTTACCAGTAACTACCTGATAAATGCGCAGGAGCTACAGATCAAGATCGCGCAAGGCGCGAAGCCGGGTGAAGGTGGACAATTGCCTGGTCACAAGGTCTATCCGGCCATTGCCCGGGTGCGCCATTCGACCCCCGGGGTGGGTTTGATTTCACCGCCGCCACATCACGACATCTATTCCATCGAAGACCTGGCGCAGCTTATCTACGACTTGAAGTGCGCTAACCAGTCGGCGCGCATCAGTGTGAAGCTTGTGGCCGAAGTGGGTGTGGGCACAGTGGCAGCCGGAGTGGCCAAGGCCCACGCAGATGTTGTGCTCATCAGCGGCTATGACGGTGGCACCGGAGCTTCTCCTTTAACGAGCATCAAGCATGCCGGCGCCCCCTGGGAACTTGGGCTTGCGGAAACGCATCAGACTTTGGTGCTTAATGACTTGCGCACCCGGATCAAGGTGGAAACTGACGGTCAGTTAAAGACCGGACGCGATGTGGTGATTGCGACCCTGTTGGGCGCTGAGGAATTTGGTTTTGCTACCGCGCCGCTGGTCACGCTGGGCTGCATCATGATGCGGGTTTGTCATTTAAATACTTGTCCGGTTGGTGTAGCCACCCAGGATCCACAACTGCGCGCCAGGTTTACTGGTGAACCCCAACATGTAGTCAACTTCATGCGCTTCATCGCTCAGGAAGTGCGCGAGCTGATGGCCGAGTTGGGCTTTCGCACCATCAACGAGATGGTGGGCCATAGTGATTGTCTGCAGGTAAGAACTGCAATCGAGCACTGGAAGGCTCACGGCCTGGATCTTTCAAATATCCTCTATCAGCCACAGGTACCGGAATCCGTGGGTCGCTACTGCCAGATTCCTCAGGATCATGGTTTGGCCGGGGCCTTGGACAACACAACCTTGCTCGAGCTATGCCAGCCCGCGCTGGAACGAGGTGTGAGGGTATCTGCGCGCTTGCCGATTCGGAATGTGAATCGAGCGGTCGGCACGATTCTGGGGAGTGAAGTCTCACGTCGTTACGGGGCGAAAGGCTTGCCTGCGGACACGATTCAACTGGAGTTTGAGGGCTCGGCCGGCCAGAGCTTCGGAGCATTCATACCACCAGGAGTGAGTCTCACGCTTGAAGGTGACGCCAACGATTACGTGGGCAAGGGTCTTTCGGGTGGAAAGATCATTGTCTATCCGTCCAAACGCTCGACGTTTGCAGCAGAGGAAAACGTTGTCATTGGCAACGTTGCCTTTTACGGGGCTACCAGTGGTGAGGCTTACATTTCAGGGATAGCTGGTGAGCGTTTCTGTGTCCGCAACAGCGGTGTCTCAGCGGTGGTTGAAGCCATTGGCGATCATGGCTGTGAATACATGACTGGTGGCCGCGTGGTAGTGCTGGGTTCAATCGGGCGAAACTTTGCTGCCGGCATGTCAGGAGGAATTGCGTACGTACTTGATGAGACGGGTGAGTTTCCGTTGCGTTGCAACCCAGAGATGGTCGGCCTGGGCTCGCTGGAGGACACGGAAGAGATTGATGCGGTGTTGAGTTTGATTTTCCGGCACGCTCAATACACGGGCAGCCAGCGAGCTGCGGACATTCTTTTTAATTGGGAACAAAGGCTGCGCCGTATCGTGCGGGTCATGCCGCACGACTATCAACGCGTGCTCGAAGCGCAGCGGCAAATGAGAGAGAAAGGACTTGACCACGAGCAAGCCGAGATGGCCGCCTTCGAATCGAACGCGCTCGTCATGGCGGCTGGAAAGGCAAATTAGGAATTAGGATTTAGGATTTAGGAATTCGAATTTGCGAATTGCGAATTGATAGGTTCGATAGGTCCTATTGGGCCTATCTATCCTATTTGTCCCATTACCTATTAACTTAACCCCATGGGAAAACCCACTGGATTTCTGGAATACACCCGCAGTCTACCGGTCGTGCGCTCACCGCGCGAGCGGGTTCACGACTGGAACGAATTCCATGACCACATGTCCGAGGCCAGTCTCCGCGAGCAAGGAGCCCGCTGCATGGACTGTGGGGTACCGTTCTGTCACACAGGCACCTTGATTGGTGGCATGGCCTCAGGGTGTCCCATCAATAATCTCATTCCCGAATGGAACGATCTTGTTTACCGGGGCCGCTGGCGCGAGGCCCTCAATCGTTTGCACCGCACAAATAACTTCCCGGAATTTACCGGCCGGGTTTGCCCGGCACCATGCGAAGGCTCGTGTGTGCTGGCTATCAATCAATCCCCTGTAACAATTAAAACCATCGAGTGTGCCGTGATCGATAAAGGCTTCGAAGAAGGGTGGGTGTTTCCTGAGCAGCCTGCCATGCGAACTGGTAAGAAAGTGGCGGTGATTGGGTCGGGGCCGGCCGGCCTTGCCTGTGCGGCACAGCTTAATCGTGCGGGTCACTCAGTGACGACATTTGAACGTGCAGATCGAGTGGGTGGTTTGCTGATGTATGGCATCCCCAACATGAAACTCGATAAATCCGTCGTGCAGCGTCGTGTTGACCTGATGGCCGAGGAAGGCGTGCAGTTCGTTACCAACACGGAAGTGGGAAGGGATTTTCCGACTGAACAGCTTCTCAGTGATTACAACGCGGTGATTTTGGCGTGTGGGGCTACCAGTCCTCGTGATCTTCGTGTAGAGGGTCGAGAGTTGAAGGGCGTTCATTTTGCGATGGAGTTTTTGCATGGGAGTACGAAGAGGCTGCTGGATGGTGAAATGGGTGGAGTGTGTTGCGAGGCCGTCGCGCCTTCGGCGCTCCTCGCGGGCGAGACGCCCGCGGTCCCAGTGACGGCGGTCCCAGTAGCGGGCGAGACGCCCGCGGTCCCAGTAGCCGCGGTCCCAGTAGACGTCCCGGTGGCGAGGGGTAAGGATGTGATTGTGATTGGTGGTGGCGACACGGGGACGGATTGCGTTGGCACGGCCCTGCGCCAGGGTTGTCGCAGCCTGGTCCAGTTTGAAATCCTGCCAAAACCTCCGGAAAGCCGTGCGCCGGATAACCCCTGGCCCCAGTGGCCCAAGATCTATCGGCTTGACTACGGTCAGGAGGAGGCGGCTGACCTCTTCGGCAAAGACCCACGTGAATACTGTCTGATGACGCGCCGCTTCGTCGGTGACGAAAACGGAAACGTTGCTGGCGTTCACACAGTGGAAATTGTTTGGGACATGGACAGCGAAGGCAAACACTCTCTCAGGGAAGTTCCGGGTACTGAGAAGATTTGGCCGGCCCAATTGGTCCTGTTGGCCATGGGCTTTCTTGGTCCGGAACGAGAAGGCTTATTGACTCAACTGGGCGTCGATATCAACCAGCGTGGCAATGTCGCAGTCGGAGTAAACAAGATGACCAATGTCCGGGGTATTTTTGCCGCAGGCGATATTGAACGCGGCCAGTCGCTTGTGGTTTGGGCCATTGCCGATGGACGACGAGCGGCGCGCGAAGTGGATAAATATTTAATGGGCGAGACCGTTCTGCCTTAGGAGTTTGTTTTTATGTCATTCGATCAGACCCGCTGGGTTTGGCGCAACGGCGAGATCATTCGCTGGGAGGACGCTAACACACATGTTTCTTCTCACGCGCTGCATTATGGCACCGGTGTGTTTGAAGGCGTGCGCTGCTATGAAACTGCGGATGGGCCAGCGGTCTTTCGTCTCGATGCACACCTCCAGCGGCTCTATGACTCGGCTAAAGCGTATGGAGTTGAGATTCCCTATACACAGAACGAACTCAGCGAAGCGATCTGCGAGGTAATTCAGCTAAACGAGTTTCGCAGTTGCTACGTGCGACCGCTCTGTTTCTACGGAAGCGGCAGCCTCAGTGTGCATCCGGGCAAATGTCCAGTCGAGGTGGTGATTTTGACCTGGCCCTGGGCCGCCTATTTGGGTGCGGAAGGGCTCGAGCGAGGGGTGCGTGTAACGATCTCGCCATGGCAGAAATTCCGCTCACAGATGATGCCAACCACCGCGAAGGCCTGCGGCCAGTACGTTAATTCAATGCTGGCTGTGCGTGACGCCGTAAACCGTGGTTTTGATGAGGCTATCCTGCTCGATTGGGAGGGGAATATTGCCGAAGGGTCCGGTGAGAATCTTTTCCTTTTGCGCAGTGGTGAATTGCTGACAAACGACGAGCGCCATTCCATCTTGATGGGCGTAACTCGTGATGCAGTTATCAGGATTGCAGCCGACCTGGGCTATCAAACGACTGTTCGAGCCCTGGGTCTCGATGATCTTCTAAACGCGGAGGAGGCATTTTTCACGGGCACAGCGGCAGAAGTTACTCCCATACGCGAAGTGGACAATAAAGTGATTGGTAGCGGGCGCCGTGGAGCTGTGACCGAGCAGATTCAGAAAGTCTTTTTCGCTGCAACTTCCGGGCGCGAAGCCCGCTATCGCGACTGGTTGCACTTTGTCGGCAATCCGGTTGCCGTCGACCCGTAGTTTCGTGTGTTTCGTGTGATTTCGTGGATTGTCTCCTTCTAACAAAAAACCGATCCACGAAAATACACGAAAAGATCAGCCTTAGTCTGGGACATATGGACGAGCCTGGAAAACACAAAGAGGTAGCCAGTCGACTGGGCCAGGCACGGCGAGTCGTCGTGAAGGTTGGCACCAATACTGTGACCGGCCCTGACGGCGAGTTCAACGCAGAACGCGTCGAACCGCTGGTGCGCTCACTTGCGGCGCTAAAGCATTCGAGCCGCCAGGTCGTCCTCGTTTCCTCCGGGGCGGTAGGTCTCGGGGCCGGAAGATTGGGGTTGGCCCGGCCGCGGCTAAACGACCTGGTTACCCGCCAGGTTTGTTCAGCTGTGGGCCAGAACCTTCTGATGAACGCGTACGAGAACTTATTTAGCAAGTACGGGGTTAAGATTGCCCAGGTACTTCTAACGGAAGACGACTTCAAAGATCGAACACGCTACGGCAACCTCCGCAGCACCATGGAAAAGTTGCTGAAGTTCGACGTGCTCCCGGTGGTTAACGAGAATGACACGGTTTCAACCGCTGAACTCGAATATTCTGCCACCCAGGAGCGAATCTTTGGCGACAACGATCGCCTGGCGGCTCTGGTAATGAGCAAGCTCGAAGCGGATGCTCTCATCTTGCTAACAAACGTTGACGGCCTGCTGCAAGTAAGCGATGACTCCGACCAAAGGGCGTTTCAGGTGGTGCCACTGGTTGAAGAAGTAACTGCAGAGTTAAAGTCACTGGCTTCAGGCACCTCAACCGGGGGGCGCGGCGGCATGCTGAGCAAGTTGGAAGCAGCAGAGATTGCCATGCGTGCCGGTGGCGTAGCGGTAATTGCCAATGGTCAAACGCCTTTCATCCTGGATCGACTGTTTGCCGGGCAACAATTGGGCACAGCCTTTGTTTCTTCGGTGCGGCTTGATGGAAAGCGTCGATGGATTGCCTACGCGGCTAACGTTCGCGGGCGAGTAATTGTCAATGCCGGCGCCCGTGAAGCAATCCTGAACAGCAAGGCCAGCCTGTTAACCTCGGGCGTAGTCCGAGTCGAGAACGAATTTGATTCGCTGGATGTGGTGAGCATAGTTGATGGCGAAGGAAACGAGTTTGCCCGTGGCATGGCCAGCTGCGGCAGTAGAGAAGCGCTCAAGCTGCTGGACGAAAAAGACAAGTTGAGCAGCATTGGCCAGTCGCCTTTTGCAAAGACAGGAGTACTGGTATCGCGCGAAAACATTCTGATTCTGAAACAATGAGTCGTCTATTCCAAAATCAGCCTGAACCTTGCAGTGTGAGCGAACTGGCTCGCCGGGCAAGAGCTGCAGCTCGCAACCTCGCGGTGCTGTCTGTTGAACGTCGCAATGCTGCCTTACGCGCCGCCGCACACGCGATCAAACAACACCAGCTGGAAATTCTGGTGGCCAATCAGCGCGACTGCCACGATGCCAGCCGAGCAGTTGCCGCCGGGCATTTGTCTGCTTCATTACTGAAGCGGCTGCAGACGGATGAGCAGGGAATCGAGGCGATGTCTCGTTGCGTGCGCGAAGTGGCAGAGCTCCCAGACCCCCTGGGCCAGCGCCTGGCAGCAACGGAATTGGATGAGGATCTAAGGCTCTATAAGGAGACTTGTCCGATCGGTGTCATTGGAATCATCTTCGAAGCCCGGCCTGAGGTCATTCCGCAAGTTGCGGCCCTGGCTCTCAAATCGGGCAATGCAGTAATCCTTAAAGGAGGCAGCGAAGCGGCGCACACCAATCACGTTCTGGCCTCGATCTGGCGCGACGCTTTAAGCCATTTCCTGGATATTCCGGCTGCGGCAATCAGTCTGCTGCACTCGCGGGAAGATGTCGCGCAACTACTCAACATGGATAAAGAAGTCGATTTAATTATCCCTCGCGGTTCGCAGAAGTTTGTTCATTACATTGCGCAGAACAGCCGGATTCCTGTCCTTGGCCACGGGGAAGGGATCTGTCATGTCTATGTGGATGTGGCAGCTGATCTCCAGAAGGCTCTTGATGTCGCTTTTGATTCGAAGGTCGATTACCCGGCCGCCTGTAATGCCATGGAGACGCTTTTGGTGCACGAGCAAATCGCGACGCGCTTTTTGCCAGTCATGGTCTCCCGGTTCATTTCGGCTGGTGTCGAAGTACGTGGCTGTCCCGAAACTCTGACACTGTTGCCTGAATCCAACCTCAAGGCGGCAGCTGAGGCCGATTGGTCCACCGAATATTCCGACCTGGTAGTCTCCATAAAAATCGTAAAGAGCACGGACGAGGCTATTGAACACATTGATTCTTATGGCTCGCGCCACACTGAATCGATTGTTACTGAGGATCAGACAATGGCTTCGTATTTCCTGGAGCGAGTAGATGCGGCCGGCGTCTATCACAATGCTTCAACTCGATTTGCGGACGGCTATCGTTACGGCCTTGGCGCGGAACTGGGAATCAGCACCAGCAAATTGCACGCGCGCGGTCCGATGGGCCTGGATGGCTTAACCACATACAAATACAAGTTATTAGGAGATGGGCAGACCGTGGCCAGCTACAAGAGTGGTAAACGCACCTTTACACACCGACCCGTTACAGACAAGGTCGAGGAGGAAAAGCCCACGCAGGCTAAGCCAGCTGAGAAAGAGCAGAGACCGCGACTGAGTTGGAGCATCTCAATACTTTTATGAGCAAGCAAATCGAAATTTACGACACTACCTTAAGGGACGGAACGCAGGGCGAAGGCATCAACTTTTCAGTTGAGGACAAATGCCGCATTGCGCAGGAATTAGACGCGCTGGGTGTGGACATGATCGAGGGAGGCTGGCCCGGTTCCAATCCACGCGACGTTGCCTTCTTTGAACAGGCGAGAAAGTTGCAGCTACATCACGCGCGCCTGGCAGCGTTTGGGGCGACACGGCGCAAAAAACTTTCCTGTGACCAGGACCGAAGCATTCAGTCACTTTTGGAGGCCGAAACGCCCGTGGTCACAGTTTTTGGCAAGTCCTGGATCTTGCACGTGACCGATGCCTTGCGCCTGAATGCGGAAGAGAATCTCGACATTATCGAAGACACAGTCAGTTATCTGGCGGCGCGCGTGCCATTCCTGATTTACGACGCCGAGCATTTCTTTGACGGCTACCGCTCTAATCCGGAGTATGCGATGGCCAGTTTACGGGCCGCTGCGGCCGGTGGCCCACAGCGGATCGTGCTTTGTGATACGAACGGCGGCAGTTTGCCGGATGAAGTTGCTCGTATCACGCGCGAGGTTGGGGCCCAGATTGCAGTGCCGCTCGGCATTCATTGTCACAACGATGGTGAGCTGGCGGTGGCGAATACGCTGGCGGCTGTTAGCGCGGGTGCGATGCATGTGCAAGGAACGATAAATGGATATGGAGAGCGCTGTGGCAATGCGAATCTTTGTTCGGTAATTCCAAATCTGCAATTGAAGTTGGGCAGGGAAGTGCTGGGCGCCGATCGTTTAAAGCGGATGCGTGAGGTAGCACATTTCGTCAGCGAGCTTGCGAACCTCTCGCTCTATTCGCGCGCAGCATTTGTGGGTGACAGCGCTTTTGCACATAAGGGAGGTGTCCATGTGTCAGCGGTCGAGCGCAACCCGCTGACCTACGAACACATTGCGCCGGAAACGGTTGGGAATCGTCGCCGCGTCCTGGTTTCGGATCTTTCGGGGCGAGCTAACTTGCTGGCGAAGGCGCGTGAGTTGGGCATGAAGTTAGATGAAGAGCAGGCAGTTTTGGAAGAGCTGAAACGGCTTGAGCATGATGGGTATGAGTTTGAGGCTGCCGAAGCTAGTTTTGAACTTCTGGTCCACAAACTGCGCAATCCCGCCGATCCTTATTTTGAGCTGCTTGGTTTTCGGGTGCTTGACGAGCATCGAGGGGCTTCCATGCCCTTGAGTGAGGCTACTGTGAAGATCCGGGTGGGCGAGTGTGAAGAACACACGGCGGCGAGTGGCAATGGTCCGGTGAACGCTCTGGATCAGGCCTTGCGCCGGGCGCTGGAAAAATTCTATCCCACTCTGGCGGAGGTTCGTCTGGTTGACTACAAGGTGCGTGTGATAACCGGGGCGCTATCTGGCACGGCGAGCCTGGTACGCGTTCTGATAACTTCCACGGATGGAGAGACGCAGTGGGGCACAGTTGGTGTTTCTGCCAACATCGTCGAAGCCAGCTGGCGCGCCCTGGTTGATTCGGTTGAATACAAGTTAATGAAGGACTCCACGCCCCCTCGCCTGCAAGTCTCGACCCTAACCCCCGATCAATTAGTCACCGATTTTGCATAACTGTAGGGGCGGCCCTCCGTGGCCGCCCCTCGTTATGCTGGACTCAACAAACTCCTTTTGAGGGACAGGTTTCTCGCAGAATCCCACCCACGGCAGTGGGTGGATGGTTCAGATCCTTTCTACAAGGGAAACAAGTTTCTCGCAGAATCCCACCCACGGGAGTGGGTGGATGGTTCAGATCCTTTCTTGCAGTAGAAGGATCTGAAACAATCCACGGACTACCGTCCGTGGGATTACCAACCGGTTGCAGCGCGTGCAGTAGAAAGGATCTGAAACAATCCACGGACTACCGTCCGTGGGATTACCAACCGGGTGCAGCGCGTGCGGTAGAAAGGATCTGAAACAATCCACGGACTACCGTCCGTGGGATTACCAACCGGTTGCAGCGCGTGCAGTAGAAAGGATCTGAAAAATCCACGGACTACCGTCCGTGGGATTACCAACCGGTTGCAGCGCGTGCAG
>Ga0187893_10006931_pt1 | contig 18989 bp, 22 predicted proteins | sample MA1701074metaG_FD_139574 | JGI IMG/M metagenome (GOLD analysis project Ga0187893, IMG submission 139574) | White microbial mat communities from a basaltic lava cave in the Kipuka Kanohina Cave System on the Island of Hawaii, USA - MA170107-4 metaG ... | reverse complement strand
GCCAGCCGGCCCATCGGCGTGTAGGCGAAATCCCAGAAGCGGTCGTTGGGGTCTTCAATGCGCGTGAGATTGCCCAGCCCGTCGTAGGTGTAATCAGCCTGCATGATGGGGTTGCCCGTGAAGGGCTGGCGCGTGACCACGGTGATGAGTCCGCGGTTGTCGCGAACGAACAACGCCCGGCGCCCGAGCGGATCGTAAACGCGGAAGATGCGTTTCATCCCATCGAGGTCGAATCCGGTCTGGTTCCCCAGCGGGTCGGTAAGATTGGTCACGTAACCCATCCGGTCGCGCCGGAGGCTGAGCGTTTCGCCGAGCGGATTGCGGGCGGAGGTGAGCAGGCCCTCGTCGTCGTAGCCGAACGCATTGGTCTTGCCCGCCGGGTCCACGACGGCAGTGAGCCGCCGGCGGGCGTCATATTGGAAGCGGGTGGCGAAGCCGTTGCGGTTGGTGACGACGGACAACAGGCTGCCCGGCATCGTGCGCGGGTCGTAGCCGAACGTGGCGGTGTTGCCCAGCCGGTCCTGGATGCGGGTGAGCCGGTTCAAGCCGTCGTATTGGAAATGCGTTTCCTGACCCAGTGCGTTCTGCAGATCAGTCAGGCGGCGGTTGTCGTCGTAGTCAAACGTTGTGGTGTTCGCGCGCTCATCCGTCACGGAAGTCAGGCGGCTCAACGGATCGTACGTGAACCGGATCGTGTCGGGATTCGGATGCGTGATGTTGGTCAGCCGGTTGAGCGCGTCGTAGTGGAAAGTGGTCGTGCCCACGTCCGTGTCGGCGGCAGAGGCCAGGCGCGCGCTGGCGTCGTAGGTGAAGTTGGCCACGCCGCCGCTGGGATTGGTGGCAGAGAGAAGCTGGCCGCGGGCGTTGTTGGCGAGGCGCCAGACGTGGCTGGTGCGGTTGGTGTAGGCAATCAGGTTGCCCTGGGCGTCGTAGCTGTACCCGTCCTGCGTGCCGTCCGGACGGAGGATGCGGTTGAGATCGAAGAAGTCCACGCCGTTCACCGAACGGGTCGCATAGAAGAACTGGTCGTCGTTGTGTTGCGGATGATCAATGCGCGTCGGCAGGCCGTTGGTCGGATTGTAGGTGATGCCGGTGATTTGGCCCTTGCGGTCTCTCACCTGATTGCGGCGGCGGCCCGCGTCCACACCCACCGAGATGCGTTGTCCGATTTCGTCGGTCAGAAACACCAATTCACCGGTGGCGAGGTAGGCGTGCGTCATGGAGTTGCCCAGCGGGTCGGTCATGGTGGTGGTGTTCGTGCCGGGCACCGTGGCGTAGGCCAGCGTGTTGGTATGGCCGGCCGCGTCGGTTTGGATTACGACCCGGCCCGCGGTGTCGAAGACCTGCGTCACGGGGATGTTGCCTTCCGGCAGCGTGCGCGCGGTCATCAGGCCGGGATTGTTGGTGTTGGCGGTGTCGTAGGTGTAGGTCGTGACCTTGCCGTTGGCGTCGGTGAAGGAAGTCAGGTTCGTGCCGGTGTGAGCGTAACTGACCGAGCGGATGCCGTCGGTGACGTTGGTCAGCAAGCCGCTGACGCTGTAAGTGAAGTTGAGCGTGCGGCCCAGCCCGTCAGTGACGCTCTGGAGACTGCTCCCGTAAGTCAGGAAGTTCGTGTTGCCGCGCCCGTCCTCGATGCGGGTCAACCGCCCGCCAGCGTTGAAGAAGTACATCAGTTGCGAGCGCGGATCGGCCAGCATGAATTCCGCGCCCAAGTCCACGAGCCGGAAGCCGATGTGCGTGTAGAAAACGTGATTCCAGTTCGCGCCGTTGTGCTGGAAGCGCAGGAGGCGTCCGCGGCGAAAGCCGACGATGGCATTGGTGCCATTGACGCTCAGAGTGATGTCATAATTGTGCTGCCAATTATGGCCGAGAGCGCTCTGGACCACGCCATCGCTAAACAGGGCCGAATCGTAGTAGCGCTCCAGGAAAACCGGCAGCGGCCCGTCCAGGTCCAGGTCCGCCGATTCGAACTCGACGTAGTTCCCCGCGAATGTGCCCACGGGATCGCCGCCCGTGAGTCCGGTGTTCGGATTGAGCGCCCCTTGCGCCGCCGGCACCGTCCCCACCGTGACGCTGGCCGAGTTGCTGGTGGTAGCGGACGTGATCTCGATGTTGATGACGTGGTTGCCGGGCGGAGTGGCGGGAAACACTCTGAACTGCTCCTCGATGAACGGGAATGAGAACCCCGGGACGGAACCGAGCGGATAGACGACCTCTTGCGTGTTGACGAGATTGGGCATCGCCTGCACGCCGGTGTCGCTGGAGCCGCTGACGTGGGAGATTCCTGGCGGATAGGTGATTTTCACCACCGTACCGACGGCGGCGTTGGAACTGCCGTTGAAGGTGTCCACGAAGAAGCGGTTGATACCGCCAGCCGCGAGCCGGGCGATGAATTCGGGAAAGGGAAACACGCTGATACCATCCACTGGCGGCGGCGGCTCGACCATCACTGCCGCTTGCGCGGTGTTGTTGGCGGGGTTGGAATCCGGCGGGGTCACGGCGACAACCGACGCGCGGTTGGTGATCGTCGTGCCGGCGGTGCCGGGATTGACGCGGGCGAGGAAGATGAGCCTGGCTTCATCCTGGACATCCAGCTCCGGCGGCTGCCAATTGCCAGTGCTTTCGTTGTACGACCCGTTCACGAACGTGGCGGCGATGAAAGTCATGCCAGCCGGCGTGAGATCGTTGATCGTCGAACTCGTGGCGGGGAAATTGCCTTGGTTGACCGCCGTAACGGTGAAGATCACGTAATCGCCTTCGCGGACGATCGGCTTATCCACGGTCTTGGTCAGGGCCAGGTCCGGCTGAGCATTACAGAGGGTGGTCGCCAGACTCAACAGCGCGATCAGGCTGATTGTCGTGTGGCAGTCATGGGAGAACCAGCCACGAGGATGAAGTGCCGTGATACTGATACCGCGACTCATACCGCGCCTGTTCATGGCACCTCCGCTTGCAAACGGTAAAAGCCGCCGCTGCTGTCCGTATGCGCGACGGACAGCAATCAGCGCCAACAAAGTCGCCACCGTCAGAGTGCAAACCGCCCTTGCCAAACGAAAGCGTCGCCGAGCCGGCCCGTGATACGCGTCCCCGAACCCCGCCCCGCTATCGGTTTGCGCGCGGTTTCGCGCTGTGACCAAACGAAGCATGTTGCGGTCTGATTGAGATGAGGTCGCTCAGACTATCCTACGGTCGGCCACGCGAAGTCAAGTCCGAGGCGAATTGACTCAAAGCCAGCATCATTCGGTCCAATCAAAGAGCATGTCTATTTTCTTCCGGGTTCCCTGATCCATCTTTATCAACGGCGGCCAGGGGCGTTTGAAGCCTTCACCCGGAATTTTCTTCGTCGCGTCAATGCCGAGTTTGCTGCCGCTGGCAATTTCGCTGGTGGCGTGGTCGAGCACGTCGGACGGGCCTTTGGTGAAGATGCTGTTCCGCCTTCGCCAAGGCTTCAGCGGACAGGCACGTTGCGGGTCGGTGTTGGCGCAGAGGCGAAAGAGGACTTCACTGGTGTTGTGCACGTCTGGTAGCCGTGCGCAAGCACTCGTCGTCCACCACCACGATGTATTTGGTGAACATCATCTGGCCCATGCCCCAGAGGCCGTGCATGATTTTGTAGGCTTGCATCGGGTAGGTCTTCCGGATGACGAAGTCGGCGTTGGCGGGGACTTCGAGGTCGTTGGTTTCGCAATTCACCAACTCGGCGGATTTTTTGCGCAGGTAACTGGCGAGGAGTAATTCGTCGAGGCCGTAGGGCAACGGGGCGCGAAACTGCCTTTTGTGAATCGAGCGGGGCGCAGCGGGAAGGCGCGGGGGCAAGGTTCATTTCAGAGTCGGCGAAGTCCTGAGCGGTCGCCTCAACTTCATCAAGTGCCGGCGAATTTCGTGTAAGGTCGCCTCTATGCCGCCGACCAATCAGCGCATGATTTGCCAGTGCCATCAATCTGCCGACAGGTTCGGGATACTGTGCGGCCCCTCTGCCGTGTAAACCGCCGATGGAATACCTTCACCATGCCAGTTTCGGAATCAGCGTGCTAGGTGTGCTGGTCATCGTCTTCGGCGTGTTTTGCGGCTTGCTGCGGTTTCTCCGGTCGGAATTCTCGGCGGCGCGTGGAGGGAACGTCGAGCCGGAGCGCCGGAAGCTGCGTCAAGTCCTCGGTTACTATCTGCTGCTGGGCCTGGAGTTCCTCATCGCCGCCGACATCATCGAGACGCTGATGAAACCGAGCGTCCAGGACTTAGTTGTGCTCGGTGCGATTGTGGCGATTCGAACCGTCATCAGCTATTCGCTCAATTCGGAATTGGGGCACGAAACACCTCACGCGGAAAGGACCGCGCCATGATTGTAGAGACACTGCTTGTCGCCGCTGGGATTTACCTGCTCTGCGGACTGGTTTTCGCCATCCCGTTCGTGCTGATCGGCGTGAAGCAGATCGATCCGCACGCGACGGATGGGAGCTGGGGTTTTCGCGTGCTCATCATTCCGGGAACGATGTTCCTGTGGCCGCTGCTGGCGAAGCGATGGTTGAAGGGAGTTCACGAACCGCCGGAGGAAAATAATCCGCATCGCTGCGCGGCGCGCAACTCCTGTAGCAGCCGACGTGAGAAGGCTCATTCTCTCTCCCTCACCTCACCCCGGCCCTCTCCCCTCCCGTTGGGAGCGGAGAGGGAGAAGCAGGCGTCGCCATGATTCGTCCGCTGCGCCAACGGCATCAGGTGACGCTTTGCACGCTCGGCGTGATCCTGCCGCTTGCGTTCGTCGCGGGCATCGCGGCGCGCAAGCCTGTTCCAGTGGCCACCGCTTTGCCGCCGAGACTCGCCAGCAACGCGAAGGATTTGGGCAAGGTGGTTTTGACCAGGACGGACCTCTGGCCCGGTCAGCGAATCATCACGAGTCTGCGGCGGAACGCTGCTGGCTCGCTGGCAGTGGAGTTTACGTTCCGCGACTTGGTGAAGCCGGACGTTCTGCTCTATTGGGCGACAGGCAAAGAAGGAACCGCCGGCAATGGATTGCCGGACAACGCCCGGCTGCTCGGCGCTCTCTCGAATGGCGCACCGCTTCCCATCCCCGCCGAGGCGCGCGGGGAAGCCGGGCGATTCATCCTCTATAGCCTGGCCGACCAGGAAGTGGTGGCGGCCTCGAGCGCCTTCATCATTCAGAAAGACTGACACAGGAGACGACAACATGGGCCTCGAATACAGCGCAGTGCAGTGGAACCGACAGAAGCGAATCTACGACTTCGTGCTGGTTGGCGGTGTGGGAGCCTTTCTGATTCTGTTCGGTGTTCTCAGCAAGCTCCTCTTTCCGTTCGTCACCGATGAAATCCTGTTGATGAAGGCATTCGGGGCCGCGGCGTTCATCCTGTTGCACATCATCCTCTGCATCGGACCGCTTTGTCGGATCAATCCAAAGTTCCTTCCGCTGCTCTACAATCGGCGCCATGCCGGCGTGACGATGGCGCTGCTGTCACTCATCCACGCCGTACTCGTCGTCATCACCTACCATGCCGGCGGTGACACAAATCCAATCGTGAGCATCTTCAAAGGCAGCCCGATCACTGGCTCAATTGCGGGCGTGCCATTCCAGCCATTCGGCTTCTTTGCGCTGGTGATCCTGCTGCTGATGGCGGCCACGAGCCACGACTTTTGGCTGGCGAATCTCAGCGCGCCGGTGTGGAAGGCGCTCCACATGCTCGTCTATGCCGCCTACGGACTGCTCGTGCTGCACGTCACGTTCGGCGTGCTGCAGGCGGAAGTGAATCCCGTCTATGTCGCGGCAACGGCGCTCGGTCTGGTCACGGTGCTCGGTTTGCACATCACGGCGGCGCTGAGAGAACAGCAACTTGATGTCGCTCTCGAAGGGGCTCCGACCTCTGACAAAGACGCGCTGCCTTCCCGCTCACCCCGGCCCTCTCCCTCAGGGAGATGGGGACAACGCATTCCGTCTCTCGACAAACCGGACGCGACATTCTCGCCAAACGCGGCGAATGGTGACTCCCTCTCCCCTGGGGAGAGGGCCGGGGTGAGGGGGAAGGGATCTCTCGAACTGCCGGAAGCGGGTGAACCGAACCTGGGCGAATTCATCGACGCCTGCGCCGTTGCTGACATCCCCGAGAGGCGCGCCCGCATCGTCTGCCTTTCCGGTGAACGCGTGGCCATCTTCAAGTACGACGGCAAAATCTCCGCCGTCTCGAACGTCTGCCAGCATCAGAACGGGCCTCTCGGCGAAGGCAAAATCCTCGACGGCTGCATCACCTGTCCCTGGCACGGCTACCAATACCTGCCGGACACCGGCGCGTCGCCGCCGCCATTCGTGGAGAAGGTTCCGACATTCAACGTGCGCGTGAACAACGGCCGGGTGCTCGTTCACCCGAATCCGAATGCGCCGGGCACACACGCGGAACCGGCGCTGATTGAACCCGAGCCTCGTAGCAGTAGATGTGACGAAGTTCTGACTTCAGCGACGGAGAAATGAGTCTCGTTACCTCGCCTCCTACAACAAAGTGAACGACGAATTTTACATCGGCTGGGAAGACAAGGCACCATTGGCCATTGGCAAGAGCGTGCGGAGCGCTGTCGTGATCTTGCTCATTCTCGTCGTTGCCCTCGGCGTGCTGCTTTCACTGGCGCAACGCACCATCGGCGTGAGCGTGTTCGAGTGGGGCAAGGTCAAAAACTTCTCCGGAGTCCTCAAGAGCCAGCCCTATCCCCATCTGCTCGTGCCGCGTCCCGGAGCAAGCGGTGGGCAGGGGACTTTCTCCAGCTACTACCTCGTGAAGCCGTTCAAGTTCGGACTCGACCCCGAGATGGCCACTGGCCTCGACGGCAAAGCCGTGAGCTTGAAGGGGACACTCATTTACCGTGGCGGGCAAACCATGATTGAAGTCGCCGACGGCTCAATCAAGCCGAGCGACGCTTCCATCCTTCAGCCCTTCGACGACGCTTCAACGTCCTCCTTGAGCCTCGGCCAGCAAACGCTCCTCGGCGAAATCGTGGACAGCAAATGTTATCTCGGCGTGATGAACCCCGGCGCGCTCACACCTCACCGGGCCTGTGCCATTCGCTGCATCAGCGGCGGCATCCCGCCCGTGCTCCTGGTCCGCCAGACGAACGGCCCCGCGCTGTATTTCCTGCTCGTCTCCCGCGGCGGCAAACCCGTGAACAAGCAAGTGCTCGATCTCGTCGCCGAGCCAGTCGAAATCACCGGCGAACTCGAACGCCAGGGCGAGTTGCTCATCCTTCGCGCCGACCCCGCTACGTATCGGCGGGTGCCAAGATAGTTGCCATTTGGTTTCCGCGTCACTACTCTCTGCCCATGCTTGCGACCCGAATGCTCGCACTGGCGCTGACCGCTGCTCCCGCCACGGCCATATCGGGCGCGCCGCTGCCGGTCATCACGCGAGACGGCCAAGCCCATGTCGCCGCAGCGGCGTTGGAACGCGATGCAGGCATCGTCATCAAGCGCCTGCCAGGACGCGGCGGCGGAAGCGAGTTCGTCGCCTGCGGCCCCTCGCAGTGCGCTCCGTTGAAGGGCGTCCTCGCTGACGGCGAAACACTGCTTGCGCCGGTGGCCGGGTTGAGCGAGGCCTTGAATCTCACCGCGAACCTCGATGAGGGCCGGCGACACGTCACCTTCGGCCCCGCGCAACTGGATTCCTCTTCCACCACGGGCACCGCGCGCGTCGGCGGCATCGCGCCTAATCTGCGCCTGACGAAACTCGACGGCACAACCGTGACGCTCGACGAACTGCGTGGCCAGCGCGTGCTCATCAACAGTTGGGCCAGTTGGTGAGGGTGCCGCCACGACCTGCCGGTCTGGCAGGAATTCTTCGAGCGCCATCGCTCCAATCGCTTCACCCTCCTTTCCATCGCCGTCGATGTGCAAGGGCTGGAAGTCGTCAAGCCGTGGGTGAAGAAGTATGGCGTCACCTTTCCCGTGGCCGTGGACATGGCGGACGTGTTCGGCGCGGCGTTTGGATTGAAGGCCATTCCCGTTTCGTTCCTCGTCGATGAAGTCGGTATCGTGCGTCTGCAAGGCGGCGGGCCGTCGAAGGAATTTCGCGCGCAAGTGGAGGAAGTTCTGCGCGAGCCGGTCAGCGCCGTGCGTGGCCGGACGCGCGAGGCGCCGAGCGTTCTTTCGCTTGGCGAACTGCGCGCCCGCGCTGCCCGCCAGCCCGATGATGCCGCCGCTCGACTGGCACTGGCACAGGCGCTGGAGCGCTCGGAAGACTTGGCGGGCGCACTGGCTGAGTGCAACGCAGCCGCGCGCCTGCAAACGAAGGACGCGATGATCCCCTTCACCCACGGACTCGTGCTGTTGCGCCAAGGCCGCACCAACGACGCGCTGGCGAAGTTCACGGCTGCTCGCGAACTCGATTCCGGCAACTGGCGCATCCGCAAACAAATCTGGGCGCTGGAACACCCCGAGAAGTTCTACGGCACGAACGGCATCGACTGGGGCTGGCAGAAGGAACAAGTCGCGAGAGAGAGGAAGTAGGCGACGCTATTACTGAAACCACGATTAACGAATGGACACGACTGCCCGCGAAACACGCGAATATCGCGAAACGCTTTGGGGTCGTTCGCGTGTTTCGCGGGCTGCCTCTGTTTCCACGTTCGTGTCTTATTCGTGTCCATTCGTGGTCAAACCTATTTGAAGCATGAAAATGAACCGACTCATCGCCACAGTGTCCGCCGCGGTGCTGTTGCTCGCGGCTTCCGCCCGCGCCGCCGAACCTGCCGCGTCTGAAAAGACCGGCCCCGCCATCGAGCAGAAGGCCCCCGCGTTCACGCTCAAGGACCAAGATAGCCGCGACGTCTCGCTCGACTCGCTGCTCAAGAAAGGCCCGGTGGCGCTGGTCTTCTACCGCTCGGCCGACTGGTGACCCTACTGCAAGAAGCAGTTGGTCCAACTGCAAACGAGCCTGAAGGAAATCGAAGCGACCGGCGGCCACATCGTCGGCATCAGCTACGACTCCACGAACGTGCTGAAGCGATTCGCGGCGAAGAGCGCCATCACATTTCCGCTCCTCTCCGACGCCGGCAGCAAAACCATCGACGCCTACGGCATTCGCAACAAGGAAGCGCCCGAACGCTGGAGAGGCATCCCATATCCCGGCACCTTCGTCGTCGGCACCAACGGCATCATCCGCTCAAAACTCTTCCTCGACGGCTACAAGGAACGGCACGCCGTCGAAGCGCTCACTGACGCCCTGAAGAAAGCAACGTAGCAGCGGTCCTTTTCGCACGTTTCGCCACTGTGCTGCGTGCCTTCGGCGGCAGGCTTCGCGCGAACGTCAGCGCTATCGACACGCATTCGCGTAGTTGCCGGGCCGTGCGCAGTCCCGCCGCTTCGACGAACACGAAACCTTTCAGCGGACGGCCCGTGAAATCCATAGGGCGCGTGTGCGGACGCTTCAGCAGCTCTTGCGCACGAGACGGTTCCAGGCGCAGGACGAGTTCATCCTTGAGCACGCCGCAGCACATGTTGCCGTGAAGCAGGAAGCAGAGGCCGCCGAACATCTTCTTTTCGGCGAAGCCCGCGGCCGGGGACAAGATTTCCCGGACGCGGGTGGCGAGCGATTCGTCGTAAGCCATCTGCGAGGCGCTCAGGCGGGCTTGGTGAATTCCCACAGGCCGATGCCTGCGCCCTGCGGGTCGGAGATGATGGCGAAGCGGCCCATCGGGAGTTGGGTGATGTCCTTGCAGATTTTAGCGCCGAGCGCCTTGGCTTTGGCGACGGCGGCGGGAAGGTCGGGCACAGTGACGTAGCTCATCCACATCGTCGGCGCGGGACCGGCCTCGGCGGGCATGCGGATGAGTCCTGCGGCGGGGCGGTCGCCCGCTTTCATCATGGTGTACTCGGCGCCCGGTCCCATCTGCATGGTCTCAACCGCCCAGCCGAAGAGCTGGCTGTAAAACTTCTTGCTCGCGTCCGGGTCGCGGGAGACGAGTTCGTTCCAGCTCACGATGCCGGGAGTCATGTCGGCGGTGCCGCTGCATTGTTGTTTGTCGCTCATAGGTTTGGTTTGCAGTTTTTGGTTGTAGTTGTTGGGCGCAATCTACGAGTCCGAGGAACTGTTTGGAATCTTTTTTGCGGTGGCGTCCGGCGCGCGTCCCGTGGCCGCCCGTGGGTTCGTATGTAAGGAACGGAGCTTCCATCCGACCCATTTGTGAATGCGAAAACAAAGTCCGTTCCTGAACGTGGTCGTCAGAAAATTTACCGGGGCTGCGCGGCGACTGAATCCTCGCCCATCGGAATCCCTCCCTTCCTCCCCATCCATTCGAGGAAATGCCGTTGCAGCCCCGCCCGCCTTTCAACGAACTGCGGAAGATCCGTGGCGACATGAGGACTGCGCGGACGAGCCGTCGCCGCTGCACTGCTTTGGCGAAACGCGCACGCTCTGGATGCTGGGCGCGAAGGTCGCACTGGCCCTACTGCTGCTCATCACGACGGCGGCGCAAGCGGCAGTACGAGAAGTCGGCGCGATTGGATTGACCGTCGGCGACCTCGACCGTGTGCTGCCGTTTTACACGAACACGCTGCCGTTCGAGTTGAAGGGCATCACCGCCACCAGCGGTGCAGAACAGGACGCGCTGCTCGGTTTGGACGGCACGGAGACCCGGAGCGCCGAGCTTCAGCTCGGCTCGGAGCGTATTATTCTCACCGAGCACATCGTGAACAAGGGGAGCCCCATCCCGCCGGACTCGCGGAGCTTCGACCATTGGTTCCAACACATCGCCATCGTCGTGTCCGATATGGACCGCGCTTACGAGCAACTCCGCCGCGCGAAAGTGAAGCACGTCTCCACGCTGCCGCAGACATTGCCGGCGTGGAACAAGGATGCAGGCGGTATCAAGGCGTTTTACTTCCGCGATCCGGAGGACCATGTGCTGGAAATCATCTGGTTTCCGCCGGGCAAGGGCGATCCGAAGTGGCAGCGGGCCGCGACCAAGCCAGAGTCCGGCCTTCCATTGTTCCTCGGCATCGACCACACGGCCATCGTCGTCAGCGACACGGACCGAAGCCTGGCCTTCTACACGAACGCGCTCGGCCTGCGCGTGGTTGGGGGCGCGGAGAACTACGGCACTGAGCAGGCGCATCTCAATCAGGTCTTCGGAGCGCGCCTGCGCATCACGGCGCTACGGGCGGAGCGCGGGCCGGGCATCGAGTTCCTCGAGTACATCGCGCCGCCAGGCGGGAGTCCGCTGCCTGACGATGCGCGGGCGAATGATTTGATCTTCTGGACAACGCGGCTTGTTGTGGACGACACGCCCAGCATCGCCGCAAGACTGCGGGCAGACACGCGGTTCGTGTCACGACCAGGCGGCGCGTCCTCGCAGATCATCCGCGACCCTGATGGTCACGCGCTACGACTCATCAATCACGGCGACCGCCGAAACAATGAGGCCCGGAATTCAATATCAAAAACAAAATGAGCCTCCTCACGTCGGCTGCTACGAGAAGATGAAAGGTTCTCGGCTCCCCCGCGACTCATCCTGGCAACGCAACAACGACTACTGAAATAGAATATGAAGCAGACACTCCTCACTCTCACCGCCTCTCTTGCCCTCGCTGCCGCCGCGCTGGCGGACCACGCGCCGGGCCACATCAAATCGCTCGTCCTGAAAAACAAGGAAGGCGCGGCGATTCTCGGCTACGATCCGGTCGCCTATTTCACGGATGGCAAGCCGGCCAAGGGCAATTCGAAGTTCAAATCCAACTACGAGGGCGCGAACTACTACTTCGCCAGCGCCGACCATAAAGCGCTGTTCGACGCGAATCCCGCGAAGTATGCGCCGGCTTACGGCGGATATTGCGGTTACGCGGCCAGCATCAATCGCCTGTCGCCGATCAGCCCGGACTGGTTTCAGATCGAGGACGGCAAGCTGATCCTCCAGCACAACAAGAAGGCATTCGACCTCTTCAACAAGGAGCTAAAAGGAAATACCGTGAAAGCAGATCAGAACTGGCCCGGTCTCGTCGCGAAGAACGGCGTGTATGGCGGCAAGACTCTCGTGCAGACGGACAAGCAGGGCGTGGCCCTCGAAAGCTACGATCCGGTGAGCTACTTCACAGACGGCAAGCCGATGAAGGGCGATCCGAAGATTGAGGCAACCTTCAACGGCGCGCTCTACCGGTTCACGTCGCAAGCGCATCGCGAGATATTTGAGAAGGAGCCGACAAAGTATGCGCCCGCATACGGCGGCTATTGCGGTTACGCGGCGAGCATCGGCAAAGTGCGCCCGGCCAATCCGTTGCTCTGGTCCATCGTGGATGGACAACTCATCGTGCAGCACACCACGGGCGCAGTGGAGCTTTGGGAAAAGGACGTGACGGGCAACAAGGCGAAGGCGGACAAGCTCTGGCCACGCCTGGTCGAAGCGAAGGCTGGGAAGAAGAACCCCATCGACAGCCTGCTCGGCAAGTCTGTCCTTGATGCACCTGCTCCAAAGACAAGCGCAAGCTATTCACCCGATCCTGCGCGCCCGTGGCACAAGCTGTAAACCCGTCCCCACTCACAACCACTCACGGTCCAATCCATGAAACTCATCATCACCGCACTCGCTCTCGCCAACCTTGTCCTCGTCGCCAAATCGCGCGGAGCGGACATCGCCACTCACCATGCGCTCACGATGGACGGCGCGAAGAAAGTCGCCGAAGCCGCTGCTGCTTATGCCAGGGCCAACGGCGCGGCCGGCAACATCGCCGTCGTCGATGAAGGCGGGCATCTGCTCTATTTCATGCGGCTCGATGGCTCTTTCGCCGCCGGTGCAAACGTCTCCATTGGCAAGGCGCGCACCAGCGCCACGTTCAAGAAGCCAACGAAGGACTTCGAGGACATCATCAACAAGGGCCGCTTCACCATGACCGCCTTGCCGGACTTCACTCCGCTGCAAGGCGGCGTGCCCATCATGCACGAGGGGCACGTCGTCGGCGCGATTGGCGTCAGTGGCGCGAAGAGCGCGCAACAGGACGAAGAGATTGCCAAAGCCGGCGCGGCGGCAATTGAAGTCACGAAGACGGCCAGCAAGTAACCATCAACCCGTAGGAGCCGACGTGAGGAGGCTCCACTAAGCTCGGAACGCGAAACTCAAGACCAAAGTCAGAGTCTCCTCACGTCGGCTGCTACACAACAAATCAACCCATGAATCGACGCGAACTCCTCTTCGCACTGGGCGCCACTGCCGTGACGCTAACTGGACTCGACCAACTCCACGCCGCTGATCACGGCGGCAGCCGGGCCGACTATTGCGCTCGCGCCTGTGCTGACTGTCTCATCGAATGCGCGAAGCACGTTCGCCATTGCACGCAGCACCTTGCCGACGGCCACAAGGCTTACGCGAGGTGTCTGGAACTGTGCTTTGCCTGCGCATCGTCCTGCTCCGCCTGCATCCAGTCGTGTTTCGGCTCGGCAGGCGTGACGGCTGCCGAAGCGTGCGCGAAGATGTGCGACGCCTGCGCCGGCGAGTGTGAGAAATTCGGCGACGACGACGCGATGAAGCGGTGCGCGAAGACTTGTCGCGATTGCGCGAAGGCGTGCCGCGACTTCATCAAGGCTGCCCAATGACAACGGGTTGCCGCGACAGGCATGATTGGGCTTGAAGAAGCGATTGCTCGCATTCTTGGAAAGCGGGACGCCGTGCTGGCTTCGCGAAGCCTGCTCGTTGGACTAAGCGGCATCGACGGAAGCGGTAAGGGCTATCTGGCGCGCCAGTTCGTAGCTGCGCTGCGAAGCCGTGGGTTCAGGGTGGCCAGTCTGGCGGCAGATGACTGGGCTGCCGCGCCGGAAAAGCGGTTCGACCCGAATCGACCGGCCGAACATTTCTACGAGCATGGGTTTCGGTTCGAGGAGATGTTCCGCGGGCTTGTCCTGCCGTTGAAGTCACTGCGGCGCCAACGGCTGGAAGCTCTGCGCGCCAACGAATCGCGGAGCGCACTTCACCCGCATGGGTTTGAGTTCCGCGACGTGGAAATCATTTTGCTGGAAGGAATTTTTCTGTTAAAGCGAGACTATCGGGAGCACTTTGACCTGACGTTTTGGGTTGATTGCAGCTTTGAAACCGCCATGAAACGTGCCGTGCAGCGCGCGCAGGAAGGGCTGCCTCCCGACGAAACCCGCCGTGCCTACGAAACGATTTTTTTCCCGGCCCAGCAGCTTCATTTCGAGCGCGACAACCCACGCCCCGTAGCCGACCTCATCATCAACAACGATCGCAAGCCGGCAAACTGCACAGAGCGCGAACGGCGCATCATCGAACCATGAACCTTCGGCCGCACGTCCGCTGGCTAGGCATGATTGCTCTGCCTTGCTTGGTGTGGGCTGGTTTTCAGTCGTGGACAAACCTGCATCAGGCGAGGCTCTGCGCGAAGGAATATGAACCGCCTCCGCCAGGAATGGGCCTCGTGCCGGCGGGTGAGTTTTGGATGGGCAGTGATGACCCGAACGCCGAGCCGGATGAAATGCTGCTCCGCAAGGTGTTCGTTCCTGCTTTCTACATCGACAGATTCGAGGTCACAAACCGGCGCTACAAAGAATTCAAGAAAGACCATCGCTACGCGGCAGGTGAGGACGATTTGCCCGTGACGTTTGTGCTCAAGCGCGAGGCGGAGGCGTTCTGCCGCTGGGCGGGTCGGCGGTTGCCCACCAACGCTGAATGGGAGAAGGCCGCGCGCGGCATTGATGGCCGGGTCTATCCGTGGGGAAATGAATTCCTGGCCGACTACGCCAACATCGGCCGTCGAGCCGGTGTTCTCACCAACAACTCGCCGAGGTGCAACTCGCCGTTTGACCACTCGAAGGGCAAACTTCCTGGCGGCAGCTTTTCCAAAGGCGCAAGCCCTTACGGATGTCACGACATGGCCGGCAACGTGTGGGAGTGGGTCAGCGATGTGTGGGTGGACAAGAACTCGCTTGGAACCAAATCGAGCGGAGAGGCGCGCGGCATCATTCGTGGCGGCGCCTACAGCTACAGCCCGCGACAAGCGCGCACTTCGTATCAAGGTTTTGAGGCGCTCGAAGCGACCTGCCACGACGTTGGCTTTCGCTGCGCGATGGATGCGGCTCCAAAGCGGAAGTAGCTCGAGAGTCAAAATTTTTTGGCGGATTCCGGGGCCGGCGGTGATATACCTTTGAACATGAGCGACACCGACCTGGAACTGCTCGCGCGCTACATCCGGCACCACGCCGAGGATGCCTTCGCGGAAATCGTCCGGTGTCACCTTGGGCTGGTCTATTCCGCCGCGCTGCGCCAGGTGCGCTCGCCTCAACTGGCCGAGGAAGTGGCCCAATCCGTCTTCACCAGTCTGGCGCGTGAGGCGGGGCGGCTGCGGCCGGACACCATCCTGACGGCCTGGCTGTATCAGGTCACCCACCACACCGCCGCGAATGTGGTGCGTGGCGAAGTCCGCCGGCAGATGCGCGAACAAATCGCCACGGAATTGAATGCCATGAACGCCACCGCCGCCGACTGGACGCACATCGAACCGTTGCTCGACGATGCCATGCTCGCGCTCGACCAGACCGACCGTGCTGCAGTCCTGCTCCGTTACTTCGAGAACAAATCCCTCCGCGAAGTCGGCGCGGCCCTCGGTGCGAGCGAGAACGCCGCCCAGAAACGCCTCGCCCGCGCCGTCGAACGCCTGCGCGAATTCTTTGCCACGCGCGGCGTCACCGTCGGCGCGAGCGGACTCGTCCTTGTCATCTCTGCCAACGCGGTTCAGGCCGCGCCCGTCGGGCTGGTTGTCACGATTTCAACTGCTGCCGCTGCGTTTGCCGGAACAGGCCTCGCCGCCACGGTAACCGCCACCACAACCGCCACCCAAGCCATCGCCATGACCACATTGCAAAAAACTCTTGTCACTGTCGTCGTCGCCACCAGTCTGGCGGCGCCCTTTTGGGTTCATCATCGCGCTCAAGCCAGATTGCGCGAACAAGGGAAAATATTACGACTTGGCGCGGAGCAACTGGCTAAACTTCGAACTGAGAACGACGCGCTTTCCAGACTGGTTGCCCCGGTAAACGGCCCTCAGCCGCTTCCGAACGAACAGTTCAATGAAGTGCTGAGGCTGCGCGGCGAATTGGGACGGTTGCAGGTGGCGCTGCGGGAACTGACGGGACCGAGAACCAACGAGCCGCTCTCGCGAAAGGAAGTGCTGGTTTCGATGCGACAGTTGCATTTGGATCGGGCGAACGGACTCAAGCAACTGTTTGCCGTCAATCCCGCCGAAACGATTCCGGAACTTCAATACCTCACTGAGGGCGATTGGCTCGATTTCGTCATTTACGATCACCGCAAAATCGACCCCGGCAGCAACAGCCGCCTCACGAGCAGGGCACGCAGCAGGGCGCAAGTTCATTTCGCTCTGAACGTCCTGGAAGGTGCGCTTCGGCAGTTTGGCAGCGACAACCAAGGGCAATTCCCAACCGACCTTTCGCAATTGACGCCCTATTTCAAATCACCCGTGGATGCGTCTGCTTTGCAGGGCTGGGCCATCGTGCCCGCAAACAGTTTCTCCGGCAGAATGCGGATGGACGGAGATTGGGCGATCACCCAGAAGGCTCTGGTCAATGCAGAGATGGATAAACGCGTTGTCGTCGGCATGCATGGGCACGCTGTCGATTAGCTGTTATGACAAGACTCAAGACCATTTTCATCGTCCTGGTCGCTGTGGCCGCGGCGATCACGTCGCTGCTGATTCAACGCCGCGCCCAGGCCAAAATCGGCGAAAGCGCCAGCTTGCTGCGACAACAGGAAGCTCAACTGGCGGAACTGGCGGCGGAAAACCAACGACTCTCGAATCTCGTCCATCAAGCAAGAACCAAGAGCGCGACACCACCGGAGGATCAAGCGATCGAACTGGCCCAGTTGCGCGCCAAAGCCGAGGCCCTGCGCCGCCAAGCGCATCAGTTGGCCACCCAACTGGCGGAGAACCGCCGACTGGCGGGAGTGCAGTTCTTTTTGAACAGCGATTTCAACCTGCTTGAGCATAATCGTGAAGGCACTATCACCTTTGCAGGCGGCCCGCGGGCGACAGGCAAGCTCAATGATGCCAGGGCGATCACTGAGGCGCTGCGCAAATACGCTGACGAACATGAAGGCGAGTTTCCCACGAACCTCGATCAGGTGACGCCTTACCTGCCAAAAGATTTGGAGGCAGACTCGCCTCCGTGGGCGAACGCGCCTCTGACGGGAACGAACGACTTCGAGATTGTTTACCAGGGATCACGAGACGACTTGTCCAATATCCCGCCGCGCAGAGTGGCTTTGATTCGCGAACGGCAGCCCTGGCTGACTCCAGACGGAAAATGGGCGCGGGTTTACGGGTATGCCGATGGCGCCGCCAGCCCGGTCGAATCCGATGACAACTTTCAGTCCTGGGACTCGCGGCACATCATCCCGCCGCCGGCGGCACGGTGAATAAGCTTAAGAACCGTGGTTGACCAGCCTGCCGGAACATTTGAAACTTTTTGTTCGGTTTCCCTCTTCAGCGGGTCTTTATTGATAGTTGAAGATGACGGACAACCAACAGTTGCTCGCGGAATACGTCCGGACCGGCTCGGAAGCCGCCTTTCGGGAACTGGTCGCGCGGCACATCAACCTGGTCTATTCGGCCGCTCTCCGGTTGGTCGAAGGCGACAGGCATCGGGCGGAGGACGTGGCTCAAACAGTCTTTATAGACTTGGCCCGCATGGCCCGGACGCTCGCGCCCGAAGTGATTCCGGGCGGCTGGCTGCACCGGCACACCTGTTTTGTGGCGGCCAAAACCATGCGCGGCGAGCGCCGCCGTCAATCCCGTGAAAGGCAAGCCGTGGAAATGAATGTGCTACAGGACGACTCCAGTGCGGAATTCTCGTCGATTGCGCCGATCCTCGACGAAGCGATCAACGAACTGAACGAAACGGATCGCACCGCCATCGTGCTCCGGTTCTTTGAAGAACGCGATTTCCGTTCGGTGGGAGAATCATTGGGCAGTAACGAAGACGCGGCGCGGATGCGAGTCAACCGGGCCTTGGAGAAACTCCAGGCCTTGCTGAAGCATCGGGGCGTGACGATCAGCACCGCCGTTCTGGCGGTCACGCTTTCCACCAATGTCATTCAGGCCGCGCCAGCCGGATTGGCGCTCACCATCTCTGCTACTGCGTTTGCCGGAACAGGCCTCGCCGCCACGGCAACCGCCACAACCACCGCGACCAAAGCCATCGCTATGACCACACTCCAAAAATCCCTGATCGCAGCAACTCTCCTCGCCGCCGGCGGCGTGGGAATCTACGAAGCCCGCCAGGCGTCCGTCGCGCGCGCCCAGGTGGCAACGCTCCAAAAGCAACAGGCTTCGCTCGCCGAGCAACTCGCCCGCGAGCGCGACGAGGCCGCGCGTCAACTGGCCGCGCTCCGCGATGACGGCGAACGCCTGAACCGCGACTCCACCGAACTGCTTAAGCTGCGCGGTGAAGTGACCCGCTTGAAAGCGGACTTGCAAGAGTCGGCCCAATTGAAAACGAGCAACACCAACGACCCAACATTGTCCGAGGCGGTTGTCTGGAAGAAGCGCGTCGATCAACTCAAACAATACCTGGAGCAAACACCCGCCGCGAAAATTCCAGAACTTCAGTTGGTGACGGAGCAGGATTGGTTAAACGCTGCGAAAGGCAAACTCGACACCGAGGCGGATTTTCGCCGCGCCTTGAGCGCGTTGCGAGGGGCCGCTGAACAGAAGTTCATCAGCACGCTGTTGCAGCCTGCCGTGAAGGAGTACGGAAGGATCAACAACGGCCAGTTACCGGCGCATCTCTCGCAATTAGAGCCATACTTCAAGCTTCCCCTGGATGCGGCCATTCTACAGCGGTGGGAAGTCGTACCCGCGGAAACTGTTGAAAGCCTCGATTTGGGTGGAGCCGTCATCATCACACAAAAAGGGCCCGTCGACGACATCTACGATACGCGATACGGGATCGGTCCGCACACCTTTGGCGGCACTGATTTCTTAGGGT
>Ga0187893_10006930_pt1 | contig 18993 bp, 16 predicted proteins | sample MA1701074metaG_FD_139574 | JGI IMG/M metagenome (GOLD analysis project Ga0187893, IMG submission 139574) | White microbial mat communities from a basaltic lava cave in the Kipuka Kanohina Cave System on the Island of Hawaii, USA - MA170107-4 metaG ... | reverse complement strand
TCTTTCGTTTCTGCACGACCTGGCGTTGTAGATCCAAACTCGCCAGATATTCGCAATGCCCCAAGTCCCAAACGAGGCAATCCCGCAACGACTCCGTATGGCTGGGGTCGGAGTGTGGGTAAAAGACAAGCTCTTCTTCTAACATCGTTGCCCACCCTCACTGGACGCTCAGGACCCCAAGACTACCCGCAATTCTAAACCAGTCAAATGAACGGTTCAAATGAATCCGGAACAAAAGGGCGATCAGGCCTGGCATCGGCTCCTAGCTTTCGACTGGAGTGTCTGAGTCTTTCATTCGGGAATTGGATTCGATGGCGGAGCAGTCAAGAAACGCGCTCCGGGGCATGGGTAGGAGGCGAAATGGAGCCCAAAAGAAAAGGGAGTCAATCTTTCAGGCTCTGCCACATGGAGGAAAGTAGGTCCATGAAAGAATCGGAATCCTGGTTCCAGGATATCGTCGAAACATCGCGAGGAGCCTTGCCTTCTTTCACCGTGAGCTGCAACTCCTTCATTCTGAGTCGATGTGACTCGGCCTGAAGCAATTCCTTTTCCCGCGTGCGAGCCTTGCGCAAACCGCCGCCCCTGATGAAAGTAACGATCTGGGGTAATTCGGTATGGTCCAACCATGTTCCATGATCCTTGCACCAGTCGATGACAACGCCTGAGCAACCTGCGAAATTCATCCGGTTCATCAATCTCTTGCACGCAGGGCACGGAACATAAGCTCGGCGCGGCTTCCCCCCTGACTCCGGCGTTAGCGTCTCCGCCACAGGGTGTCCGAGGACAGCTTCTTGCTGCTCCCGATCCTGGCAAATCTTCTCAAAGGAATCCTTGTTGACCCAAATGCCGCCGCAGGAGCGGCACTCGCTCAGCGTGCTGGCGCCCAACCGGACGAGTGTCATGGTTGTCTGGCAGTGGGGACAAACTCCTGTAGATTCTTTGAGCTGCCCGGCTTTGGCGACTGCAGCCCCACACCAGGAACAGTGTTTCATTCCGGTGAAGATGGTCGCAAAACAGGACGGGCATGCGACGGTAGCCAATGATCCCTGGCACCATGAACATCGCACCTGGTCGGGGCTGGCATCGCCGCCACAGTTCGGGCATTTGAGAGTTGCTGCAGCGGATTGTTTGTCCATTTTGGTTCAGATTCACGGGACGGGCGGCGGTTTGATTCGGGGTTATTCTCCGAACCCGGGAATCGAGACCCGGTGAGCCGCTTTCAACGGATCCTCTCCCATTTGCGACTTCGCATCGACCTGTAACCGTTTTCAAGGATCGAGTTGACGACATAACCGTCTTCGTAGGTTTCCCGCGGTGTTTTTCCTTCGCGAACACATTCGACGAAATGGCGCATCTCTGCCTGATAACCGTAAGCAAAGGCTTCCTCTGGCAGAGGCCGCGTCCAGCCGAAGTCGAGATCGGCTTTCTCGATGACATAACCTGCCGGCCGGGGGGTGAAGGAAATCAACGGCGTTTGACGCGTCACATCCGTGAACAGAGAGCCTTCCGATCCATGGATCTCGTTGCGAAGATCCAGGCCTCCCCGCGTCGTCCAGGAAAGTTCGCAGTGGGCCAGGCCGCCGCTCGCGAATCGAAGCAACAGCAGCGCATTGTCCTCGCCTTTCGTTTTCTTGTGATGCACCAGGGTAGCGCCCCAGGCCATGACTTCAACGACGGCATCCTCCTTGCCGAAAAAGTATCGCGCGGCCTCAACGCAATGACAACCCAAGTCGTGCATGGCCCCGCCTCCGGTTTTCGCGACGTCCCAGAAGTGCGGGCTGTGGGGACCGCTGTGCGATTCGCGCGACCGCACCCAAAGGACCTTCCCAATTCCTCCCTGTTCGATGGTCGCCTTGGCTTTGACCACGGCGGGAGCGAAAACTTCGGTTTCTGCATAGCCATGCATCATTCCGGATTTTTTGGCTGCTTCCAGCATGGCTCGGGCTTCCCGGGGATTTCGCGCCAGCGGTTTCGTGCACACCTGGTTCTTTTTGTGTCTGGCTAGGAGCAGCGCGGCGGGCAGGTGCTCTTCGTTTGGCAAGGCGATCAGATACAGGTCAATCCCGCTGCGTTCCACCGCGCTCTTCAAGTGAGTGACGCTCTCCGGAATAGTCCACCGCCGCGCGAAATCCAGTGCCCTTTTGCGTGAGCGTGAGTAGTTGAGCACCACCTGTTGGCCGTTGACATTAGCCAAACCCTGCATAAAGAATTCAGCCACGAAGCCTGAGCCGAGAAGAGCAATGTTCAGATTGCGCATGCGGAGTCCTTCCTGCCCTGAAGTCCTTGCGGTGTGCGATCCAGTTCAGCACTTCGGTGCCTCGCCCTTACGCAACTTTGCCCGCGTTCGCTTGAAAACCTGGTTACCCTGCGCTACTCTGGCTTACGGGAGCGTGATCCATGATGCAGCTTCTACAGAGGATTGGTTTTCTTTTCTCGGCGCTGGCACTTTGTCTGGTCGGTTCCGGTTTCGCGCTCGGGAAGCCCGGGGTGCCCACGGCTGAAAATGTAGTCGTTACAGGTTTACTGGTTTGTCTGGACGAATCCTTGAAAGAAACGGCTTGCGGTACAGCACACCAGGCTCTGGGTTTGAAGGCAGCCGGAGGCAAGATCTATCCGCTCAAACGCCACGAGAACGTCGACGCTCTCAGCGTGGAGAAACGGCTGAGGACCCGTGAGTTCAAACTGACGCTACGGAAGGATGAAGGTGCCTCTCCCTGGTTTGAGCTGGTGAAATCTCAGTTCATTCGCGGCGGCAAGGTTTACAACTTTCACTACTTCTGCGAAGTCTGCAACATTACGACACACGCACCCGGAATTTGCCTGTGCTGCAGGGAAGAAACCGAATACCAGGAAAGCTTGGCCCAATGATCTGCTAGTGGTTTGCGTTGACAGCCGCGACAGAGCCTTCTGTGTGCTCGATTTGTTGGCACAAGTAGCCGATCACATCGCGAGCTGAAATAATTCCCACCGCTTCTTGATTACGAAGAAGGGGAATGTGCCGGAACCCTCCGACAGCCATTTCATGGAGGGCAAAGCGAATAGAGTGTTCCGGGCTTAGCGTGATGGGCTTCGGCGTCATGACCTCGGAAAGTTGAATCTGCTCCAGAGGGCGGCCTGATCCAACCGCCTTCAACAGAAGATCCCTTTCCGAAAATATTCCAGCCAACTGCCCGTTCTTCAGCACCAGAATGCAGCCGACATGGCGGTCTTTCATCATGGCCGCAGCTTCTTGAACGGAAGCGTCGGCACTCAGTGAAATGGCCTGGGCAGGCTGGAGGACCGAAATCGAATCTTCCATCAGGCGTTCCTGAAGCCCGGACTTTGGCTGTGGGACATCCAGCTTCATAAGAGGCGCCATGCAAGTCTCACATCGATCGATGCCAGCGAGATTGTCTTGACCACAGGCAGGACAGACCATATAGATTCCCCCTTTCGATCAATCAAAAATATCGAATCAAGTGCGGAGAAAGCCGCTTAACTAAGGGTAGGGGACTTCGTTCGGTGTTCGTGAGTTGCGAAACCTGGTTCAAATGGGGATAGCCGCGCAGGCTTCGAACGGCGCCATGCGTGAGTCGTTACTCCACTATCCAGGTATCGCCGCTATTCAGAAGCTTTTCCAAATTTCCCGCGCCCATGCGACTGATGGAGTCTTGCACCTGAGCTTCCAGTAGTTCGTCATACGTCGGCTTCCCAACCGCGTGGAAGACACCCACGGGAACCGGGAACTCTGGATATTCCATCCGGGCCAGCATATAGGCTAAGCAGGGGTCCGAAGAATGCGCATCGTGCACCAGTAGGTCGCTTTCGGTGATTCCGTTACCAAGTTCGACGACTTCCAGTTTGAGCCCCTTGAGGCGAATGCCCTTATTGCGATCCTTACCGAAAATCATGGGCTTGCCATGCTCGAGGTTGATGGTCCGGTCTTCTCGATGCTCTCTCTCGGTGAAGTGCTTGAATGCCCCGTCGTTGAAAATGTTGCAATTCTGAAAAACTTCGACGAACGAAACCCCCTTGTGGTGGGCAGCCTCGGTGAGCACGGTGCTGAGGTGCTTGACATCGATATCGATCGACCGAGCCACGAAGGTGGCTTCATTAGCCAGTGCCACACACAACGGATTGATTGGATAGTCAATCGAACCCTGCGGTGTTGATTTGGTCTTCTTCCCAAACTCCGAAGTCGGCGAGTACTGACCCTTAGTCAAGCCGTAGATCCGGTTGTTGAAGAGGATGATGTTGACATCCAGATTGCGCCGGATCGCGTGCATGAAGTGATTGCCGCCGATGCTCAGGGCGTCGCCGTCCCCCGTGATGACCCAAACGGAGAGCTCCGGCCGCGCCGCTTTAATGCCCGTGGCCACAGCCGGGGCACGCCCGTGGATACTGTGAAACCCGTAGCTGTTGACGTAATACGGAAAGCGGCTCGAACAGCCAATGCCCGAAACGAACACGAAGTTTTCGCGCGGGATCTTCAGATCGGGCAGCGTCTTCTGAGTTTGGGCAAGGATGGCATAATCGCCGCATCCGGGACACCAGCGGACCTCCTGGTCGGTTACGAAGTCCTGGCGTTTCAGTTCGACTAACCCTGTCGTTTTTCCGTTTTGACTACCATTCTCACTCATCGTAAACCCCGATCTTTAAGTATTGCGAACCCCTAGAGCCATGAGTCACGCGCTCTTAAGTTAACTCGCTGATTGTATCGACCAACTCGGAAATCTTGAACGGATGTCCTTTGACCTTATTGAACCCTTGGGCATTCACCAGATAGCGAGCTCGCAAGAGCATACAGAGCTGGCCGAGATTCAGCTCTGGAACGAGAATTTTCTCGAATCGCGAAAGCACTGCTCCCAAGTTCCTGGGGAAGGGATTGAGGTGGCGAAGGTGGACGCTCGATACAGACTTGCCTCGCGCCTGCATCGTTTCTACTGCGGAAGTGATGGCGCCGTAGGTCCCCCCCCAACCCACCACGAGGACTCTGCCCTCGGGCTTCCCGAACACCTCAGCGTCGGGAATGAAGTTCGCGATCCGCGCCACTTTTTCTGCGCGCAAGCGGACCATGAATTCGTGGTTGTCGGGATCGTAGCTGACATTGCCCGTGATGTGCTGTTTCTCCAAGCCTCCGATCCGGTGTTCGAGGCCAGGTGTCCCAGGAATGGCCCACGGCCGAGCCAGAGTCGCTTCATTCCTCAGGTAAGGATGGAAGCCTTCCGTATCGGTTCGGTAATGAATGTCAATCTTTGGTAGTTCGTCCACCTTGGGGAGCTTCCAAGGCTCCGAGCCGTTGCCGAGGTATCCGTCAGAAAGATAAAACACGGGCGTCATAAACATGGTTGCAATCCGGAAGGCCTCGAAAGCCATCGCAAAGCAATCCGACGGAGTCGCCGCGGCCACGATAGGTACAGGGCACTCGCCATTGCGCCCGAACATCGCCTGCAATAGATCCGCCTGCTCCGTCTTGGTCGGCAGGCCCGTGCTTGGCCCGCCGCGCTGAATGTTGGCGATCACTACCGGCAATTCGGTCATGACGGCCAGGCCAATCGCTTCGGATTTCAGTGCGACGCCGGGTCCGCTGGTGCCGGTCAGCCCGAGATGGCCAGCAAAGGAAGCGCCAATGGCGGCCGTCATCGCAGCGATCTCGTCCTCGGCCTGAAATGTCTTGATCCCAAAATTTTTGTGGCGCGACAGCTCGTGAAGGATGTCGCTGGCCGGCGTGATTGGATAGCTCGCATAGAACAGCGGGCGCTTGGCAACCTGTGAGGCGGCAATAAATCCCAGCGCCGTGGCCTCATTACCGGTGATGTTCCGATATTTTCCCGGTGCCAGGCTGGCCTTTCGCACGCTGTAATGCGTCGTAAACAATTCTGTGGTGTCGGCGTAGTTGTAGCCGGCGCGCAAAGCTCGAGTGTTTGCCTCGAGGATCACAGGCTTCTTTTGAAATTTAGACTGGATCCATTTTAGCGTTGGTTCCAAGGGACGGTCATAGAGCCAGTACATCATTCCCAGAGCAAAGAAATTCTTGGAGCGGTCAGCTTCTTTTTTCCCGAGGCTTAGCTCTTTTAAAGCGTTCAGGTTTAGCTCCGTTAGGGGTATCGAAATGACGCGGTAAGCTGACAACGAGCCGTCTTCCAACGGATTCTTCTCATAGCCTGCTTTCTTAAGGTTCAACTCGGCAAAAGCATCGCTATTGACAATGAGGATGCCGCCTTTTTCGAGATCGCCGAGATTCACTTTAAGTGCCGCGGGGTTCATTGCGACCAGAACGTTGGGTTCGTCGCCGGGCGTGCGAATCTCTCGGCTGCTAAAATTGATCTGGAATCCGCTAACGCCGGGCAGTGACCCTGCGGGAGCGCGAATCTCGGCGGGGAAATCGGGCAAAGTGCTGATGTCATTGCCAAGAATCGCCGAGGTGTTCGTAAACTGTGTTCCCGTCAATTGCATTCCGTCGCCAGAGTCTCCGGCGAAGCGAATGGTGACGTTTTCAATTTCGATGGGATGTTTCTTGTTTTCAGTCTCAATCACCGGCATAGACTATGCGCCCTCGATTGTGCGCCCTCATTGAATAAAGGAAGGAGCAGGTGGACTCAAGCGCCATCTGCATCCTCAAAACGCTGTTCAGCCCTGGGAGGAAGAGCCAGCACTTCTTCAGGCAGGCTCTCGGCCAGAAACTCAACGACTTTCGACACCGACAAACTTCCCCTCAGCCTTCCGTCTGGTTCCACCACTGGGATATTTCGATAACCGTGTTCGTCCATCAACTGGATGGCCTCGAAAATGGAGGATTCAGGGCTAAGAACGGTGGGATTTGGCGACATGAAATCGCGGATAGGCCTGGAGCCGTCCATCGAACCCACCGCTACTCTTGAGATGAGATCGCGCTCCGTGAAGATGCCTGCCAGACGCTGGTTCTCGATGACGAGGACCGATCCCGAGGCCGATGCCTGCATGGCCTCCAAAGTATCGCGCAAACTGCTGTCGACGTTGACGGACAGAAATGGCGGGAGATCCAGCTGGCGAATTCTTCTCGACCGCAACACGGCTTCAATGCCCATGGCCACACTCCTACTCCATAGTATTGTAATTCAGAGCGAAACTAACATCTTTGTCCAAAAAACTCAATTCGGGATGGTTGTGGAGCCGTGGGCGTAAGGAAGCTTGAAGAAGTTTGGCAGGTTGCCCAACCTAAAGAGCGCCCTGAATGCCTTGGCCAGTCTCCTGAGAGCAGCGGGCAGCGCTCAGGTTCAACGAACCTCTCTGTTGAAGCAGAATTCATGCAAGTCCGCCTGCAAAAACGTTTAGACTGTAAAGCCCTATTGTGCGACGACAGATACTGGGTACGAGCCCTGACCGATCTATGAACAGCACCTTCTTCCATCGCCTCAAGGCGAGAGCAGTCATCTCAACTCTCGGTCTGATGTTCGCTGTGGCGCCGGCGCTTGGGAAGAGCACCCAAACCCAATCTTCGACCAAACAGCCTAACTTTCTGGTGATCATCACCGACGATCAAGGTTATGGAGATCTGGGTGTGCATGGCAATCCAAAGCTGCGAACTCCGAATCTCGACCGTTTTGCGGGCGAAAGCGTCGCGTTGCAATCCTTCTATGTCTCACCCGTATGCAGCCCGACCAGGGCGAGCCTCATGACCGGTCGCTACAACTACCGTACGGGAGTCGTGGATACCTACTTGGGCCGCTCTCTCATGCACCCCGATGAAGTGACCCTGGCCGAGATGCTGGGATCGGCGGGTTATAGCACCGGCATCTTCGGCAAATGGCACTTGGGCGACAACTATCCAATGCGGGCCATCGATCAAGGATTTCAGGAAGCTCTTACACTTAACGGCGGTGGCATCGGCCAACCCTCCGATCCGCCGGGCGGAGAGAGTTATTTTGATCCAGTGCTGTTCGCAAACGGCAAAGAGCGCAAGACCCGTGGTTACGTCAGCGACGTGATCACCAGCGCAGCGCTTCGTTTCATCGAGAAGAACCGCAACCGGCCCTTCTTCACCTACCTTGCTTTCAATGCGCCGCACACTCCTCTCGAAGTGCCGGAAGAATACCATCGAATCTACCGGCAGTTGAATCTCAGTCGGAGCGATTTCCCGGGCTTGGGTCACCCGGTGCCAGAGACCTTTGATCCTGAAACCACGGCCAGACTCTACGGAATGGTGGAAAACATCGACACCAACGTGGGCCGGTTGTTGCGGAGGCTGGATGAACTCCAGCTCAGTGAGAACACGGTCGTGATCTTTCTCACGGACAATGGCCCTCAGCAGGCGCGATACAACGCAGGGATGTTTCAGCGCAAGGGGAGCGTGCATGAGGGCGGCATCCGCGTCCCCTGCTTTGCGCGGTGGCCACGAAAGTTTGTCGCCGGGCACCGAGTGGATCGCGTCGCTGCGCATGTCGATCTGGCGCCGACGCTGCTGGAAATCGCTGCCGTCAAGAAACCGGCCGCCGTCAAGTTCGACGGGGTCAGCTTGCTGCCGTTACTCAAGGGACAGCCTGATAACTGGCCCGATCGAACACTTTTCTTTCAATGGCATCGAGGCGATGCCCCTGAGTTGTATCGCGCCTTTGCCGCTCGTTCGCAGCAGTACAAGCTGGTCCAGCCGCATGGCTCCGGCGAGGGCCAAGGACTGGCGGCGCAGACGGTGGTGTTTCGGCTCTACGATATGACGCGCGACGCTTTCGAAATGCACGACATCGCGGCCAGCCAACCGGAAATCGTGGCACGGATGAAACAGGCCTACCAGCAGTGGTTCCGGGAAGTGACCATGGGACGCGACTACGCCGCTCCATCGCGCATTGTGCTGGGCGCTCCGGCGGCCAACCCGGTGCGGCTGACACGACAGGACTGGCGGGGTCCACAGGCGGGATGGACGCAACAGAGTTTCGGCCACTGGGAAGTGTCTGTTGCACGGGCCGGCACTTATGAGGTTACTGCCCGATTGAACACAAGCGACAAACCGACGATCGTTCAGTTCACGCTGGGCTCGGTTCGGATGCAACAGGAAGTGCCATCGAAAACGGATCGCGTCGTGTTCCCCAACGTGCGACTGTCTCCGGGAACGGGACGGCTCGAATGCGTCGTTGAACAAGCTGGCGTTAAAACCGGGGTCCGAGACGTGGGAATCAAGCGCCTCAACCAGCAGTAGAAGCAGAAAGCCACTCCACCACCGGCGAAGTTCTGGCAACTATCAGGTTGTCCGCGAGCATTCGTTGGCTCTCCAAAGCTTCCGCCCACCTGAGCAGTTTGTGCGGGGCGAGTTTTGCGTTGCCGGCCTTACACCGGCTTACGTTCGGCCAACCGCGAAACGCTGCCGAACGAAAGCCCTTCCCGGTTTAGGAAGTAGAGACCGACCAGGATGACGGGGATCATCGAAACGATATAGCTGCCATTGCTGATGCCGGCAGCCTGCGACTGTGGGTCGTCAGCGGAAAGATAGCGGGCAAAGAAATTGACCAGGGCCAGGTTCATGAAGAACTGGAACCCGCCGGCGCCGCCCGGCGTAGGAATCGCAACACCGACCACGGTGATTGCCATCAGGAACAGCGAGCCGATGAATGGAAAGTGATCGAGATAGGCCAGCATGAAACACCACAGTTGCAACGTGATGACCAGCCAAATCACTAGCGAGAGAACGATCGACTGAAACAAAACGCCCCCTCGCTGCAAGCCTCGAAATCCGTCGAGAAAAGGCAGCAGGAGGGTTTGAAGCTGCATGGGGAGTCGCGTTTGCCAGCGGTTGCTTCGCAGCAGCAATGCGAGCACAGCCAGGCCCAGGCACAGAACCACGAACCCCTTCAATGAGTAGGAGCGAATGGCCAGCATCACTTCTTTTCCCCGCTCGGAAGTGGGAGCGTACCAGTGGGAAAAGAAGGCCATGTAGAATCCGAAAATGACGACCACGGTCATCATGTCCAGAATCCTTTCAAGCAGCGAAGCCGCGATCACGGAAGCCGCTGAAATTCGTTCCTTGCCAGCCAATAGGAGCGATGCGGCCACTTCTCCGGCACGAGGGGGAATAATGTTGACAGTGTACTTGATGAGGGTGAGCGAGAAGAGGTTTTGCAGAGAGATGCCGTGCTTGACCGGAGAAAGCAACACGCCCCAGCGAACTGCCCGGAGCGTCATGTGCAACAACACGAAGCTAAGACCCGCCAACAGGAAATGCGGACGGCCCTGGATCATAACGCGCCAGGCCAGTCCCCAATCCGGCACGCCCCGGTAAATCAAATAACCCACCAGAACCGTCAGCGCCAGGCTGACGCCAAGCTGAGAGAATTTTTTCATTCAGGAAGAGCGCGATGAGTGTTCAGTGCCGAGTTCCAAACTCAGGTGAGATATCAAAGGGGGAAGCGATGGAACGCCGCTCTCCTCTGGGCAATCAAGCCCTCGGTTCCTCGCCGAGCTGGAAAAGCCCGAAAGACGGGCGAGCGCTGTGCCTTGGAACCTGGTGGTACGGCGCGCACACAATATCAAGCGAATGACCGGCGGAACAGTCCCTCAACGGCCTTGCGTCCGCTCTCCTCGAGAAAACGAGTGCCGGTTCCGGTGAAATGAATGTGCTGGATGACAGGCTCGTCACCCGTTGTCCGCTCAATCCAGGTGCCTTCATTCCAGGTGAACCACTGGCTGCGCTCCTGATCGAAAACGTGAAGGGGCTTATTGCAGAGCTTGGCGAATTCTGCGCCCCATCCAGTGCCACCCTTGACAGTGTTGTCATCCAGAATCTTCCCGATGACGTAGATCTCCTGCCCATTGTTAATCTGGTGCCAAATGCTTTGCAGGATTTTTCGGAATACCGGACTGTCCGTATAACGGCGATTCATCAGTCGCGATAAATATCCCATGCTGACGTCTCCGGCTTTCAACTCCTCGTGGTTGAGCACCCGCAAACCGCGATGCCGCAGAATCTTGTGGCCTTCGAAGGTAAAGTTAACCTCCTCGATGCCAAATCTTTCCGCGTTGATGCCGAACTCAGCTTCCGCTCCCTGAGCGCCCCCACTGAACAGGATGCAATCTTCCTTAACCATGAGCGGTCCTTTCGACCTTCCTAATCCTGGAGATACCAACCATGTCGCCAGTCTAGCGGTACCGACGGAAGAACCTATCACGCTGAGATGAATTTCTCAAGAACCGACGATGGAACAAAGGCTTCAACCCGGTCACGGCAGGCGTCACCGGGTGTCCAAACGGCGTGGTTTGTCAGGTGTGCAAGGGCACTGGAATCTGCCCCGAATCTTAATCGAAGACGGTCCCTGGGAATGTTTCGTGCTTTGCGTGACATTTTGCTTGCAGGGGCCGGAGAGATTATTCCGGACAACAGAACGAGGAGCCCTAACGATGATTCAACTGAATGACAAAGTTGTGCTTGTCACGGGCGCGAACGGCGGACTGGGAACGACGATGACCGAAACCTTTCTGGCGGCAGGCGCGACTGTAGCGGGAGTGGCCCGATCGATTCAGCAAGACGCGTTTCCCAGTGCGCGGTTCCTGCCCATGCCTGCGGACCTGACTCAAGGCGAGTCGACCCGGGAACTGGTTGCCAAGATCATCGGCCGTCTGGAGAAAATCGATGTGCTTGTCCATGTCCTTGGCGGCTACGCGGGAGGCGAACCGATCGACGCCATGGACGACGCCACCTGGGACAAGATGATGAGTCTTAACGTGCGGTCGGCGTTCAACGTTCTGCGAGCCGTACTGCCATCTATGCGTCGTGCCAAGGGGGGCCGCATCATTGCCATTGGCGCTCGTTCGGCAGTGGAACCGGCCGCCGGACTCTCTGCGTACTGTGCCTCGAAAGCGGCACTCGTGTCCCTCATCCGCACGGCAGCGCTGGAAGGCAAGGAGTACGGCGTCACCGCCAATGTGATTCTGCCGGGCATCATGGACACACCCGCCAACCGGTCTAGTTTCCCTTCGGCCGACAGGAACCGATGGGTCTCGCCGTCGAACGTAGCCAGCCTGGCGCTTTGGCTGGCGTCAGACGACGCGTCGCAGGTAAATGGAGATACTATTCCCATGTATGGAGCAGGGCTCTAGTGACGAGTTTAGGCCTAGCACAGTGGATTACGGGACTCTTTGGAGTTTACGGGCTGATTGGAGTCGTGTTTGCGATTCCATTCCTGACTTTCGGAGTAGCAAGACTCGACCCACGAGCTGAAAGCTCAGGGGCTGGATTTCGAATCATGATCTTTCCAGGTGTTGTGACCTTTTGGCCTTGGCTGCTGGTTCGCTGGCTTCGCCAGCGAGAGCGATGATCCAACCCTTGCGCCGAGCTCATCACTGGATAGCTAGCGGGCTGGCTTTTTGCCTTCCGGTAGTCTTCGCCGTGGGCCTCAGCGTGAGGCAATCGATTCCTCTCGAGGAATCCATAATTTCCGTCGGGCAACCTGCAAAGGAGGATTGGGCTCGAGCCTGGCAATCGTTCACCAAGGAACTATCGCCCGACTTGCTTGTTTACTGGTCACCCAGGTCTCCATCCGGTGCGAGTTTGCCTTCGGAAGCGCTTCTTATCGGCGCTCTGCACGGAAGGGAGTCACGATCGCCATCGACGAAACCCGGGGGCTACTACATCCTCTACAGCCTGGCCCACCGCCGGTTGGTTTCCTCTCTGGCGGCAAAGCCCTGATTTCTCAAGGATGCCCCCATGAGCCTCACGTATCGAGCCATCGGATGGAATCGTCAGAAGAAGATTTACGACACCGTGATGGTCTCCTGCCTGGCGGGTTACCTCGCGGTCTTTGCAGGCCTTGGGTTCTGGGCGCGCCCGAACCTGACGATTGAGACCTTGCTCATTCGGGCTTTTGGCACGGCCGGCTTTCTTCTGCTGCACGTGATTCTTTGCATTGGCCCGCTGTGCAGGCTCGACCGCCGCTTTCTGCCACTGCTCTACAATCGCCGGCACCTGGGTGTCACCATGTTTCTGCTCGGGTTCGCTCATGGCGTGTTCGCGCTCGTCCAGTTTCACGGTTTTGGAGATCTGAACCCGTTGGTCAGCCTGCTGGTGAGCAATACGCATTGGTCCAGCCTCGCTCAGTTTCCGTTTCAACAGCTCGGGTTTGCGGCGCTGCTCATTCTGTTTCTGATGGCGGCCACGAGTCATGACTTCTGGCTGCACACTTTGACACCGGCCGTTTGGAAGAGCCTCCATATGGGAGTCTATGTCGCCTATGGCTTGCTGGTAGGGCACGTCACCTTGGGGGCACTGCAGTCAGAGAGAAGTCCCGTACTGGCGGTAATCCTGGGTGCCGGGCTGATTGTGGTTCTGGCGCTGCACCTGGCAGCCGCCTGGCGCGAGCGACGGCTGGACCTATGGAAGCATGCGCCTGACGTGGAGGGCTTTGTAGAAGTCTGTTCGGTTGCCAGCATCTCACACAATCGAGCCCGGGTGGTTTCGGCAGGGGGAGAGCGCGTGGCCATTTTCCGCCACGATGGAAAGATCTCGGCGCTCTCCAATGTCTGCGCGCATCAAAACGGGCCGCTGGGAGAGGGCAAGATCGTCGACGGCTGCGTCACCTGCCCGTGGCACGGCTATCAGTACCTGCCCGACTCGGGCACTTCGCCACCACCTTTCCACGAGAAAGTGTCCACTTTTCGCGTAAAGGTTATGGACGGGAAAGTCCTTCTTCATCCAAAGGGGTGTCTGCCCGGTACGCCGCAGCGACCCGCGCTGGTGGCAGCGAAGCCGGAAGAACAGCCGAACGACGAGTTCTATGTCGGCTACGAACCACAGGCACCGGGCCGCATCGCAAGGCACGTCCGTCGCGCTGTGGTCAGTGTGACCGTTGTTGTGTTTGCGGTGTGCCTGTTGCTGCTTTTCAGCCAGGATGCGCAGTCGCCAAGCTTCTTCGAGTTCGGAACATCCCGAGAGTTCGTGGGAATCATCGAGGAAAACCCGGTGCCAGCCCTCCGGGTGAGCCGTCCCAATGATAAGGGATCCTACTCCCGATACCCACTTGTGGCACCCGGGAAACACGGTGCGGGAGGGATGCTGCGCGGATTGCACGGCATCCAGGTTGAGCTTCGCGGCATGCTCATCTACCGCGACGGGTTGACGATGGTTGAAGTTCTACCCGGAACGGTGCGTCTAGATCACTCTGCAGCGGCAAGCCGCGCGGAGGAACCAGAGCATCTGGGTGTTTATACGCTTCGGGGTGAGATTGTGGACAGCAAGTGCTATTTCGGCGTGATGAATCCCGGCCACGGAAAGGTGCATCGCGATTGTGCGGTGCGCTGTCTCAGCGGCGGGGTGCCCCCGGCCCTTCTCGTACGCCATGACTCAGGACAGGCGAGCGTGCTGCTGTTGGAAAGCGAAGGAAATTCTATCCGCAAACTGTTGCTCCGTCTTGCGGGTGAAAGCGTGTCCATTCGCGGGAAGGTTGTGCGCCACGGCGATACGCTCCGCTTGCTAACAAGGGCGGAGGGGATACGCGGTTCCGGAGAATGATGTGAGACAGAGCAGTATTCCGGTCATTCACGGGGACTCAAAAGGCCTGCTTGTTAACGTTGCAAAGCGTACCGGAGACGCGACGCCTGCGGAATAGGATGGCGTAAAGAAATCGCTGTTGCTGTGGGGTGTTTTAAGAGGCCTTACAAGTTGAAATAAGAGATGCGTCTCTCGCCTTTAACAAACTGAGGTGGGTTCTTTCGCCGGTCATGGACCAGCTGGTTCTCAATCAGTGCTTCAATGATGCTGCCATAAGGTTCGTCGAGCAGATTACGGATCTCTGTTACCGAAAGTTTCTGGTTCGCAAACAAGTTGCAAATGGTGAGCTTTCGCTTCTCCTCAGGCGGCAACAGCGATGCATCTTCAGGCATGATAAAAGGCCGTTTCGTCAGCTTGAGCGGTTTTTCTCGCATCAGCTACCTCCACGCGCTGCCTGAGCACCGCCGGCGTGATCAGCCTCGAGCCGGTGGAAGCGCGTGCCTTTCCCACTGCGTGGGAGCCGCCCGTCCCGCCAAGACGATCGGCTCCGCCTGAGTTCACTACTTCTTCAAATACTTCTGCGGGTTGCTCGCGAAGGTCTTCCGATTGGCATCCGAACCGAAATAATAGGCCGTGCCATCGACGCTGTAGATAAAGGATTCCGACTTGTCGACGGGCTTGCGCGAGACGAGATCGGTAGCCCGAGTGTATTTCTGCGGTTCGTTTTTGATCTTCTCTTTGCACATCTCACAACAGCCGTAATAGGTCTTTCCAGCGAATTGAATCGGGATGCCAGCCTTTCCCAAGACCATGTCTTGCATCATGCAGACGTATTCTTTCTTGTCCACATTGCCGGTCACAGCCAGCGCCAAGGTTACTGACACCGCGAGCATTAAGAACGAAGCCAACGCAACTTTCTTGAAACGCATAAAGATTCTCCTTTCCAATGTCTGAATACAGTGAAATCTTAGCACAACTTGGAGCACCGCACGGGATTCGACGGTCTAAGGGTCTTTGCTCTAAAAGAGTCTGGCACCCATCGAGGAGACCTTGTCTGTCTTCGTCAACAGCTTGGCAATCGATGTGTCTGCGTCAGACGTGGAAGGGACCTATCGCAGGACACTCACAGGCGCTGACGGCTGGGAGTCGGGGGAAACCGGACACAGCGGATGTGCGTCCAATCTTGGTTCACTGGCGGGTTCCAGCTGCCGGGTAGAAGGGCTATTTCGGTCTTTCGCTACTTGGATGCTGCTGAAGCAGCTCTTCAGGAGAGTAGAATCCTTCCTTCGTTCCTATCGCCTTACGTACTTCTTTCACCCTTTCCGGCGAGATGGGCGGTGCTTTGTTGCCGAAGGAATTCCGCACGAAAGTCAGGACGGCAGCCACCTCTTCGTCGCTGAGCAACCCTTCGAATGGAGTCATCGGTACATCCCCGGGATACTGCTTGCCAAGAACCTCAATCGGACCGTTCAGCCCTTTCAGAGTGAGTTTGATCAGGCGTTCTTCGCTACCCACCACCCAGTGCGTGCCGGCGAGGGAGGGGGAACCCGATGCCGCAATGCCTCTTCCGTCAGCCTGATGACACGTCACACAGAACCCCTCCCGGTCGTAGATCGCCTTTCCTTTCGTAAACAGCTCGAGATCTCTGCCTTTCAGGTCTGACTCGAGAGGCTTCTCCGGTCGCGGCGTCACTTCACGACCATTGAGATGCGCCACCGTCGTGTCGTACGCATGGACCATCCATTTATCTAAGGGCTTCTTGGCGGCTTCAGCCACGATCGGCAGTCCCTTTTCTTTGCCCAGCCACGAGGCAGCCACGATCGCCTCCAGGCGAACGCGGCCGTGTTCATCGCGAGCGGCCTGAGTCAACCACTGCGCTTGATCCTTTACCTGATGCCCCGCATAACGGAGCACGCGCACCGCTGCAGCCCGGGCCCTGAAGTCCGCGGCATGGAGCAACTGACGGACGAGGGCTTCATCGATCTTGTTCAGTCCCCAGGTCACCCACAGCGCCTCTAGCAGATGATGCTCGTACTTGGGATCTTTCTTGTCGAGGCGTGCAACCCATGCCTTAAGCCGGGGCAGGACTTCAGACGTCTTGCGGTCACGGAGTTCACGACGCGTACGGTAGCGCGTTCTGTATTCGGGAAGCTTGAGGTTATCCAACAGCTCCTCGATCTGGGCGCCGGCCACCATGGCAGGTTTCACCAGAGGACGCGACGGATAGGTGATTCGAAAAATGCGCCCGTGCACATGATCACGCAGCGGATCGCGTGCATTGTGTTGCATGTGACCCACCAGTACGTTGTGCCAGTCCACGAGGTACAAGGACCCATCCGGTGCAAACTCCATGTCCACAGGACGGAAGTTCCTATCTGTTCCCTGCACCAGATCGAGACGATGGTGGCTTTTGAAGCCGGTCCCTTCGTCAGCCATCGCATGTTGCTTAGTCCCTAGAAAGCCAATGGTGTTATTGATCAGCAGGTCCCCCTGCACCTCGTCAGGAAAATGGCGGCTTGAAACAAACTCAAGTCCAGACGTGGGCCGGACTCGATGCGCGTCCTCGATCAAGTTATAGGATTTGTGGGTGGACACCCCATAACGAGGCTTGACGGATCCGGGCATCATCCACCGGACGTCGGGTCCTGAGGTCTCTGCGAAGAAATCCTGCCCCCACTCATCAAAAGCAATGCCCCAAGGATTAGGGATTGCAAGTTGAGCGGTACGCTCCAGGTGCCGCCGCTGCGGGGCATAGCGGTAGAAGCCGCCGTTGGTACCCCGAACCGGCCCATACGAAGTCTCGACATTGGTATGCAGAAAAATCCCCTCGGCCATGTAGATAGCACCCGACGGGTCGGCACAGAACGCACTGATCACATGATGCGTGTCGTGGTCGTCAAAACCGCTCAGGATAATCTCTTTGGCGTCCGCCTTGTCGTCTCCATTGGTGTCCTTCAACAAGACCAGGTTCGTGCCTTGTGAGACATAGACCCCTTCCGGCGCGAACTCAAAACCGACTGGCAAGTGCAAGCCTGCCGCAAAGGTTGTCTGCTTGTCCGCCCTGCCGTCCCCGTTTGTGTCTTCAAGGATCAGAATCTTGTCGTCCGGCTTCGCATCCCCAGGCCTGTAGTGGGGGTAACTGGGCATGGTTGCGACCCAGAGACGCCCCTCGTTATCGAAGGAGAGCTGAACGGGGTTTGCCAGGTCCTTAAACTCTTGCTCAGACGCAAAGAGCTCAATCTGATACCCGGGTGCGACCGTGAGTTTGTTCAGAGCCTGCTGTCCATACAAGTACTCAGGATTGCCACTGGTCTCAGTAAGCTGGAAGTTCGTCTTAACGGGAGGAAGCTTAATGGTCTTTCGATCGGCCGCCTCCAGGTCGAATGTTTGCCCCTTCACCACGTGCCAGATGGCAGAATCCCGCAGCGCCGTCATCTCGCGAATCTTGGCCACTTCCGCAGGGTAGTTGTCTGGGCCAAAGGGTTTGTGGCGCCGGCCAAAGACGTGAACTCCATTGGGGATCTTGTAGTCATTGTGCCAGAACCAGTTTTTTTCCTGGACGGCGGCGCGTACCAGCGCCCGACGCGGTTCTGCTTTGGAGGCAGTCTTTCCAAAGACTTGATCCGCCAGCAGCGGAGCGAGCCGGGCATAGCCGGCATCGGTCAGTTGTGAGCCGTCGATCGTCAATGCCTCAGCAGTCGTTTCGAACCAGCGCTTCGAGGGTGCGAACACATCCACAAAGTGCACTTTGGTTTTGGCAGCTACGTCCTTCATCGCTTGCGTATATAACGCCAGGTTGGCGTTCTCCCGTTTGCCATTTGGAAGGTCGAATTGGCCGGAAAGATCTTCGAAGGCGATGGGAGATACGATCACGAGCTGAGGTGGCGACTCGCCGTTGTACCGCTGGCCCAGCGTGTGCCGGATAAAAGCTTCCAACTCCGCTTTGTAGTTGGCGAGCCCGGGTTCTCCCTGGAACGATTCGTTGTAGCCAAAGAAAGCGATGAGGATATCGGCCTTGAGCCGAGTGAGCCACTCGTCGGGCGTTTCAAAGGCACCTTCGCTCGCAGAGTTGCGCGCGAGTTCCGTCTGAAACACCTCGGCGCCCGGAAAGGCCCACGGTGACGGCCGGCCTGAATGGGGCCTGAATCCTGGCGTGTCCCCACCATCACACATATTACGTATTGTGAGCGAGGAGTCAGGATATCTGAGGTGCATTTCGGTCTCGAAGTGACCATAGTTCATCATCCTCGAGCCAAGATTGTTGCCGAGGAGGACGAGGCGAGAGCCCTTCTTCAAGGTGAGAGAAACGCTGTCTCTGGGTGCTTGTACTGCACCTGATGAAACTGCGATGGCAACAATACCCAGACAGGCTGCTTTGGTAATTTTCTTAGTCATTGCAATGTTGAACATTGCCTTGATGTTTTTGGAGGACGTTAGAGAGAGACTAGACTAGTTTCTGTCGCGAAACTCGGAAAGGCGCTCCAGATCCAGGTTTCGCAGATTTTTCTTGACTGGTACGTAGATTATGTTGTATACGTACAACCATGAGCAAGCCCGAATCGCCC
>Ga0187893_10006927_pt1 | contig 18996 bp, 23 predicted proteins | sample MA1701074metaG_FD_139574 | JGI IMG/M metagenome (GOLD analysis project Ga0187893, IMG submission 139574) | White microbial mat communities from a basaltic lava cave in the Kipuka Kanohina Cave System on the Island of Hawaii, USA - MA170107-4 metaG ... | reverse complement strand
TCCACATATCGCCACTGGCCCTCCGCGAACAGGGTGTCGAAGGCCAGCGAGGACTTCCCGGAGCCCGACACGCCGGTGATGGCGGTCACCGCGTTGTGCGGAATCCTGAGCGAGATGTTCTTGAGGTTGTTCTGCCGCGCGCCCTCGATGATGAGGTCGCCGGAATGCTGAAAAGAGGTCGCAGTGTTTGCCACGCGCACGTCCAGATTGGGAGGAAAATAGATGTATCGTAGCAAGCGGCCTCACCGGACTGCAACCTCGTTTACTCCCGTTCGACAGGCTCCCAGGCCAGTGCTACAATCGCGCGCAGTGATAGAAGCCTAAAGGACGGAATGGCTGGTTCGAAAAAGAAGACAAACAAAGCACCGCCTCCAGAGCTGCCCTGGAGTTGGCACAAGAGCCATGGTTATAAGGCTCAGCTTAGTCGGGTGCGCCGGTGGTACCGTCGGCTGAGTTCTGCAACAGTTCGAGATGATATTGAGGATTATCTTTACGCCTTCTTCCAAAATTGTTACTACCTTCTGGAGTGGCTACTCAGCACGAAGATTGTTCCTCAAATTGACATAGAGTCACTGTTCACAGACAACGTGGAGATGCGTCTGTGTCAGGACATCTGTAATGCCACCAAGCATTTATCGTTGTCGAAACCGAAGATGCCACGAGAATTTTCTTTGGCGAGAGAGTACGTCGGTTCTACTGGCGGGTGGTTCGGAAACGAAGCTGTTTTAGTCGTCCTTTCCCAAGGGAAAAAGTACGACGCCATGGAATTGGCCCATCGATGCTTATCGTTGTGGGAGGGGTTTTTCAGGAAGTATGGACTTGATGGTTAAGGTGTGAATCTCGATGGCGATGTTCGGCTTCTTCATAGGTGGCATTCTGGAACGTAAAGACTACCTCAGCGCCAGCTTGACGAGCCCCACGCAGCCCATGTAGATCGTGAGGGAGCCGACCATGGCGGGCCAGAAACCGAGACGGTTCAGGGTCAGGATCATGAAGCTCACGTAGGCGAGCCACGGAGGGACGAACCAGAGGAGGTGTTTGGCGTAGCTCATGGTCGCGTCCTGCCCGCCGTTCAAATAGATCAGGATGAAGGTTACACCGGTGATCGCCGGAAAGGTGCTAGTGAAGGCTGCGAGAAATCCTCTGCCTTGTGCGCCCACGTAGGTGGAGGCGCTCACGATGAAGCCTCCCAGCAGGAAATAGACGGCATATTTCGTCAACTCGCTCATTCACATCCTCCTCGTAGGATTTACCAGTTCCGAGATCCTCGGCTCCTTCTCTTTCATGAGTCCACACGCGCTCCTTGAAAAGCTTCTTGGGCTTCTCGCACGATTAGCTCACCCTGTCCCGTGTAACGCGGTGAGAAGTGAAATACCACTAGGTTGCGCACGCCCGCCTTTCTTGCCATGAGGCCGGCTTGGTGGGCAGTGAGGTGGTACCGTTCTTTTGCTTTGTCTGCGTCGCGATCCAGGTAGGGCGCTTCGCAATAGAAAATGTCCGCGCCTCGAGCCAGCTCGACGATCTTCGCTTCGTTTTCCTCATCATACCGGGCATCTACCACGTAGGCGATCTTCTGGCCACGCGTGATCGTGACGAACCGATCCCGGACCTCACCCAGTTGGAACTCCCGTTCCTCCCGGCGATGTTCAAAGTACAGCGTGGCGGTAAACCGGAAGTTATCCGGCTGGCCCTGCCACAGATATTGTTTCAGTTCCTTGAGCCACGAGCCGACCGGCAGGCCCGTCGCGTGGAGCCGTTCCTTGTTGATGTTGACGTGAAACTGTTCTTGGAGCGAGTACGCGAACGATGGGATTCGGTGGTTGAGTGAAATCGCTCGTATGGTGAACATTGGGTCTTCCAGGACGGGAAAGGGGATGACAGGAGACAGATCAGAGCGGGGACGAGGAGGGGCCTCGCGTGGGGCGAATCCCTCGGTGGCAAGAAACGTGGCCGACCGGACTTCCTGTGAGTGAAATTCTTTCACCTCGATGACCAGCGGATAGCCGTCCACTAGGTTCCAGGTATAGCCTCGCAGTTTGCCGCTGACATTGGCGATGAGTCCGGGCGGACCGAAGAGTTGCAGCGTCTTTCCTCGCCCCAGTGCGACCCGGAGGACACGGTCAAAACCGATAAAGTGATCCATGTGCGTGTGAGAGACGAAAATCTCTCCGGCACGTAACAGCCTGGTTGGTCCCAGCGCGTCATTCTGGCCCAGGTCAAACAACAGCGCCCGCCGCGCCCATTTGACCTCAATATAGAGTCCTGGGTCGCCGAAGGGATCGTTGACCAGGTAGCTGGAAAAAGAAGGAGTCATTGCTAGAGCGCTATCTTTAGGACTGAATACATGACCATGACTTCGACTGCATGGGCGATGATCGTGGCCCAGAGGTTTCTCAGGCGCACCCAGATCATCCCCCAGACGATTCCGTCCCACATCGCGATCCAATGGAGGTGCTTAAAGGTTACGACCATGAAGGGGTCGAAAGCAAAGACTGTCGCGGTAGCTCCGACTGCCAGTAACGGCCCAGTCCATGCGCGCTGCCCAAGCCAGGAGGTCTCGCAGAGCGCGAGCAATCGCCCTAGCAGAAATCCTCTGAAGTTCAGCTCGATGGCGACCGCGATCAGCAGAATCGTCCAGGGGAGCATCAGCACCACAGGAACCTGCGCGTGCTGGGTCTCTCGTAAGAACTCGATATCTCCTCCGAGCCACGGCACGACGCGGAGGATCACGGACACGTTGAGCAAGCCAAGGATCAGTCCGGTCGCGCCCCCCCACCTGAGTCCCTGACGGAGTTGATGGAGCTTCAGGCCCAGCCGTTCAGTGATGTGGCTGTTCTGAGTGGCCCAGACCGCCAGCCCTAAATAAGCCAGCACTTGCGGGAGAAACAGAATCGCCGGCTGGTACTGCAGTCGAGGCGGTAAGGTATAGAAGAGGCCTGTCGTCAAGACGGGCAGCAGAGCAAGCCCGGCAAGCCTTTCCGGTTGGGTGTCGGTAGTCCTTGTGGCTGGCTCAACAGCGTGAACAGTGATGGAGTCCACCGATGAAACAGCCCTCGACCCAGAAGAGGAACCAGGCCTGGACGGTCTATTGCAGTTCGATGCGGTACCGTTCGAGCGTCGTGGCTTTTTGCCGAGCCAGGTTCGAGAGCGATTTGTTGTAATCCACGATAGCCCGCAGCTCATTTCCCTGCGCCGTCGCCAGATCACGTTGAAAGTCCAGCACGAAGCGGGTTGTGCTCAATCCCACGTTGAGCCGTTCACGTTCGGCCTGGAGCTGCTTTTCAGCCATAATCCGCGCGGATCGCGTGGTCTCGATCCGCTTGAAATCAGTCTGGACGCGGCGTACTGCCTCCCGGACACCGACGATCACTTGCTGCCGGACGCTTTGTAGCGTGGCCTGCGCGTTTCGGGCCTCAAGCTGGCGCTTGTTGTACTGGCTGATGGCCGAGCGGTTCCCCAGGGGGATGCTCAAAACCAGCCCTGCTCCATAGTTGTAGAAGTCGCCGGAGACGTTCCTGTTGAACATGTCGCCGCCGTCTCGCCCCAGGCCAGCCAGGCCGGAGGTGCCCTGGAAGGAGAGGTTGGGTAGAAGCTGGTTCTTGGCAAACTTCGCGTTGAGATCGCTGGTCTCGATGTTCTTGTTGGCTTGGAGAATTTCCGGGCGCCGCTCCATGGCGACATCGAGGGCTTCCTGGAGGCTGATCGGCTCAAGGGCCTTGACCGGCTGATCGACCGGGACCAGCCGTACGTCCTGCCGGAGTTCCTCCTCAGACGGGTTCAACAGCCGACGCAGTTGGTCTTCCTGGTCGCGAATTGCCTTTTCTGCAATCAAGACTTGCTCGACGCGAGAGGCGACGGCCGCCTCGGCCTGGAGAACATCCACGATCGCCATGACACCGGCTTTCGCCTTGGCCCGGTTGCTCGCCAGCAACTCCTCCGCGGCCTTCAACGCCGCCTTGGCGACATTCAGGTTCTCATTGGTGAAAACCAGTTCCCAAAACGTCTGCTCCACGGTGGCGATGACCGTCAGCACACGGTCCAAAAACACGTGCTCCTCTACCTTGGCGTTGTTCTGGGCGATCTGGATAAAGGTCCGGTTGATGTCCGTGCCGAAGTTGCGCAGCAGCGGCTGGGTCAGCGTCAGAGCTAAACCAGACTGATAGCCGGGATTGAACAGGAATTGGGGATTCCCTCCGACAAACGTCCGTGAGGGACTGAAGTTCAGATCGTAGTTGGCTCCGGTGAGCAGGTTTTGTGTCACGTCAACAGTCACCTGGGAACTGTTCTGATCGAAGGAGGCCGGCTCATCTCCGACACCGGCAACATTCCCACCAAACCCGAGGATCGGCCGGTTCAACGGTGAAACCGACCGGTTATACTGGCCGTTGAGGCTCAGCAAGGGGTCGAACTTGGCCTGCTCAAACACGATATCGGTCAGCCGGCTCTCCTTGGTCTGGCGGCTGATGCTGATGTCCAGGTTGTTCTGGAGAGCCCGCAGTGAGGCATCCGCAAGAGAGACTGCTTCCTTGCGTTCCGGTGAGGGTTTCTCCGGCTGATCAAGACCCCGGGCGCTCCCAGGCGGAAGGAAGAGAGAGAAAGCCAGGGTTATAGCAATCGTTGATAAGAGCCGACAAAAGAAGTAGAGTGTCTGCATAGGGTCCCCCTTGATCTATGAGTCGGTTAGAGCCATACTATAGTTCCCAACGTCGGTGGCTGTCATGAAATATCTGAGATGGACCATATTTGTAGCCACGGTCTTCATTGCGTTGAACTCCCCCGCCTGGGCCCAGGCCGTGTCCGGTGTGCGTGGTATCAGCGGAGGAGTCGGAGCCCTGCACAGTCTCACCGGCCCGACGGGCAATCTCTACACCGATGTTCAAGGTACCCAGGGTTACCTATACAGTGCCGGGACTTTTGAATCTTTCAACTTCCGGACCCCCAACGGGCCTGCCTGGAGCGGGAGCATGATGACGCTCGGTCCGCGCTTGGCCGTGGGCTTGATCGCGGGTGGAAACCAGGGCTTCTTCTCCGCTGGCACGGGAACGAACGTACTGGTTGGATCGCCGACTGTCATCCCCTCCCCCCCTCGGGAACTCCTGCCCCTTCCGGAGATCGAATCGTCCATTCTGGATGAGATCCCCTAACGATCACAGGCTATGGGCGAGAGGCGATTTTAACCCTCTTCATGGCGCGTTCGCCAGGTGCCAAGTTAAGGCCAGCACGTACCGGGCCACTGCCTGAAGAATATCTATCTGAACTGTCTCCGCCGTATCAGTGGACTGGTGGAAGTGTGGATGCGCGCCGGCGCTGACGATTGCGATGGTGGGAATCCCAGCCTCTTTGAACGGCTCGTGATCGCCTCCTGGAAAGAAACCGAACAGATCGAGTTTGTCCGCTAAGCCGGCAAGTTGACCAGCTTCAGTCGCGATGGTTTTCGGCAGCCCCGACACCCCCACGGTGAGGCGCCCGTTTCCAATCCCCGCATGGTCCACGTTGATCATCGCCACGGTGTTGCCCAGAGGCCGTGCTGGTCGGCGCAGGTACAGTTTGGAACCGAGCAGCCCCTGCTCCTCCCCGCTGAAGGAGGCGAACAGGATCGCCCGCTTGAGTTTCACGCCGGACTGAGCCAGGGCTCGGACGACTTCCAGGAGGATGGCGGTTCCGGAGGCATTGTCATCAGCGCCGGGAAACAAGAGGCCGGCCTGGCGGCCGAAATGGTCGCGATGCGCGCCGATCAACACCAAATCAGGCTGGGCTGATGAATCTTGACCGGGGATGATACCCAGGACGTTCACCATAGTGCCTAGATTCTGCCTGCTGTCCCACTTGAGGTGAGCCGACACGCCCGTTGAAAAAGATTTGGGAGCCAGTGTGCGGTTGAGCTGCTCCTGAGTTTCACGTAACGAGCCTTCCTTTGCAGATCGCGCGGAATGGATCTTGTCAGCCAGTTCCGGACTGATCCACGCGCCTGGCAGGGTGGGCCGGCTCTCGGCGCCAGGTTGGCCGTAATAGGCCAGCGGCCCGGTTCCCATCCCTCGGCGTGATTCGTAGGCGCTCATGACCGGCCCCGTCATAGTCAGGAAAGCGATGGCGCCTTTGTCGCGTGCCACCCGCTCCTTGTCGGCGTGCCTGACCTGTGCCGGATATTCTTCCGGTTTGCCCCTGAGGAACAACACGATACGGTTCTTCACATCCAGACCTTCGTATTCATCGAATCCGTTCACCGGGTCAGAGATGCCGTAGCCCACGAACACCACTGGCGCTGTCACGTTGACCGGTGGAGAGCCCAGGATCGGCAAGTAGTCAGTTCCGGGTCGGGCAGTGACGAGGTGTGAGCCGGAAGACAGTTCCAATTGGGGTGCGTCCCCGATTCGCGTGGCCGTGACTGCTTCCACCATCGTCCAAGGTTGTGATAGGGCAGCCTGTGGCCCTAACGGTCCTGTGGGCGTTGCGCTCAGGGGCTGGGAACCTGATGGCTGTAACCCCAGCGACTGAAACCGCTCTGCGACAAAGAGGCCAGAATGGAGATCGTCCTCGGTGCCGGTCTGGCGTCCATTGAAATCCGGAGCGCTGAGGCGAGTGACGTCAGCCAGCATCCGGTTTCCGGACAGGCTGGCGAGCGCCTTGGCCAGGGCGCTCTGATCCTGGAGCGGCTCGGCTGAAGCTGCAGCCGGCAACGCGACCACGAACAGCCAGCAGAGGACAGCCAGTCTCGCACCCATGCTCTTGCCCCTTGCCTTGTCACCCATTGCGCAACTTCGCATCGGCAGGGTACCATGCCTCGAACCGAGTTCCAAGGTGGCCCATGTCTGATGCCAGGAAGATGTCGGCAGTCGCAAACCATCTCATCCATGAGACGAGCCCGTACCTGCGGCAACATGCACACAACCCAGTGGAGTGGTATCCCTGGGGTGAGGAGGCGCTGACCCGCGCGAAGGCTGAGAACAAGCCAATCTTATTGTCGATCGGGTATTCAGCCTGCCATTGGTGTCACGTCATGGCGCATGAATCGTTTGAGAATCCGGACATCGCCAAACTCATGAACGAGCATTTCGTGAACGTCAAGGTGGACCGCGAGGAGCGCCCGGACCTGGACGACATCTACCAGAAATCGGCGCAGGTCTTCATGGGGCGTGGCGGGGGCTGGCCCCTGACAGTCTTTCTGACGCCGGACCAAGAGCCCTTCTACGGCGGCACCTATTTTCCACCGGTGCCACGCTATAACCTGCCGGGCCTTCCCCAGGTGCTCTTGGGCGTGGTGGAAGCGTACCGGCAGAATCCTGACGAAGTCCAAAAGAACATCGAGCAAGTGAAGGCCGGGCTGCGGCGAGTGAGTTCCCTGCAACCGTCTGAGGAGCCATTGAATGACGCCCTGCTGGATGGAGCGGTGCAAGACCTCGGCCTGTTCTATGAGCCGGTCCATGGTGGCTTTGGCGATGGACCCAAGTTTCCGACGGTCCCTCCGCTGAGTTTGCTCCTCCGGCAGGCCTATCGAACGAAGGATCACTCAGCGCAAGACAAGGTGCTGCACCAGCTCAGGAGGATGGCGGCCGGTGGTATCTATGATCACCTAGGCGGCGGGTTCCACCGGTACTCCGTGGATGCCCAGTGGCTGGTCCCGCATTTCGAAAAGATGCTGTATGACAACGCGCAACTCGTGCGCATGTATCTGGACAGCTGGCGGCTCACGAGGGAGTTCCGCTTCAAGCAGGTGGTGGAAGAGACGCTGGAATATATCAGTCGCGAAATGGTTCACCCGGACGGCGGGTTCTATGCGGCTCAGGATGCCGATAGCGAGGGGCACGAAGGCAAGTACTTCGTCTGGGAACAGGCTGAGATCAAGGCAATCCTGGGGACGGAGCTCGGCGAGCTCTTCTGCCGAGTGTATGGCGTGACCAGCGAGGGCAACTTCGAGGGCAAATCGATTCTCAACCGGCTTGCGAGCGCGCATCTCCAGCCTGAGGAAATGCAGGAGGTCGAACGAGTGCTGGCCCCGGCGAGACGGCAGTTGCTGCACGTCCGCGAGCGCCGCATCAAGCCGGAACGTGACGACAAGATCCTGACGAGCTGGAATGGGTTGATGATCTCGGGATTGTTGGATGCCTACCAAGCGCTTGGTGTCCCCGCGTATCTCAGTACGGCCGAGAAGGCGCTGGCCTTTCTGCTGGATCATGCCTATCAGCAGGGCCGGCTGTTCCGGACGGTCACGGACGGGGTGGGGAGACTCAATGGCTACCTGGATGATTATGCCTTCCTGGGGGCGGCCCTTATAGACGCCTTCGAGGCCACATCCAACCGGACCTATCTCGACAAGGCCCGCGAACTGACCGAGGTCATGATGGAACAGTTCTGGGATCAGCAAGTGGGTGGCTGTTTCTTCACCGGGAAAGACCACGAGCCACTCATTCAGCGCATGAAGTCGGGCACCGACAGCGCCATCCCCTCAGGCAACGCCGTGGCGGCGATGAATGGTCTGCGGTTGTTTTACTATACTGGCGAACAGCACTGCTTTGACCGAGCTGAGCAGACCTTGCGGCTCTTCCGGAATCAGATGGATCAGAACGCCTATGGCAGCGCCGCAATGCTCTGCGCGCTGGACTTCTATCTGGCCAAGCCAAAGGAGATCGTGTTGGTTGGCCAGAGGACTGACCCCCGCATGCAGGACCTGTTGAGGAAGATTCACGGCCGGTACGTGCCGAACAAAACATTGGTGGTCGTGGACGGAACCGAAGAGGTGGGCTCAGAGAACGTGCCGGCAGCAGCCCGAGGCAAAACCGCTCTTGATGGCAAACCGACCGCCTATGTCTGTCATCACTTCGCCTGCTCCCAGCCGGTGACCGAGTGGGCTGCGTTGGAGAAGCTGCTCTAGCCACATCCGAGGGACTTTATGGGAGAAACCCGCGTTGATCTGCTCCACCTTCTCGAGGATTTGCGCGACGCCTACCCGGGGACAATTGAGGAGACAATTCTCATTGAGATCGTGGCCAACTCGCTCGACTCAGGGGCAAGCCAGATCCGAGTCGAAGCGGATGCCGAGCAGGCTACGCTGGCGGTGGTGGACGACGGCTCCGGCATGCAGCGCCGGGAGCTGGCCCGGTATCACGACCTCGCAGCCAGCACCAAGACTCGCGGTCAGGGTATCGGATTTGCGGGAGTGGGGATCAAGCTCGGCCTGCTCGTGAGCGAGGAAGTGCTGACCGAGACCAGGCATGGCAAGACTCATGTCGCCACCATGTGGCACTTGGCTTCGCGACATCGCGCCCCATGGAAGTGGGTCCCGCCGCCGGGCCTGGTTGATGGGCGGGGGACGTCCGTTCGCCTCAAGCTTCAGAACGCGCTCTCGCCCTTGTTGGACCCAGGCTTCCTCGAGGGCTCGCTGCGGCGTCACTACCAACCCCTGCTGGACCCTGCGTTTGAGCAACTCCTCGCGCTGCATTATCCCCGCGGAGTTGGCATCAAGGTGAATGGGCGCGTGCTTGAGAAGCAAGGCTGGCAGGCGCCCGAAGTATCGCCGATCGAAGTGCGCTTGATGCGCAAGCGTAAGCCATCTGCAGCAGGATATCTGGTGCGTCAAGGCCTTCCGCTGCCGGATGACCGGCGCGGGGTAGCGGTCAGTACCTTCGGCAAGATCATCAAGCACGGTTGGGACTGGCTCGGCGTGACACCGATGACTCCCGAGCGGATCGGTGGTCTGATAGAAGTGCCCGCGCTGGCGTGCTGCCTAACGCTCAATAAGGGGGATTTTATTCGGACTGGGCAGCGCGGGGCCCTTTACCTGGCTTATCGCAAGGCCATCCAAGAGGCCGTATCAAGGCAACTTTCCGCCTGGGGCGACGCACGTGAGCCTGCTGAAGAAGCACGCCGTCGCGTGGCGCGTCCACTGGAGCGCGATCTCGAACGGGTCCTTGCGGACCTTTCCGATGAATTTCCCTTGCTTGCTTCCCTGGTTGAGCGGCATGCTGGCGGTCAGCGGAGGTTGCCTATCGGGAGAGACGAAGCAGTAACAGCTAGGCGCATCTTGGAACTAGCCTCTGTAGACCTTACGACACGAGAAGGGGAGACTGAGCCAGGTGTCCCAGAGTCATCCGCAGAGCCTAAGGAAAGTGGCGAGAGTAGTGAACCTGTGCCGCCCGGTCAACCTCAACCTCCAGCGCTTGGCCCGTTGCCTTCCGGCAATCGAGGCAGGAGAATGCCTGCGCGATATGGACTGGGCGTCCAGTTCGAAGACCGACCCGGAGATACGGAGCTAGGGCGCTTAGTGGAGTCCACTGTATGGGTGAACGCGGCGCATCCCGCCTACCACCGTGCAGTGGCCTCACGTTCGGAGGGCTATCATATCGCATTGTGCGTGGCGTTGGCGCTTGCTCCTCTGGCGACCGAGCCCAAGGACGAGCATGCATTTGTCACCGCATTTTTCGCTCGGTGGGGTGAGGCCCTCAAACAGTCCGGAAGCCAGAGGCGTCGGATCGGATAACAGGCGCCGTTTCGCCTTATAAACATGCTTAACTTTGTCTGGTGCACAATAATGAATAGTGGCAAGAGATCCTGTTACATGTGACTTGGCTGATGGACTCCGAGATGAGCGACAAAGGTCTGTACGACGATCAGTACGAAAAGTTTTTTCAGAATCGCGACAAGGCCAAGGGCTATGACTTCCAGGAAGCACCAACCGGCAGCGTCCCACCACCGTCTGTCACGTTTTCGCAGAAGCTGCGGTGGTGGACGTGGGACCGTTGGAAGCGCAAGAAGAAGATCAGGGAGGAGCGGGACCGTCGCCTACAGGAGATCATCCAGCTCAGGAAACCGCCGCAGCAATAGACGAGTTGATCCATGCTGAAACACCTTGGCGCAAAAGCGCTGATGGTTCTTCTCGCAGGGACTATCCTGCTCATCCTCTCCTGCGCGCGGGGTGACAAGGCGGACGTCGTTGGGGCAGGCGAGCTGCACGACCATGAAGCGGAGAGTGCCCATCAGCATACGATGGAGGCGGTCGAGTCCATGACTCCTCAGCATCTCCATATGGGGCCTCATATGAAATGGACCCAGAAGAGACCCCAAACTCCTGAAGATCTCAAACGAGTGATGAGCTTGTCCAGACCCTGCGAGAAACCCTGAGACCCCTATCGAGACTATCGCGTTGCGCAGAAGGATGGGTACGAGCCCTTTTTGCCTCACATTGCTCAGCCCCGGTACCATTTCACAAAAAAATGGTATGGGTTCAAGGCGGCCTTTAGATTCAACCCGGCGCAGCCCACCTCACTTCTATACAAGCGGACGCCAGGAGGGTATGAGTTGATCGGCGCGATGTTCACCGCTCGCAACGGTATGACTGAAGAGCAGTTGAACGAGCAGGTCCCGCTGAGCGTGGCTCAATGGCACGCGCACGTGAACATCTGCCTACCGCCACGCGGGGAGGTCGGCATGGCCGATTGGACCGGATTTGGTTTCAAGGGCTCGATTGCGACCAAAGACGAATGCGACAAAGTCGGCGGGAGATTTTACCCGCAGATCTTTGGATGGATGGTCCACGTGTATCCCTTCGAAGATACCCCAGAAAAGATTTGGACTCACTGATGAAGCTGAGTGTGGCGAAACTCAGAGGCTTTCAGCCTGTCGGAAGTGCATGCGGCCTTCTGGCTGGACTGATCGTGGCGTGGGCCATTGCTGGGGAGGGCTTGGCTCGTGCCGAGGGATAGGGTGGCAAGGCACAACCAGGGCGGGAGCAGGGCACAGGCGACCTCTTCAACCTCTGGCATTTTGACGAGCAACACGTGGGAGAGGCGCCGACTGGGTTCTCTGCCCGAACCATCGGCGATGGCGAGGGTGGAACGTGGAGGATCGAGTCTGATCCTAAGGCGCCGTCTGCGCCAAACGTCGTGGTGCAAGCGGCCCCCTGTCCAGGCGCCGGATGTTTTCAGATGCTGTTGGCGGAGGGGCTCATTTATGACTATCCGGACCTCGCGATCCGCTTGCGGGTGACCTCTCCAGGCTCCCAGGGAGTAGGAGGCGCAGTCTTCAGCGTGAAGGACTCACGTAATTTTTACGCGACAGTGGTGGATCTGGCGACGGACACCCTCGAGGTCATTCGCGTTCTGGATGGGAAGGAAACCATGCTCGTGCGCACACAGGTCAAGCGATGGGCGGCGGAATGGCATCTTTTACGCGTTCAGCACAATACGATCCTCAGCAAGGAATTTATTGAGACCGTCTTCGATAACCAGTTGGCGGTGTCGGTCCAGGACAAGGCGTTGGGTGCCGGACAGATCGGGCTGGTGACGAGGGGGGAGGCCGCCATCAGCTTCGACAATTTCCACGCGATCCCGCTCTATTCCCAGCGACCGCTCTCACCCCCGGCTGCTTATTAAGCTGACGCGGGGAAAATGAATTCTGCCCAGGCTTGCTTTTTGGCGCCCCGTGCGGTAGAGTGAGCCTGCTTCATCGCGTGGGCCTGGCGGTGAAGCGTCGAACAGCAAGGCCAGAACCGATGTTGTTTTGCCCGGGAATTTGATCGGAAGCCAGACCCAAGTCGCCGCAGTGTTCGCGTCTTCGGCCCGTTCCTTCCTCACTTCGTTCTCGAGTCCAAGACAATATCATCAACAAGGAGGAACCCAATGGGTTCGAAGATTTATGTGGGTGGGTTGCCGTATTCGGCGACCGAGCAGCAGTTGAACGAACTGTTCGCCGCGCATGGCACCGTTGAATCGGCGCGCGTGATCACGGACAAGTTCACAGGGCAGTCGCGAGGCTTCGGCTTTGTCGAGATGTCCACGGCCGAGGAGGCCAAGACCGCGATTGCGGCCTTGAATGGTACCCAACTGGGCGGTCGAACGCTGACGGTCAACGAAGCACGCCCTCAGGAACCGCGAAATGGCGGTGGTGGCCGCAGTGGCGGCAAACGCGACCGCTGGTAACCTCGAAACTGCCAGAAGTCCCGGGGCTGCCCTTTTCCGGCAGCCCCGTTTTTCTGGCCTCTGAACGACTCATAGGCTTGAGGGTGGGGCCTACCCGGCCAACGCCCGCAGAGGCGCCAACTGACACTGGATAGCCGATTCCTCGCACACCTGGTACGTTGTCCCGTCACCAATGGGAGGAGGAGCAGATGACATACTCACGGATCCGGCTGGTTGGCGCTGCGCTGGTATTGATGGGGAGTCCACTCTGGGGAGGCATTGCTCGGGCGCAAAGCGACCTGCAAGTCGCCGATGGATTCAAGGTCACACTGGAGTACACCCTGACGCTACCAGACAAGACCGTAGCTGACTCCAATGTGGGGCAGGCGCCTTTTTCCTATACCCAGGGGGCACATCAGATCGTCCCGGGTTTAGAAAAGGCCCTGACCGGGATGAAAGCCGGACAGAGTAAGCACGTTGAGGTGCCTGCGCAAGAAGGGTACGGTGCGTACGATCAGAAGGCGCGGGTGACGGTCGAGAAGGGGAGGGTGCCTGCTGGTGTCAAAACGGGCGATCTGCTGCAATCAGCCGATGGCCGAACAGTCAAGGTACTGGAAGTACAGGAGAAGACCGTATTGCTCGACCTGAACCATCCACTCGCCGGCAAGAATCTGACCTTCGACGTGAAGATTCTCAAGGTGGAAAAGCAGGCACCGCCTCCGCCTGCGGAAAAAAAGAAATAAGATTCGATGGCATCTGCCGTCTACAGTTAATCGGGCGGCACACCGTTCTCCGGAAAAGAGAAATAACTCCTCCCGCACTCGCTGAAACAATGTCGAGTGAATCTATGAGTCTCCTGTCCAATTGCCTCTTGCCTTCTAGAGCCATCTTTAGAGTTTGATCCCCACTCAGCAAACGATGAGCGTCCATAGTCCATGATGGGAGTGTGAATTGCGCGCTTAGCCCTGTGGTAAGATGGCCGCCATGACTGCCTTCAAACTTGAGGCTCCGTTCAAGCCTTGCGGGGATCAGGGTCAGGCTATTGAGAAGTTGGCCGCTGGGGTGAAGGCCGGCAAGAAGCACCAGGTGCTGCTTGGGGTCACCGGCTCTGGCAAGACCTTCACGATGGCGAACCTGATCGAGAAGGCCCAGAAGCCGACGCTGGTGCTCGTCCATAACAAGACACTGGCTGGACAACTTTACCAGGAATTCCGGCAGTTCTTTCCACACAATGCGGTTGAGTATTTTGTCAGCTATTACGATTACTACCAGCCGGAAGCCTACATCCCGCAGACTGATACCTACATAGCAAAAGACGCCTCGATCAATGACGCGATCGATCAGATGCGGCACTCCGCCACGCGTTCACTCCTGGAGCGGAACGATGTGATCATCGTCTGCTCAGTCTCCTGCATCTATGGCCTGGGCTCGCCGGAGGTCTATCACGGGATGTTGCTCTATCTGGAAGAAGGGATGGAGATCCGGAGAGAGCAGATTCTTTCCAAGCTTGTGGAGATCCAGTACGCGCGGAACGATACGGACTTCCATCGGGGAACCTTTCGTGCGCGAGGCGATGTGATCGAGATCTTTCCGGCCTCGTCGGATGCGATCTCCGTGCGGATCGAACTCTTCGGCGACCAGGTGGATGCGATCCATGAGATTGATCCGCTGACAGGAAAGTCGCTGAACCGCCTGCCGAAGGTACCGATCTATCCCAACACCCACTATCTGATCGCGCCGGACCGGTATGAGCGCGCGCTAAACGGGATCGAAGAGGAACTTGAGGAGCGCATTGCCTATTTCAAGCAGCGCAATCAGTTACTGGAAGGTCAGCGCATCGAGCAACGCACGAAGTTCGACCTGGAGATGATCCGCGCGATGGGCTACTGCCATGGCATCGAGAACTATTCCCGGCACCTTAGCGGACGGGCGTCTGGCGACCCACCTCCGACGCTGCTGGATTATTTCCCCAAAGACTTCCTGCTCATCATTGATGAGTCCCATGCGACGATCCCGCAGGTGCAGGGCATGCATGAAGGTGACCGGTCGCGGAAGAAGAGCCTGGTGGAATATGGCTTCCGCTTGCTCTCTGCCTTCGATAACCGGCCGCTGACCTTCCACGAGTTCGAGCGATGCATCAATCAAGTCGTGTACGTGTCCGCCACACCTGGTCCGTATGAGCTGAAGCACGCCGGGTCATCCGTGGTGGAGCAGATCATCCGGCCCACCGGCTTGATGGACCCGCTGATCGAGGTCCGTCCGGCGCGCGGGCAGGTGGATGATCTGCTGGGGCAGGTTCGGGCTGAGGTGGCGAATGGCAACCGGGTGCTGGTGACGACGCTGACCAAGCGGATGGCGGAGGACCTGACCGAGTACTTTCACGATCTGGGCGTGAAGGTCCGGTACTTGCATTCCGACATCAAGACGCTGGAGAGGGCTGAGATCGTCAGGGACCTGCGGCTGGGCGTCTTTGATGTGCTCGTCGGCATCAATCTGTTGCGCGAAGGGCTGGACATCCCGGAGGTCAGTCTGGTGGCGATTTTGGACGCTGATAAGGAAGGTTATCTGCGGTCCCACCGGTCTTTGATCCAGACCGCTGGCCGCGCAGCCCGCAATATGGAAGGACGCGTGATTCTCTATGGCGACGTAGTCACGGAGTCCATGAGGCTGGCCATCGACGAAACCGCCCGCCGTCGGCGTATCCAGGGCGACTACAATCAAGCCCACGGGATCACGCCGGAAAGCGTCAAGAAGGGAATCCCCGAGCTGGAGTACCGGATGGCTGAGGCGGACTACCTGTCGCTTGACTTGGCGGCTGAACCTGAAGCCACCTATGACCGTACCGGCGCGGTGGATCAGACGATCCAGCGCTTGGAAGAGGAGATGAAAGCGGCAGCCAAGGAGCTGGAGTTCGAGCGGGCGGCCGAGTTGCGGGATCGGATTCGCGCTCTTAGGTTGAAAGAGCTGGAAGTGAGTCGGTAAGGTCTTAGCAGGATGTTGAAAAAGGCCTTCAGCTTTGTTCTCGTTCACCCGTTGCACGAAGCCTGGCAACGGGTACCCGCCAGGCGGGTGACCTTTTTGAACATCCTGGATGAGGTGCCGAGCGCATCGTGGCCTGCGCTGACTCTCCTCTTGAGCGAGCGTCACAGAAGGTTTTCAATAGCCTGTTAGAACTGCTTATAGAGGTAGGCGCCGGTGAAGAGGCCCAGAAACGTCAGGAGGTTTACCTTCACGGAAAACCCGAACGTGAATTTGAAAAGGATGAGATCAATGCTCAAAGGCGGGCTAATCCCCGGCGTGATCGCGGTTGAGAAAATGTTCTGGATCGTGCCATGCGGCGCCATGATCCGGAGAATCTCGCCGAGAATCCCGCCCAGCAGCCCTCCAAGGAGCATGAACAAGAGCAAGAGCCACGGCGATTTTCGCATCATCTCCCTCCCGTTTGCGAAGCTTGCCTAGGGTAAACTGCGGGGCACCATAGCGAAAGCCCTGGGAGAAGTCAAGGAATGCTCCTTCTTGACTTCTTTCTCCTCCATTCTTTAGACTGCACGATACTCTTTTTCTAGATTTTTCGAGGTGATCGGAGGCTGTTACGCAATCCTGAGCAGCCTCCGAGGAGCATGAGACGATGCTGGATTCCCTCAGCCAGAAGTTTGAAACAATCCTGAAGAGACTCCGTGGTCACGGGGTCTTGACGGAACAGAACATTGCGGAGGCCCTCAAGGAAGTCCGCCTGGCTCTCCTTGAGGCGGATGTCAATTTCAAGATCGTCAAAGACTTTATTGACCGCGTCCGTGAAAAAGCGGTCGGCCAGGAAGTGTTGCAGAGCCTGACACCTGGCCATCAGGTCGTGAAGGTCGTGTGGGAAGAGCTCCGGGCACTGATGGGCCGGGACCATGCGGGGCTCAGCCTGTCCTCAGTCCCCCCCACCGTGATCATGATGGTGGGATTGCAAGGAGCCGGTAAAACGACGACCTGCGGGAAGCTCGCGCGCCTGTTCAAGCCCCAAGGGAAACGGGTGCTGCTGGTCGCAGCCGATCCACGCCGGCCTGCGGCTGGCGAGCAATTGGCAAGTCTCGGCTCCGACCTGGGCGTGCCGGTTCACCCGTTGCAGTCAAAGAGCAACGGGTACCCGGCCGATCGCGCCGACGCTTCGCGAGTGGATGTTGTGCGGGTTTGTGCAGAGGGGGTCGCACGCGGAAGCGATCAGGGCTATGACGTCGTGATTCTCGACACTGGTGGCCGTCTGCACATTGATGATGAGCTGATGGAGGAGTTGGCGCAGGTCAAGCAGGCTGTCAGGCCGCACGAGGTGCTGCTGGTGGCGGACGCGATGACAGGCCAGGATGCCGTGACGATGGCGGAACGGTTTGACCAGCGTGTCGGATTGACCGGTGTGATCCTGACGAAGGTAGAGGGTGATGCGCGCGGCGGCGCTGTGCTGTCAATCCGGGCCGCCACCGGCAAGCCGATCAAGTTTCTGGGCGTGGGCGAAAAACTCGATGCGCTGGAGGTTTTCCATCCGGACCGTCTGGCGTCCCGGATCCTGGGGATGGGCGATGTCTTGTCGCTCATTGAAAAGGCCCAGGAGACCTACTCGCGTGAGCAGGCGGAGGCGATCCAGAAGCAGCTGAGCGGGACCACCTTGACCCTGGAGGATTTTCGTGACCAGATCGGCCAAGTGAATCAGCTGGGTTCAATGGACCAGATCCTAGGTATGCTTCCCGGCGGGCAGCGTCTCAAGGAGATGGCGGGTGGAGGAGTACCCGAGCAGGACATCAAACGCGTCCTGGCGATGATTGACTCGATGACTCCGCGTGAGCGGCGTGACCATACCATCATCAACGGTAGCCGCAAGAAGCGCATCGCCCGTGGGAGCGGGACGAGCGTGCAGGAAGTAAATCGGTTGATCAAACAGTTTTTGACCGCGCGAAAAATGATGAAAGCCTTGACCGCTGGTGGTGGAAAACGGCAACTGGCTCAGGTGCTGCGGTCGTTCTGATCAACGGAGAGAAGACCGAAGCAACGTAACCAAAGAGAAAGGAAGAACAACGTGGCTGTTCATTTACGATTGACGCGGGGCGGTCGACATAGGCTGCCCTTTTATCGGCTAGTGGCGGCTGATTCCAGAATGCCGAGAGACGGGCGGTATCTGGAGGTGCTGGGCACCTTTGATCCACTGAAGAATCCGGCCTTGCCTGTCCTGAAGCAGGAGCGGGTGCTTGACTGGTTGAGGAAAGGCGCCCAGCCCTCCGTGACCGTGCGGACGTTGCTCCGCCGGTCCGGCCTGTGGAAGCAGTTCGAGAGTGAGCGTGGGAGGGCCAAGCAGGCCTCCTAGCGGAGATCAAGACGCACGTATAACGCCTATGACTGAGACAGCGGAGCTGATTGCGATCGGAAAAATTGAGAAACCCTTTGGGGTCAGAGGGGAAGTCCGCGTCCGGTCGCTCAGCGATGTGCCGGGGCGGTTTGAAGGGCTCACGCAGGTGACGCTCGTGGCTCCCTCCGGGCAGGCTCTGGTCACGGGGGTCACCCGTGTGCGAGCGAACGGCAACTCCTACGTGCTGGGCTTCGATGCCTTCACGACGCCGGAGGAAGTGGCAGTCTTTCGCGGCGGGTTGATCAAGATTCCGCGGGACCAGGTTCCGCCGTTGCCGGCCGGACAGTACTATGAGTTCGATCTGATCGGGATGACGGTCGTGGATGGGGCCGGTCAGTTGTTGGGAACCTTGGAAGAAGTTTTGGAGACCGCCAGCAACCATATCTTTGTGGTCCGCCGGGACGGCCGGGAGATTCTGATCCCCGCGATCAAGGATGCGGTGGCTTCGGTGGATGTGGAGAATCGGACCATGACGATTCGGTCAGTGGAAGGGTTCGTGGAGGACGATGGTTCGGTGTGACCTCATCACCCTGTTCCCGGACATGGTCCTGCCGGTCCTGAACCAGAGCATCCTCAAGCGGGCCCAAGAGAAGGGTTTGCTCGAGGTCCGGGTCAGGAATCTCAGAGACTACACGCTGGATCGGCACCAAGTCGCTGATGACGCGCCTTATGGAGGCGGTGCGGGAATGGTGATGAAGGCAGAGCCCCTGTTCCGAGCGGTGGATA
>Ga0187893_10006926_pt1 | contig 18996 bp, 13 predicted proteins | sample MA1701074metaG_FD_139574 | JGI IMG/M metagenome (GOLD analysis project Ga0187893, IMG submission 139574) | White microbial mat communities from a basaltic lava cave in the Kipuka Kanohina Cave System on the Island of Hawaii, USA - MA170107-4 metaG ... | reverse complement strand
GCGGTCGCGAACACCATCGTCATCGCGGAGATCGAGCGGACCTGAAAGATGATCGTGATCAGCGTGAGCGCGATCATGATGGGGAAAAGCGGCGCCAAGGCGCGATTTGCCTTGCCGGACTCCTCTATGGAACCGCCCTCCTCGATCCGGTAGCCCGACGGCAGCTTCGCGACGATGGGCTGGAGCTCCTTCCACACGGCGGTGGACACGTCCGGCGGCTGCAGGCCCTCCGCAATGTCGCCGCGCACGGAAATCGTCGGCGTGCGATCGCGGCGACGCAGGATCGGGTCTTCCATGCGGATTTCCACGGTTCCGATCTGCGACAGCGGAATCCGTTGACCGGCCGCTCCCGCCAACGTGAAATCGGCGATCCTGCTCGGATCGAGCCGGGCGTTTCCGGCAGAACGCGCCGCGACCTGTACCGAACGGATGTTTTCGCGAACCTCGGTGATCGGGACCCCGCTCAGGAGGAACTGCATCTGCTGAGCTACGTCGCTGGAAGTCAAACCGATGCTCTGCAGCCTGTCCTGATCGAGCACGAAACGAGCGGTGGGCACGCGCTCGCCCCAATCGCTGTTGACCGTTCGCATCAGGGGACTCGCCTGCATCACGTCACGTACCTGCGCCGCGATGTCACGAAGCTTGTCGGGGTCGGGACCCATCACACGGAAAGCCACGGGGAAGGGCGAGTACGGGCCGAACACCAGCTGGGTCACTCGCACGCGGGCCTCCGGCGCCAGGCCATCGGCCACCGCCTCTCGCAACCTGAGCTTGAGCGCCTCGCGCGCCTCTTCGCTCTGAGTCAATATGACGATTTTCGCGAAAGAGGGATCGGGCAGCTCCGGCGACATCGCGAGGTAGAAGCGCGGCGCCCCTTGACCGACATAGGCGGTAACGGTCTTGGCTTCCGGCTGCCTGGCCAGCCAGGTCTCGACCTTGGCGGTGGTGGCACTGGTCTGCTCGATGGAAGTGCCATACGCCATTTGCACTTCGACCAGTACTTCCGGTCGATCGGACGTCGGAAAGAACTGCTTCTTCACCACGCCCATGCCCAGCACCGCGACGAAGAACGCACCGACCACGCTCCCCGCGACCAGCCATTTGCGGCGAATCACAATTCCCAGGAGCCGGCGGAAGCCGTTGTAGCGCGGCGTGTTGTAGATCGCCTCGTGCCCACCCTCGCGCTTCTCGATATTCGGCAGCAGCTTCACCCCGAGATAAGGCGTGAACACGACCGCGACGACCCAGGATGCGATCAGCGCGATACCCACGATCCAGAACATGTTGCTGGTGTACTCGCCGGCGGTCGACCTGGCGAAACCGTTCGGCATGAAGCCGATCGCGGTCACCAGCGTCCCGGCGAGCATGGGCGCGGCGGTATGACTCCAGGCATAGGCCGCTGCGCGGATGCGGTCGTAGCCTTCCTCCATCTTCACGACCATCATCTCGATGGCGATGATCGCATCGTCGACCAGGAGCCCCAGGGCCAGTATTAGCGAGCCGAGCGTGATGCGGTCGAAGTCCTTGCCGGTGGCCGCCATGACGATGAATACCGCGGCCAAGGTCAGAGGAACCGCCGCCGCGACGACGATGCCGACGCGCCATCCCATGCTGAGGAAGCTCACCAGCATCACCACGCCGAGGGCGACGAGAAACTTGACCATGAACTCGTCGACGGCCGTCCGAATATTGACCGACTGGTCCGTGACCTTGGACAGGCTCATGCCAAGCGGCATCTCCGCGTTGATCGCCGCCGCTTCCACTTCCAGCGCCTTGCCAAGGTCGAGGCCGTTCCACGCCTCTCGCATGACCACGCCGAGCAGCAAGGTCGGTTCGCCGTTATTGCGGATGAGGAAGTTCGCCGGGTCCTCGTAGCCCCGCTTCACTTCGGCGATGTCGGCGAGCTTCAGCGTACGGCCTTGCGCGGCGACAGGCGTATTGCGGATCTTCTGCAGATCGTCGATGGCGCCGTCCAGCCTGACGAAGACCTGCGGGCCCTTGGCTTCGATCGAGCCGCCGGGCGTCATGGCGTTGCGGCTGTTGAGCGCGGCGAAGATCTCCCGAGGGGACACGCCGAGCGTTGCGAGGCGGTCGTAGGAGAACTCGACGAAGATCCTTTCCGCTTGCTCGCCGATGATGTTCACCTTCTTGACGCCGGGCACGTGCAGCAGGCGTTGGCGCAAGGCTTCCGCATCGCGGACCAGGCGCCGATGCGGCTCGCCCTGCGCCTTCAGCGCGTACAGCGCGAAGGTCACGTCGGAATACTCGTCATTCACCATCGGGCCGATGACGCCAGACGGCAGGTGTTGCGCCTCGTCGCCGAGTTTTTTCCGCGCCTGATAGAACTGCTCGGGGACATCGGCGGGCGGCGTGCTGTCACGCAAGAACATCGTGGTGAACGCCAGGCCCGGCCGCGTAAAGGTCTCGGTCCGGTCATACCAGCGCAGTTCCTGCATCCGCTTCTCCAACCTTTCGGCTACCAGCTCCTCCATCTCCTTCGCCGTTGCCCCCGGCCAGGCCGTAACGACTGTCATCTGCTTGATCGTGAAGGAAGGGTCTTCCGCCCGGCCCAGCATCAGGAAGGCGACGACGCCGGCGATGGAGATCGCGACGAGCAGGAACAAAGTGACCGAGCGCTCGCGTACGGCAAATGCGGAGAGATTGAAGTGGCTCATCTTCGTACGACCTCGCTTTGCGCGAGCCGCACGTGCTCGCCTTCGCGCAGTAGATGCGCACCAAGCGCCACCACGCGATCGCCGGCCTCGAGACCGCCGACCACCGAAGCGGCTTCGCCGCTGAGGCCGGCGATCTGCACGGCCCGCCAAGTGACCCGAGGCGTTTCCCCTTCGACCAACCATACGCCGGGGCCCTTGCCCGGATCGAAAATCGCGCCGATCGGTACCTGCAGCGCCGGCGCAGACCGGCCGTTCGAGACCTGGATCGAGATGGTCGAGCCGAGCGGCGCGTCCGCCAGAGCGCCCTCCAGCACGTACCGAGCCTCGAACGTCCGAGTGTGACGGTTCGCGGCGTCCGACAGCTGGCGAAGTTTCGCCGGGCCCGTCAGCCCGCTTCCATACAAGGACGCCCGGCCGGTGGATCCGATCGCCGGGCGCAGGGTTTCGGGGAGCTCGATGAGCGCCTCGCGGCGCCCAGCATGCGCCACACGCACGACGACCTGGCCCGCAGCGACGACTTGGCCCGGCTCCGCCAGGGTCTCGACGACCACGCCGTCCGAGTCAGCAAGCAGAACAGCGTAGCCCGTTTCATTGCGGGCAACGTCCGCCCGGGCCTCGGCCGCATTGAGTTCCGCTCTTGCCGCGTCGGCGGCAGCCTTGGCCTTGTCATAGGCCGATGTCGAAACCGCGCCCGCGGCGACCAGGCCGCGGAGTCGCGCTTCGTCATCCGCAGTTTGGCGCGCGCGCGCCTTGGAGGCAGCAACGGCCTCCTCGTGCGCGCGCATCGCTAGCCTCAGGTCCGCAGGATCGATACGCATGAGCGCTTGGCCGCGCTTGACGGTTTGCCCTGAATCGACCAAGCGTGCCAGGACCTTCCCGGGGACTCGGAATCCCAAGTCGCTCTGCACGCGGGCCGCGACGATTCCGGTGAACGAGCGCTCTGACTGGACAGAGATCCCGACCGTCTCTATCCGCACCAGCGGAGGTTGCATCCGAGGGTCGGTTGAGGAAGAAGTAGCGTCACTGCATGCCGCCAAGACGAAGGGCAACAGACCGATGAGGCTAACCAAGGGGTATTTCCCGCTCATATTGGCGATCTCCTTTGCAGCGCGGCTGCCGTGGACCACGGCCACGTCAACGAGCCGAACCAGGCGCCGCCCGCGACAGCGGCCAAATTGATGAAGCCAGAGGCGATAAGCCCGACGCTTTGCGCCAGGAACACGTACGAGAGCTCGCCGGTCCAGCGCAGCGCGAGCCAGCCGGCGAGCGCCGCGATCGCAAGGCGCGCTACGGTGCCGAGGAGCGGCCACAGCAGCCGGCCCGCGCCTTGCGACGCGAAGTAAAGCGACAACGCGAGGCCGAACATTCCGTAGAAGGGCGCGACCGTCCGGAGGTAAATCGCTCCGGCCTCGAGCATCTGAGGATCAGTGTCAAAGAGTGAGAGCCATGCCGTCGGGAAGGCAGCGGCGCAAAGCCCGATCGCCTCGGTGAAGACGAAGGCCATGCCCGCGCCGATCCACGCGGTACGCAACGCTCGCTCGCGCTGCCCTGCACCGATGCTCGTGCCGACGATGGCGATCAGTGGGCCACCGAGGCCGAAGACGAGCGGAACCAGCAAATATTCGAGCCGCGCGCCGATGCCGTAGCCGGCGATCGCAGCCGGGCCGAACTCACCGACGAGCGCGGTGCCGATGATGATGGTGAGATTCGTCGCCACGGTGACAAGCGCGGCCACCGCACCGACGCGCAGGATGTCGCGAAAGAGCGGCCAGCGGAAGCGCACGGCGCGCAGCGACGGATGCAGCACGCTCCGTCCGCCCCACAGGTAGGCGACAAACGCGACGCAACCCAGGACATAGTACGAAAGGAGCGCCACCGCGCCGCCGGCGATCCCGAGCGCCGGGAACGGCCCCCAGCCGAAGATGAGCGCCGGCGACGCCGGTACGAGGATCACGACGCCGATACAGGTAATGGCAGCGGGGAACGCCATATTCCCGGTACCGCGAAGGACGGCGGCGAGCGAGTTGAAGAGCCACACCAGCACGGCGCCGCCGAATACCCAGTTCGAGTACGTAAGGGCGGCCTCGAGCGCGCGACCGCTTCCGCCCATCGCCTGGTAGAGCCACCGCCCGCCGCCGACCACGCCAAGCGTGAAGGCCGCGCCAAGGCCGAGCGCGATGACCAGAGCATGTAACGCCAGCGCGTTCGCGTCCGCGCGGCGTCCGGCGCCCAGCGCCCGCGCGATCGACGAGGCGATGCCGCCGCCCATCGCGCCGGCTGACATCATCTGCATCAGCATCACGACCGGAAAGACCAGCGTGACGCCGGCAAGCGCATCAGTGCCAAGCTTGCCGATGAAATACGTTTCCACGAGGCCCGTGGCGGCTTGCGCCAGCATGATGAGAACGTTCGGCATTGCGAGGCGCAGCAACGTCGACGCGATCGGTGCCTCGAGCAGCACCCGGGTGCGAGGGTCCACGGCTTGGCTGGGCGCGTTCATATGATGATCGTCATATTATAAAGTCAAAAAAACTAGCCGACCGCCGCGCGAATCTGCTCGCGCGCTGCCTTGCGGATGCGGGTGGAGAGCTGCGCACCGTCCACTGCTCGCGCCAAGACCAGCGCCCCAACCAGGGTCGCGGCGATGCCCATCGCCTTGTCGTGGGCGGCGGTCCTGCCCCATTCCGGGAACTGGCGCTCAACGAGGCCGATGAGGTCCTTGATGCGCCGGCTCGCCACGCGCCGCACCTCTGCTTGCTGGCGCGGCACTTCGCTCCCCGCCGCCGCGATGGCGCAGCCCTGCTCCGGAGCGGCCACGTGCCCGTCGGAAAGGTAGGTGTCGACGAGCGCCGTTAGCTCCTGGCCCGGCTTCGCCGCCGCGATCGCCCTGGTGAGGTGCTCGATCGATTCCGCACCTGCCTGGTCCGCCGCCGCCGCCAGCAGCGCGTCGCGCGACTCGAAGTGCGCATAGAACCCGCCGTGCGTGAGCCCGGCCTCCTTCATCACTTCGGCGACGCCGACGCCTTCGTAGCCGTGCTTGCGGATGGCGCGCGCCGCCGCGCGCAGAATCCGCTCGCGGGTTTCCTCCTTCTTGGAGCCAGCCTTGACGGTCGCCATATGATGATTATCATATTCACAAGGCCAACCTCTGTCAAGCGCCCCCAGGAATACGTCGGCGTACTGGCTGGAGAGAGTTGAAACGTCCTAGGAAATCGACGCGGCGCGGTAGAGTCAAGCCAAAACGCAGGGCCTCCAGGATCGAGCTGGGCTTCGCCTCCGACTATCGCCCGAGGCGCTCCCGCAGCCGCGCGGCGTACGGGCCCGGCGGTTCGCCGCCCTTAGTAGATCATTTACTGGTACTTTTCATCGGTATTTCAAACAGTGGCAACCCCCGATACGCTCATCTGCTAGCGGGCAAGATATGCCGAATAACCAAGCCAGAGATAAAGCCGGTAAAGATCTAATGACCGAGATCGTGCGAACCTTTGCATCGCCTGAACCTGCCGCGGAAGCGGGGTTCCGCGACCTGATCGAAAAACAGGCGAACACGAAGAAGCTGTCGATCCTCGAGTACAACCCGCAGGCCGCCGAGCAGGCGTGGAAGCGGACGATGGCGTTCCTCGATCGCCACCTCAAGAAGTAAAACGGGCTCCAGACCGGGTTGTGATGTAGCTGAAGTCAGGGCGCCGATTTGCGCCAGACACTCGCCAGCCAGGGCTGCTGTGTGCGCGGCAGGCCGGCAGGGCGGTAATAGTGAGTCAGCTCGACGAACCCGGCGGCCGACATGTAGCGGCGCCAGTTTTCAAGATCGTGATAAACGCCGTAGCGTCCGCGGTTCCAGCCTTCCTCGTTATCGCCATGCGGGTTCGAGGCGAACAGCACACCACGCGGTTTCAGGGTGGCGTGCACTTGCAGCAACACGCGCGGCAACTCCTGGCGGGGTACATGAAACAGCGCCGCGTTGGCGAACACGCCGTCGAAACGGCGATCCGGCAGATCGAGCCTGAGGAAATCCTGCTGCCATACTTCGCCGCCGCTGTGGGCGCGCGCCATTACGGCCAGGCGCGCGGCGCCTTCCAGACCTACCGCGATGTGACCGAGCTCGGTGAACGCCTTGAGGTCGCGTCCCGGCCCGCAGCCAAAATCGAGGATCGCGAACGGCGGGTCGCCCTCGATCGCTCGCAGCAGCGCTTCGATGTTCTGGCTGACGTCGTGATCGCGCGTGCCTTCCCAGAAATCCTCGGCACGCCGGTTGTAGTGTTCCAGCGTGAGGTCGGCGATTTTTCCCAGGTCTTGCGCAGTCAGTATGACGGCCTCTTGGCGTCTCACGGCCGCTCGGCGGCAGGGGCGACCGTCGCCGGATACTCGGGGCGGATATCGAAGTGCAGCCGGCGATGGGCGATGCGCAGCGCGATTTCCGCATCCGCGGGGCTCGCCGCCCGGGCAAAGATGAACCCGAGGTAGCTCGCCCCGTCGGGAGGCGGCGCAATGATCTGGCCGAGGTCTACCGTAATGGCCACACCGGTGACGCCACGTACCGACTGCGCGGCGGCGAGACCTTCGAGCCCGCGGTAAATGCCGCGCCGTGGAATCGGGATCATCATCACGCCCGCAGCGCCGCCCTCGCCGGCCGCGTCAATGGCGGCGGGGAGCGGAATTGGGAGCGATTCGGCCACCACCTGGCGCAAAATCAACTCCTCCAGGCTCATGCCCAGGAGATGGATGAGCACGCGCCCGCATAACCCGCCGATGGAGCGAGCCGCGACCTCCAGAATCCAGATGCCCTGGTCATTGACCCGCACTTCGGCGTGCACTGGCCCGGTCATGAGCTCGGCAGCGCGGCAGGCGCGGGCCACCTCCTGATGGATGCGGTCCTGAAGCGCCTGCGGCAGCCGCGACGGTGTGATGTAGAGCGTTTCCTCGAAGTAGGGCCCGTCCAGGGGATCGGGCTTGTCGAAGAGAGCGAGGGTGGTCAACTCCCCTCGTTGCAGGCTGCTTTCCAAGGCGTACTCGCGCCCCGGAATGAAGTCCTCGATGATGAGGCCCAGCTCCTGAGCGTCGCGGTCGGCACGGGACTGGATGGCCCGCGCCCAGTTCACGGCCCGCATCAGCTCTTCGGAATCGTCGGCGCGGATCACGCCGCGGCTTCCCGATAGGCGTCGGGCCTTCACCACCACGGGAAACTTCAACTCGGGAAGCAGTTTCCGGGGATCTTCTCCGGTCGGCAGGTGATGGAATTCGGGACACAGGAACTCCCGTTCCTGGAGCAGCCGGCGGAACGCCAGCTTGTCACGCACCCGGCGCACCGCCTGGGCGGGATTTCCTGGCAGGCCAAGACGCTCCGAAAGCATGGCCGCAAGCTCCACTCCCGAATCGTCCACTGCCAGCACTGCATCCGGGGTGGCATTGATCTCCCGCAATAGGGTGTCCGCCGCCTGCTCCGGCCGGTCGAAATGCAGCGCCATGATGGGAGACAGGCCCCAGGTTGGGGCCAGCTGGTGACAGTAATTGGCCGCGGCCACGATCTCCACACCGAGCCTTTTCGCGGCGGCAAGAAAATCGGCGTTGCGGTAGCCGGTGGTGGGCAAAAGCAGCAGGACGCGCTTCATGGATCGGTTATTGTCGCCGCGATTGCACCGTCAACGCATGAACCAGAGGTAATAGATCGCCAGCCCCAGCAGCGCCACGGCCCAATAGCCCGCAAGCGTGACCTGCATCAGCTTCTTCCAGCCACGCACGTGGAGCGGCTTCGGCAGGAGGCCGTTCATCTGCAGCACGAGCCACAGCCCCGAGACCGCCGTCGCGCCGCCCAGCACCGCGTGCAGCCACGGCACCCAGATATGAGTCTTGGCGAGGTCGGCGGCGTTCTCCACCGCCGCGTTCTCCATGCTGCCCGCCATGATGAGCGCCACGAGCACCGTGTTCAGAAGCACCCACACGGTCTGGTTGTAGCGATGCGCGGCGATGTTGCCGCGCTTCGCGAGCCAGTAGCCGAAGCTGAGGCCCGCGACGAGCAGAATCTCGAGCGCGAGATTCAGATCGGCAATCAGTCCGCCGGCGCCGAGTGCTTGCGTCGCTCCGATCCCGGCGGCCTGGATCGCAACGATCGCGGCAGCCGCGCCGGCAACCAGGGTGCCCCCGAACGCGTAACTGAACCGTCTGATGCCGAGGGGCGGGACGAAGACGCTCCTTTGCCGCCCGCGGCTTTCGTCGAACCCGATCGCCCAATGCGTGCCGTCGCAGAAAGGCTTGTTTTTCGATCCCCCGCAGCGGCACAGCGCATAGCGTTCGGGAAAACGCGGCGTTGCCCCGTCTGCCCGGAGCTCCACCTCGCCGCTGCAGAAGTACGGCCCGTTCTTCGAGGCGGCAATCGCGCGCTCGCGCGGCGCCACGGCCACAGACGAGCCGTCGATCGTATAGCTGAGCGCCCCCGACGGGCAACGCTGAACGATCGCGATGATCTGCTCCGCGTCCGCCGCGTCGGCGTCGATCCACGACTCCTTGCCGAGGCGGAAAACCGCGGCCAGATTGTCGGTGCAGACGCCCGAATGCGCGCAGATCGCCCGGTCGTCGTGGATCGTGATCCGCTTACCGCGGTATGCGTGCGGTGGCGCCGCCGTCCCGGTCGCGAGGCGCGAGCCGTCGAAGCCGATCCTTGCATGCGTGCCGTCGCAGAACGGCTTGTTCGACGAGTTGCCGCAGCGGCACAGCGCGAACCTGCTGCGAACCGGGACATCCGCGCCGCGCGAGTCGCGCATGCGGCACGCGCCGTTCACCAGATACGGCCCGTTTTTCGCGACCTCGATCGTGGTCTTGTCCGACGATGCCGTCATCGGCGTTCAGAAGGACTGGAGCTGCTGATCGGTGGGCTCGGCGCAGCAGTACCACGGTTCCGACAGGCGGGGGATCGGAGATCCCAGGTTCCCCGCGAGCTTTGGCGCGGGGCGCCCGGCAGCCTCGTGGGCCATGCGCCAGATGGCAGCGAACACTTCGCGGCGCGCAACACCTTCCTGCTCGCATCGGGCCACCTCGGCCTGCAGGTCCTGCTGCAGACGATCCACCCGGGGATCGGGATGGATCCAGGGATAGCCGAGGAGCGCGGGATCGAAGGCGACGAGCTTTTCCTTGAAGCCGGGTAGCTTCAGAAGCCACGAGCCTGCGGGAACGAGCAGCCGGATGGTGAGCTGCACCGGGGGCACGCTCTCCACGAGTTGCAGTTCCAAGAGCCGCTCGAGCAGCGCGATGTAGCCTTCCAATGTCGTCCAGGGCGTGAACGATACGAAGGTCGGTGCGAGCGCAATGCCGGCTTCGCGCGTGAGCGCGGCGGCCCGGTCGAAGTCCCGGCTGGTGTGGTTCTTGTCGAGAAGGCGCAGGATGTCGTCGTCCACGGCTTCCACGGCGGAGGTGATGAACAGGCATCCGCTCGCGCGCAACTCGGGCAGCAGCTCGGCGTGATCGATGAGGTGCTGAATCTTGATGGTCGCGTCGAACGTGACGTGCGGGAATGCTTCGTGCAAGGCGCGCGCGAGCCTCAGGCCATGGGTGGGACCGTTGAAGAAGTCCGGGTCGCCGAAGGAAATATGGGTTGCCCCTTCTCTTACCTGCTGCCGGATGTCTTCCATCACCACGTTTACCGGCACGATGCGGAACTTTCCCTGGTACACCGGGACCACGGGGCAGTGCCGGCACAGGTGCTTGCAGCCCCGGCTGCCCTCGGCGAATCCGGCGACGCGGGTCGATCCGTCCGGCAGCACCAGGCGGGCGTAGCGCGAGAGCTTCGGCAGGCCGCTGCGGTCCGGCACCTCGAAGGGGACTCGGCCCAGGCTGATGACCGGCTCGCTCTGGGTCATTGGTTTTCCGTCGATCCTGAGTCTCTGGCATAGGGAAAGGAGCGCCGGCTCCACCTCTCCTCCCAGGACGGTGCCCACGCCCAGTCCGCGCAGCAGCGCCTCGTTCATGGGGGCGTAGAGCCCATAGACGCAGAGGTGGGCCTTCGGGGCGAGCAGTCTGATGCGCGGCAAGGCCTGCACCGCGATGCGGGTGGCGGTATGCATACCCACATAGAGGGCCACCAGGCCCGCGTCCTGCAGAATTTCGGCATCGAGCTTCTGCAGCGAAAGATCGAGGCAGGTCACCGCAAAGCCCTCGCGCTTCAGCCAGGCGGCAGGCTCGGCCAGGGCAAACGGCTGCCGCCCCAGCTCATAGGGGTTTACGAGTACGACCTTGAAAGCGCCGGCTATTTTGATTTCGGCCGCTCCGCGAAAGGCGCGGGGCCCGGCTCGCGGCTCGCCCCGGCCTGTTCGAGGCGCTCGAGGTATTCCCGCCACAGCGTTTCGCGGTTCTTGCCCAGCCAGTACAAGTAGTCCCAGGAATAGATGCCCGTGCTGTGCCCGTCGGAGAACGTCGGCTGTACTGCGTAGCTGCCGCTCGGTTCGAGCGACGAGATATCCACGTCGCACTTGCCGACCTGCAGCACCTCCTGGCCGGGTCCGTGGCCGCGAACTTCGGCGGAAGGCGAGTACACGCGCAGCAACTCATAGCTCAGCTCGAACCGGCTGCCGTCCGAGAACACCAGCTCCATCTTCCGCGACTTCTGGTGCAGCTTGATCTCGGTGGGTGCTGGTGTATTGCCGTCCATGCCTACTTCTGTTGCGGCGGGGTATAGCCGGAGGCAACGTCGGCGCCGCTGCCGAAGAAATGGTTCTCCATCTGCTGCGCGAGGTAGTCGCGCGCCTTCTTGTCGGCGAGGTTGAGCCGGTTCTCGTTCACCAGCATCTTCTGGTGCTCGAGCCACTGCCGCCACGCTTCTTTCGACACGTTCTCGAAGATGCGCTTGCCGAGCTCGCCGGGATAGGGCGGGAAATCGAGCCCCTCGGCCTCGCGCCCGAGCTTGATGCACTTGACTATGCGCGCCATGTGTCAAGTATGCGCGCGCGCTCTGAAAGCCGATATGGCCTTGCGCATACCGCGCGGGGCCTGTTCAAACCACTTGCCATGTAGGGTTGTGAAGACTTTGCACCCGATCCAGCACGCGAACCCTACCTTAAAAGGGGTCTCGCAAAGCTCAGTTCGTGGCTGTCCGGGTCGTCCTCGCCCCAAACCCTCTGCGCAGTCTCCACGATCAGCCTGAGCTTTCGTTCCTGATCTGCCGGGGTTAGCAGGCTGTTGAAAAAGTCTTTGCGAGCGTGCGCGACTCAAAAACGACATACAACATAGGTCTTAACTGCATGCATTCTTCCCATCACCGGCCTTTCCTACGCGCTCCTCGAGCGCGACGGCCCGCAGCAATGGCCTTATCCCGAAGGCGCGAAGAGCGGCCGCACGCGCCTCTACGCCGACGGCGTCTTTCCCACGCCCTCGGGCCTCGCGCGCTTCGTCGTCACCGAGTACGTCCCGCCGGCGGAAGCGCCCGACGCCGACTATCCGCTTCGCCTGACCACCGGGCGCCTGCGCGACCAGTGGCACAGCATGACCCGCACCGGCCTCGTGGCGCGCCTCTTCAGCCACAGCCCCGAGCCGGAAATTCTTTTACACAAGGATTCCCTCCAGGGTTTCGAAGACGGCTACCTCGTCCGCGTCTCCAGCCGCCGCGGCAGCCTCGTCCTGAAGGCGCGCGCCTCCGACGACATGCGCCCGGGCGACGCCTTCATCGCCATGCACTGGGGCAGCCGCTTCATGGACGGCGCCGGCATCAACGCCCTCACGCTCCCCGCGGTCGACCCGTACTCCAAGCAGCCCGAGCTCAAGCACGCCGCCGTCCGCGTCGAACCCTTCGCCGCGCGCTGGCGCGGCGCCTTCACCGCCAAGGCCACCCCCGACCTCCAGTGCGCCGCCTCAGCCTTCCTCCCGCGCTTCGACTACGCCGCGCTCACCCTGGTCGAAGGCCCCGAGATCCTCGTCCGCCTCGAGCTCGCCACCGCCGCCGGCCCCGACCCCTCGGCCCTCGCCGCGCTCGAACAGCTCTTCGGCTCGCCCGCCGACACCAGCCCCAGCGCCTCCGACCGCGCCGTCTGCGCCTGCTTCAACGTCGCCGCCTCCCAAATCCGCACGGCTGTCGCCGCCGGCGCTACCCTCGCCAAGCTTCAGAAGGAACTGAAGTGCGGGACCAATTGCGGTTCGTGCGTTCCTGAGCTCCGGCGACTCTTGGCGGCGTAGCTAGTTAGTGCCGGGACTGCTTACCGCTTGTCCCCAAGCAGCGCCCCAAGCTGGGGCTCGCGAGAGCTACGCTGAGGTTCGCCCTCGGCGGCCATGCGGCGACGGGCCTCGGCGAGCTGGGCTTCCTGCTCGGCGCTGAGGCGATCGGTGACGCGAGGCCGTTGCGGCTGCTGGTGACGGCGGCGCTGCTGGTGTTGTTTCTGATGCCGCTTCTGCTGCTGCGGGCGCGGTGAAATCGGGTTCTGACTCCGATTTCCGGGTTCGAAGCCGGCGATCACGCGCTCTTCCACTTTCCTGTTCATCAGGCGCTCGATGGCGGCCATGAGGGGGCGGTCGTCGTGCGTGACTAGCGATACGGCTTCGCCCTCGGCGCCGGCGCGGCCGGTGCGGCCGATGCGGTGGACGTAGTCCTCGGCGACGTGCGGCAGGTCGTAGTTGACGACGTGGGGCAGGGCCTCGATGTCGAGGCCGCGCGCGGCGATGTCGGTGGCGACGAGGACGCGCAGCGCGTTGTCCTTGAAGCGCGCGAGCGTCCGGGTGCGGTGGTTCTGGGCCTTGTTGCCGTGGATCGCGTCGGCCTCGATGCCGGCGCGCTCGAGCTGCTGCGCGAGGCGGTTGGCGCCGTGCTTGGTCTTCACGAACACGAGGACCTGGCGCCAGTCGTTCGATTTCACGAGGTGGGCGAGGAGCTCGCGCTTGCGGTCGTGGCTCACGGGGTGCTGGACCTGGGCGACGAGCTCGGCCGGGGTGTTGCGCCGCGCGACTTCGACGGTCGCCGGGCTCTTCATGAACGAGGCCGCCAGCTTTCTGATCTCGTCGGGGAACGTCGCAGAAAACAGCAGGTTCTGGCGCGTCGCCGGCAGCAGGGCGAGGATCCTGCGGATGTCGTGGATGAAGCCCATGTCGAGCATGCGGTCGGCTTCGTCCAGCACCAGGATCTCGACCTGGCCGAGGCTCACGGTCTTCTGCTGGACGTGGTCGAGCAGGCGGCCGGGCGTGGCGACGAGGACGTCGACGCCGCGGCGCAGCGCGTCGACCTGGGGCTGCATGCCGACGCCGCCATAGACGAGGGTGCTCTTTACGGGAACGTATTTCCCGTAGGTGCGGAAGTCCTGCTCGACCTGCGCCGCGAGCTCGCGCGTGGGCGTGACGATGAGCACGCGCACGGGATGGCGAGCGGGGGAATGGCTCGCAGAGGCCTTGTTGGAAAGTCTTTGAAGAATAGGCAAGGCGAAAGCGGCAGTCTTGCCGGTGCCGGTCTGAGCGGCGCCGAGCAGGTCGCGGCCTGCGAGCACGACGGGGATGGCTTGCGCCTGGATGGGGGTGGTTTGGGTGTAGCCCTGCTCGGCGACAGCGCGGAGCAGCTCGGCGCGAAGGCCGAGTGAATCAAACGACGTAGTAATGACTTTCTCCTGCACTCGGCCTGTGAAGGTCTTGCCTTCGACCGGTTCAGGCAGATGCTTTTTAGGCTTGTTTTTGAACGGTCCAGGATGGACCGCTAAGAACGGACTGAGACGCTAACCGGATATGCGCAACAGATAACCTGGAGCGAATTATACAGGACTCAGGCGCCTGCGCAGGGCGGCGAGCTCGTTGCCGGCCAGTGCCGCCAGGACTACGGCGCCGCCGAGGAGCGTCGCTCGCGCGGGCTCTTCGCCCGCGCCGAGCCACGCCCAGAGCGGCCCGAGCACGACTTCCAGCAATCCCAGCAAGGCAATTTCAGGGGCGAGGAGCGCGCGGCTCGCGAGCACGAGGAACATGCATGGCAGACCGAGCTGGAACACGCCAAGGAAGGCCAGCAGGGCGACATCGCGCGGGGTCGCGTCGAGCGGCAGCGCGAAGGGCAGGGCGATCAGGCACGACAGCGCGCCGCCGAGCATCACCGCGGGGACGAGATCGAGCTTCGCCGCGCTCGCGCGCAACACTACGACGTTGATCGCGGCCGCCACGGGAATGACGAACGCGACCGCCATCCCGAGGAAGTGTTTTTCCAGGGAAGAACCGAACATCCAGGCGATTCCCACCCCCGCGGCGCCAGCGGCGAGCCAGGTGCGCAGCGGCACCGGGTCCTTCAGGAAAAGCATCGCAAACACGGCGGTGAGGAGCGGGCTGACGCTCATCACCACCAGCGTGTTGGCGGTCGTGGTCAGCGAAAGGGCGAAGAGGAACGCGGTGAACATGATCGCCCACATGAGGCCCGAAACCAGGCCGGGCCAGCCGGCGGCGCGCACGGATCGCATGGGGTTCTGGCCCCGGACGACGAGGACGATCCCCACGAACAGAAAAGCAAACAAGCTGCGCCAGAACACCTGCTCGACCGGCTCGGCGCGCTGGATGTGGCGCGTCACCACGCCGGCGCTCGACCACAGCACCGGCGCGGCGATCATCAGAGCTACTGCCGTTGCGCGAGAAATGGGATCAGGGCGGCGGCAGTGTGGCCGGCCGTCATGGCGTCGGGGATTCCCTGGAAAACGACCTTGCCGCCGCCGTCGCCGCCTTCGGGCCCGAGGTCGATGATCCAGTCGGCTTCGGCGATCACGTCGAGGTTGTGCTCGATCACGACGGCGGTATTTCCGGCGTCCACCAGCCGGTGCAGCACGCGGATCAGCTTCTCGACGTCGGCCATGTGCAGGCCCACGGTGGGTTCGTCGAGAACGTAAAGCGTCTTGACGTCGCTTCGTTTCGCCAATTCATAAACCAGCTTGATGCGCTGAGCTTCGCCGCCCGAGAGCGTCGGGCTCTGCTGGCCGAGCGTGAGGTAGCCGAGGCCGACGTCCTGCAGCAGCGTCAGGCAGCGGTGGATCGAAGGATGCGCGGCGAAGAACTCGACCGCCTCGTCGACGCTCATCGCCAGCACCTCGCCGATCGTCTTGCCGCGCAGCCGCACCTGCAGCGTCTCGGGATTGAAGCGCGCGCCGCCGCAGCCCTCGCACGTCACCCGCACGTCCGGCAGGAAGGACATCTCGATCTTCTTCTGGCCCTGGCCCTCGCACACCTCGCAGCGCCCGCCCGAGGTGTTGAACGAGAAACGGCTCGCGCTCCATCCGCGCACGCGCGCCTCGGTGGTGTCGGCAAACAGCTTGCGGATCGAGTCCCAGAAGCCGACGTAGGTCGCCGGGCAGGAGCGCGGGGTCTTGCCGATCGGCGTCTGGTCCACCTCGAGCACGCGCTCCATGCGCTCGCGGCCCTTGATCGACTTGCAACCAATGGGACGCTTCTCGACCAGGCTGCTGAACAAGACATCTCTTGCCAGCGTCGACTTGCCGGAGCCCGACACGCCGGTCACGGCAATCAGGCGCCCGAGCGGGATGCGAACGTCGATGCCCTTGAGGTTGTGCAGGCTCGCCTTCTGCACCTCGAGGGAGTCGTTCTTCCTCGAGACCGGACGGCGCGGCTGCAGCGGATGCTTCAGCGGCTGCTTCAGGAACTTTCCGGTCAGCGAGGCCGGGTGCTCCATCAGCTCCTCGGCGTCGCCCTGCGCCACCACCGAGCCGCCGAGCTTGCCCGCGCCCGGCCCGAGGTCGATCACGTGCTGCGCGCGGCGGATCGTGTCCTCGTCGTGCTCGACCACCACCAGCGAGTTGCCCTTCTGCCCGAGCTTCTCGAGCACGTCGAGCAGGATGCGGTTGTCGCGGTGGTGCAGGCCGATGGTCGGCTCGTCGAGGATATAGCACACGCCGCGCAGGTTCGAGCCGAGCTGCGCGGCGAGGCGGATGCGCTGCGCCTCGCCGCCGGAGAGCGTCGGCGCCGAGCGGTCGAGCGTCAGGTAGCCCAGCCCGACTTCGCCGAGGAAGCCGAGCCGCGACTTGAGCTCGGCCACGATGTCGCGGGCGATCTCCGCTTCCCGGTTCTTCAGGAAAATGCTTTCAAACAGTTCCCGGAGGGAATCGATAGGCAGTCCCGCGTACTCGGCGACGTTCTTTCCCTGCCAGCGGACGGCGAGCGCCTCGCGGTTCAGGCGCCGGCCCTCGCACTCGGGACAGGCCTCGTCGATCTCGAGCCATTCGATCCAGGAATCGAGCACGTTGTCCTCGGCGCCGGTGCGCGCCCGCTCGTCGCTCCACTCCACGTCGTCGATCTGCAGGCCGGTGCCGTAGCACGCCGGGCACCAGCCGTGCTTCGAGTTGTACGAGAACAGGCGCGGATCGAGCTCGGGGAAGCTGCGGCCGCAGGAGCGGCAGGCGCGCTTGGTCGAGAAGATCTGCAGCTCCTTCCCGGCCAGCACGTGCACCACGCCTTTGCCGATCTCCAGGGTCTTGGAGAGAAGTTGACGCAATTGGGTCTCCGCCTTCGCGGAGACGACGATATCCCCGACCGGCAGCTCTATCGTGTGCTCCTTGAAGCGGTCGATGCGCGGGAACGGGCGCGTCGGCAAGAGCTTGCCGTCGACGCGCAGGTGCCAGTAGCCCTTCGACAGCGCCCACTTGGCGAGGTCGGTGTAGACGCCTTTGCGATTCACGACCAGCGGCGCGAGTAGCGTGATCTTTTGATTTCGAAAAGTCTTTAGAACCCTGGCCGCGATGACGTCTTCGCTTTGCGGCTCGATCGGCACGTCGCAGTCCGGGCAGTGCTGCGTGCCGAGCTTCACGAACAGCAGGCGCAGGAAGTGGTGCACCTCGGTGAGCGTGCCGACGGTGGACTTGCGGCCGCCGCGGCTGGTGCGCTGCTCGATCGCCACCGTCGGCGGGATGCCGAAGATCGCGTCGACATCGGGGCGCGACGCGGCCTGCACGAACTGGCGCGCGTACGCGTTCAGCGACTCGAGGTAGCGCCGCTGCCCCTCGTTGAACAGGATGTCGAAGGCGAGGGTGGACTTGCCCGAGCCCGACACGCCGGTCACCACGGTAAAGCGCCCGCGCGGGATCTCGACGTCGATGCTCTTCAGGTTGTGCTCGCGCGCGTTGTGGATGCGGATCGCGTTGCCGAGGTAGCGGCCGGCAGGTTCCTTGACAGCAGGCGGCTTCCTGAATGCCTCTTCGTACTCCCTCAGGGCGCGACCGGTATGCGACGCGTCGTTCCTCGCGATTTCGGCTGGCGTTCCCTCGCACACCAGCTCGCCGCCGGCGTCGCCGCCCTCGGGGCCGAGGTCGAGGATCCAGTCGGCCGAGCGGATCACGTCCAGGTTGTGCTCGATCACGACGAGCGAGTGGCCCGCGGCCAGCAGCTGGCGGAAGGCGCGCAGGAGCTTCGCCACGTCGTCGAAGTGCAAGCCCGTGGTGGGCTCGTCGAACAGAAACAGCTTCTCCGCCGAATCGTCCGTGTCGGCGAGATGCCCCGCCAGCTTGAGGCGCTGCGCTTCGCCGCCGGAGAGCGTCGGCACCGGCTGGCCGAGGCGCAGGTACTCGAGGCCGACGTCGACCAGCGGCGCGAGCCGGTCCTGCACCGCCTCGCTCTTGCGGAAGAAGCGCGCGGCTTCGGCCACGGTCATCGCGAGCACGTCGGCGATCGACTTGCCCTCGATGCGCACCTCGAGGATCTCGTCGCGGTAGCGCTTGCCGTCGCAGTCGGGGCAGCGCAGGTAGACGTCGGACAGGAACTGCATCTCGACGTGCTCGAAGCCGCAGCCCGAGCACGTCGGGCAGCGTCCGTTGCCCGAGTTGAAGCTGAAGGTGCCCGGCGTGTATCGCCGCTCCCTGGAGACGGGGGTTTTCGAGAACAAGGCCCTGATTTCATCGAATGCGCCCACGTAGCTCGCCGGGTTCGAGCGCGTGGTCTTGCCGATCGGCGACTGGTCGACCATCACCACGCCGCTTACCTTGGCCGCGCCGCGCAGCGCGCCGTGCGCGCCCGGCGCCTCGGTCGGCTTGCCCTTCGCCTTGAGCAGCGCGCGGTAGAGCACGTCCTGCACCAGCGTCGACTTGCCCGAGCCCGACACCCCGGTCACGCACACCAGCCGCCCGAGCGGGATGCGCACGTCGATGCTCTTGAGGTTGTGCTCGCCCGCGCCGAGGACTTCGATGAATTCCCGGGGAGGCGCGGGGTTCCGGGGTTCGCCGGCGATCCGCCTGCCGGAGAGGTACTCGGCGGTCAAGGTCTTCTCGGTGCGCAGTTTCTCGGCTGGACCGAAGAACACGATCTCCCCGCCGCGCTCGCCGGGCCCCGGCCCCATGTCGAGGATGCGGTCGGCGGCGAACATGATCTGCGGGTCGTGCTCGACCACCACCAG
>Ga0187893_10006925_pt1 | contig 18997 bp, 22 predicted proteins | sample MA1701074metaG_FD_139574 | JGI IMG/M metagenome (GOLD analysis project Ga0187893, IMG submission 139574) | White microbial mat communities from a basaltic lava cave in the Kipuka Kanohina Cave System on the Island of Hawaii, USA - MA170107-4 metaG ... | reverse complement strand
CATTCCCCATTTTGATTCAGAAGATTGACGCAGAGCGAGTTGGAGGGTCACGCTCCGTCGTGACCGTCCCGCGAAGCGGGAGACGCGACAGAGCGCGTCCCTCCAATTTGGGGAAGTTCTGTGGGATTTCAGGCGGCTTGCCATTCCCGCCGCGTTTCGCCAATCTCGGCGCGGTGTGAAAAACAACCCGCTTCAATTCGGCGCCATCGGTTTGGGCAAGCGCAGTTCGCCCGCCGCGCTGGCGCATCGCCCCGAGGAAGGCTTGCGCGTCGTCGCGGGCGCGGACCCGCACCCCGAAAATTTTGCGCGATTCCAACAGCGTTACGGCGGCGCCGCCCCGCGCATCGTCGCCGAATTCGTCCGTTACGTCCGCGACGGCGGCGCGGTGGAAACGTCTCCCCTCGCTGCGCGATACGCCGTGGCTGCGGGGTGCAAGGCGACCGAATCGTTGCGCAACGGTTCCGCGCCCGAAAAGCGTGCCGCGCCTGCCAGCGAAAATCGCGCGTCCGTTTGCGCGCTGATACCGCAGGCTCAATCCAGCATCGAAGGCGGCAGGAACTCGAAGTAGCCGACCTTGAGTTGCCCCTCTTCCTCGACGAGCACAACCTTGATCGTGAAGTAGGGCGCAAAGTCGGGGTTCTTCAGCAATTCCTCAACGGTCGTTTCCTCCTGTTTCGCGATTTTCTCCAGTTCCTCGCGCGGCAACTGCGTCGCGATTTGCCCCCGCACACTCGCGCGCCGAATGTCGGCGGGAATCGAGTCAGGCATCGCGCCAATCGCAAAGATCGAATCCAGCCTGTCGAGCGGCTCCTTGCCGCGGCGGTTCAGGATGTCGGGGTCGGTGGACTCGACGCGCAACGAAATCGGTTTGTGCGGCGCGCCGTATGCCGTTTCCGTCAGTTTCATCAACTCGGCGAACCTCGACGGAATGATGAACGTCTCGGGGTTTTTCTCCCACAATTCAACCAGCGCCTTGTCGTCGTGGGGCGCGAATTGGTTCAACGACATCCGCGCCCGCGCGTGCGTGGACAACTGCAGATACCCCTCGTTGTATTTACGGTTCGCAATGGCGAGCACGAACGGCTTCGCCGCCACCAGAAACTTACGCTCGGCAGGCGACGCATCCGCGTCGAGAAAATCCTCCGCTGATTTAGCGCGCGGATTTTTCTTCGCGCTCGAATCGTCCTGTCCAGATTTGCCGCAACCCGCGACGAGCAAACTCGCCGCAAGAAACATCAATGCGAATCGGTTCATGGCGTCTCCTTTGGGTTATTCTCGATTGTCGCCGACGCCGAAGTAAGTCGCGTCGGGATGGTGAAAGACGAGGGCGCTGACGCTGGCTTCGGGTTCCATCATGAAACCTTCGGTGAGCGCGACGCCGATTTCTTCGGGGCGCAATAATTTCCAGATTCCTTTCTGGTCTTCGAGGTTGGGGCAGGCGGGGTAACCGAAGCTGTAGCGCTTGCCTTGGTAACGCGCCTGGAAACGTTCGAGCATTGTCATCTCGGAGGAATCGGGAAAACCCCAGTCTTCGCGGATGCGGCGGTGCAACCATTCGGCGGCGGCTTCCGCGCTTTCGATGGCGAGGGCTTGCAGCGCGTGGGATTTCAAATATTCGCCGCGCGCTTTGTATTCTTCCGAGCGCTCGCGGATGCCTTCGCCCGCAGTGGTGACAAACATTGCGAGGGAATCGCGCTGAGGGTAGGACAAGCTTCCAGCTTGTCCCTTCTGAGATTGATTTGATTCGGAAATGGACAAGCTGGAAGCTGGTCCTACTTTTTGCGGCAGCATCACATAGTCTGCGAGGCACAAGCCGTCAGGTTTTCGTTGGCGGGGAAAAGCGAAAATGTGAAGCGGCGAATTTCCCTGTAGCGGCGGTCTATGACCGCCGATTTCGGATTTTGAATAGCTCGGCGGTCGCAGACCGCCGCTACAGGGAAAAATCTCGATCGCGTTGCCTTCGCTCTCCGCCTCGAAATATTGCCACACCGCTTTCACTTTCATGAACTTCGCGGCTTCGAGTTTGATTTGTTCAACGGCGTCTTGCAGTTCGAGCGCCTTCGGGTCGCGCGCGGCGAGGGCGCGCTCGAAATTGCCTTTGAACCCAAGATGGCGCACGAACAGCATCTGCGGATTGATGTAGCTCCAGATTTCTGGAAGGTTCGGCACATCGCGCACTTTGCGGTCGGTGTAGGGCGCGGCGAGCGGCGGGAGCAGGCGGACTTTACTGCTGCGTTGCGTCGTCTCAGGAAATTCTTCCTTTTCGCGCTCGGCGACAACCTCAACAGGTGCGCGTTCTTTAGCCACCTTTTCGCGCTCGGTCGCGTCCATCAAGCGGTTCATCATCGCAAGCCCCGTCATCGCGTCTTTGCAGTAGGCGACGATAGAGAATGGTGGCATCGGCGTTCCGCCTGTGCCTTTCGTCGGTAGCGCGAGCGTCCCGCTTGCGTTTTTTGAATCAGAAATTTTTGAAGGCGCAAGCGGGACGCTCGCGCTACCAGATTCTTCATCACAGGCACGGAGGCCTATGCTACCAATTTTTTGATCCACAGGCGGGACGCCTGTGCCACCATCGGCGGCATGGGACTGCCGCCCTACACTCTCCCTCTTTAACCCATCAACCTCTTTAACCCTTTCACCTTCCGCATACGCGGGCGCGATTTTGCCGCGCGTGAATTTGTCGCTGAGCGCCGCGCCGCCGACGAGCAACGGAATCGTGATGCCCGCGAGTTTCAGGTCGCTGGCGGTGACGACCATTTGCTGCGCGCTTTTGACGAGCAAACCGCTGAGGCCGATGGCGTCGGGCTGATGTTCCTTGTATGCCTTGATTAAATCTTCAGGCGGGACTTTGATGCCGAGGTTGATGACGCGATAACCGTTGTTCGTGAGGATGATGTCCACGAGATTCTTGCCGATGTCGTGCACATCGCCCTTCACCGTTGCGAGGAGAACTTTGCCTTTTTGCGAATCGGCGGCGCGCTCCATGAATTGTTCGAGATGCCCGACGGCGGCTTTCATCGCCTCGGCGCTTTGCAAAACTTCGGCGACGATAAGTTCGTTGGCGTTGAAGAGCCGCCCGACTTCCGACATGCCTTTCATCAACGGGCCGTTGATGATGTCGAGCGGCGTGACGCCCGCTTTGATTTTTGCGTCGAGGTCGGGGATGAGCCCTTGCTTCGTGCCTTCGATGATGTAACTGGCGAGGCGCTCGTCGAGCGGTAAGTCGGAGATTTTCTTTTTGATGCGGCTGGTGGCGTCGCGGAAATGCGCGCTGATGTCGGCGATGAGCCGCTGATTGATTTGTGCGCGCTGCGCTTTGGTTTGCTCGCGATAATCGTAGGACAACCATCTTGGTTGTCCATCATCAGACATGGACGAGCTGGAAGCTTGTCCTACCCTTGGCTCGATGTTGAAGAGTAGGTTCTCAGCAAGTTTTTTCTCCACCTCGGGGATGCTCGGATAACGCTCCAGTTTTTCGGCGTTCACGATGGCGAGGTCGAGCCCCGCTTTCGTCGCGTGATAAAGAAAAACAGAATTGACCACTTCGCGCGCCGCAGCGGGCAGACCGAAACTGACATTGCTCACGCCGAGAATCGTTTTGCTGCGCGGCAACGCGTGTTTGATGAGCCGCACCGCTTCGATGGTTTCGACCGCGCTGCCGATGTAATTCTCGTCGCCCGTCGCGCACGGAAACACGAGCGGGTCAAAAATTAAATCCTCCTCGGCGACGCCGTGCCCGACGCAGTATTTGTGCGCGCGCAACGCGATGGCGAGCTTGCGTTCGCGCGTGACGGCTTGCGCCTGTTGCTTGTCCTCGTCAATCGAGCCGATGATGACCGCCGCGCCGAATTTTTTCACGAGCGGGATGACGCGATGAAATTTTTCCTCGCCGTCCTCGAAGTTGATGGAGTTGATGATGCTTTTCCCTTGGCAAAAAGTGAGCGCGCGCTCGACGGATTTCGCGTTCGTCGAATCAATCATCAGCGGCACTTTGACTTTGTGGATAACCTTCTCGTAAAAGCGATCAATGTCGGCAAGCTCGTCGCGGTCGGTGTTTTCGAGATTCACATCAATGACATGCGCGCCGTTCTTCACCTGCGCGCGTCCGATTTCCGTCGCCTCCTCGAATTTCTCCTCGGAGATGAGCCGCTTGAACGCGCGCGAGCCGACTTCGTTGGTGCGCTCACCGACGATGAGCGGGCGGTTGTCATCGTTCGCTTCGACGAGTTCGATGCCGCTGTAAAACGATTTGCGCCGCCCGCGATGCGCGCGCGGTTTTTTCCCGTCCACCATCTGCGCAATCGCCTTGATGTGCTCAGGCGTCGTGCCGCAGCAACCGCCGATGATGTTGAGCCAGCCGTTTTTCACGAAGCGTTCAAGCGAAGCCGCAAGCGTCGTTGGCGTCTCCAGATATTTGCCGTCTTCATTCGGCAACCCCGCATTCGGATAGCACGACACCCGTGTGTTCGCCATCTCATGAATCGTGCGGATGTGGTCGGTCATGAACTCAGGTCCCGTCGCGCAATTCAACCCGATGGAAAGCAACTCCGTGTGTTGCAACGACGCGACAAGCGCATCCGCTGCCTGACCAGCCAACATCGTCCCCATCGGCTCAATCGTTCCCGAAACCATCACGGGCAATTTGTAGCCCAGTTGCTCGAATGCCTTTTGAATTCCAATAAGCCCCGCTTTGACATTGCGAGTGTCCTGGCAGGTCTCGACCAGTAAAATGTCCGCGCCACCCTCCGCCAGCGCGAACGCCTGCTCGTGGAAATTCTGGATCAACTGCTCAAACGTCACGCCGCCCGTGACGGTGATGGCTTTCGTTGTCGGTCCCATTGAGCCAGCGACGAAACGGGGTTTTTGCGGCGTCGAAGATTCATCCGCCGCCTGCCGCGCAAGTTTCGCTGCCGTGGAATTGATTTCGCGCGACTTATTTTGCAGCGCATATTCCGCGAGCACGACTTTCGTCCCGCCAAACGTATTCGTCTCCACCATATCCGCGCCCGCCTCGAAATATTTGCGGTGGATGTCCAAAATCACGTCGGGGCGCGTGAGCACGAGGTTTTCATTGCACCCTTCGAGCGCCGCCCCGCCAAAATCCTGCGCAGAAAGGTCGCGCTGCTGGATCATCGTGCCCATCGCCCCGTCCATGACGACGATGCGTTCGTCCAGCATTTGCAGCAGCAGTTTTTGTCTCTCGTCGCGGTTCATTCGGCGGATAGCGTAGCAGTCAGGAGAGGGTTAGACAAGGAAGGGGGTGTAGCGGCGCTTCTGCGAAGCGCCGTTTCTGTTGGCGAGTTGCAATCTGCGCTTCACAGAAGCGCAGCTACAACTTCTTAATCTGCCTCATCGCTTCGTAGAGCACGATGGCGACCGCCGTCGCTAGATTCAAACTGCGCGCCTTAGGATTCCACATCGGAATGGTGATGGTCGTGTCGGGATTGGCGCGCAACAATTCTTCGGGCAACCCCGCCGTCTCGCGACCGAAGACAAGATAATCCAGACATTCCCCATTTTGATTCAGAAGATTGACGCAGAGCGAGTTGGAGGGTCACGCTCCGTCGTGACCGCATTGGCGAATCGGACGCGACAGAGCGCGTCCCTCCAATTTTGGGAATTTCTGAAGATAATCGTTCTCTTTGTAACGCGGTTCGGTGTAGAGGCGCTTCACTTTCGTGGAGGCATAATAAAATGTGGGGCGACTGTCCCCAGCCGCCGCTTTTTGTAATTCCTCCAGCGACTCCCAATACTTCCACGTCACCTGCTCCCAATAATCCATTCCCGCGCGCTTCAACGTCTTGTCATCCAGCTTGAATCCCAGCGGTCCGACCAGATGCAACGTCGCGCCCGTCGCCGCGCACAGCCGCGCCACGTTCCCCGTGTTCGGCGGGATTTCGGGTTGGACGAGGACGACGTTCATTTCAGTAAGAAACTTTCCACAAAAACAATCCGTGCGCGGGCGCAGTTTCAATAGCTGCCGTGCGCTTCTTGCCTCGCAAAATCTCACGCAACTGTTCCGCCGTCATTCGTCCTTCACCAACTCTTAGCAATGCGCCGACGATGGAACGCACCATCTTGTAAAGAAATCCATTTGCGCGAACCGTGATTGTCATCACGCGCCCTCGCTTCGCAATCGTCAGCCGAGAAATCGTCCGCACGGGATTTTCATCGCGGCTTGGCGAACCCGCAGAGAGCGCCGTGAAATCGTGTTTCCCAACCAACAACTTCGCGGCTTGTTTCATTGCCACAATATCGAGCGGTCGCGGATGATGCAGTGTGTATCGAAGCAGGAATGGATCAGCCACTTCACCGCAATCAATCTGGTAGCGGTACGCTTTGGCTTTTGCGGAGAAGCGCGCATGAAAATCTGTATCAGCCCGTGAACACGACAACACGCGCACATCTTCGGGAAGATTGGCGTTGAGAGCGCGTTTCAGGGTAAGTGGCGAGTGGTGGGTGGTGAGCGAGAAACTGGCGACTTGCCCTCGCGCATGCACGCCAGCATCCGTTCGTCCCGAGCCGTGGACGCGGATTTTCTCGCCCGAAATCTTCGCGAGCGCCTTTTCGAGCAGTTCCTGAATCGAAACGCCGTTGGGCTGCAACTGCCAGCCCGCGTAATTCGTCCCGTCGTAGGCGATGACGAGTTTGAAGGTGGTTGGTTTGCTTTCGCTCATGTTGTAGCGGCGCTTCTGCGAAGCGCCGATTGAATCAATTCAGAAAAGGCGCTTCGCAGAAGTGCCGCTACACCGATTGGCTGTCGAGATAACTCTGCAAAATCAGTTGCGCCGCCATTTTATCAATGTTCTCGCGCCGTTTCTTACGGCTCACGTCGGCTTCAATCATCGCGCGCTCAGCGGCTTTCGTCGTCAGTCGTTCATCCCACATCTGAATTGGGACGGTGCTGCGCGTTTTCAATTTCTCGACGAACGCCAGCGTTTCCTGCGCCTTCGGTCCAATCGAGCCGTCCATGTTGCGCGGCAAGCCGACGATGATTTTGCCGACTTCGCGCTCCGTAACAATTTTCGCAATCGCCGCGACCGCCGCGTTGACGCCGCTCTCTTCCACGGTCCCGACGGGCGTGGCGACAATCGCCATCTCATCGCTGATGGCGATGCCGATTCGCTTCTGCCCGTAGTCAATGCCGAGGATTCGCATAGGGTGGCGCAAGCTTCCAGCTTGCGAATTATCAATTAAAAGGCGCAAGCAAGATGCTCGCGCTACCCTACAAAACCTTCTTCGCGTGCGGCGACCTCTCCAGCCGCTTCACGATGTCGCGAACTTTTTGCGCGCTGTCCTTGTGACAGACCAGCGTCACATCCTTCGTGTCCACGATGACCAAATCGTTCACGCCCACGGCGGCGACGAGGCGCGAGCCATCGCCGAGCACGACGCAGTTTTTCGCATCCACCATCTCCACTGCGCCGCGAGCAACGCTGCCTGTGCGGTCACATTCGAAGTGGCGCTCCAGCGCCGTCCACGTCCCCAAATCGTCCCAATCAAAATTACCGTGCGCAACAATGATGTTGTCCGCCTTCTCCATCAGCGCGTAGTCCACGGAAATCTTTTTCAGGGTTGGATACACGCGCCGCAGCGTTGCCGCGAACTTCGGCGTGTCTGCTGCCTTGTAAATCCTGCTGCAGCCCGCCGCCATGTCGGGTTGCCATCTATCGAACGCCTTCGCCACGCTGTTGAACGACCAGACGAACATTCCCGAGTTCCAGAGAAAATCGCCGTTCTTCAAATAGCGTTTTGCAGTTACAAGGTTGGGCTTCTCCGTGAATCGGCGCGCGCGACGAAATTTTGTCTTTGTTCCCGTCTGGAATTGTTTTCCCGCCTGCACATAACCATAGCCCGTGTGCGGCGATGTTGGTTTCAGCCCGATGGTAACGAGAACGCTTTGCTTGCTCGCAACCGAGAGCGAATCGCCTAACACGCGGCGAAACTTCACTTCATCGTGAATGACGGCATCGGCAGGCAGCACCGCCATCACACCGTTCGCGTCGCGGCTGCCGACGATTGCTGCGCCCAAACCAACCGCAGGGGCGGTGTCGCGCCCGACGGGTTCGCCGAAAATGTTTTTTGCGGGGACTTCGCGAAGTTGTTTGCGGACGACGCTGACATGCTGGGCGTTGGTGAGGACGATGATATTTTGCGGACGGAAGAGCGGGCGAATGCGGCGATAGGTTTGTTGCAGCATTGTCTCGCTGCCAATGATGGGGAGAAATTGTTTCGGCGTCGCCTTGCGGCTCATCGGCCAGAAACGCTCGCCGCGCCCGCCCGCGAGGATGATGGCGAAATGATGGGGATTGGGTTTCATTTCTTGTAGGGCGCGAATGCCCCGACATCTGTCGGGGTTTCGCGCCGCCTAGCAACGGAATCGGCGGGCAACCCCCGCGTTCGCGGGGGGCATGCCCGCCCTACAATTCTTTCACGCTATTCACGAGCGACTTTACAAATTTACTCACTCGCGGCACAAGCGCGCCGTTGCTGCCGAGCTTGCCGATTTGCGTGACGATGGCGCTGCCGACCACCACCGCGTCGCCACATTTTGCAACAGCACGCGCCTGTTGTGGCGTGGAAATTCCGAAGCCGACAGCGATGGGGAGTTTGGTGTGTTTTTTGATGAGGGCGACGCGCGGGCGAATTGTGTCGGACATTTTCTTTTGCATCCCCGTCACGCCTTCGCGGGAGACATAATAAATGAAACCCGAGCTGTGTTGGCAGATTTCCTTGATGCGCGCCGCGGGTGTGGTGGGAGCGATGAGATGAATGAGGCGCAATTGTTGTAGGGGCGCAGTCTCTTGCGCCCGAAAATTTTTAGCCCGAGGCGGGCGCAGAGACTGCGCCCCTACAGTTTTCCCAGTAGTTCGCAGAATTTCCTGAAACCGTTTCTCTTCTTCGGGTGGCAAATCGAGCGGCAGCATTCCGTCCACACCTGCGGCGGTGGCGTCGCGGACAAATGCTTTTAAGCCGTAGCTGTGGACGGGATTGAAATAGGTGAAGAGGACGATGGGGATTTCGCAGCCGCTGTAACGCAGTTGTTTTACGGTTTGGAGAATCTTGCGGAGCGTTGTGCCACTACGCAGTCCACGTTCGGCGGCAAGTTGGTTCACGACACCATCGGCGAGCGGATCGGAAAAGGGGACGCCGAGTTCGAGAACATCCACGCCGATTCGCTCGAAGGATTTCGCCAGCGCGGCGGTGGCGCGGAGGTTGGGGTCGCCTGCGGTGATGTAGGCGACGAACCCTTTGCGACCTTTGCGGCGGAGTTGGGCGAATCTGGCGTCAATGCGGTTCACAAGAAATGGGGTAATGGGTTGATGGGTTGATGGGTCAATGAGGCAGAAATCAATACCCCATTTCCCCATTACACCACTACCCCAAATTTCTGACATAGATGAATCGCAATCCTTCCAGCGTCAGGAGCGGGTTGACGTGTTGGATGGCGGGGATTTTTTTTGCAATCAATTTGCTGTAGCCGCCCGTGGCGACGACGTGAAGTTTTTTCGTCTGCAACTCGCGCTTCACGTCAGTCAGGATTTCTTTGATGAGACCGCGGTAGCCGACGACTGCGCCGATTTGCATCGCATACACGGTGTTTTTGCCAATCATCGAGCGCGGTTCGGCGAGATCAATTTTTGGAAGAAGCGCGGTGCGTTGGTAGAGGTAATCGGTCATCGCGGCGAGACCTGGGGCGATGACGCCGCCGATGTATGCGCCGCGTTTGTCTACAATATCAAAAGTCACCGCCGTGCCGAAATCCACGACGACGGCGGGTGCGCCGTAACGTTTGAAGACGCCGACGGCGTTGGCGAGGCGGTCTGCGCCGATTTGTTTCCTGTTCGGATAATCCACTTTCACGCCGAGCGGGATGTCGGCGGTGACGATGAGCGGGGTGATGCGGAATTGGCGGGCGAGTTCGACGCGCAGGACAGGAATCATTTTTGGGACGACGCTGGCGATGATGGCGCCTGAGATTTTTTTGCCGTCGCGTTTGCGTTGTAGGGCGGGCATGCCCGAAGGGTTGCCCGCCGTCCGCAACGGCGCGAAACCTCGATTGGTGTCGAGGCATTCGCGCCCTACAATTTTGCTGAGAAGTTTTTTTGTGACGCGGGTCAGTGAGCCAGCGGGAAGAGATGTGGTTGGGATGTTGGTTTGCGCGAAGATTTTCTTTTCTGTCGCGAGACCGATGTGCGTGTTGGTGTTGCCAACGTCTATGAGGAGGATTGTGGAAATATTTTTAGCCACGGATGCACACGGATTAGCACGGATTGCCAGGGTAGGACAAGCTTCCAGCTTGTCCATCAGAAATTCCCCATTTTGATTCAGAAGATTGACGCAGAGCGAGTGGGAGGGTCACGCTCCGTCGTGACCGCATTGGCGAATCGGACGCGACAGAGCGCGTCCCTCCAATTTGGGGAATTTCTGCTTGTCCATCGCCGCAGATGGACAACCAAGTCCGTTCCGACGGACTCCGAGTCCCGCGCAGGCGGGATCCCGAGAACGGGACACGGAGATGGTTGTCCTACCCTTGCGCGCGCTCCAACACCAAATCGCCGCCGACAATTTTCTCGATGCGCCCGCTATCGCAACGCACGAGCAGCGCGCCGTCGGCGTCGAGGGCTTGCACGGTTCCCTCGATGCGGCGAGTGCCGACGGTGACGTGGGCGCGTTTGCCGAGCGAGGAGGAAAAGTTCGCCCATTCGTCCACGATTTCCTGAAACCGCCCGTGCGCCTTCGCGTAATACACATCCATCAGCGACAAAATGCGCGCGGCGAGTTCGGGTCGCGAGAACTTCGCGTTCGCTTCGTGTTCGAGCGAGGTGGCGATGGCGCGAACTTCAGGCGGAAAATCTTGCGGCGCGCATCGGACATCCACGCCGATGCCGATGATGGCGTGTTTGATCGTGTCGGCGTCGGACAACATGTCCGTCAGGATGCCCGCGACTTTTTTGCCGTTCACCAAAATATCGTTGGGCCATTTGATGCGGGCGTCGAGGCGCGTGGTGTCGCGAATCGCCTGCGAGACGGCGACGGCGGTGAGGATGGTGAGGCGCGTGACGGCGGTGGGCGCGAATCGCGGACGCAACATCACGCTAAACCACAGCCCTTTTCCTTTGGGCGAAATCCATTTGCGTCCCATGCGCCCGCGTCCTTTGGTCTGCGTTTCGGCGAACACGACCAGCCCTTCGCGCGACCCGTTGCGCGCCATGCGTTCGGCGACGGAGTTGGTGGACTCGGTTTCCTGAAACACCAGGATTTCGCCGCCGATGATTTTTGATTTCAGGCGCGACTTCAGATCATCGGGCAACAGCGCGTCAGGCGTCGCGACGAGGCGGAAGCCCGTGTGCGGGCGTTCTTCGATGGTGAAACCGAGCTTGCGCAAATCTTCGAGGAGAGAGATGACGCGGGACGATGGTTCGCCGATCTTTTCGGCGAGTTCCGAAATGGAACTAAAGGAATCGCCCGCGTTGCGCAGCGCGGTCAAGAGCCTCGCGTCGGAAGTCATGCGCAGACTATTAGCCACGAAAGACGCGAAAAGGCACGAACAGATTTTTTTGAATCAGCCTCCTCCCGTCGGCTGCTACGAACTTCAGAAATTCCCCATTTTGATTCAGAAGATTGACGCGGAGCGAGTTGGAGGGTCACGCTCCGTCGTGACCGCGTTGGCGAATCGGACGCGACAGAGCGCGTCCCTCCAATTTGGGGAATTTCTGTACGAACTTTCGGCGGTTTGACTTGCTGACGACTGCTGCATAGACTCATTTTAGTTATGCCCACGATGTTTGAAGGAAAAACCACACTTAAGGTTCGGACGCCTAAGCCGAAGAACCCCGCGGATTTGTTGCAGCTTCAGCGCGAGATTCTTGAGTTGAAGAAAAAACGCAACGCCGTCCTGCTCGCGCACAATTACCAAGTGCCAGAAATCCAGGATGTCGCGGATTATGTCGGCGATTCGCTGGGGCTTTCGCAACAGGCGGCGAAGACCGACGCCGATGTCATCGTCTTCTGCGGCGTGCATTTCATGGCGGAGACCGCGAAGATTTTGAATCCCACCAAGACCGTCATCCTCCCCGACAAGGACGCGGGTTGTTCGCTTGAAGAATCCTGCCCCGCCGACCAACTCGCCGCGTATCAGCAAAAAAATCCTGGCCTCGTCACCGTCGCCTACATCAACTGCTCCGCCGCCGTCAAAGCGCTCAGCGACATCATCTGCACCTCGGGCAACGCCGTCAAAATCGTCCAGTCCGTCCCCGCCGACCGCGAAATCCTCTTCGTCCCCGACCAACACCTCGGCCAATGGGTCGAGCAACAAACGGGACGCAAAATGCGCCTCTGGCCTGGCTCGTGTTACGCCCACATCCAATTCACCGCCGACACCATCGCCCGCATCAAATCCGAATACCCCGACGCCCCCGTCGTCGCGCACCCCGAATGCATCTACGCCGTCCGCGTCCTCGCCGACGAAGTTTGCTCCACCGAAAAAATGGTCGCCTACTGCAAAAACTCGCCCGCCCCCGCCTTCATCATCGCCACCGAAGCGGGCATGCTCCACCGCCTCAAAAAAGAATGTCCCGCCAAAACCTTCATCCCCGCCCCCACCGCCACCTGCGCCTGCAACGAATGCCGTTTCATGAAAATGAACACCATCGAAAAACTCCACGACTGCATGATGGACCTGCGCCCCGAAATCCAACTCGACGAAGACCTCCGCCGCAAAGCCGAGCGCGCCGTCCGCAGGATGCTGGAGATTTCGGCGAAGTAAATCTCTCATGAAACTGTCACCCGATGCGATTATCCCGCTGGAAAAGGCGACGCACTATTTGCTCGTGCCACAAGCGCGCGGTGACAAATCGGGATTCCTCGCAATCGCTGGCTACACTCTTGCGGACGCCGGGCAACTGCTCCGAGATTTGAGAACGCAAATTCTACCGATGGAAGCCACACCGCAACGCTCCGACAAGTTTGGGCAATTCTATGAGATTCGCGGCAAACTCACTGGATCGAACGGCACAACCATCTCAGTCCGCACCATTTGGATGACCGAACACTTGTCGGGCATCACAAAATTTGTTACACTCCTGCCAGATAAACGCCAACCTTGATGAAATTCGAACTCTACAAAGATGTCGTCCTAAACCGCGACCTTCCCGAACATCGCTTGAAACGCGGTGACATCGTGAAACTCGTCGAGCACCACGTCGCGCCCGACGGAACGGAAGGTTACAGCGCGGAAGTGTTTAACGCCGTCGGTGACACGATTGCCGTTATCACCGTCAGCGAATCTGAACTCGCGCCACTCACGCCCAACTCCGTTCTCCACGTCCGTCCGTTGGCGCAAGCTGCCTGACGAACATGCGCCCCGAAATCCAACTCGACGAAGACCTCCGCCGCAAAGCCGAGCGCGCCGTCCGCAAGATGCTGGAGATTTTGGCAAAATAGTTTTGGTGTAGTGCGGCTGTCTCAGCCGCTGTGCTGACCATGAAACCCATTCAAAAGGATTTTCTCCTGTATGCGAGAACGGGAAAAATTCCGCAGTTGCTTCAGTGCCTCGAGAACGGAGCGGAGATCAATTTTCAAGACACAGACGGTTCAACCGCGCTTATGCACGCTGCTTATATGGGAAGAACCGAGTCAGTTCGCGTCCTGCTCGCACGCGGGGCAGACCCCAACCTTAAAGATAAAAGCGGAGAAATCGCCCTCAACCATGCACGCGTCTGTAAGCGTCAAGAAATAGTGAAACTGCTCGAACCTGTGACTGACGCTCATAGCATTCGCTATGACATAGACAGGATTCTCGCTGAAGGTGACTCAGAGCGGGTGTTTCATTCATTCATCAATGCTCTCCGCAGTGAGAAACATCGCAGCTTGAACGAGCCTGAACTCACGCTGTCTGCCCTCAACGCGTTCATGATCTTTGCATGCGCAAATGGGTTTGAAGACCAGCTATGGCAAGGAGGCTTCGACTCAATCATTCGTTCTCAAGAGTTGATGGAAAAATTCGGTGAGGCCAAAATTGCGGCAAAGATCAAGGAGGCCGTTCTCCTGATTCGGGAGCAGGCAAGACGAAAGGGAGTCGACGAACGTTCCAAGAACATTGATTCTATTGAATTTGACGATGACATACGGAGGGCATTGCACAGGTTGGACGATGAACTTTTCGCTGCACCTTTGCTTTACACGGAATGGTTCGATAAGGCCGTCGAGTTTCTGAAAACAAACATGAACGAATTCAAATCGTGAAAGGACAACCCAAGCGCTGCTTGCTAACTGACTTAAACTGCTCAAAGCCCTCGTCGCCGATAATCGCAAGAAGGTGACGCGGAATCCCGCCTGAGACTGTTGCGGCAATAACCTAAAGTGACCCGAATGAAACTGAGATTTACGGCCGTTTTCAAAGAAGTCTCTGGCGGCTATGTTGCGTTCGTCGAGGAATTGCCTGGCGCGAACACGCAGGGCAAAACGTTGGCAGAAGCCCGCGCCAATCTGGAAGAAGCCGTGCGCATGGTATTGGAAGCGAATCGCGAGCTCGCCGAAGAATTTCGTCAGACTACTTTTTAGACAGCAATTCCGCCCTGAGTTTGCGGAGAGTCAATCCTGCCAGAATTTTCTTCCGTTCCTGTGTGTAATCGCCACGCCCCGTCTCGTATTGATGAATGAATTGGAGCGCGCCGCCTGGTCCAAGTTTCTCGACCAGAGCTTCAAAGCCCTTCACGGCGATTTCATAGGGCGTGCGGTAAGTTTTCGGTTTCATAGCTTCAGTTCCTTAACCAACTCAATCACATCAATCACTTTCACACTCAGGCTCGCCCTTCGACTTTGCGCGAGCACTTCGTCGTCCACGGTCACAAAATAGTCGGCTTTCAAGTCTTCCGCAAATGCCAAGTGGAGCGCGTCCATATCCCGAAATCCTTGCTCCATCAATTCCTCCGCTCGCGCAAACACTTGTTTGGTTGCAGGCGCAGTCGTTCCTATCCACGTCAGCAGCGTATCAACTCGCTCGCGTCGTTGTTTGTTCGGGTTGCGACGATTCTCCGCCACCAACGCCGCCGAGTTGCACAGCGTCAGCAGACCGTTTGTCGTCGCGTCCCAAACGCGCGTTACCGCCGCCGTCTCTATGAGAATGCGGCCTTGTGTTTGGTCGTCAAACGGTCGCTTCAATGCGCACATATCCAAATAAACTTTCACGCCGCGTAGTCTAGCGAATGCGTGTCACGTTCGCAATCAACACATCAAATGTCGCAGCAATGGGAGTTCGCGGCGAGTTTTACCTTCCATGCTCTTCGTTGCTTTGTAAAAATCTTGCCGTGAGAAAAGTCACAAAACTGCAATCCGCCACTTGGCCCAAACTGCTCAAAGCCATCCTCGACGATGACAACAAGAAGGTGGCGCGGCTGCTCGCGGACGACCCGACTTTGGCGCGACGCACCGAGGACAAGGGACAATTCATCGCCCCACGCGCGCTTGCTCCTGCTGGCTTGCGAATTTTCGATTCAGGAAAAAGCGGGGTCGCGCATTGGTTTTACCGAGGCGACACGGCGTTGCATTTGTGCGCGGCGGCACATCGAGCGGAACTGGCGCGGCTGCTCCTGCGGCACGGGGCGGACGCGAACGCGTGACCAATCAGACAAAGTTTGTTACCTTAATCCCAGACAAACCATGAAATACGAACTGTTCAGCCGAGTTGTATTGAAAACCGACCAGCCCGAGCACGGACTGCGCGCCGGCGATCTGGCGACAATTGTCGAACATCATCCCGGAGTCCCCGGACAGGAACCGGGCTACAGCTTGGAAGTCTTTAACGCCATCGGTGACACGATTGCCGTTATCACCGTCAGCGAATCTGAACTCGCGCCACTCACCCCCAACTCCGTGCTCCATGTCCGCCCGTTGGCACAAGCTGCATGATGGATCTGCGCCCCGAAATCCAACTCGACGAAGACCTCCGCCGCAAAGCCGAGCGTGCCGTCCGCAGGATGCTGGAGATTTCGGCAAGGTGATTACGGCTTCCAAGCAGCGCTTAAATCATGCTGAAGATGCGCGAGTGCTTGTTTGTAGTTGTAGATGTTTGGAAGAATCACATAAGCGTCGCGGAGTGAGCGATTCATCAGCCGATAACCTTTTCCGTCTGTAATCCAAATCAAATCCGCATTCACGCTTCGCAATCCTCGCACGACGCTATCATAGCTTCTTTAATCTCTGTCGGTTTTGACCCACTGACTGTGTAAAAATTTACTTCAAAGCCAAAGCAAACTTTTCCTTCCTTGCACAACGCCAAATCTACTTTCTTCGAGAGATTGTCACCGAACTTTATTGTTGCCTCTGACTGGAGGGTGACTTGACGGCCCTGCTTCTTTAGATTTGCTGCGATTTGTTCGAGCAACTTTTCTACCTCCTCCACAAATGCGCCACCTCCAACATTTTTACGGCGGTGCGTTTCCAAACCAATTTGAACACCTAAGAGCAAGTCTTCCAAATCACCGCGTTTTAAAATGCGCGAAAAGCCCAACGACTCTAGCAGCGTCGAAAAATATTTAGCTTTTGCTTCGTCCTTGTTCGCGATCGCACGACCGAGTTCTTCGACTAAGAAATCATCTTCTTTGGTCGCAAATTCGTCATTGGTGTGACCGAGCAATTCAAACGCCGCACGAACGAGCGGCGTGGGATTATCACTCGACAAAAGCGAGTCGGCGAGCTCCCGCTGAAAATTTTTCCCGCCTTTCACGCGATCGGCCATTTCAGCAAAGAATTCGAGATTAGGTTGCAGTCGTTGAATCTTCGCTTCGATGGTTTGCCACTGCATGAAGTTTGAGCGCGGGATTATTCCTGGCGTCAGTGTATTTAGAAAGTCTTCAACGAACGCATCGGCGGAAGGAAACTTGCGGCTCTTGAGAGTCGGAGCGTTCATACGAACAACTCCTTTGGTTGCTTGAAAGTTTTTTGAACTCGTTTTGCTGCCACCTCGACATATTTCAAATCCAGTTCGATGCCGACACAGCGGCGGTGGAGTTTGGCGGCGGCGACGGCGGTCGTGCCGTTGCCCAGAAACGGGTCGAGGACTAAATCGCTTTCGTTGGTGGCAGCGAGGATGCAGCGTTCGACAAGAGCGACAGGCTTTTGCGTGGGATGTTTGCCGAACGCCTTTTCGCCGTTTCGCGGCGGGTAAAATTCCCAAACCGTTTTCATCTGTTTGCCCGTGAGCTTTTTCATGTCGGCGTAGTTGAAGCAGTGTTTGCTCTTTTCGTTCTTGGCCGCCCAGAGAACTGTCTCGGTGCTGTGCGTGAAGTAGCGGCAGGAGAGGTTGGGCGGCGGGTTGGGTTTTTCCCACGCGATGTCGTTGAGGATTTTGAAGCCGAGTTGTTGCAACGCGAAACCGATGGAGAAGATGACGTGGTGCGTGCCCGTAACCCAAATCGTGCCGTTGGGTTTTAGAACTTTCTGGCAACGCTCCAGCCAAGCGCGGTTGAAGTTATGATTTTCTTCCGCTCCTTGAGATTTGTCCCAATCGCCTTTGTCCACTTTGACCATCCGTCCCGCGTGGCAGGTGATGCCGCCGTTGGATAGGAAATAAGGCGGGTCGGCGAAAATCATATCGAAACAACCGTCAGGGTGTTTGGCGGCAATGGCGTCGAGAACTTCGAGACAATCGCCGTTGTAAAGCCAGATGCCGTGAGCGTCGTCGCGGTGTATCGAGCTAAACGGAGCAAGAGCGGTGGGTTCGAGCACTACTCCGTCAAGAGGGTCTGGCGAGCCGATGCGCTCCTTTTTTTCGGGGTAGCGGATGGAAGTTTTCTTTTTAAGCGCCACGAAACGGATCGATCACTTTCGGGAGATAAAGATCAAGATCATTCGCGGCGAGTTTCCGCTTTTAACTCGTTCGTCCCTTTGCAAAAGTTGCATAGTGAGAAAAACAGAGATGTTGCAACCCGCCACTTGGCCCAAACTGCTCAAAGCCATCTTGGACGACGACGCGAAGAAGGTAGCGCGGAATCCCGCTTGAGACTCCTGCTGCAATCACTTAGACTGACCGCGATGAAACTGAAATTCACAGCCGTTTTCAAAGAAGTCTCTGGCGGCTACGTCGCGTTCGTCGAGGAATTGCCTGGCGCGAACACGCGGGGCAAAACGCTGGCAGAAGCGCGCGCCAATCTGGAAGAGGCCGTGCGCATCGTGTTGGAAGCGAATCGCGAACCCTTGAAAAGTCTCTGGAAGATCGCCTGATTTTACGCCCCGTGCTTCAGATGCTTTTGCAACAACCTCGCATCCTCAATGTCTTTTGGGCGACCTGACGCGAGTTTGTTGCGAATCAAATCCTGCGTCGAAAGAATCGGCACACGCACGCCGTCTATTTCCTGCACCACTGCGCCGCGCCGCGCTTCGTCGAACGTCAGTCCCGACGCGCCCGTAACCAAATCAATTCGTCTTGGGGCGACACCGATTTGCACGACCATGTCGGGCTTCTCAAAATCGGCGGTGGAAATCTGCGTCATTGGCGCGCCAAACCGCGTCAATGCTTCGCACACTTTCCGCGCGTTCTCGGCAGACGGACGCACCCAAACGTCCATGTCCAGAGTCGCCCGCGGAAATCCGTGCGCCGCGAGCGCGAACGCGCCGACCAGAAATCAGCGCCCGCGTCGTTCAACGCGCACAACATCTCTTTGTAGTCTTCGTTCCACATCGTATTGCGGGCTTAAGGAGGCGACTTCGCGCGTGATGGGCCACACCATCAACACGCGCTCGGCGATTGTCCCCGCCACGAAGTTGTCGTCTTCGTGACGTTGGAGCGTGGATTTATGGATGACCTTGCGGGCTAACTTCATGCACTCATCATACTTGTTTCCGAATCCTGCCGCAAGACGGCAGACGGCGCGCAGAACTTCCCCATTTTGATTCAGAAGATTGACGCAGAGCGAGTTGGAGGGTCACGCTCCGTCGTGACCGCATTGGCGAATCGGACGCGACAGAGCGCGTCCCTCCAATTTGGGGAATTTCT
>Ga0187893_10006921_pt1 | contig 19009 bp, 26 predicted proteins | sample MA1701074metaG_FD_139574 | JGI IMG/M metagenome (GOLD analysis project Ga0187893, IMG submission 139574) | White microbial mat communities from a basaltic lava cave in the Kipuka Kanohina Cave System on the Island of Hawaii, USA - MA170107-4 metaG ... | reverse complement strand
GCCCCGCTGGAGGATATGACGCGTGACGAGTTGATCCTAGAAGCGATCAAACGAATCCTCAAGCCCCATTTGGAAATCCGAAAGCAGGGCCTCAGAAGCGCTCTTGAAGTCGAGCGAGGCAAGGTCAAGACCTACGGCCCTTTTAAGACCGCCGACGAGATGATCGCTTCGATGAAGGCCGAACTCGGCAAGCGCAAAATTACCAAAGCCATCTCCGATAGTACCGGCAGATTCAAGACTCGCCGCTACGAAAAATAACCACGACCCTGCCAGAGACAGGGGAGTGGCACCAATTTCCATGACCATCCACACCAAAAGATTACCCACGTTTGCCCTTTACGCCGCCCATGCGGACTAGTTTGACCTGACTGCTTTTGGCTCATTCCGCGACGAGGCGCTGAACAATCTGGTGGACGAGCTTCGGGATAGGGGAGTCGCCGAACTCCTCATCGCGGAGCGGAACCGGCTAAATAGAGCAATCGAAGTCCTCCAGCCACCGACAAGGCGGCGCGGAAGGCCTCCGGAGAGTTCTCGGAAAGCGCGAACCCTTGCAGAGAGAAAGGCTCAGTCACAGCGGATGAAGAAGTATCGGGCGGCCTGAAGGAAGAATGCGAAGGCAAAGGGTTAGCGACCTTTTCTGGATTCAAATTCAATTGGCGTGGTGAGCTTTGACCGCATTCCTTCCGGGTGACGACCATCAAGGATCTCCCGGAACTCGGGTGGAATCGGCAGTTGGCAGAGCCCAAACAGGTCTCCGCACAGCGGCAAGATGGTATGCCCAGGTGTGATATATATCTCTTGAAGTTACGGCGAGCATCATCTGCTGTTCGGCGACAATTAAACTTCCCGGCCGATAGGGAAAAATAATTGTCGCTGACCGGAAAAAGTAGTTGACGCCAGACACTCTGCTTGCTTGAAAGCAATCTTGAGTACGGATCTCACCTCCGATCTTTGGTGGCTGCTCTAGGTCTTTCGAGCCCACGGTTTCTCAACGAGGTGCAACATGGCGCGGCGAATTTTCGTCGGAAGTAGCAAAGAAGCGTTAGGACACGCGAGGGCAGTTGAGAAAGCGCTGAAAGCGGTTAGTGGAATTGAGCCGATACTTTGGACAGAATCATTCAAGGCTGGGGACATCACATTTGTCACCATTGAGGAGGTTGTCGACCAGACGGCCCATCGAGTTGCCGAAGACTTTTTACTCTGTACTCGCCTCTCCGGTACGTTGTTTCCACTGGGCGCTCTTACTTTCACCGGTAAAGGTCTGCCCGGATGAAATCCGATCGCAGAGCCACGGCGCTTTGTGCCTGAGATTCTCGAGAGCCAGTCGGATTGAAGGGTCTTCCTTGAGCGCGGACTCATGCTGCCCGACAATGTCGTTACATGGTTGGCACAGACAGTTGCAAGTCAGGATGCCGCCGAGCGCCCTGGGAATAACATGCTCAACGCTAAGGTGACCTTCCTTCGTAATATCCATTGCTGACAAAGCGTGGCCAACTTCTCTTCACAACAAAAGTACTCCATTTCGGTACCAACGATTCATTTACGGCTCCAGGACTGGTTGGTATCGTGGCCGTAGAGGTTATAGAACGATGAAGCGATTTCTGTTTCTGCCGGCTGCCCTCCTGATCCTCGGCGCGCCGGCGTCCTACGAACTGCGCGCTGGACGCGACCACAAGGTGCTCATATGCCATATTCCACCTGGCAACCCTGATAACAAGCACGACATTGTGGTGGACTTTCACGCCGTACCCGCGCACGTTGCCAATCACGGCGATACGGTTGGTTCCTGCGAGAGTCCAGGCGGTGGCGGTGGCGATTTGTAAGGTCATTAATCTTTGGCTCGAGCTGCAGGCGCTATCGTTCGTCACAATAGAGATCTCAGTTTTCGGCGACGATGCGCGCGCTATTGGCACGTCTAGAGACCAATCGGGTTGTGCAAGCTCGACGCTATCGATTCCTTGTGCTTCCGTTTAAATCGTTATTTACATTCCGTGCTCAAGTTGTTCACGGATGACGTGACTGTCCCGTTTGCGTTCACCGTCGTGTGCACGGTTGCGTGGACGAGAAAATTGTTTCCTGGTCCCTGGCCGATGATCCGGAAGTTGTTTACGAAGGTGAAATTGAAGGGAAATGCGATGCCCTGCATGTTGATGTCCGAGCGCGTCACGCCTGTCCCTTGATACCTGTCGCCGGTGACACTCCCCACTCCGTTCATTCCTTGGGGCTGCGCGTGCGATCTCAGGTGAAGACCATCGCGAGTGGTCGTTACCGAAAAGATCACGTGTAGATTTCCGGAAATAGTCACGACTTCCCCAACGCCCCCCGCAGCACAGGGGATGAATACCGATAGGCTGACGGGGAACTTCGCGTTGCTGACCACTTCGCTCAACAGCGGTGTCGCCAACAATACAAGTGCTGCCACTGTTCTCATCGCTTTCATAAGTTTCTCCTTTCCATAGAATCTCGGACCGCTTCGCTTTTCTGCATCCGAGGCGCCTCCCTTCAAGACGGACGCGCTGATGAAGTATAACCCGGGACTAAACGCCGTCCGAGTCTATGCCGGCGATCGGAAGATCCACAATCGCGAGTCGGCTGAGTATTTCATTGCTTGGATCGCGAAGCTCCACGCCTCGGCCGAGAAGTGGCCCGGTTGGTGGTCGCAAGCCGAAAAGAGCCACGTCTATGCCCAGTTCGAGGCGGCACGGCGGGTGTATCAGCGGTTCGCGGGTGAAGCTCAGCGGTAAGCCGCTATTTTTGAGAACGGGAGATCAGTATGTTGAGGATTTCGCCTTCTTCTGATGTCCGGCTTGGCTCTTATGATGTTGCGAAAAACCTTGGCGCGCCGTGAAACACTCTATCGGACATTCCCGTTTTAGGGCGCGATTAGAATCAGTGGGCAATACGGCCGTCCTGAATACGCAGCACGTGTGTGAAGTGGTTCGGACTCGAAGTGCCGGGGTCCCAGTTTGATTGCGTGAAGATGACGTTGCGACCTTGGGAGATCACGCCAGTGGTCTCAAGACGGCGGCCGGTGAACGTGCGCGCGACCCGCAGTGAATCGTCGCGAAGCACCTCGATCCCTTCCTGTCGTACTACCTCGTTAGCGCGGTTGACTTCGGTGCGCTTGGCGTCGTTCGTGAACAGAGACAGCAACTCGCCCAGATTGGGCAGTCCGCCGACGAATAGCAGCGCTCACGCGCCTGGTTGAAGACGTGAACGATCGCCATCTTGTTCTGGGTCTCGTCCACTTGGGCCGCGGTTTGGGCCTTCAACCACACGGCTGACGCGATCACCAGAACCAATAAAGTCGTAACAACGAAATTCCATTCACGATGCATTTGGGAACCCCCTCTCTGCGTTTCTAAAGGATTTCCGTTTGGGCTTCCTGCCACTGTCGATTGTACACTCCGCCGCCTACGTTCGGGCCGTTTTGGGCTCGTCGCCGCGGCTGCAGCGTGCCTGTATGCGGGACGGGAGACCGTCGTGATTATCAACTGTCCCAAGAGCTATGCGTTCCGTCCGTAGATGTGAAATAACACCGGCTTTTGAGCGGCGGCCTCCTTCGTCTCTAGCCAGCTTGCCCGCCTCTGGAGGTTGTCCTTTACCGCCTGCTTTGTGAGCAGTGTGGACACCACCGCCACTTCCCTGCTACGCTGCGGCCATAGATGCCTTTCCCTCTTGGCCTCTATTGAACCTCCGCGATAGCTGAAGAGTTTTCTCCTCCAAACTCTCGGCTGTCGCGGGGGTCCCCCTTTTCAAGGCCTCCCCGGATCGAAACCCAGTCGGGAGGAATCCAATGAATCACACTCAAGGAGTGGCTTGCTCAAAACGGCTACTCGAACGCTGACGACGCTCTCGCCGAATTCAGCGAGCTCGATGACCTCTATCCTGCCATGCGCACGGAAGACTGCCAAGTTGAGTCGGACGGGCATTGTCCGCAGGGCGCGCCGTCGCTTTTGGTCGCGCTCGGGATGATCTGAAGGAGCCGGCCATGCAGAAATTTCCACTTGGCCGAATAGTGGCTACGCCTGGCGCATTGGAAGCAGCTTCCTGCGTTCGTCTGGCTTGGCGGCGACGACGGGCGCCCGCAAGGGAGAGATTCTGCCAAGGAAGTGGTCCGAGCTAGAGCTTGAGGGCGATGCGCCGCATCTTTACGTACCCACATCGAAGAACGGCCGTCCGAAGAGACTCCCACTGGCCGAGGAAGTAATCGAGGCCCTGAAGGTCTTACCGAGCTATCGAAACCGCACTGAGGAACAGTGTTCCCCGCCGATCGTGGGAACGTGAGATTCCGAGGAGAGAGCCTCCACCTGTGGGATATGAGCAAGCCGTTTCAGGCAGCCTGCGATCGCGCAGGTTTGAGGGAGGTTCGCATTCACGGCCTTCGTTATACTGCCACAACGGTCCTGTTTTTGAAGGGAATCCCAGAAGCCATCATTCGCAAGCTCACCGGGCACCGCAGTCGGGAGCTTGAACGCTACAAATATCTGTCGCCGATACTTAGGCGGCAAACAGTCGAGATGATTGTCCAGGCAGCTAAGTGACACACGTACTGACACCCTAGGTCAGGACAAGGGAGCTGAATCTTTGGAAGCGATTGAAAAGAATGGCGGGGACGACGGGGCTCGAACCCGCGACCTCGGACGTGACAGACTCACGTTCAGGACTCGTCAAATGACTTACCTCTGTTTTCAGCGGCTTGAGATCGTCAGGGTCCGACAGGGATCGCCATAAAATGCCCCAAAACGATACATTTAGTTCACGCCTACTTCACGCGCCATTTTGCCACTAAAATGTTTTTGCCCACTGATCTCGGGATGATTCCTCATCGACTCCGCCAAGCGAGTCTGAATTGTATCGGATCATGGATACTTCGCCAAGCGCTCCTAGCATTGGGCAGCGTCCTCCTCATTAGGACCAAGTAGCCACTACCTGTTCGGGTCCTATTCGGTCGCCACCAGAGCCCGTCTCCGCTTCACTGACGCGATCAGAATAAATCGATTGCCCGATCCGAGGGAACGATTTATCATCGAACGGTAAGCAGTGTCTTAACTGTCCCGGAGGGCTCACGCCCGCGAAATCCCATGAAAATGACTCGGGTCATCCACAATGAATCCAGAGCGGCAAGGTCGGGACAAACATGGATAAGTTGAAGCCGGTTAACTGTCTGATCCGGAGCGTGCGGATTGAGCGAATCATTGGGCGTTGTTTCTCTCTCTGAGAGCATGATAGCCCGTGACCCTGGTTAAGTAGTGCGCAGCACGTTCTCCGCTCCTGATAGGAGGGCTCATGTGTTACCGGATTGCTGGAATCGATGTACATAAGAGAATGCTGGCCGTCGTCGTGGCCGACGTGGCCACCGAAGGAGATTATGAGTTTGAGCGTCGGCAGTTTGGCGCGAACCCTGATGAGCTTCGGCGGTTAGCCGATTGGTTGATCGCGCAGAACGTGCAGGAAGTTGTCATGGAGTCCACGGCGCAATACTGGCGACCAGTGTGGAACACGCTGGAACGATATTGGAGTGCGCAGTGCCGGGGGGCGGAAGGTGCTGGTCCGATGTCCGGATCGCTGCTGCTGGCGCTTGCCCAATCCAATCGTGGTCCGCGTGGGCGAAAGCGAGATTTCGTGGACGCCGAACGCCTTCTGAAGCGACTGGTCGCACAAGAATTAGTTCTGAGTTTTGTGCCCGACGCGGAGCAACGTGTGTGGCGCACAGTTGTTCGGCGGAAATATCAGCTTACGCGTGACCGAGTCCGGCTGCAGAACCAATTGGAATCGCTGTTAGAAGAGGCGCAGGTCAAGTTGTCCAGCTTGGTGTCGGACCTCCTCGGGCTCAGTGCGCACCGGATGCTCAGAGCTCGCCGATGGCGAAACAGATCCAGCAGCCCTCGCCGCGCTTGGAGATCGCCGACTTCATGCCAGCCAGGAGCAGTTGTGCGATGCGCTTGGGGCTGCTACAGACCTCAAAAACGTTTATCGCCGACTCGTGGGCATGGCGCTGGACGAATTGCAGCTAATCGAACGCCACATGAGCCAACTGGATCAAGAGATGGCGGACCTGCTGAGTTCGCATCAAGATGCTGTTCAGCGCCTTGCCGAGGTGCCTGGTCTCGGAGTCGAGTCGGCTCATCAGATCATCGCCGAGGTAGGCGCCGCAGCGAGAACATTTCCTTCGGAGAAGCATCTGGCTTCGTGGATTGGAGTGTGCCCAGGTGAACAGGAAAGTGCTGGGGTCTCGGCGAGCAACCGTTCGCCCAAGGGCCACCGCTTCATGCGTAGGCTGCTCAATCAGTGCGCCCATGCTGCCGTCAAGGTCAAAGGCAGCATTTTCGAGATCGTCTTTCGGCGTCTGCTTCCACGGCTCGGTTTCAAGCAGGCAATTTGGGCGATCGCTCACCGACTATCACGGCTGATCTGGAAGATCCTGCATCAAGGCGTGCGCTATGAAGAGCGCGGCCCAGCCGTCAACCAAAAGTCGCGATCCGCGCGCACAGCGAAGATGATCAAAGAACTCAAAAACCTTGGATACCGTGTTGAACTAACGCAGGACCCAGCGTGAGCGGGTGATTTTCGACCCTGGTTGTCTCGCCTTTCGGGACAAGCGCACGTCGCCCTGTTGGCGTCTCGATGCAGTTGTATAGGCCCAGTTCGAAAGCCTGACGGCAGAGACGATCGAGAGCCATTTGAAGTTCCTCGTCGGCGCTGTCTCGCCACCGTGTCGGCGAATCCGCAACTCGCAGCCATGTCACATTTCCAAGCCCTATCCCGTCCCGCTATTGGAAACTAGAGGAGCGAAAATCTATGAAACGAACCTTCGCCATTATTCTCGCCGCCGTAGCTGCAGCCGCCCTGTTCGTTGGGCTTGTGCATGCCGTGCTGGTTGCCGCGCATGTTTCTGAGCCAGCCGCCACCACGGTTTACGGCCCGACCCCCCGGCGACTCTGGGCCACTGCGGCCGCTGTGTTGGCAGGGGTTGGCGTGATCATTGGTGGGCTGGCTCTGGCTCGCCCCGCCAGTCGTTTCGGCACCAGCTCCGGGCAACTCGGAGCGATCGTGGCCCTGGTGTTGGGCCTAATCGCCGGGGTCAATGGCGGGCTGAATTTGGCTATCGCCAACGGTGGTCCGGGCACCGGCAACGGAGTTGTCGGTGGCGCAGCAGCGTTCGTGCTGGGACTGATCGCCCTGGCGCTCGGCGGGCTGGCGCTGGCCCGTTGCCGCCGCACCGCCTTAGAGCCGGGGCGAATGACGTGAGCTCCACGAGCGCTACGTCGAATCCGGCCGAGAGCTTCGAGCCGTACCGACGGCGCCTGCTCGGTCTTACATACCGTATGCTCGGATCGATGGCTGACGCCGAGGACGCGGTGCAGGAGACATACTTGCGCTGGCATGCGGCCGACCGCGACAGAGTGTCGGACCCGAGGGCATTTCTCATGACCACGACGGCGCGGATTTGTCTCGACATCCTGACGTCGGCGCGCGCACGGCACGAGCAGTACGTCGGTCCATGGCTGCCCGAGCCGGTTTTGGACACGGAAACCCTCGCGGCCGACAGCCGTACGGAGCTGGCCGAGGATTTGTCTATAGCGCTTCTCCTGACGCTCGATCGGCTGTCGCCGCTCGAGCGGGCTGCCTTTCTGCTGCACGACGTGTTCGATTTCTCTTTCACCGAAGTGGCCACGACATTGGAGCGGAGCGAGGCTGCCTGCCGGAAGCTTGCCACCCGCGCACGCACTCATGTGCGCGCGTTACGCCCACGCGGCGCCGCCCCGCCGCTGGCGCGTTCGGGCAAAATCGATGCTAAACATGCGCAGCTCCTATCCGCATTCGCGGCGGCAACCCAGTCCGGCGATCTCAATGCACTGACGCAGATGCTCGCGAGCGACGTGCGCATCGTGACGGACGGCGGCGGCAAAGTGCGGGCGGCGATGAACGTGATCGAGGGCGCCGATCGCGCGGCGCAGTTCCTGGTTGATGTCAAGCGCAAACGCCCAGGTGCGTGGTGGCGCGAGGACTTCAGGCCGCGCTTTGCCATCATCAACGGCCTACCCGGTATCATCGTGGAGGCGCCAGAAGGAGCGGTACAGACTGCTGCATTCGAGATTGAAGGCGACGCAATTCGCGCGTTGTACGTGGTGCGGAATCCGGACAAGTTACGCCACTTGGGTCCGGCGCGACACGAGAGCGGTCCCGAATGAACAAGCGTCTGTTGATTCGAGCTGCGGCAATGCGCCGCGGGCGGGATCACGCGGGCAAATACGTAGTGACTGGAGTGTTTACCTATGTCTTCAATACAGCTGAATGAGAAGCAACACTCGGAATCACCTCATACAACACAGGCTTTCATTGTGGGGTTTTGGGGTGTTCGATATCAGGTCAAAGATGTTCAGCGCGCAATTACCTTTTATACGCAGACGCTTGGTTTCAATCTGGACGTGCAGAACCTTCCTGCTTTCGGCCAGGTTTCAATTGGCGGCCTCAAGTTGATCTTGAGCGGTCCTGGGGCATCTGGGTCCCGACCAATGCCCGATGGCCGTCAACAAGAGCCCGGCGGATGGGACCGTGTGCTCCTTCAGGTACAGGATTTGCCTGCGCGCATTGCTGAGCTGAAGGAGGCGGGTCTGCGTTTTAGAAATGAAATGGAGGTAGGCCCCGGCGGCAAACAGATTCAAATTGAAGATCCCGACGGCAATCCGATTGAGCTGTTCGAGCCTGCTCGGCATTGAGAAGTCGCAAGCAAACCTGGATTCGAGCTTTGTAGTGCCGTGTGGCGCGCGAGGCGTGGCTGCGCGCGTGAACTCGTTATCATCGTCTCTAATTTCACGTCGCGGCAGTTGTGCTGCGCTCTTTCACCACCCGATATCTCAGATGCGCCGCAAGCGGGCCATCGGTGGCTGAGATTTTCTCAAGCCGCAGCGGGCCGTCGAGATGATCAAGAAGTCGCACGCCATCGCCCAGCCCGTATGGTACGAGGTGAATCAGGATCTCGTCACACATCCCAGCCCTCAGGGCCTGCTGCCCGGGCGACGCGCCGCCAAGCTTGATGTCCTTGCCATCGGCCATAACCGCCCGCGCTTGACGAATCGCACCGCGATGCCGTCGGTCACGAAGGTGAGGTTCGACGGCCCAGTGGGCACCATTTCGGCCGGTGGCGGAGTGTGGATGAGCACGAACACAGGCACGCCGTTCACCGGGTGCGCGCCACCCCAGCCATTCGTGATGTCGTAGGTCCGCCGTCCAAAGATGAAGGCTCCGGATTCCTCGTACATTAGCTTGACCTGATCGAGGTTCGTTCGGCTCGGGCCGGAACAACGGGTTGCGGTACTGCTCCTTGCCCGAAAAATACCAATCGAAGCTTCGCATTCCGTCATTCTTCCCGAGCGGATAGTCCTTGCCATCGCCTGGCCCGGCGACGAATCCGTCGAGCGACATGGTCATGTCGATCACCACCTTGCTCATGCGCATTCCTTTCGGTTCGACTAAGCTGTTTCCACCATACCGAGTCAGCAGAATCCCACTCGGGGTCAGGCGCCTCGCACGGCGCGGAATGGCCGAAACCAGGTCCGGATATCTTCGGCGGGCAACTCCGGCTCTTCGATCGCGGCGAAGTGCCCGCTGCGCGGCATCTCGGTCCCGCGTTGCACGTTGAAGAAGCGCTCGGCCCATTCGCGCGGCGGGCGGCTTATGTCGGCGGGAAACATTGCGAAGGCGGCGGGTACTTTGGACGAACCGACCCACTTCTTCATTCCTTCTTTGATCCAGGTCAGCGCGCCGGCATTCGCGAAATCGTAGTAGGTTATGGCCAATAGGCGTGGCCCAGTAAATCATGATCTGCGTCAGGAGTTCATCCTTAGTGAACGGCGATTCGATATCGCCGCCACAGTCGCCAGCCGAGGTCGCTAAACAGAAGCTTTAGTCGAAGTGCGGGCAGCACCCAAGATACGGAATCTCAGCGGCGATCGTACTCGTCGGGTTCGACGTCGGGCACTTCGTCCAACGCAGCCAGGAATTTTTCGCGAGAACCGCGGGACGCTCGTTGCTGCAACCGTTCCCAGGCAAACACTTGTTCGGCAAACGCTGACGCGAAAACCTCATCGACGGAAACCCGTTGCGCTTGTGCGATCTCGACCGCCTTTTGGTACAGTTCCTCAGGAACACGGACGCTGACGTTCATTGGCTCTCTCTCAACATCCTTAAGAACTCGGCCGGCGTTCTCACAATAACGCCAAGCTCCTCGGCTCCCACAAAGTCTTTCCTATTGTGAGTGACGATCATCGCGTTGCACTGAACCGCCACCTCTAGAATACGCTCGTCATCCGGGTCCCGCAAACGCGGACGCTGGCGAAGTACAAACGGGACCAGGTTGGAAATGCTGAACAGATAATCTAGAAAATCATTAATTGCCTTCTCGGAAATGCCGCGGATCATGTCCGTGCGCTTCAGAACGTCCTCGTATTCGAGGGCTAGAGCCACCGAAACGTTGAGCCGCCAGTCGGCTTGGCCGAGGGAGCGAACCAGTTCATATGAGGCACCACGCTTGGAGCGGAACGCCGCCACGAGAACGTTGGTGTCCAGCACAATCTCACGAATCATGCAAACAGATCACTGATCATTGCGTTCGCGTGGCACGCCGGCATCGGTCCAGTATTGCACTACTTACGGGGGTCGGGGCGCTATTTGGTGGCGGACTACTCAGGCACTCCGCCTGACATTTGAAGTCGCGTCGGCGGGCATCGAAATTGGTCCCGAAGCTCAAATTGGCACCCCGAAATACCTCAATATCTGGCTGACTAGAAAGGGTTTATCGGTTCCACTTCACGCCTACTTCACGTTTGCCTAATTTTCGAGGGAACTTAGGGCGAAAGGTAGCGTTTAAGTGATTGAAAATAAAGTGGCGGGGACGACGGGGCTCGAACCCGCGACCTCCGACGTGACAGGCCGGCGTTCTAACCAACTGAACTACGTCCCCGCTGTGGGCGAACGACCTCAATATAACACAATCGGATCGGCATAACACAATCGGATCGTCGCATCTCGAGTGTAGAATCGAACAAATGTCTTTTCTTCACAGCTCTGATCCCGGTATCCATCGGATCGTGCCCGCGTCCTCCACTATCGAAAAGATCGCCGGCGGGTTCACCTTCACGGAAGGTCCTGTCTGGACTCCGGACGGCGATCTTCTATTTAGCGATATCCCTGAGAACACGATCTTCCGCTGGAAGCCCTCGGGTGAAGTGAGCACCTTTCGCAAACCGAGTGGTTACGATGGCAAGGACGCGCCGGCGGGGGCGTTCGTCGGCTCCAACGGCCTCACGTTGGATCATCGGGGTTGCCTCACTATTGCCGAGCATGGCAACCACCGCGTAACGCGCCTGGAACCGGATGGATCGCTAACGGTTCTTTGCTCTCACTTCAACGGCAAGCGGCTAAACTCCCCCAACGACCTGGTGTGGCACAGCTCGGGTAAACTCTACTTCACCGATCCTCCTTATGGGTTCATGAAACAGGACGACGATCCTGCCAAGGAACTCGACTTCAATGGCGTATTCTACTGGCGCAACGGTGAGCTTACGCTTCTCCATCGCAACATGACCCGCCCTAACGGAGTCGCCTTCACGCCCGATGAGAAGACGCTGTACGTTGGCAATTCGGATCCCAAGGCTCGCCTTTGGAACCGGTTTGACGTGAACGCGGACGGCACTTTAGGGGAGCCGGAGCTGTTTGCCAATCTGACGCAGGAGCCGTACGCCGGCAATCCTGACGGCATGAAGCTCGATGTGGAAGGGAACCTCTACTGTACGGGTCCGGGCGGAGTTTGGGTCTTCACACCGGAAGCGAAGATTTTGGGTCGCATCGAGTTCCCCGAGATCCCCGCCAACTGTCACTGGGGTGACGCCGACGGGCAGATGCTGTACGTTACCGCCCGGACGGGACTTTACCGGATCAAGTTGAATCTTGCCGGCATCCGGCCGTGAGGCTACAGACGTATCTTTAATCGGTACAGGATTGCGAAACTCCGGCTTGCCTCGGGACTTTCACTCCCGCTTGGCAGCGCTTCCCCCGTCATCCTCATCTTGATTTCATTGGCAGCTCGGCAAGGTCCGCCACGGCATCGCTTGTGGTAATGGCGACCGCGACAGGACGGGCTGTAACCAGGTCGTCCGGGAGCGTCACCTTAATTTGGTACATTCCGATGGCGCCGGGCAAGGCTCCGGCGGAGAGAATCTCTGCTGGCTTGCCATCGAACAAGACCCGCAGGGCGCCATCGGTTAAACGGCTCACCGGGTCGGGCGGAGCAGGCTTGCCAGCAGCGACTTCCGGGGTGAGCGAACCCAAGCCGGAGGCATACAGAATCAACGTCTGGCCAGGCACGGCGGGATTGGTTGCGTCAACCGGTCGCGAGTCGGGATGCACTGCGCGTGCTACACCAGATCCGTCCCTATTGGAGGTGAAGACGGCGGGGCTTGTCACGGAGACGGGCAATTCAAGAACCGGTGAGAGATTTCCCTTGTTGTCCAACTGAAGCTGGGCATTCGCGGCTGCAAAGTTGGCCGGTGCCTGAAAGTTGATCTGCTCTGGCGAAACCATGCCAAGAGGAGCCGTTTCGCCATTTACCAGGACCCTGACGCCGGCCAACTCGGATGGCAGCGCACCATCTGAGGCCGACGCGCTCGCCGGGGCGAGTCGCGTGCCTAACAGAGAGTAGAGGGCTCCTGGTGCAAGGCCTAACGCAGGACCGCCACCGGAGGCGGTGTTCACGAAACCGGGGGATGCGAGAACCGGAATGGACGGGTCCGTGACTGTGGCCGGAGCTGCGCTGCGGATTCCAACAAAGATGCCATGCTCCAGAGTGAGATCCCCTTCCATTCCTACCTGCGCGCCGATGAAGGTGTCTCCATCCAGGCTGACGGCAAAATTCGTTAGACCGGAGACAGCCGCTGCACCCAACATAGAGCCGCTTGACCAGAGGCGAAATTGGTTGGTGGTTTGAAGCTGGAAGCGGCGTCCCGCTTGATTCACCCATTGGGAGAGAAAACCGCGCGCCGAGCTGTCGCTTCGGATCCATCCCAGAGCGCTCGAGAATCGGGCGTTGTCTGGGCGAAAAACAAATTCGTTTTCGGCGTATAGTTCCGACATCCAGAACAGGTCCCGGAAAATTCTGGCGCCTTCGGGCGGTTTGCGGATGGCTACAAGAATATCGCGCTGTCCGGCTGCCTTGGAATAGCCGATCCAGAAAGCGCCGTCGCCGGAAACAAAGATCTCGCATTCGCCCTTCAGAACATCGGATGGGGCGGGAAAGGCGATGGTCCCCGTGCCGTCCGAACGAATTGAGTACCAACTTGTGCTCCCGGATTCCTTACGGTTGACGTCATCGATACCAGAAGCATGTCCAATCAGCGCGAGTGACGTTACTTGTCCCTTGCCATCGGCAGTCAGATCGAACAACCCGGTGGCGAGTCCGGACCCTTTCCCATCGCGGACAAGCATGTAGACGCCCGTGTACTCTCCTTGCAGCAGCGCGTTGCTCGCGGGCCGATCCGGCGTCCTTAGACCCACCAGGATCGATTGAAGATCTTCACCTGAAGTCGCGCCGGAGCCAAGCAATTGGCCGCTGCGAGTGTTGACACGGGCGCGAAGATCTGTGGCGGGACGGGAAGGATTCGATAAGATCAGCTCGTTTTCCGCTGCTCGAAAACGAAAGCGGCCTTGCCCTTCCGACGCCGCCGCGGAGCCATCTCTGGAGCCCATCTCGGCGGCTATGCGAAGATCACCTGACGCGTCGAAGGTCAGCGTGCCACCCAGGTTCCGGACTTCGCGCTGCAGCCCGGAGGCCGCGATTTCGAGTTGCACGAAGCGGTAACTCCCTTCGAAGGGGATAGCCGGATCCTGGGCGGCGAGCGATACGCCGACGAGAAGGAAACAGAATCTGGGCCGCATGCTGGTTCAGTCCTCCGGTGGGAAAGCTCTCGGTGGAACATCGCCGGTGAGCGCTTTCATGAACTCGACCAGATCCTTCTTGGCTTGTTCCTGTTGGGCCTTGGGAATGTCGGGGAGCCCGGGAACGGGCATGTCAGCAGAGATGTGCGCGTTGGGACGGCCTCCCTGGAAGTAGAACTCGATGACATCCTCGAGCGTCTTCATGCTGCCGTCGTGCATATATGGCGCAGTAAGCGCAATATTGCGTAACGTGGGGGTCTTGAACGCCCCGGTCTGGCGCTGGCCTCCGCTGATCGCAAAGCGTCCAATATCCTTTATAGCGCCGGTCTTGGGATCTAAGGCTACACCGGTGTTGTGAAAGCGGGGCTCGACGAATGTGGAGTACTCGGCGTCAATACGATGGCAACTGACGCAGTTGGCCGCCTTCAAGGATGGATTGAGATAAAGTGCAAGGCCGCGAATCGCGGATTCGTTCATGGCGGTCTTGTCGCGACCATAGTAGTAACGGTCGAACGGAGAGTTGCCGCTCACAAGAGTGCGCTCGTAGGAGGCGATAGACTTGGCGACCATCTCGTAAGTGATGCGGCCAGGTCCCCAAGCCTTCTCAAAGAGCGCGACGTAGGCGGGGTCCGCCATTAGTTTGCGCTCGACCCCGACGAGCGAATGGGCGAGTTCCGACGGATCGCCGACCGGGAGCGCAGCCTGTTGCTCGAGTGTGAACACGCGGCCATCCCAAAACTGGAACGGATTGTAGGCTGCGTTGAGTACCGTCATCGATTGACGGCGCCCTTCCGCATCGTTGACCCCGAGCGAGACGCGGCGCGAATCGGAGAACCCTGTTTTGGGATCGTGGCAGGACGCACAAGACTTGGTGCCATCGCGGGAGAATCGCTTCTCGAAAAACAGCCTGTGACCGAGATCCACGGTCTCTTCGGTAGGAGGATTGTCTTCCGGGATCGGCACCGGCGGCAGGCCGAGAGGTTTGGGGATCTTGATCGGCGTCCCGATGGGAAAGGCGCGGCGGCCCGACTGGATGGAGGAAGGCCGGCTTCGCGCTCGCAGGGGAATATCAGACTGAGCCCACAACGCGACAGCCGTCAATGCATATAGTGAGTAGACCAAGCCGCTGGTCAGTCTGTTCATCGCTGGCTCAACTGATATCGTAACATCGAGACCAGTGAGGGAAGCGCTGGAAATCCGCCCGGTTCAAAAGCAGCCGTCAGTATGGCAAAGTCGCAAAGACCAGACCGTTGAAGCGGAATCCTACCGCGGAAATAGGCGCCGGGGCATTGGTCACGGTGTTCCTGCCGGTGATCTCAACAGTGCCGCGTCTGCCCGAAAGCACCGGATTCTCAGTGGGCAGCACCACCGCGATTTGCCTTCTCGGCGTCAAAGCGAATCCAGAAGGTATTGCAATTACGGTGCCTTCCGGACTGCGGTAGGCGATGTTGACGGTGACAGTATCCGCTGTCGGGTTCACCACCGCTAGAGAACTGACGAATGGTGTTGTGTTGTCGAACGGAGCCACCACCCGATCGGTCGGCGGAGCGTTGAGCACGGCAGCCTCGTAAGTGGAGCGTCCGGGAGCGGAGCTACTGAAGATCTCGGACACACGGAGCTGCGTGCTGCCTGTAACTTGCACCCAGCCGATGATCAGGGGGGTGCCTGAAATACCGGTAAACTCGACCACACGGCTCTGTAAGGCAGGGAGCGCGAACCTGTTCAGCCGTGGATCGAGGCGCTCACCACTCTGCCTGTAAACTGTGTATTCCACTTCACTATCGATCGACGTGGGGTTGATGATGTTTATAATGGTGGACCAGATCGAACCGGCAGGTCTGCCGAGGGCGTCCAATTCCTGATGCTGTGCCCAGTGAGGCAGGATATAGCTGTAGCCCGCTGTCGAACCTGGGGCGGGAATTGGGACTAGCGCGACGTCGTCAATCCAATCGCCTAAATCATCGCTGGTTCCCGCGGCCTCGAACTGCAGCCGCGAAGTAAGCCCGGCCCCGACCACCTCCATACTGGCGGCTATAAAGGTCGGTTCGGTCGTGGTCACAGACCCCTGCGCCGTTCCGTTCCAGAGAACACGGACAGCACTTGAGGGCGCTCTCGGATTCCCCCTGTCGTCAATCGGCCGGTTCGCGTATTTGAATGTGAGCCGGTAACGCTGATTCGGTATCGTCGAAATATCCTGAAAAATGGCCATATTGGCCATATTGTCGAGTTGAACCCATTGACTGCCATCTTGGCCGGTGAGGCCGACAAAAGTCGTTGCTGTCACCTGTCGCAGGATGCGCAGGTTCGCAGCGACTGAGGTGGTCAGAGCATACGCCGACCAACCGGGCACCGGCAAGCTGTTGGCAGAGCTGCCATCGATCCGCGGCTCCTCGAAGCTGCCGTTGACAATCAGATTTTGTGGCTGCGCCGGCAATGCAGCCGCGAGCATGGCCACGGTGACCCAAACCAGCCTGTTATGTCCACTCCTCATTGTCTTTTGCCTCCTACGAACACGTTCCTGATGCGCGGTCGGCCTTATGAAAAACCTCGTACGAGCCTCGCAGAGCCCATGCTAGCAAACGCTGGATCAGAAACGACAGCCGCGAAACCAGCGTATCTGAGTTATAGACTGCGGCCAAGCATGATTGTTACTTCCAATCTGCGGCGCTATTTCCGCTTGACGTCCGGCCGAGGATCAGCCACGAACCCGTCGCGGTTCGGCATCCGGACCTTCGGCAGCGTTTTGGCGTTCAGTGTCTGCGTCTCGCCCACTATGTCATTCAAATACAAAATGTAAGCCACCACCGCGTAAACCTGGGAGTGGCTGAGCTGGCCCGGCTGGTTAAAGGGCATGGCCCGGTTTACGTAGTCCCAGACACTGGTGGCGTGGGGCCAGAAGCTTCCCACAGTCTTGCGCGGCTTTGGCGTCGCCAGCGTGCCTTGGCCGCCCACCAGAGTCGGCCCGACATCTCCCTCACCCTTGTCTCCGTGGCACTTCGCGCACCGGGTGGCGAACACGTCGCGTCCCTCCACCGCCGTTCCCGAACCTGCAGGCAAGCCGGTTCCGTCGGGGGCCACTGTGATCCAAAGAGCGCGAACCTCCTCCGCGGTGGGCGGTCGCCCCACACCGTACTTCGGCGCTTGCGCGGCACATTGAGAAGGAGCCAGTAACAAGACCAGCGCGCAGACGCTAGACGTCCGCATTCGTCACGCTCCCGTTAGCGGCCACCTTCCACACCTTGATGCCATTGAAATGGTAGCCAGAATTGGTTCCGCGCACGGCAATCAGCTCTTCGCGCGCAGGCTGCACATATCCGGTTTCATCGGTCGAGCGCGATGCGATAGCAGCCGGCTTGCCGTCCCAGTGCCAGGACAGCCGGAAGCGCGTGAACGCTTTCCGGAAACGTGGCTCCTGAAGCTGAGCGCTCTGCCATGTGCGCCCTCCGTCCAGGGTCACCTCCACACGCTGGATGAGCCCTCTCCCGGACCAGGCCAAGCCGGTCAATTCGTAGAGGCCTGGTCCGGGCAGCGTCTGGCCCCCGGAAGGGAACGTTACTATCGACTTCGCGTCCATCGGCAAAGTGAAAATCCGAGCCTTCCCGTCCGGCATCAGGTCGCTGTACTTGGAGGTCTCATCCCTGGTCATGTGCGGCTGGTTGGTGACAAGGAGCCGCTGTAGCCACTTCACCTGGACGTTACCTTCCCACCCTGGTGTCAGCAGGCGCAGCGGAAAGCCCTGCTCCGGGCGCAGCGGTTCCCCGTTCTGTCCGTAGGCAAGCAGAGCGTCGTCGAGATCCTTCGACAACGGGACGCTACGCTGCATGCGGCAGGCATCGGCCCCTTCGGCGATGATCCAGGATGAGCCTGGCTTGACGCCGACTTCGCGCAGGAGTAACGAGAGCGGCACGCCAGTCCATTCGCTGCAACTGGCCAGACCGTACGCACGCTGTGCATCGAGCGCGGTCTTGACACCCCATTCCCCGCCGCTGTTCCCGCCGCATTCGAGGAAGTGAATGCGCGACACCGAAGGTAGCCTGCTGATCTCGTCCATAGTCAGAACGAGCGGGCGCTCCACCAAGCCGTGAATCGTCAGGCGATGCCGCGCGGGATCGATGGCCGGCACGCCGGCATGGTGCCGTTCATAGTGCAGCGACGACGGTGTAATGATGCCGTACAGATCGGCCAGCGGAGTGGAGCTGGATCCCGCTTCGGGTGTCTTGGATTGGCGCGTCGCTCGGACCGACTTCACAAACGAGGACCGCTCCCCGTACCCGCTGAGCGGCTTCCCTAGTCGGCTGGGCTCCTCGCCGCGGGCCAGGAGACCGCCTCCCAGGGTAGCCCCGAATTGCAGAACTCGACGGCGGTTGGTTTTCTTCATGGCCCGATTGTACTCCACTTAAGATGGCCCTCGGTTCCAATTAAACATGGCGCTCGGCTCCAGCGCGCAGACTGAAGCCTTCGCCGGCACGCTGAAGGCATACGCCGGAGGTTAGACGTGGCACGCGGCCAGCCATGGACACCAGGACCGCTTGAGTTGCAGGCCTCGGCCAAGTATCATTGCCTTACCTCGCTTTACTCGAAGGAGCAGCATGCGAAAACCATTTTTGATTTCGGCCGCCCTGCTTGCGGCGCTTGCGATCCTGGGATTTTCTCGAGCATCGGGCCAGAGCACGTACGGTTCGATCGTGGGCGAAGTCAGAGACAGCTCGGATGCGGTCATCGCCAACGCTGCAGTCACTCTGACAAATCTCGGCACCAATGAAAGGCACAGCACGACCAGCTCCAGGGATGGGTTCTTCCAATTTGCGAACCTGCCGCCCGGCAGCTACCGCCTGGACACGGAGATGAGCGGATTCAGGCGCTACGTCAGGGAGCCGATTCTGATCGAGGTACAGCGCACGGTCCGTCTCGATGTGATGCTGACGATTGGACAGGCGAGCGAAAGAATCGAAGTCGCCGCCGAAACCCCGCTGTTGGAACCCGAGAACTCCTCCCTGGGTCAGGTGGTGGAGCGTCGCAAGGTAGAGGAGCTGCCGCTGAACGGACGGAATCCTCTGGCGCTTGTGGCGCTGGT